>Ga0181467_100743_pt1 | contig 16077 bp, 8 predicted proteins | sample InSIn5gowninarea_2_FD_119079 | JGI IMG/M metagenome (GOLD analysis project Ga0181467, IMG submission 119079) | Clean room microbial communities from NASA Spacecraft Assembly Facility at Jet Propulsion Laboratory, Pasadena, California, USA -... ... | reverse complement strand
AGGTTATGAGAAAGGGGCTAGTAGAAAATGGAATTGTGGATTTAATTTGTACAATAAATGAAACTGAAAAATTAAAGGCTGTTATACCTGTTTATATAGATTACTTTGTTCGAAATAACATGAATGAAATTATTGATGGTAACTATACGGTAATAGGAAAAGTAGTGAAAATTGTAAAAGATCCAGAAGATGATATTAACTTGTTCAGAAATACGGGATTCAAATTGTTTAAGCAACAGACTCTTGAAAACATATTTCTATCAATGAATAGAAATATTGATGAACAACTAGACTTTCCGGAAATCCAAACAAAAGTTTCGAAACCTTCGATGTTAGTTATACCAATGGCAATATATTCCTAACCCCTAAATTAAATAGAAAAGAATCAGGAATACTAAACCTCGCCTGTTTCCAGAAAAGAAAGGGGTTTGACCTCGAGATTCCAAAGGTTTAGGTATTATTAAATGATGACGCTTCAATTTCTAAATTTCAGCGACATTATATTGTAATAGTGCGATAGATGTAGAGGATTTATTTATAAATATACAATATTCATAAGGAGAGTGGAATTATGGAAGAGGGAATTATATCATTTTTAGATCAAAGGGAAATAGAATTGTTAGATACTCTTACACAAGAGTATGAAAAATTTGTTGAACCGGGGCCAGTAATAAAACAACTTACAAAAACAAAAGATAAGGTTTCGGTTTTGGTACCAGAAAAGATAAAGGAAATAACAACTAACTCTTTAAAAAAAGCAAGTGATTGGGCAGTTATACAAAAAGTAATAGAAAGTGCTGGAAAAGGTTTTGGAATAGTTCAGGAAAATACTGCTAGGGTCACTTTCGATAAGAATAAAATTGTACATTATCTAGATGATAATACATGCCAAATAAGTGAATTTGAGCAAATATGTAGATAAAGAAGCTATTATATTGAAAAGAATATGTTAAATAAGAGGAAACTTCTTGATTTACCATCAGCTTTTGTGGGAGGTGGAGTGACTGGTTTCTTTGGTCTATGGGGTGTGCCATTTAATTTAGCGTATACATTCTTTATGTATTACAGATCTGTACAAGCTGTAGCCCTGTATTATGGTTATGATGTGATTGATGATCCAAGAGAATTAGAATTTGCATCAAGCGTTACAGTTACATGCCTGTCTCCTCACTTAGAATCAAATGTTCAAAGTCTTGGTTCAATAATAGGTAAAATGATGTTTGCTACGAATGTTACTACATTAAAAGAATCATTATCAAAACTCACATATACACAGATGGCAGAAAGAGGAGGAGCTGAGCTTTTATATGTACAAATACGATCTTTAGCAAACTCTCAAGCTAAGAAGGCCCTTGAAAAAGTAGGTGAAGAGGGAGCCGAGGCTGGAATATTTAAAAATCTACTAGAACAAATAGGAAAAAGAATGGGCAAAGAAACAGGGAAAAAAGCCGTTCCAGTACTAGGAGCAATTATTGGATCTTTATCAGATACTCATACAATGAATAAGATAATAAAGGGAGCAAACTTAATTTATCATAAAAGATTTTTATTTGAGAAAAATATTCGGGTTAATGCATTAAATGAAAAGGGTAATAATAACACTGTAATATTGGAACACGACGAAACTACGAATAACTTAAAAACTCATAAGGTTTAGACTTATTGGGGTTAATAGTACGGATCTGATACAGTTCTTTATATTAGAAAAACGAGCCTGAGATTTCAAGCTCGTTTTTTCTTTTTTTGCCACTTAAATCACCACGGTGATCACCTTCATCAGTACACTAAACATTTTATGGTAAATATTATAATCTCCATCTCAATCTATGTCTCGGTATAAAAGGCTATAGGCAAGACCAAATTCAAAGCCATTATCTAGTAATTAATTGCTTTTTTTAAATAGTACAACATAAATATTTTAAGAGATTAACCGCACTTCACATTTAGTTCCTAATTATATAAATATTACAAAGATAAATGTTATAATGTAGAAAAATGTCAGATTAAAAACAGAAAGAATTATAAGCTTCATAAATTGAGGTGATTTCTTTGAGTTATAAAAAGATAGAAGAAAACATGAATTTAACCAAAATAGAAGAAATACTTAAAGAAAGGGCTAACGGTATTACAATTATTAGTCAAATAAGTATATCAACTGATGAATTGAATGCCTTAATAAAATCTACAAGAGTCCCTTTAAGAACCGCTGACCAAAAATATATGATTAAAACCCTTTGGGGCAAGTATCCTTATAGTCTCCTAACTCTTACAGTCTTTATTGCTATTTTTAAGTATGATGGGAACTTTTGGGACCGGTTCAGAGAAATTATAAGAATAGAAAAAACTGGTTTATGGAAAAATCTATTTTTAGATACAATAATAAAAATAGGTTTAGTGAATTTTGATAGAGGAGGTACCCAAAAGTATCTTAACAATATTCTTGGCCATGCGGGTATCCCCAAAGCTAATGTTAAAAACTTCATTAGTGATATAATCATTCCTGCTATTGAAAACAATATGGATGCAGAAGAAATTTGTCAGGATTTCCGCAAAGGAACTCATACTTACATAAAACCTTATAATTTATATAAGGGCGTTATTGATTTTATCAAAATGGGGGATATTGTATCACTAAACTTAATAGATCGATGTCTTCAAATCTGGAAAGAACAGGAAACTCCATTTCGTAAGAATAGTAAGGGTTTAATACCAAATCATCTATTAGTAGAATTTGATAAATATATTAAAGAAAATAATGAAGTAACTATTAAAAGACGAACGCCTATTCCGAAACCAAGATTAACTCTTGATCCTAACAAATTATTAGTCTCGATTAATTTACCTATTGTTAAAAGCAACGATGACACGCTTAATGATGTTAGATGGACGATCGTTAATAATCAGAATGGGAATACCGTAACTATTGATACAACAAGGGTTAGACTATCAAGCAATATAAATGAGTTTCTAATTGAAGATTACCAAAAGGAATTTGAAGTTGAACCTTTAAATCAGTATACGGTCAACCTATACTTTAATCATTTACAGGTTTCGGAACACGTTTATGAAACCAATGACCTAATGCTATTTAACTATCGAAATAATGAGTTCACTGATAATCTATCAAAGGAATATAAAGAATTATACATTTTAGCGGCTAACAAGTATTTGAAAAATAAGTTAGGAGTCCATTCTCCTACTTTTATCTATAATATGAATGCAAATTGGAAACACTATTCACTTATTGAAATAGAGGCAACACATGTTGAAGAACTGAAAATCGGAGATAAGACTATTCTTTTAAACAATAAGGAATGTAATCCAAGTTTAATAGGAAAGCAACTTGACCATATCTCTCATGAAAGATTACCGGTTTTTAAGTCGGTTCCAAATATACTTATCCCAAGGGAGTTCACACCGTTTTTCAATAATAAATTAAATTGGCACCTTAAGATTAATGCAAAAAACAGGATAAATACAAAAAGTTTAGCATTGGAGAAATTAAAGAAAGTTTATACTAAAGATAATGATGTAATGGTTTTATTAGATCAAACAAATTTATTAGAAGATATGGACTTTGGTGAATTTGAAGTTACTTTATATGGACCACTAGGAACAGATGTTACGCTTAGTTTTATAGTTGGTAAAGATATAGATTTAAAAGTAACTAATGATTCCTACCAGATTAAGAGGAATTTGAAAGCGATTTCCTTTTACACTCATCGTAACTACAGTGCTGAAGTTATTTGGCCAAACCATTTAAATGTACAGAGGAAGCATGAAAGAAACAATATTGTAAACTCTCAAATAGAGTGTTCAACTGAACAATACAAATTAGTTGTTCAATTTACAAACCTTGTTACAAGGGAGTCATTACCGTTAATTGTCTATACCAAACCTTATGATATCAAGGTTACATATAGAGACTCCACTTTCTACGAAGGTTCAATGACAGATAAGACAAAAATAGATTTAGAAGATGCCCTTCTCCACATTGACCTTGAAAGCCCAGTCTTAAGTAAATACAAGACATACGACAACCAAATTGAGATTACAAGTTATTCAGGTGGAAAGCTGCAAAGGACATTACCTAAGCCTATAAAGATTGGGAAGAGGTCTGTAATACCATTAAAATACTTTTATGAATCAAGTAACAAGAATAACATTTCTTTAGTTTACAGGATCCCTACATTAAATAAAGAGGAACAAAAATTACTATTTATAGACAATGATTGGAAACTAGAAGCATTTAAATATCAAGAATTAGGTGAATCTATTCAAGTAAATTGGAAAGAGAATTTCTCCCTAGAGAACATGAAGTTAAAAGTTTGGCATTTGAATGATCCAACAAGGGCAAATAGAATGGTAGACTTAAAGAAAAATCAAACAGCAATAACCATTGAAATCTCTAATCCGGGATATTACTTGCTTGAATGGGAAGAGGGTTATGAAAATCCATTTGCTTTTCTGCTAGGGAATAAACAAACTAAGCCATCATTTAATCCGAATAAATACAGAATAATAAAAGTTAATACAGATTATTCGTTATCGATACTTACACTTCTCAATGATAATTATGGTGAAGAATATGAGTGGGAAGAGAATGATTTTTTCGAATTTATTAAGTCTATTCAGAGGTTTGGCAAAGAGTATTTACAACTCTTACTAGAAGACTATGACTCTTGCTGTGATTTTGGTATACGTAATATTGATTCTATAATCCAATTATTATCCAATTCAGAAGCTGATAAAGAACTTGTTGATAATTGCTTGAAAATATCTGGGTTTCAAGAGTGGGATAAAGATTCATTGCTAACATCTATTTCAGAAGAGCTACAATCAGGGATAGAAGAAAAAATTGAAGAGTTAAATTTTGAAAATTTTGGAGATGTAAAAGCTACAGCATCATTTGCTAGTAGTAATCCTGCTCAATTAAATATCCTTTATCAACAAGCACCGTTTGAAGATTCTATTGTAAAGGGTTTTAGCCTTATCCATGCACACATGGAGTTTGTTAAAAAAATAAAACAGGATGAGAATTACCTCCAGCAAGTAGAACAGATGATAGAAAGCGAGAAATTATTTATTAACGGACTATATAGGAAGTTGAAAAGGTCTAATAAGTTTGATTATCGAATGTTTAATATAGTTAATAAAAGGGATTATGACATCCAATCTTTTCAAATGTTTGAGTACCCATCATTAATTGCGAAAGTTGCATTATTTAATAGACTCTTAAGTATTGCAGAATATCTATTCACTGAAAACGATAGAAAAAGAATACGATTAATTACTAAATGGTTATTGCAAAATGATAGAGATTGGTTCATGCACGATTTAGTTTATTTATCACTTCTATACGAAAATATTCAAAAGCAGAAGAAATACAATATGGAGAGGGGCAAAAAAATTGGGCATACATCCTTTAAGTGGAAAGAAAGATATTGAATCTTCTTATATAGACTATTTAAAAACATCATTTTTCATAAATGACCATCGACTAATGCGCAAGTTTGAAAATGCAGTGGATGAAGAGGATAGGTTTGCTCAGGGGCCATACCTTGAAGTGACAGCACCATACCAAAAGTCTAAATCCATGCTTGATTTAATTAATGATGGAATACTTTCCCCTTTATTTAAGAATGTGAATCAAGAAGCACTTCCAATTACTAGAGAACTTTATTCACATCAGGTAAAAGCTGTGGAAAAAGCCTATCATAAAGAGAACTTTATAGTAGCAACTGGAACTGGTAGTGGTAAAACTGAAAGTTTTATGTTACCAATTTTGAATGATTTATTAAAAGAACAAGAACAAGGCACTCTAAGTCCAGGAGTTCGTGCTCTTTTTGTTTATCCTATGAATGCATTAGCAAATGATCAAATGAAGCGGTTAAGAAAAATATTAGAAAATACCCCTGAGATCACTTTTGGCAGATATACTGGTGAGACAAAAAATAAAAGGAAAGATGCAGAAGAATTATTTAAGCAAGTTAATCGGGACGAAAAACTCCTAGAAAATGAATTGTTATCCAGAGAAGAAATGCGGGATAATCCTCCTCATATTCTAGTAACTAACTATGCTATGTTGGAATACTTACTTTTACGTCCAGATGATACTCCATTTTTTGATGGTCCATTTTCTAATAGTTGGAAGTTTATCGTGTTAGATGAGGCTCATACCTATAATGGTGCTAAGGGTGTAGAAATAGGTATGCTACTAAGAAGATTAAAAGATAGGGTATTTAAAAATATACCTTTCCATGGTTCACTACAATGTATCGCTACTAGTGCCACATTAGGGTCTGGAAAAGATGCCAAAAGAAAGGTTATTCAGTTTGCAGAAAACTTATTTGATGAAAAGTTTAATTACTTTGATGAGTCTAATTGTGACATTATTGAGGCAGAAAGAATTACATATAGTGATTATTATGAGCCTCGTTATCAACCAGAGTGGTCTGTATACAGTTATCTATTAGATTTACTTTCTAAAGAAGAGATATCAGACAAAGATTTAGAGGGATTGAGTAAGTACGGTGTTACACTTCAGGATGTCGAAGGAATTGAGCGGACTCCACCTCGCTTTATATACGAATTCTTAAAACATGACAAGAATTTATTTCTATTAAGAGAAATTCTAATAGAAAAACCTAAGAAAATTTCAGTAGTAAGTAATCAAATATTTAACCATTTGGCTAAAGAAGGTCGGGGAATAAAACAAGAAATTCTACAAGAATATATTGTTAAACTGGTAGAGTTGGCAGTAAAGGCTAAAGGAACAGACATAGATGAACCACTACTACCAGCAAGATATCATGTATTTATTAGATCTATTGAAGGCGCTTTTGTTCAATTTTACCCAGAAATAAAATTTTCATTGGAAACGAAGAAATTTGACGAAGAATCTAACTTCCCGTACTTCGAGCTAGGTGTCTGTGATAGTTGTGGACAACCACACCTTATAGGTGAAGAAAGAGATGGAAAGTTAATCCAGCAGCAAGGATTACAGTCAGATGATAATATCCGGTTTAATGCTTATATGATTGTAAATGGAGAATTAAGTGATGAAGTATATGATGAAGATGAAGAGCTACTAGAAGGTGCACATGATTCTCAAGATCTCTTATATGAGCTTTGTCCATGTTGTTCTGCATTTAATATTAAAGGAGAAAATCCGTCAGATTGCTGTGAACATGGAAAGAAAATAAAAAAACTTACTCTTAAAAAAGAAGTAATAGTTTTTGATAAACATGCTAAGTGTGGTAATTGCGGTAAAAGAGGAAATAACCCAATACGACAGTTTATTACTGGTCAAGATGGTGCGACAAGTGTACTATCAACATCCTTATACCAACAACTTATTAAAGGTGGTAAAAGAGAAATTGCTGTAAATAGCACACAATCACCTAAAAAAGATAGTGGTGGATTTGATTTCTTAACGAAAACGGAAGTTAAAAAATCAACAGAGTCAATCTATGACCCGCAAAAACTTCTTATCTTTTCTGACTCTAGACAGGCTGCTGCATATTTTAGTCCTTATCTAGAGAGGACATACAGTCACATCATATGGAGAAATATTATTTACTCTGTATTAGGAGATTATAGTGATCAAGAATTGGGTGTGGATTCTTTAACTAATAAAGTGATAAAAAAGGCAGAAAAGTATAATTTATTCGACTTATCCAAAGATAAGCTTGGTAAAGAAAAAGAAGCACAGCAGTATATTATGCGTGAGCTAGTAAAAGGAGAAGAGCGTAACTCTTTAGAGGGAGTTGGCCTTATAGATATACGAGTAGAACTTCCTCAAAATATACTGGACAATAAAGAACAGTTGGGCGGTAAATTCGGCCTTTCTGGAGATGAAGTAATAGAACTCTTTAATGTGCTTTTTGACTCGTTTAGATATTACAATGCACTTTGGCATCCATCTAGCTCTGACCCTAAAGATGAAGTCTTTTTCCCGAAAAATCGCCAAGTCAGTATAAATAAAAGTCAATCAATAGCTAAGAAAAGCATCATGTCTTGGTTGCCAAGTAGTAATCGAATTAATAAGCGTATTAATTATTTGTCAAAAGTATATGAAAAGAAAGGCATTACAAAAGAGAAAAGCAATCAAAAAGCTATCGATACTTTAACCGATATCTGGACTTATTTTATAGACAATGAACAATTTTTACCTGGGTATTTTTCTGTTATTAAAGGAAATAGAGTTATGATGTATAGCTTCTGGCGACTTTATCAAATAGACAGGGCTCTTCGATGTAATACGTGTGGAAATGTAACGACTAGAAATATTTTAAATGTGTGTCCAAAACATAATTGTAATGGGGAACTTATAGAGTTCAACCCATCTGCTGAGTTTAATCACTATCGAAAACTATATAAAAACATTATTCCAGTTTCAATGTCAGTAAAAGAGCACACTGCTCAATTAAGCCCAGAAACCGCAATGAATTATCAAGAAGACTTTGTAAAAGGAAAAATAAATGTCTTAAGCTGTTCTACTACTTTTGAAATGGGAGTAGATGTAGGAGATTTAGAATCTGTATTTATGAGAAATGTTCCACCCGAGACAGCTAATTATATACAGCGTGCTGGACGTGCTGGTCGAAGGAAATCTTCTGTAGCATTTGTATTGACCTTTGCCCAAAGAAGATCTCATGATTTAACTTACTACGAAAGACCGGAGGAAATGATTGCTGGTATTGTTAAGCCTCCAATTTTTAAAATGGACAATAAGAAAATTATTAAACGACATCTACATTCTGTTGCACTATCTCAGTTCTTCCGAGAAAATGAAGACTATTTTGGAGAAATTCAAAACTTCTTTAGAAGTGAAGAGGGTTCAGGCACTGGTCAGTATAAATTGAAAACATTTTTAGAAAATAAACCTAGTAACCTATTTGATTCTGTTAGCAAAATTGTTCCAAAATCATTAGAGAAAGAGCTAGAATTGAAAACTTGGGGTTGGACCAAGGACTTACTGGTTGATAGTGGACAAGAAAGTCTACTTGAAAAAGTAACGAAAATGTATTTTGAGAATATAGAAAAGTTCAAAGAGCTAGCGACAAAGAACTTTGAAGAAAATACAGGTCGTGTAGATGTTTTTCAGAAACTAATAAGAACTCAATTGTCAGAATCACTAATTTCCTATTTCTCAAGACATAATCTATTACCAAAGTATGGATTCCCAGTAGATGTAGTGGAAATGCAAATAATGGATAAAGAGTCTGAGAGAATACGCTTAAATAGAGATTTATCTATGGCAATTTCAGAATATGCGCCTGGTTCACAGATAATAGCAAATGGTTTCATTTTTGAAAGTGTCGGCTTACGATTTGTAAAAGGATTTGAGCTTAAACGTAAATACTATACAGAGTGTAAAAAATGTAAACATTATAGTGTTTTAAAGGAAAGTGATCCATTTTATGAGAAGAGCCAAATGCCATGTGAATCTTGTGGAGAAGAAGTACCTATAAATAAGATCATCGTTCCTGACTTTGGATTTGTTGCAAAAAAGAAGGGCTATGCTGGAGAGAAAAAACCAGTTAGAGAATTTAGATCCCGTGTTTTCTTCTCTGAATATGATTTTCAACAACAAGACACTAGTAAAGAGATTGAGAAAGAAACGGTATACTCAAACTTTACTCTAAAAGCTAAGTATTCTCCTTTTGGTAAATTAGCTGTAGTTAATTCGGGCAAGGGGAAAGGATATCACTTATGTGAAACTTGTGGACACGTAATTCGAAAAGGAAATCAAAAGAAAACCAACAAGCATAAAGCCCCGAATGGCTCGTACTGTTCGGGCAAATATCAATCAAGACCAATTCATTTGGGACATGAATTTATGAGTGATGTACTTGAGATTCAATTAGAGAATTTACTAGTGAAACATGAGAATGAGGTGTGGAACTGGGAGTCATTACTTTATGGTATTTTAAACGGTGCAAGTGTTGCATTAGGAATAGATCGTAATGATATAGATGGGTGTATCCATTATAAGAATCAAACAAGTCCGTCTATTATTCTATATGATAAAGTACCTGGTGGAGCAGGATATATGAAAGAGATTTATAATCAGTTAGAAGTTACATTTGAGGAAAGTCTATCAATCTTAAAAAATTGTTCCTGTGGAAAAGAAACCAGTTGTTATGGATGCTTGAAGAATTACTCTAACCAATTTGCACATGATTTTCTTTCTAGAGGAGCTGCAATTGATATTCTAAAAAGTGTTTGTGATAGCTTAAATAGACCATTGGCTTCTAATACAGAAGATGGTTCCTTAGGTAAATTTAGTGATAATAATGAGATCAAGTCATTAATTATAAAACAAAAACAATTAATCCCTACGGAATGGCAAGGAATCATCGAACTTATTGATGAATCATGTATTACTTTGGTACAAGATTTAATAAAAGAAGGTGTTCCAGTACCCGAAGTGGGATACGAGATTGCAGATTACACTGGGACCATTGGAGAAGCTGAATTAGCATGGGAAGACCAAAAGATAGCTGTACTTCTACAAGATAATGAGAAAGCAATAAATGTTTTAGAAACAAAGGGTTGGTACGTTGTCACTCAACCCCAGCTTGGAGGGGAACATAATCGGTTGATGAAAAGGTTAATGAGTAAGGGGGTTATGTAAGTGACACAAGTTGCAATTCATACAGATTTCCTGAAGGCTTTTTATAACATTCCTAGAGCTCAACAAAAAAAAGTAAAGGAATTTACTGAGAAATTTAGAAGAGACCCCACTCAAGCAAGTATTAACTATGAACCTATTCATGACATGAAAGATAGTAAAGTAAGGACGGTTAGAATAGGTATTGATTATCGGGCAATAATTATCCACCCACAAAAAGGTGATGTTTATTTGCTAGTCTGGGTGGATCATCACGATGAGGCAATGAGATGGGCTAAAAATAAGTTGTTCGAAATCAATGAAGATACAGGTGCTATCCAAGTAATAGATGTAGAGTATGTTAACGAAAGGATAGTTAAAGATACGAATGGGAATCGGGAGCAAGGTTACTATTTGTTTGAAAAATACACTGATAAACAACTTAAAAAGATTGGTGTTCCCACTCTATTACTCCCGTCTATTCGAAATCTAAAAACAGAACATGAGATTGATGAAATAAGTAAGCATTTACCAGATGAAGCTTATGAAGGTCTATTATCTTTGGCTGCTGGATTTTCATTTGACCAAACAATTCAAGAGTTGAACCATCTAATTGTAAACCACCCGATAGATACAGATGACTTTGAAAAAGCTCTTGAACACCCTGATACCAAACGCCGATTCGCAACACTATCCTCAACAGAGGAGTTAATGGAAATATTAGATGCGCCATTAGAGAAATGGCGTGTATTTCTACATCCAAGCCAAATGAAATTAGTGAATGGAGATTACAAGGGATCTACAAGAGTGTTGGGAGGAGCGGGGACTGGAAAAACCGTAGTAGCTATGCATCGTGCGAAGTTTCTTGCTGAGCAAATGTGTAATAATTCTTCTGACAAAATACTTTTTTTAACTTTTACTAGTAACCTTGCAAAGGTAATTGATAATCACCTAGATTCCATAGTAAAAGGAGAAATTAGAAATAAGATTGAGGTTACTACTGTTCATAGTTGGTCTAAAAAACTATTAAATCAATATAGGATATCCTTTAATACGGTAAATGAAACCAATGTAGAAGTAGCTTGGAGAGAAGCCTACCAATATGAAGAGCTAGGTTTGGAGCTTTCCTTTTATAAAGAAGAGTGGGAAGAAGTTATCCAGCAACATGGTATTAATAGTGTTAAAGATTATTTACGTATACCTAGAATTGGTCGTGGAACTAGAGTTTCTAGATTACAACGTTCTCAAATATGGAAAGTATTAGAGGCTTATAGAAACTATCTAGATCAGCATCAAATAAAGGAATGGGTAGATGTCGTAAGGGATGCTCGTAAAGTGATTGAACAAACAAATGGTACATTCCCTTATAAATCTATCATTGTAGATGAGGCTCAGGACCTCCATCAAGAAGACTTTAAATTAATGCGAATGATAATACCAGAAGGAGACAATGACTTATTTATAGTAGGAGATGCTCATCAAAGGATATACAAAAACAGAGTAGTACTTAGTCATTGTGGAATCAATATTAGAGGTACACGTTCCAAGAAATTAAAAATTAATTACCGTACAACAGAAGAAATTAGAAGTTGGGCAGTGTCATTATTAAATGGTGAAGAAATCGATGACTTAGATGGAGAATTAGACAATCAGAATGGATATATCTCTCTTTTGCATGGTTCAGTTCCAGAAGTTAGACACTTTAATAGCAAAGAAGAAGAGCTTAATTTTATAAATGACTTTATAAACACTGCTATTTTAGAAGGTGTAGAACTTTCAAATATTTGCATAGTAACTCGTACTAAAAACTTATTACAACAGGTATATGAACCTATGTTAAGGAATGATAATATTCCCTATGTATATTTAAATCCTAATGAAACTGCACACGGAGAGGGAATACGACTTGGTACAATTCATCGTGTGAAAGGCTTGGAATTTTCTCATCTAATTATTTCATCAGTTAATGATGGCATAGTGCCACCAACTAGTGTTCTAAAACGAACAAATGATGAGGTTTCTAGAAACAATGCACTGCTTAGAGAAAAATCAATATTGTATGTAGCAGCTACGCGTGCTCGTGACTATTTGTTGGTTACTTCTTATGATAAGCAGAGCGATTTATTAGTTGATTAAATACACGAACATATTAATTTAACTACATAAGACTTATTTATTTAGAAAATCTATTATATGGTAGGGACCGTATAGTAGAGTTCTAGTAGTTACAAAGTATATAAAAAGATGATTTTTTTGTAAGGGGGATTTTAGTTTTGAATGATATAGATATTGATAGAAAAGGAAGGACACGGCAGTATAAATCAACTCAAAAGCATCATTATACCAGTTCAAATAGTAAAGCAAGTAAGTGGAAAGATAGAGAAATTGAAATAGAAACCTTCGATGCTGCTGATTATGGAAATTTCAAACAAGATTCAAGCGGTGTATCTTGGGAGGATAGTAATAATAATCTATGGGGTGTTTTAGAAGAGTATCCGTTTGTAGGTACTGAAAAGGAACAATTCGGATTTTTCCCATCTACCTCCAACTCAATCGATAGGTGGCATGGTTATCCCATAATACCTTTTATTAAGGGCTATGAAATTGAGGATGCTTTATTAAAAAGATGGGTATTAGACGGTGTTATTGATGAAGATGATATTCCGACCCTTAAGAGAAGAAAGCGAATATAGAGAGGAGTAGGTAACATTGGACAATTTAGCCCCAGGCTTTATATCAACGCTATCAATATATAACTCATCTATTATTACTGCTTTTACAGACGGCAAAATAGTTTCGACTCCATTACCAACTAACTGGAAAAAGCCATTGATACACAGTAGTCCATATTCCTTTGAATTACAAACCAACGAAGAATTCATTAATGAGATGATTGGGTTCAAAGGTTCTTTATTTGTTTCAACATCAAACCAATTGCTTTGTTTTAATATAATGAAATCTCCTGTTGAAAAGAACCAATATTTCATGAAAAACATTGTGAACTGTACCCACATGAGAATTAATTATAAAAGTAACTTGTTGTTTGCCATCTCTGAGGAAAGGGGCTTAGTAGTTATAGATATTTCTAACCCACTGGAACCCAGGTATATGTGTGATATTCCAGTTAGTTTTTTTCAAGAAAATAATTGTGTTATTTCTGACTTGGATTTATATGAAAATACGATTTTCCTAGCTTTAAGAAATAAGGGAATATTGAGGTTAGATTACTATCAAAATACTGTTAAAGAGCCATTGATTCATAGGTCCTTTGAAAAAATAAGACTAAATGATCCTCAGGATGTAAAGTACAATAAAAATAATCATTATTTATACATTGCTGATGCGGAAGAGGGGTTAATTATTTTAAATACTGAGGACAATAAAGTTGTCCACAGGTGCTTACTTCCTAATAATGATTTCCCAAGGAAGCTTATAATTCATCACAAGAATTGCATTATTCAGGGTTCTAAAGGATTGTATATATACAATACTAGTTCAAAGGAAATAAAGACAATTATAGGATTTAAAATAGGTGCAGTCTCTAAGTATTATAATAAGATTCTTTTTTATAAGAACAGAAAGTTAAACTTACTCGTTCTTGGGAATAATACAGACATAGAAGATAATGACAACTTTTCTAGAGTTTATAAGTTTAAAAATAATAATCTTTCAATTATTAAGGAATAGATAATGGATAGTCGTACACGAAGTTTATTTCGGCTATTGAACGTTGCCATTAATAATAGGACCTATGAAACAATATAAATGGTTTTCACTGTTCCTTCTATTTTTTTTGTACGATTACCACCTACGTATATTAATTCGTAATCATAAAATGAAATTAATAATAAAGGCATTGGTTGCAGTTTAACCAATGCCTCATTTTTTGCCTCTTAAATAACCACGGTGAACCGTATCACAAATAGTGGTAAAGCAGAGAGTGGAAGTTGAATTAAGCAAAACCGTATTAGAACAAATTAAATAAATTAACAGCCCCTAAGGATTTTATAACAAGTCTGAAGGGGTTTTATATTTGTCTTAGAAAAAGTTATAACAGGGGAATGAATGTTCTGTTTTTGTTAAACTATTCGATGATTAATGGTATAATAGTACATAGAAGAACGTAGAAAAGGAAGGTAGAGCAATGTTAAATAACATAAAAACTTTGATCTATCAACCAGAGGGCAGGGATACATCAGTAGAAGTTAAAATAGCAGATGAAACAGTTTGGATGACACAGAAGGCAATTGCAGAGTTATTCCAAAAGGGTGTTAATACTATTAATGAACATATTAAAAATATACTTAATAGCCTGGAAAAAGGAAATTGTTTAAAATACTATACGGTAGAAAAACATGAAGGCCCTAGAAAAGTAAAAAGGAAGATTTTACATTATAATCTAGATGTTATTTTTAATATTGCTATTAGGGGACAGTATTTTGAGGAATTTAATAAACTGATGAATTTTGAAAATGAAAATGGTGCATGTAAGGAGTTCATAGTATTTATACCTATTAAAGAGCAGCAATTTGGCAAAATGTTGGAGAGCACATTAGATGGTATTGTTAATATTTATACGCATTTCAAAGTTGGAAAATATATTGTTGACTTTTACTTACCAGAGGTTGGATTAGTAATTGAATATGATGAAAACCATCATAAAAAGCAAATTGATGAAGACACAAAACGCCAAAAGTTTATTGAGGGAAGATTAGGTGTTGAATTTATAAGGGTTAATGAAGATGAGGAGTTTAATGGTCTTAATCGTATTATTAAGTTTTTAATGAAGAAAAGTGAGTTAAATAATACAAATATAAGGGGTGAACAGAGTGCAAAATGAAACTAATATACTAATCTATCAAACAGAAGAAGGAAATACAAAAATAGATGTTATATTAGAAAATGAAACAGTTTGGATGACACAGAAGGCAATTGCGGAATTATATCAATCGACTAAGCAGAATATAAGCCTCCATATAAAAAATATCTTTGAAGAGAAGGAATTAGATGAGGATTCAGTTGTCAAGTTTTACTTGACAACTGCAAGGGATGGTAAAATGTATAAGACGAAACACTACAATCTTGAAATGATTCTCGCAATCGGCTACCGTGTTCGTTCCCACCGAGGTACACAATTCCGTCAGTGGGCGACAGAACGACTAAATGAATATCTAGTTAAGGGATTTACAATGGATGATGATCGTCTGAAAGAAATGCGTAACTTTGGGGAAGATTATTTCGATGAATTATTGGAACGAATTAGAGATATTCGCGCCTCAGAGAAAAGATTCTATCACAAAATTACTGATATTTACGCTACATCTGTAGATTATGATCCTAAAGCAGAAGTAACACAGGAATTCTTTGCAACGGTTCAAAACAAGTTACATTTTGCAATCCATGGTAAGACGGCCGCTGAACTCATATCAGATAGAGTAGATGCGGAGAAAAAAAATAGA
>Ga0181467_100625_pt2 | contig 16083 bp, 12 predicted proteins | sample InSIn5gowninarea_2_FD_119079 | JGI IMG/M metagenome (GOLD analysis project Ga0181467, IMG submission 119079) | Clean room microbial communities from NASA Spacecraft Assembly Facility at Jet Propulsion Laboratory, Pasadena, California, USA -... ... | reverse complement strand
CGATACTGCAGACCAATCACTTCGATCTGGCCTATTTGACTCCTTCCTATCACAATCCAACAGGCATCGTCATGTCGCCGTCAAAGCGCAGCGCTGTTATTCAATTAATGACGCGCTATCGGATTCCAGTGATCGAGGATGGATTCAATGAGGAGCTGCGCTACTCGGGAGCGCATGTAGCTCCATTAATCGCGACAGCAGGGCGAGGGAATGGAGTAATCTATATCGGCAGCTTCTCCAAGGTGCTGTTCCCTGGCATGCGAGTAGGCTGGGTGCTTGGGGACCGAGCGCTGATCAACACGCTGGAAAGCATGAAGCGTGCACGCACCATTCATACATCAACAATCGATCAATCGATTTTATACCAATTTTTGCTTAACGGAAATTTCGATAAGTACGTAAAAAAAGCCCGTACAGAGTATAAGCGCAAATATGAGCTGACAAAGGCATGCTGTGAAGCACATCTTCCAGAGGCGCAGCTGTCCGGCGACGGGGGCTTGCATTTGTTCCTCACCTTCCCGACAGGCGTAAATACTCGTCAGCTCCTAGAAGCTTGCACGGAGCAGGGAGTTGTTTTTACACCGGGAGACAAGTTCTTTATTCAAGAAGGAGAAGGGACGAATACATTGCGGCTTGGTTTTTCACGAGTAACGGATGAAAATATCGAACGTGGTATTCAAATTATCGGCGAACAGGTGCGCAGCCTTCTTTAGGCAAAACGATTTGAAAGAAGAATGAGGTGTCATTATGAAAATTGGCGTGATTATGGGCGGTATTTCCTCTGAGCGTGAGGTTTCTCTGCAGACAGGTCAGGAGATGATCAATCATTTGGATCGCAGCTGCTATGAAATCGTTCCCATTGTGATCGAGCGGCGAGCGGATTTAATCACAAAGGTCCAAAAGGCAGGTATCGATGTCGCTCTTTTGGCGCTGCATGGCCAGTATGGCGAGGATGGCACGGTGCAGGGAGCGCTTGAGACGCTGGGCAGTCCGTACACAGCCAGCGGTGTCCTTGCGAGCAGCTTATGCATGAATAAGCATCTGTCCAAGATGCTGCTGAAGGCAGCGGGCGTGCTTACGCCTGCAGGCCTTTTCTGGCAGGGGATGGACGATTATGATCCCCAGATGGTGGAGGGGCTGGGTTACCCGGTTATTGTGAAGCCGAATGCGGGGGGATCAAGCATTGGCATCCAGCTCGTACGGAATGAGAAGGAGCTACTACCGGCTGTTCAGGAGGCTTTCAGCTTGGATCAAGCGATCTTGATTGAGCCCTATATGAAAGGGACGGAGCTGACCTGCTCGATCGTGGATGGCGAGGTATTGCCCATTATCGGCATTCGCTCTGCACATTCAGAGTGGTTCGACTACAAAGCGAAATATGAGGCAGGTGGCGCAGAGGAAAAGGTGATTCAGCTTCCTCCCGTTCCTCTGCAGCGTGTGCGCGAGGCAGCACTGTCCAGCTACCGGCTATTGCATTGCAAGGTCTACGCCAGGGTCGATATGATTTTGTATCAGGATTTGCCTTACGTGCTGGAGGTTAACACATTACCGGGAATGACCGCGGGCAGCCTCCTTCCGAAGAGTGCGGCAGCTGCCGGAATCACCTTTACTCAGCTCCTGGATCGTATCATTGCCAGCTCGATCCATGAGCGGAAACGGGAATGGGGGATGATGCGAGATACTTAGTGGAGAAAGGCAGCAGATTGCAAAAATGCTATCTCCACATGGAAGATAGCATTTTTCGTTTACGTACGGGCGGCATCATGATCAAACCGCATGTCGATAAACGCACGCAGGGCATTGCTGATAAAAGAATCCTTACGCATGATGAATTCGGTCTTCATGTGGCGCAAGGGATCGGGAACCTCATGGGTGCGGATGATCCCCTCAGTCTCGTGCCGAGACGTGACGGTCCGAGGGAGAAGAGAGATACCGAGTCCTGCGGAGACACCGCCGATGATCGCTTCGATTGTCCCGAACTCCATGATGACGGGGGAGGTCAGACCGCGTGCATGCAGAAAGCGCTCCAGGACGGCCCGATACGAGCAACCGGTGCTGTATACCAGGATCGGTCTGGCGAGTGCTTCATCGAGGTTGGCAATGGCCGTGGACGTAGCGATGACGAGCTCCTCGTCAAAAGCAGGGATGGACTGGAGCTCCGGGTGGTCGCATTCGCCACCGATAAAGGCTCCGTCCAACTCATAGTGCAGCACTTTTTCCATCAAAAACTGGGTATGCCCGGTCGTCAGTGAGAGCAGGACATTCGGGTACTGCTCGTAGTACGCTGCGAACAATTTGGGCAACCGGACAGCGGCCGCGGTTTGCGTGGACCCGATCATCAAAGGTCCACTGGGCTCGCTGGTGGAGGCGAGTGCCTTGGTTGCCTCTTCTAGCAGCCCGACGATTTTATCCGCATAGGCGAGCAGCGTTTTCCCGCTCGAGGAGAGTGTCATTCCGCGGTTATGGCGAAAAAACAGCACCGTGCCAAGCTCCGTCTCTAACTGCTGAATACGGGCTGTGACATTGGATTGCACATAGCCAAGCTTGGAAGCGGCTTTTGTAATCGAGCCTTCACGGGCGACCATTTGAAAGATGCGAAGTTCCGAGCTCTCCATATATGATTGATCCTCCGTTTCTCTCTGGTATCACTCTTAATGATGGCTAACATCTGTAATGATCATTATATGAAAAATCAAACCTCCCTTACAATATGTCATGTAAGCATTTCACGTAGGGAGGACTTTCATGATGCACAAGCTTAAGTATGCCTGCCTGGTCGTGGTGACGACGTTTTTGATGGGAATCGCCTTTCCTGTGGGCAAGATTGGCCTGTCGTATGCGCCGCCGTTTCTCTTGATGGGCATTCGCTTTGTGTTGGCAGGAGGCTTGCTTGCCTTGCTCTGCGCCAAAAGGCAACAGCCGCATAGCGCGAAGCAGTGGCTGCAAGCCATCGTCATCGGTCTGTTTCAGTCCGCTGGAGTGATGGGCTGCGTGTTCTTCAGCATGCGGTGGATTACGTCGAGTGAGTCGGCCATCCTCACCAGCTCGAGTCCGTTGATCGTGATCATCATGGGGACTCTCGTATCCGGAGCGGGCTATCGGATACGTCAGTGGCTTGGTGTGATCGTAGGGCTGATCGGCGTTGCGGTTGCATTCGGCTTTCATCTCGGTCTTCAACCGGGCACTTTCATCAGCCTCACGGGCGCAGTCATCTTTGCTTCGGCGACGCTGCTCATTAAGCGGTGGGCACCGGCATTTGACATGAATGTGCTGGCCGCGTATCAGATGCTGGCCGGGGGTATCGCCTTGCTCATCATGAGCGTGATCACGGAACATCTTTTCTTCACCGTGACAACCGCATCCATAGCGGTGGTGTTGTGGCTCGCCGTCATGTGTTCGATCGTCCAGTTTACGCTTTGGTTTTACCTGCTTCGCCACGGCGATCCCGCGAAGACGAGCTCCTTTCTTTTTCTCGTGCCGCTTTTCGGTGTCCTCAGCAGTTGGCTTTTGCTCGGTGAGCGTATCGAATGGTACGTAGGCGCGGGCGGATTATTGATTGGCGTCGGCATTTTTCTGGTAAATCGGGAGGCATCCCAGCTGGGTGCGCCGACGACGAAGAAATTCGCTATTATTCATCAAAAAATGATCAAGGAGTGACTGACAATGGATCTGACAAACCAAGTAGCTCTCGTTACCGGCGGCGGTACCGGAATCGGAAGGGCAACAAGCATCGAGCTTGCACGGCGGGGGGCGATTGTCGCCGTGAACTTTTCCCGTTCCGAGGCGGACGCAGAAGAGACAGTGCATTTGATTAGGAAAGAGGGTGGGAGCGCCATCTATGTGAAGGCCGACGTATCAAAGGACAGGGAAGTGCGACAAATGGTAGATACGATTGTGGAACGATTCGGAACGGTCGATCTGCTGGTGAACAATGCCAGCATCACCCGTCACATCCCTATGGGTGACCTGGAAGCGCAGACGGAGGACGTATGGGACGAACTGTACGATGTCAATGTAAAAGGGATGTTTTTCTGTGCGAGAGCGGTAGCCCCCCTGATGAAGCAAAGAAAAAGAGGCGCGATCGTGAATGTGGGCAGCATTGCAGGTCTGACCGGGGCAGGATCGTCGCTGCCGTATGCCGTCTCCAAAGCGGCGGTGCATGGCCTGACAAAATCGCTGGCACATGCGCTTGCCCCGGAAATCCGGGTATGCAGTATTGCGCCTGGAGCTGTCGCGACGAGATGGTGGGCCGGACAGGAAGATAGGATGAAGCAGCTGGCTGGCCATTTGTTGCTCCAGCGGATTGCGACGCCGGAGGACATTGCCAAGCTGATCTGTGCATTGCTTGAGCAAGAGGTGATGACCGGACAAATCATCACCGCTGATTGCGGGCAAATGGGCCGTTAAATGAAAAAAGGAGAGGGCGCCCCCTCCCTAATGCCTCGCACTCTGAAAGGTGAATTCAGAAATCGAATCAGGCCAGTAACGAGGGGGAAATGGCATTTTTCTCACTATTTCGTACAGTAGGTATGATGTCTCGTGACCATTTTGAATAGACGATCAACAATGCAAGTGAAAGAACAGCAAAAAGCCAGCGTGCATGCGATCACTCGCGAACACGCTGGTACTTTTTTCAGATCGAATGAATGGGAGTCGTTACACTTCGCTTGCTACCTTAGCTGTAAACTCCAAGCGCTTGCGGAGCAGGATCGGATCGGTGTATCCGTTTTGCTGTTCGCACCCTTTTAGGACCAGCTTTACTGCTGCTTGGAAGGCGACAGAACTGTCATAGTCCTCGGCCATGGGCTTATACGCCCGGTCTCCCGCGTTTTGTTGATCCACAACCTTCGCCATGCTTTTCATCGTAGTGAGGACTTGCTCTTCACTGACCCTGCTGGATTTTGTATGTCTATCGCGAGTCACTTGCCAAAGTCAAATCTGCCGTCCCAGGAATTGAATCTCCTACGTTAGTAGTAGGTTTAATCTCTGATGTCTATACATGGATATGTTGAGGGGATGACTGTTCCACCTGCGTGCAAAGAGCGGCAGCTTATGGGCACGGTTGCTCTTGCTAACCGAAGTCGTTTAACGGGGAAGAGAGGAATACACCTTATCCAAGTATGCGATGGCCGCTTGCTCGGCATCTTCTTTTTGTTCGATTCCGCTGATACGGTTCCATGGAGTGGCTCCGGCCCGTACAGGCAAATGACAAGCCGCAGTTCTCCTACGTGTTCGCCCGTGAAGGCGGATAAGAGTTGGCCTAGCTTTTGCGCGATAGGGAGACGCTGATTCATTACCTCGTTCCGGCAATCGGCATCGTAGACGAAGATCAGATCCAAATCGCTGAACTCATCCAACGTGCCAGTCACCATGAACCTCCGGCAAGAAGGCCGAGAAAACGGGGGTCTCGCTGCATCTTGGTTTTGACGGTTTCAATGAATCGCTCGTGAATCGGCGGTAAACTCGTTGGAAACACCTCCACGGATGGTGCCCCAAAAAAGGGCATTACACCAATATAATAGGAGAGGTTTGGATCGTCAACGGTTTGAAGAGGAGCCTGGACCAACAAGCAAAAAAGCTTACTTCAAGGGCAACTCATCCAGTTGGCCTAGTTTCCATTTGAGTTTGTTTTTTTGCATGTGAAAGGATTTGTTGGAGACAGGTTTGACAATTTCGGATTACGAATGTAGTATTGTACTACGATTGTAGTCTGTGATCGCAAGCAGTACATTGCAGGGGAGTGGGTGACCGAAAAAAGTGTTACAAGAGGTGAAAGGAAGATGAGAGAACCATCGGCACAAGGGGAACGAAAGAAGCGCATCAATCGACTACAAATCGTTTACCTCATGGTGTTTTTACTGTTTGCTACAATCATTCTGCGGTTGGCGCATCTGCAAATCCAGCAAGGTGGCAAGTATTCGAGTGAGCTCATGGCACGATCACTCAAGAAAGATGCGATTCCGGCCATGCGCGGTAACATTTACGATCGTACGGGGTATGTAATTGCCCAGAGCCGTCCAACCTTTCTCGCGGTATTTCGGGAGGAAGATACGATGAGCGAACAGGACTACCTTCAACTGGCCGAGAAGCTGGAGAAAATTTTGACTAACGTGGATCGCGCCACGCTCCTGAAAAAAATGGATGTCGGTTACGCTTTTGAAAATGGCCGCTTGATTAGGACCGCACGTCAAATGCCAAAATATATCGAAAAAGAGCTTAAAAGCGATTTATCACAGAAAGAAATTGCAGTACTAGGCGAGCACCGGGAGGATCTGCATGGGATCGAGGTAGTGACCAAACCGATCAGGCAATACGACCCCAAGCAAATTGCCGTTCAGGCAGTAGGGTATGTGAGGCCCTATCATGTAGCCGATAATCTGGACATTGCTCATTATCGCAGTGAACAGGAGCAATATTTGCCCAATCAATTCGTCGGTTTGGATGGAATTGAGCTATTTTATGAAGATCAGCTGCGCGGAGTAAACGGCTATCGGCTGTACGAGGTGGGGGCGGATCAAACCGTCGTCAAGCAGATTGAGAAGGTCTCGCCTGTAAGCGGAAATGATTTGACGCTCACGATTGACCAACGTGTACAAATAGCGATTCGTGATTCGATCCACCAGTTTTTGCCCCACCTGCGCGCTTCCATCCCAGATGCTTCCTATGCCAAAGGAGCTTATGTCGTGGCGATGGAAATCCAAACTGGAAAAATCGTGGCGATGGTCAGCTACCCCGAATACGACCCTAACATCTGGATCGAGGGACCCGATCAGCAAATGTATGATCAGATTCAATACGCAGTAACAAATGGGACGATCAAAGAAGCACCGTATGACGCAAGACCTTTGACAGGGGAAGCAGCTGCCAAAGAAAACGACAAACACCCTAGGTCCATCGTTCCATCTGGTTCCGTCATCAAGCCCATTACCGTATTGCTCGGATTACAGGAGGGGATCATAAGTCCACAAGATCAATGGACAGATCCGGGAGTTTACTTCTATGGAAAAGGAACAGATCGGATCAAGAATGATAGCGGTCATGTCTATGGAATATTGACTCCTGAGAAGGCGATCCAAAAATCCTCCAATACATATATGGCACGGATTGGAGAGGAGCTCACTCTCCAATTTGGGAAGAAATCGGTATCGCTCCTGCAAACCTACTACCATGCGTTTGGTTTAGGCATTCAAACGGGCGTGGATTTGCCAAATGAAAGCAAGGGAAAAGAAGATTATCTCGTGATGAATGAGAGTTACGGTCCATTGGCATCCATGGTGCAAGCGTCTTTTGGTCAGCAAATTCGAGCCACCGCCATGCAGCTTGCCCAATATACAGCCACGCTCGCAAATAAGGGTGTACGCTTACAGCCTCAGCTGGTTGAGAAGATCACTGCACCAGATGGCAAGATAGTAATAGGTTTTACCCCGCGTGTGTTAAGCACATTCCCGCATCCAGACGCCTACTGGGATATCCTCACTCGAGGAATGGTGATGGTGACAAAGCCAGGGGGAACGGCTGTAAATGCCTTCCGAGGTTTACCTTATTCCGTCGCAGCCAAGACAGGTACTTCCGAACAAGACATCTATGTACCCGTCACAACGACTGACCCGAAAACGGGAGAGAAAAAGACAAAATGGAAGATGCATGCCCGTATTACAAACGGTGTAAGTATTTCGTTTGCACCAGCAGACCGTCCGAAGCTGGCGGTTGCTGTTGTCGTTCCGGAAGGGGGATACGGTGGTCGTTCAGCAGCTGTGATTACCCGTTCCGTATATGATGCCTATGACAAGTACATTGGGCTGCAAGATTGAATTGCCTTCTTTATTTCGAAACGGTTCATTTTTGCGGCCCAAATGATTACAAATGTAATCTATTGGTGATCTATACGTAGAGGAATTTCCTATCTATTGAAGAAATGAGGGGTTGTATATGAGCAAAGCAGTAAAACTTGCACGTCGTCTTGCGAACGGGAAAACAATGATCCCATTCCTTTTGATGGCTGTTGTAGCACTTACCGGATGCACGACGATCAAGGATGAGCAGAAGGTTACTCAGGCAAAGGAGCAGGCACAGGCCAACGGACAAACATCACTTGATCCGCAGTTCATTCAATTGGAAAAAGACTTTGGAGCACGTCTTGGCGTTTACGCGATCGATACAGGATCTGGAAGAGAGATAACCTATCGCGGGGAAGAACGATTCGCTTTTGCCTCGACTTTCAAAGCGTTGGCGGCAGGAGCGGTGCTCAAAGAGAGTACAGACGAGCAACTCCATGCGGTAATCAACTATACAAGCGATGAACTGGTTACTTATTCTCCAGTTACAGAAAAGCACGTAAAAACAGGGATGACCCTTGGCGAGATAAGTGAAGCTGCTATCCGTTACAGTGACAATACGGCAGGGAATCTCATGTTGAAGCAACTGGGCGGACCTGAAGGCTTTGAAAAATTCTTACGGGAGATTGGCGATCAAGTGACAAGCCCTGTCCGATATGAAACAGAGCTGAATGAAGCCATTCCTGGTGACATACGGGATACCAGCACACCAAAAGCTCTGGCTACCACACTCCAAAAATTGACGCTCGGCGATGTACTACCGGAAGAAAAACGATCCATGCTGATTAACTGGATGCTTGGCAACGCAACGGGTGATACGCTGATTCGTGCTGGGTCACCAAAGAATTGGGTCGTTGCGGATAAATCGGGTGCCGGAAGCTACGGCACACGCAATGATATTGCCGTCATCTGGCCTGCAAATGGCGATCCGATCGTCATGGCCATTTTGTCCAGTAAAGATAAGCAGGATGCTAAGTACGACAATGCGCTTGTGGAAAAGGCGGCAAAGGTCGCGCTTGATGCTCTAATCTCCAAGTAGCCTGTTATAGGCTCGGAAATGGCTTTCACAGCTGTTTGCGAGCCTTTTTGTATCGTGAAACTTCTCCTTATGTACTTGCATATTTCGTCTTACACTTGTAATATATGAGTGGTTTAGGCTCCATGAAGGAGAGGAGAAGCATGTTTTTTACTCATTTCATCGCATGTTTGATTGTATCTACTTTTAGCGTTACTGTTATCTTACTGACGAAAAAGATCTTTCAAAGGAATCTGTCAGTGAGATGGCATTACAGTATTTGGTATTTATTGTTTGTTGCCCTCCTCATTCCATTTATCCCCAAGCAGCTATTGACTTTCGGAAACGTGTTTCCGCTATCTACCTTTCATTCGGACAGCTGGCTTAAGCCCTTAGAAGCGAGATCAGAGAGCCCAGCTCAGGGAAATGCGAACTGGTTGAACGATTTTGCTGTTTCGGTCGATCGCGCAACCCCTGCTTACTTTGATCATCTCATGGTGATGATCTGGATGGCGGGAATCCTGCTATTCACTGTTCCTGCCATGCACGCATGGCTAAAAATCGAGAAAATAAAAAAGTCCACTTCCCGCATCAAAAATCCTGGCATGCTGCAATTGCTCGAAGAGTGCAAGCAGCGTGTCCAGCTATCTGAAGAATTGATTGTAGGAGAATCACCGTTTGTGCAATCCCCGATGATGTTTGGACTGCGCAGGACATACATTGTGTTTCCCATCGGGTTTCAGGAGTGGCTGTCGCAAAATGAGATCAGGTTTGTGCTCTTGCATGAGCTGAGCCACGCAAAGAATAAAGACAATCTGTCCAATGTTTTGATCGTCATATTCCAGCTGCTGTACTGGTTTAGTCCGCTCGTTTGGATTGCCTTCCGGGAGATGCGCGTGGATCGTGAAATTGCCTGTGATAGTGATGTTCTTCAGACCTTGGATGAGCGTAGCCATATCGAATATGGCCATACGATCATTCAATTTGCAGGCAAAATATCGAAGCAAAAGAAGTTTGTGTTTGAAAGTGAAATGGCTAGCTCCAAAGAGCAATTAAAAAGGCGCATTCAAAAGATCGCCACCTTTCAAATGGAATCCGCAAAGCTACGAACGAAAAGTATCGCCATTTTCATCCTTGCCGGTGCGATCGTGGCCAGTCAGATTCCCCTAGTTACTGCAATCGCCAGCGACAACACGAAATTCCAATTTCACAGCGAAAACGCAGAATACGAGGATCTTGGTTCATTTTTTGCTGGATATGATGGCAGCTTTGTCTTGTATGATCAAAAAGCTAATCGCTACAGCATCTTCAATAAACAAAAGAGCGAATCACGCGTGTCACCTGATTCGACGTACAAGATATATAGCGCATTATTTGCCTTGGAGTCACACGTGATTACGGATGAGCATTCCACTCTTGCTTGGAACGGAGTGCAATATCCATATGAGGAATGGAACAGAAACCAGACCCTGAACACCGCGATGAAAAGCTCCGTAAACTGGTACTTCCAGGAGCTCGATAAAGGAACGGGAATCGGTCGCTTGCAGACGTATCTATCACAGATTGGCTATGGAAATGAAAATCTTTCGGGTGGCGTAGATACATTCTGGATGGAATCGTCCCTAAAGATTTCTCCGGTAGAGCAAGTGTTACTCCTTCGATCCTTTTATTCCAATCAATTTGACTTTCAGGAGAATAACATTCAGACGGTCAAAGACGCACTCAAATTAGAAGAAAAAGACGGAGCCCTGCTATCCGGAAAAACAGGAACAGGCGCGGTCAATTACAAAGAGACAAACGGTTGGTTTATTGGTTATGTGGAGGCGAAAGGGAACACGTATTTCTTTGCCACCAATATTCAAGGCAAAGATCACAGCACCGGAAGCAAAGCAGCCGAGATCACCCTTTCGATTTTAAAGGAAAAAGGGATTTATTAAGCTCTCACCTTGTTTTTGGCAGACTAGCGCATCAAGGCAAGTTTAATCGTAAGGGGGTGAATATGGTGCCAAAGAAAGTGCCAGGGATCACAGAAGCAGAGTGGGAAGTCATGAACGCACTCTGGGAAAAATCTCCTCAAACAGCGAACGAAATCATTCTCTCCTTGCAGGAAAAAATGGATTGGAAGCCCAAAACGATTCGTACCCTGTTGGATCGTTTAGTGAAAAAAGAGGTGGTCGGCGTAAATCAAAATCACAGGGTATATACGTTTTACCCCCTCTATACGCAAGCAGAGTGCCAACAAGCCGAAGCGCAGTCGTTTTTGAAACGAATCTACGGGGGAACGATGAAATCCATGCTAGTGCAGTTCATCCAGGAGGATTCCTTATCGGAAGAGGACATGAGGGAGTTGCGCTCCATTTTAGATAAAAAATCATAGTCGTTTCCAAAAGGAAAAGAGGGACATCCATGGTTCCCTCTTTTTTTATGGACACAAACTTATGAAAATCAAAAATCGATTCTTCTCTATTTCATTTTCGAGACAATGAAGTACAAGCAAAAGTGCAATTGTTTTATAAACGGCACAATCATATAATTTTATGAAAAAGGATGTGTATCATGCCGATTAATTCCTTTGAAAACTATCCGATGAGCTGGAAGCCATCTATTGATAAAACGCAAAGGCCTATTTATCAAGCACTCGCAGCCTTTCCAATCTGGGAAGCCGTGCGGAAAATGACAGTCGCTCCGGCAGGGCTGCTGCGCAAAGGATATCGGGCAGATATTGTTGTCTTTGATCCAAACACAATCGCAGATCGAGCAACGTATGACAATCCACTGCAGCAACCCGTCGGTATTCGTCATGTACTCGTCAATGGACAAATCGCCGTGTCTCATGGGCAGCTTACTCATGCAGCAAGTGGAATAGTCATCCGCAATTAAGTAGGGAAAATAGCAAAAACTGCTCGGTTGACGGGCGGCTTTTCCTTTTTTCACGAGTAACGCTGTGAAAAGTCGATCTTGAAATTCTGGGAGCCAGCTTTGCGCAATGCTTCATAAATAATGATGATCGCAGGTCCGAGAATCAGCCGAAGAATCTCATGATCTGAAAGCCAAGGAAAAGGCTGACCAGTGCGGCCAGAGCGATGATTCCCAAATTCGAGGCGAGAATATACGCTGGGTTGCACACCCCCCAGATACTGGTAGAACCGAGGTGTAATTGTATGCATTATAAACGAAAAAAGCTGGCATAGGTCTTCATAACAAAATGAATCATCAATCATTCGACATTTGCGATAATGAAAACGCAAGATCTTGAAACGTAAATCCCCCTATACTAAAAAAGCAAATTTGAATGGCAATTAGTTGTGACGAAGAATGGGGGAGCGAGCATGAGTAACAAGGTGGAAGGATTGTTAACTAACACAGATTTTCGCAGGCTCTGGATTGGGCAAACTGCATCACAGTTTGGGACTCAGGTTGCATTATTAGGAATGCCATTAGTGGCAGCGCTCTATTTAGGGGCCAGTCCCATGCAAATGGGGTTGCTTGGTTTTGCCGAGTATGCGCCATTTATCATTTTCGGTTTGCTCGCTGGTGTATGGATAGACAGATTTCCCCGGCGACCAATTCTTGTCGCCGCTAACTTTTTCAGGAGTGCATTACTGCTCATTGTGCCGCTGACAGCCTTAACTGGATTCCTGAATATGACAGTTCTGTATTTGATAGCCTTCATTGTGGGTATCTGTACTGTCTTTTTTGATGTTGCCTATACATCCTTTTTGCCTTCCATTGTGAGCAAGGAGCAGCTTGTTGATGGGAATAGCAAACTAGAGACAAGTAAATCTACCGCACAAATTGCTGGGCCGGGTTTATCAGGTGGATTGGAACAGCTAATCACCGCTCCTTTTGCAATATTGTTCACGTCGGTATCCTTTTTTGTATCCGCTGTGTACATAGCCCGAATTCGCAAGTTGGAGGCAGTCGTGACAAATGCGAAAAAACAAAAAAACATGTGGCTGGAAATGAAAGAAGGGCTGCATACGGTTTACACAAAACCGTTGCTGTGGGGAGTGGTGCGCTGCTCAACAATCTTTAACCTTTCCTGGAACGTTATGTTTAGTGTTTATGTTCTATATGCATCGCAAGAACTCAGAATCAGTGCGAGCATTCTTGGCATCATTTATGGAACGCTAGGAGTAGGGTACCTATTTGGCTCTCTGCTTGCCCAAAGGGCTGTACGTCGTTTTGGAGTAGGTCCGACAATTGTGGGTTCCGCTACGATCGCAGCAAGTGGCGGTTTGCTTGCTCCATTAGCAGTAGGATCTGAATTAAGTATTGCGTTGATTATGATGCTCGGACAGCTTCTTTTCGGAATGGGTGTCTCAATGTGGAGCATTAGTACCATCAGTTTACGTCAAGTAATCGTACCCGATGCCCTGCAAGGTCGCGTGAATGCTACAGTTCGATTTATCTCGTGGGGTTCTTATCCGCTTGGTTCGTTAATTGGAGGGATGATAGGGGGGACAATGGGTTTACGGTTCGCTTTATTTGCGGGTGGCATTGGATAGGAAGGAGTCAAATAGGCCAGATCGAAGTGATTGGTCTGCAGTATCGCCTCTAGCTGCTCCACATCCATGCCGTCACGCTCCATTGGGATGCCGATAATTTCAAATCCTTGCAGCTTCAAATTTTTGATCGCTGTATGATGCGTCGGATTTTCACAAATTGCCGCCCCGCGGCGTGCAGAAGGGCGCAATGCCGAAAGCACAATGTCAAAACCTTCTGTAAACCCGCTTGTAATCAACATATCCTTGCCGCTCATGTCGACGCCCTTGTTCTCCATATATTGCATGAGGTAATCGATCAGTGGTTTGTAGCCCTTGGCATAGCCGTAGTTGAGCAGCACCTGCCCTTCGATTGCCATCCGGTCCATAAAGGCTCGCCTTACATCTCCCAGATCAAACAATTGCTCATCCGGAGCGATGCTAGTGAACGAGATGGCTCCTTTTTTTGCACGAATCCCCTGCTTCATCATATCCAGCTCGACAGCCGATACGGCATACTCGTTCATGATTGCCTTCCAGTCGATCTGCCAGGCGTCAGATCCACTTTCTCCTCCGCTATCTGCAGCCGACTGGCCCACCATTGCAGCCACGTAGCTGCCCTTTCCGGGAATCGCATACGTAAATCCGTCATCCTCCAAGCCTTCATAGGCTGCAATGACTGTATTTCGGCTCACCTTAAGAAGACCGCTCATTTCTCGTGTGGATGGCAGCTTCTGATCGGCCTGAAGCACCCCTTTTATCACTAAACGTTTGACGTATTCTTTCACTTGTATCGCGACCGGTCGGTCACCGACGAGCTTGAAATCCTGGAACATCCTTCATCGCCCCCATCTATAATGATGGCATAGAAGACGAGAGAAAAAAAAGAACCACCGCACTGGATTTTTCATCCTTCGGTGGTTCTTCCGCATTTTCAACGCCCTTATGCATACTAGTGTCAAAAAGAGCCCCATTGGTACCTAAAAGCGTCGCACATAAGGGAATCCCAATGAATCCCGTATTTCCGAGACCCGATAATCGTTACAGGCTGTCGTTTCTGCCGACAGCCCTGGTTGAGCATACGAAAGTTTACCCTGTAGATGTATTACTTCAAGTATCTTCCCGTGATCGACTGCTCCGCATGGATGATCTGCGAAGGCGTGCCTTCAAACACCACCTGGCCGCCCTTGCTGCCTCCGTCCGGTCCCATATCGATGATCCAATCGGCTTGACTGATCACATCGAGGTTGTGCTCGATGACGATCACCGTATTGCCGGCATCGACGAGGCGGTTCATGATCCCCAGAAGGTGACCGATATCTGACATATGCAGGCCCGTCGTCGGCTCGTCCATCACGTAGATGCTGCCTTTCTTATGCAGCTCGCTTGCCAGCTTGATGCGCTGGCATTCCCCGCCCGAGAGCGTGCTGAGCGGTTGGCCGAGTGTAATATAGTTCAGCCCCACATCACTCATCGCCTGGAGCTTGCGAACAATCTCTTTTACTTGGAAAAATTCCAATGCCTGCTCCACAGTCAACTCCAGCACTTCTGCGATGGACTTGCCGTTCAGCTTGTACGCGAGCACCTCTTCCTTAAAACGTCTTCCTCCGCATACTTCGCATGGCAGCTTCACGCTGTCGAGGAATGCAAGGTCTGTATACACAACTCCCAGCCCTTGGCAGTTCTCGCACGCCCCCTTGGAATTGAAGCTGAACAAGCCTTGGCCAACCTTGTTCGCGGAAGCAAACGCCTTGCGCACATCATCCATAATGCCCGTGTAGGTCGCGGGATTCGACCGTGTCGACACGCCTACCGCCGATTGGTCGATGACGATTGCATCCGGATGCTGGCTGAGAAATACTTCGTTAATCAGCGTGCTCTTGCCCGAGCCGGCGACACCCGTAACGACTGTCAGCACTCCGGTTGGAATGTCGACACTCACATTCCGCAGGTTGTGCAGTGTGGCGTCCTTGATAGACAGCTTGCCGGTCGGCTGCCTGCAATCGTGCTTCAGCTGGAGCGGCCGCTTCATATGGGTGCCTGTCAGCGTACCTGCCTCCAGGAGGCCTCGGAAGCTTCCTTCATACACGATGGTACCGCCGCGGCTGCCAGCGTGTGGCCCGACGTCGACGATATGATCCCCCACCTTGATCACATCGGGATCATGCTCAACGACAAGCACGGTATTCCCTTTGTCACGCAGCTTCTGCAGCAATTCATTCAATCGGTGCACATCACGGGGATGCAAGCCAACGCTGGGCTCATCGAAAATATAAGTGACATCCACCAGACTGCCGCTCAGGTGCTTCACCATCTTGACGCGCTGCGACTCGCCGCCGGACAATGTATCCGTCTCGCGGTCCAGCGTCAGATAGTCCAGTCCGATATCCACCAGATGCTGCAACCGCTCCGTCAGCGACTTGACGACCGGCGCGGCGACAGGGTCGTTTATCTCCCGAATGACGCCGATGAGCTGCCCGACCTCCAAGGAGGACATCTCCGCAATGTTCCGTCCATTGATCCTGCAGCTGAGTGCTGCCTGACTGAGTCTCGCGCCGCGGCAGCTGGAGCAGGGACCCTCAGTGATGTACGGTGCAACAGCTTTTTGTGTGCGATCGGACTTCGTCTTCACATCCTGCTTGATGTATTTGTTGGTGAACTTCTCGATGATGCCCTCCACTGTAATGTTCACTGCCTTCCCGGCGAAATCCATCTCCACTTTCCTCGCCTTGGCGTATAGAAGCTCCTC
>Ga0181467_100740_pt1 | contig 16123 bp, 17 predicted proteins | sample InSIn5gowninarea_2_FD_119079 | JGI IMG/M metagenome (GOLD analysis project Ga0181467, IMG submission 119079) | Clean room microbial communities from NASA Spacecraft Assembly Facility at Jet Propulsion Laboratory, Pasadena, California, USA -... ... | reverse complement strand
GTGAGTTGTGCCTTTTGTATAGGTCCAGGGCAGATGCTAACGAATGTCTCGTCAAAGGCTTTCCACGCGTTGCAAAAGGCATACATCAACTTGTTGAGAAACCCCTTCTACACTTTAGAGCAGTGCTCGAACGTCACGGCTCTGAGCTCCTTGCCCTTCCGACGACAGTGCAAGTTGGCTGGTGGCTTCACAACTCTCCAGTTTACCGCGTTAAATACCGCGAGGCCGAGCTCTGGATGACGATCGACGGTCGAAATATGCCTAATCGTCCTGCAATCTCGGAACAAATAAAGCATGTGAGAGAAAAGACAGAAGAGGTCATGAAGGGCGATGATTCTTCCGGAAAGTCCGGAAGGATATCCCCTACAAACACTCGAAGTTGCCACGACCAAGAAACTCCCAACATCAGACCGCCCACCGAGCAGGATAAACAGGACCTCCGCAAACAGACTAAGAGCCGTGGAAAGACTGGATTCAACCGGTTCCTACGTTGGATGGGTGTTCGGTGAGCGGCTACGCCACGCGATGCATCTGACATTATTGCTTTGAGATGTATTTCTGCTAAGTTTCGATTGCTGACTAATTTTCGAAACGAACAGACCAAAACGATGAGAGCTTGAGAAAGTGGAAGGAGAGCTTGGGTATCGGCTCAGGCACCACCATCGGCGACGCTAGCGACCCACGCAAGGTCATCATCGTTTCCCTCGGACTCGAGGTAGGATAACACTTTGGAGCTTTGAGACCGCCGACAAGACTGACCTTTCTTGTTACCAGGTCGAGGGCCGTCCCGACATCATCATCGATCTGTCTTCTCCCGGTGCTCTCGAATCGCTGAAGTCTAAGCCTTTCACCATCAAGGAAGGAGCTACTTTCCGCATGAAGGCCCGTTTCAGAGTTCAGCACCAGATCCTTTCTGGTATGAAGTACGTTCAGGTCGTCAAGCGCATGGGCATCTCGAACAAGATGCAGGAGATGATTGGTTCTTACTCTCCCAACACCACCGACAAGCCCGAATACGAGAAGAAGTGTATGTTCCACCTTTCCTCACACATACACCATGTGACAAGACTAACATCCCCGCTACAGTCGAGGCAGAGACCGCACCCTCTGGCATGATGGCTCGTGGTCACTACAACGCCGTGTCCAAGTTCATCGATGACGACGAGCAGACTCACTTGAAGTTTGAGTGGTCCTTCGACATCAAGAAGGACTGGTAAACGGAAGCCCTCCATCACTATCGTTTAGCCTTTCCCACTTCTCTCAAGCAGCATCGACAAAGCATCAAGGGGGACCTCAGGATTTCTTTCCTCGCGCGCGTTAAGGGGTTGATTTATGTTTCTCTCTTCTTCAAGTTTTCTCATTACCAGCATAACAGGGTCTAGAGTTTGATACTCGGACTTGACACAAAATGCATTCTGCTTTCTCTACTATCCTAATTTGTCGTGAAGGGCGATCGCTGTGATTCCACAGAGCAGACGAACACAAGTGAGCAGACAATGTCTCTCTTGAATGAAGAGGAGGATCCAGAACTACGGTGCGGCGTGACAGCGTGTCTAGTCTGAGTTGAGAGTGTCTCCGAACCGCATATGCCTCAATTATTATCACTCTTGTACGAGCTGCCGCGACAAGGGGTTGGGCGCCCCGTACTTGATAAGACCGAGCCTGTCCCATGACAATATCTGCGTTGCTGAGCTTTACAAGACGAACGTGCGTCTGGTTTTGTGGCATGATGGAGCGAAACCGAGTGAAGGTTGCTTGTCCATAGCACATCTCCGCAGCATAGTCTTCTTCATGGTGTTCTCGTCTTGTGATAGAATGATGCCCGAGATCCTCTGGCTAATCAGGCGAGAAATAGATCAAGAGAAGACCAGCCGGACAAAATCCAGCTCAGCATGAAGTCTGGGCGTCTTTCACTGCTCTTGGGCCTGATCCGCATGCCTCAATGCAATCCAGAACCAAGTCATGGACTGTTTCAGCGAGAGGCGACAGCCGGTGCCCAGACACGGCCGATACGATTGACTTCGTTGATGAAATTCCGGCTGGTGATTTGAGTAGAAGTCGCGGGTTGATGTGCATTCGCGTTATTGGGAGAATGTTCCTCTGGCGTGTAGAAGGGGTTTCTCAACAAGTTGATGTATGCCTTTTGCAACGCGTGGAAAGCCTTTGACGAGACATTCGTTAGCATCTGCCCTGGACCTATACAAAAGGCACAACTCACGGGAGTAAGATCAGAGTTCTTCAAGCCCAGAACAGGAGGAGTCCTAGAATCGTTGGCAGGAGATTGACGACCCTCCATATCTACTATGATGACGAGCTTCACACCAGTGTTTGTGAGCCAGCCGTACATAGCTAGGCGTTCGTCGATGGCTTGGAGGAGGCCAAAATCTTGGCCGACATTCTTTTCCGGCAGACGAGCCTCGAAAATATCCAGACAAGTCGACAGCATGAAAGAGAAGTCGAGTTTACTTCGTTCTTCCTTGCCTCCTTCTGCGGGGAATATGGAGATGTGGAGAGGGTTATTCTTTTGGATTGTTAGAATAAGAAGAGGCAGGTGCGAGCATGGAAGCCATCGTTTCACAACAGAGATGGAATTTAACGTACTTGTCTACCAATTACACCTACACAGGCAATTGCAGGGGTCTTGATGGTGGCCATGATTAAATTTTATTTAATTGTTGAAGGAATAAACAAAAGGACAATGATGATGATGGAAGGTGAAGTCAAGCTCGGCCAGTGGTAGCCAATCAGGTAAGCAGCCAATCAGCGGGCGACGATTGATCAGATCGCCGGGCGCGACTTTGTACATGCAGCGTCGAGGGCATCATTGAAGTCCGCCACTTGCACGCAACGACATAGCGACAAGGCATTAATCTCCCCTCTTCGTCGCCTGTCTTCGCTTCAACGACCTTTCCTCACACAATCTACAATCGTCGCCATGTTCTCCGCCACCCGCTCGACAATGGCCCTGGGCCTGCGCGGTACGTGAAATTCAATCGCCGCGAGAAAGAACACCACGACTAAGACAATCATGTATAGCCAAGCCTACCGCCGCCCTCATCCCCTTCACTCGCGCTGCCCCTGTCGCCTTCATCCACAGCTCGTCAACAAAGTCGGCAACCATGGAGAGACCTGGCCTGGTCAAGGGCAACCCCGGCACCCCGCCACCCATGAAGAAGGGCATGCCCACAAACGTCCCTCTTCCCAGCCAGGAGGGCAAGCAGGGTGTCATGCAATACGCTTTGTATGTTGCATAGAATCGTAGAAGGAAGCCGAGTCAATCGCTGACGGATAACCACAGGACCACTCTTGATCAAATCGCAAACTGGGCTCGTCAGGGTTCATTGTGGCCCTTGACCTTCGGTCTCGCTTGCTGCGCCGTCGAGATGATGCACTTGTCCACTCCCCGTTACGACCAAGATCGCATGGGTATCATTTTCCGTGCCTCGCCCCGTCAATCCGATGTCATGATTGTCGCCGGTACCTTGACCAACAAGATGGCTCCCGCCCTCCGTCAGGTCTACGATCAGATGCCCGACCCCCGTTGGGTCATCTCCATGGGCTCATGCGCCAACGGCGGTGGCTACTACCACTACTCTTACTCCGTCACCCGCGGCTGTGACCGTATCGTCCCCGTCGACATCTACGTCCCCGGCTGCCCGCCCACCGCCGAAGCCCTCATGTTCGGTATCTTCCAGCTCCAAAAGAAGATGAGACACACCAAGATCACCAGAATGTGGTACCGCAAGTAAACGCTTCGCGAGGCTTGTAAAATGCTGGCTGCTTTTTCTCTTTTCTCATACCATTCATGGGCGTTTTATATACTTATGAGGGGCTGGAGCATCATGCTGTAGCGCTTCACACACGGGACTGTGTAAATACTTTGACTTTTTTTTTTCTCAATTGGCAATAAACGAAAGCTTCCTTTGTTATCCATGATATTCTTTGCATAGACTGTTGTTGCTGGGTTAGCACACTGTACGCTATCATCGATATAGGATACCCTAAGACTGATCTCTGTGCTGCGGTTCTCTACGGATTCTTCATGATGTCGTAGTCTGTTCAGTTCTTTCCTGCAACCTGCTCACGATAGTAAGTCCATCAACATTCATACTAGGTACACTTTCATGACGATAAAAAGCGCTCTTCAAACCAAGAAGAAAGCAAGGACTACCGGATTGAAATGGGCAAGAGTGACCCTCAAACTTAGAAGCGGATGGAGCAATCCTCGACACAAGACAGGAAGGAACGACCATCAAGACGAAAGAGGAAGGCACGACCCAGAGGTACAAACAGGCAGGAACGATCCACAAAACCAAAAAACAAGGAAGGAACGATTCTCGATATCAAAGAGGGAAGAACGATTCAAAGAACCAAAGGGGAAGCAACAGCCTAGAAAGAAAGAATAAGGACCGATCTATATAACATAACAAGATATCTACTATCTCGTACAGTACGGTGAACGAGCAAAGTCGAACGTCACAGAGTCCGTGTAATAGCACATCTCGGCAGAATCATCCACTTCCCTAGTCGAGATATGGTGGCCTCTTAAGCTCGATTCTGTCAATGAGGTACATGCGTCGATATGGCCCCAAAGAGAGAGGTCAAGGAGAGATATATGCGATGGAAGCTCTGTTATAAGAGATGTAATTTGTTACAGTACCATGTGCTCATAGGTCAATCTTACCTTCTTCGATAGGTCCTCTCTTCCGTTTAGCATAATGTACGACACAGGAAGTGTCGATATCTACGAATGAGGAAGGAACGGCCCCAAATCTGACCAGGAAGGAAGGAACACTACCACGAAAAAGGAAAGAGCCACCTGACAGATGAGGAAGGAACGACCCATGATTTGACGAAAAGGGAAGTAACGATTGGACAGAAGAGGAAGGAATGATGCGCGGACGGAGGTAAGAGCGCCCTAACCGAATAGGAAAGAGCAACCCACGACTCGTAAAGAGAAAGGAGGAGCGACAAGAAAAGACGCTTTGTAGTCAGTAATGAGTCAAGAGGGAGGGCTTTACAGTTTGCAGGGAAAATCACAGTGCATTCCAAGGGGAAGTAATATCCAACAAACAAGCCTACGGTCAGTCTGTAGAAACCGAAGAACGAACCGGTAACTACAGTATGACGATAGTCTGTTGAAAGAGAGAGGCATGGCACGACATTAGTGACTTGTTCGTTGGAGAAGAAAGACTTCCGAGCCGTATGATCAATTACGAGTTCAAGAGATTGACCAGAACAACACATCCGAACATCGGAAAGCTGTTGACATGGATACAATCAACATGCAACGAGTGTCATAAGATAGTACATATAATGAACGGTGATTGATGGAGTGCAGGTGATCACAAGCGATCCATATATACATCGTGACAGGGTCACCACCATCTCAAACTCCTGAAATCTACACTATGCTATCAGTCTCATAGAAAGGGTTGTTTGGGTCGAAAGGAAACTTCCTGACGACTACATCACCCTTATAATTCCAAAGATCCACCTCAACAGGTGTGTACTCAACAGCACAGCTTCCTTGCTCTTGTCCGAAAGTCTCGACAGCGCTCACATTGCCGCCTCCATACTCGATTCTGACCTGATTGACGGTTTGACGACTTGGATCGCCCTCAAGATAGTTGAGAGGTGAGAAGGAAAGACCGGCGTGAGCGGTTGAGAATACTGTGTTGGGAAGGTCGCCAGTATGGGGGATATGATGCATTCCCAGGTTGAGCCAAAGCACGAGATCAGTTTGCGTGAGGTTCTCGCTGTTGAAAAAGGCATCAAAGTTAACAGGCGGATTATGCACATCCTGGTTGTTGTAGGCATGTGCTGCTCTCGGCTCTGTATCGTGCTGCTTGGTGACCTGAACGTCGTGGTTTGCCCAGCGTGCTGCGTTGGCCAGATTACTTGAATCTTCTACGGTGAGGTGAATGGCACCTAGAGAAGGAGAGATACGATAACCCCGATATTCGCCATACTTGTTGACGGCATCCTTGTTGATAACGCTGTATTGAGTTGCGCTGTTGGCGCCCCAGAACAAACGGCTCTGATCCTCAGACTCGATGTAGGACTTCTCAAGCTTCATGGTGTTTCGTGCTTTGCCGTTCGACCACGGGTAAACTGTAGAGACTGGTACCTGGTTAACTACAGCAATCGTGTTGTTGGTGCCTAGAATATCGAAGTCGGCCTTGAAGTTCAGGATGTGATCGTGCATGCTGCCTGAGAGGTTGTCGTGGATCTTGTAGCCATATTCATCGTTGTTGGCATAGTAAGCACTTTGAATATATCCAGAAGCGCGCACCTCGACATTGATGCTGCCGTCTACTTCGTATCAGCCTCATGGTCAAGATTCTCGGTAACACTCAAAGCTTACCCATGTAGAACGAGTACGAGAACATGTAGTCGTAGTTTCCAACAGTGCTGACAGAGCGGATCGTGAAGTATGTGTTCTTCGTTGCACTGACGTAGTCAGACGTACTGTGTCGTTGAAGGGGATAATCGGCAGTGAATTCGAAAAGACAGAGGCTGTTCAGATGTGTGTGGGTTGTCTCGGAGACGTAGAAGGACGTGTTCAAATAAGTCGCGTATGCCGGACAGTCGTAACCCTTAACCAATTCGAAGGCGTACGGCCCAAATCCGTAATATGTGTCGGTCAAATCTTTCAGTCAATAAATTTTGTCCAAAAGAATGGTATCCCTTACTTACATATGCGGTACCACTTTGGAGCGGGTCTTGTCCAGCGTAGTGAGCCAGTGCTTCTTGAAGGCCCAATTCATATAGCACTCTTTGGCCTTTATAACGAATGTCCCATAGACTGAGGCCCGTGTCACGTTGGTAGCCAATGTAAAAGGAGAAATCCATCCACTCGACCCATTTGGACTCGGCGTCAACTGCAAATCGAGAACCGCTTGGAGCAACGGAGGCAGGGGGGTGAGAGGTGTCTAATGGAAGAGTAGGCCCATTCTGATCCGTCCGGGCCCAGTCGCCTTCAACATTGGCGCCCAGCTTAGCGAATCCAGGTGTATAGTAAGCATTTCTGAATGCTGATGTCGTTTCGTAGAATATGCCATTGTAGTACCAGCCCTCCAGCTTCCACTGGCTCGGATCGCGTCCAGTTACATCACTTCTGAAGTATAAACCAAGTGGCAGGAGTGTTTGAGTATCGAAGTTGTCGACCGCATTGGACCAAAAAGCATCCCAACGGACGACACGACCGTCGTCCTGCCAGAGAGGATCAATGCCCCAGATGTCCAGAGTGTCGTTATCGCGTCCAAGGGCAACTCCTCCCCATATATCGAGCGTAATATCAGAGATAGTTGCACTGATCTTGTATATCCATTGCGAGTAAAGTGTATCGTCAGCATCGGCATCAAGGTTGCGCACACGCCCGTCAGACTTGCGAGTGTAGGGATATTCCAGAGGTACCCATCTGGTCGTGCCATTCTTCACACCGAACGGCTCAATTGGGCCGACCAGGATATCTTGGTAGTACGGGTCAACGGCGGCACGGTGGTCCAACACGACGTGAGCATATCGAGGAGGAGCAGGACCGGCATTATCGAGATAACTCAAGACGTCGGTCTTATTTGGATGCATAAGCTCAACCAAGAGGCTTCGAACACGTCAATATGGTATATGGAATAATACTCGATTGACTCACACGCTGTTATCCCATTCGCCAGCATCGTCACTGACGGTGAGATTGAGCTCCGGCTGGGCGAACAACCATTGGGTTACCGAAGCGGCTTCAATATCGGTTAGGCCTCCCCAAACGTTGACTTTGGGAGCCGATGCTTTGGTATAGTTGCTTTCCGAACACGAGGTGACAATCGATGGTGTTGACGTCTCATTTAACCAACGTCTTCCATTCTTGGATGCAGCTTTTCTCGCTCTGCCCTGACGAACCCATGCTGCTTTTGGGTCGGGACTAGGAGCCGACAACGCACCATGGGCATAGAGAAAGGATGCTGCAAGCAAAAGACTTGAGGACACCCTCATTTTGAATACAGTGAACAAGACTCAGAAGTAGCTACATCAAACCTTGACCTACCTCTACGCTTTATAGTCGCCATCATCTTGCTACTGTTATCTTTCTCTTCGACCTTGACCAAGAGCGGTGAACATGAGTTCACTGCTCAAGCCGTAGAGACATGGATGTGGTCCGCATGGAGATGCCATATTGAGATTGGTTATCAGCTGGTCGATTGCAAGGCACCGCCTAATCATCGCCTATCTTTCGAATTTCGTGCAGGCGATAGACCACAGATAGGCCTGGCAGCGGGGCTTCTAGGATATCGATTTCAGGCACCGCCGTGATTTCAAATTTGGATAAGTCAACATGAACAGCCAGAAATCTCCCGTCCGAAGTCAATTGCTTTGTTCAGCAACCAAGGCGCAAAGTTCTTCTGTGAGGTTGAACGGACCAACATGGACGCTCCACGGAGAGGGGTCAATGAGAGATGCTTCCGGGATGCACGTCCGGAGGTCGGAGAATTGTTAACCGGAGGCTGAAGACAGCTGAAGCTCAATGGAGCCGAAGCAAGAGGTGCAAACGGGTGCTGCAGCGGATGAGCACGCTCGTGGAAACACGAAAGCTAAAGATGGAGCATCAACAAGAGAGGAGGCCAACAGCCGAGCAACAATTGATTGTTGGACGCAAATTGGGAACACGGATGACCCGGAGAGATTGGTTTGGCAGGGCGCGAAAAGGCAGGCAGGATTTGAGCAGGTTGAGCTTTCATGGAAGCACAAACAGCATGCATGAGCGGATAGATAGAGGGCACAAGAAGTCGGCTGCAGATGCACATGTTTTGTTCAAGTCAGGGATGATGTGGATGATGTGCTCTCTTGCAGAGAAGGTCACGAAGGACGAGCGGGGCTAGCGGTAAGTGGCGCTTCTCAGTGGATAGGTGGCTTTCCATGGCGTCGTTCAAGGGGACTGTCTTGACTCGATTTGCAGCAAGCGCAGGGTCTGGAAGGGGGAGAGAGTCCGGGGATCGAGGGCAAAGAGGAGCAACCGTTTGGTCCGAGGCGTGTTACGGGTGAGTTGTGGTGTTGTGAGTGGTCGGCAACGTGACGGGCATCGCGTGTCGCAGCAAGGAAGGAGCAGGCAGCGAGAACAACAGGACGACGAAATTTGACAGATTTGCAGTCAGATCAGAGGTGCGTTCGAATTAATCTATTCGGACAGTGTGGCGGCAAGGATTTACAGGATTGACAGGGCGTGTTTTTGTTGGATGCCAAATACAGAAGCGGGCGGAAACGAGGAGTCTGTGGATCTGGTGCGAAGCTGCAGCTTGTCGTAAATCGGCCTTGCAGATGTTTGGTCACTTTGGTGGAGCTGGTGCGATGGATGCTTGCTTTGGCTGAGGCTTGCAAGTTGCCACACAATTTTGCTCCTAATCGCCCTGGTCTCTGGTCCTAGCCCTTGTGCTCCCTTCTCCTCTTTGGCTCGTCTACCTCCCCGTCATACACGTCGTCGAGTGTCGCATATGCAGCCGTCCAGCGTCCACAAAGCAGCAGTCTCTGTGTCTCTGTCGCCATGCCACTATGGCCGTTTGGACGAAAGAAGCGACGTCTGAGCGCGTCGACGGCCACAACGACAGCAACGTCGACAGCTCCAACTCCAACCGCCGTAACGAGCAACAACAACAAAGCCGACAGCTCCAGCTCCACGTCCAACGCGAACCCAACTGCAACTGCAAGTGCCAATGCAAATGCAGCCCGTGTTTCAGATTCTCCGGACCAGGCCACCGCCCGCCGCTTCCATGACAGCTCCACCCAAAATGCCCCGAACTGCCTTGAGCGTCAGGGAAGCGTGCAGGACGAGTTAACGGCCCTGCCTCAATTGTCCGAACTCGAGCAGAGCCCCCATCTGAGGCCCGCAAATCTTATCAAGCCCGTCCACCCCTACACTCTCGACCGTCCCTCATCTGCCCGCTCACGCAACCCGCCTGTCACCCTGCCGCCGTCGCATGACAAGGCCGCCCCCACCCGCCGTCAGTCGACTAAGAGGAAGAAGGACCAGGCTCTCCGTGAAGAGGAAATCCGTCAAATGAGCGCACCAATGCAGATCCCAAAGAGGCCTGCCGCCTCGTCTGGCAATGACCTGCTCCGTCGCGACAGCAAAAAGGCTCGCAGGACCCTGACCAAACGCCCTGACGACTCCCGCGCCTCCAACGTCTCGCTACCCCTGCCAGAGTCAATCCATTCCAATAGGTCGCACATGTCAGAGCAACGCGCCTGGGAGATTGGTGGCATGTCTATCCTCAGTCCTCGTCCTACCGTGCGTGTATCGGGCACCTTCGCCCATCCTCCCTCGCCTCTTTCAAAGCGTCCACAACACATGGACAAGCTGCCCGAGCTTGCTCGCGCATCGAGTGGAAGAAAAGACCGAAGAAAGGTTGCCGATCTTGCCGACGACCTCAACTCTACCGAGCTCCGTATCCTGATGGAACGTGACCAACGAAGAAAGGAACAAAAGGCCTTGGAACAGCATGAGCGTCTTGATCGCAAACTACGAAGACGGGCAGAAAAGCAGCGCGAGGAAGACGAACGTAGGACCCGTGATGCTCGCCAGAACGCAACGCTCCCCACCGCCATTCATCCTGCCTTCCGCGAACAGCAACCTGAAGCCGAGCTTATCACTCCGACCTCTCTCAAGAAACAGGGCAAGCAGCCAATTCCAGAGATGCAGGAAAGCCCTACAAAAGGTGGCACCTACCTACGTTATCCACCACGCGAAGACATACCCCAGAATCCTTTCGCAGATCCCGAGTCTGAGAACCCCTTTACTGCTCCTGGCGCCGAATACTCGCCCGTCCAAACGCCGCTCGATGAACCAGTCTTACATACTGCCAGAGCCGTCAGACTATCCGCCGGTCACCTGTCACCGCCAGCTTCCCCTGTGCCCAATGTTCAGCGTGAGATCCAGCCATCCCCTAGCTTGCCCGAGGTCTATGCACCATCGCAAAGAACTTCAAGCCATCCTGCTAGTTCCTTCGAGTCCAGCCGACGCAGACCTTCCGAGAGTGGCAGTCGTCGAGTGGGCCCTAGTGCCTGGACGAATATATTCCGCCGTGGAATCGGCTCAAGCCGTGCCTCAGAAGACAAGGCCCCGTCGGAGTTTTCTTTTGTCAACACTTCTCGAGAGTCCATGTCGAAGCAACCTATTCCTGCCCACCTCGTAGGACCACCCTCTTCTCGACAATCTGGCGTCCCCTCTCGCACCCAAAGCAAGTTCCGCGAGGATCTCCCTGAGCTACCTATTTCTCCGCCATCGTCCCGTGTTCAGTCGCCTGAACTGAGTGTGATAACGGCTGGCGTAGTGGCTGCACGACGTGCCAAACGTAGTGCTGATAAGCAGGCAAAGAACACAGATTCGTCTGATCCTGTTAGGAATGACTCGCCTGCGATACTCGAAGACGAGGAAACAACAGTACTGTCCCAGTCATATGGATCTGTAGACTCGGAAGGCAGTTGGATTAGTGGACGTCTGATCAAACGTACGTCTCATACTTCTTACCCTCACAGCAGCTTGAGCTCCCTCAAGAAAGGGAAGACCGAGTTTACTGGAAGCTTCGACCGCCTACCCGTCCCAGAGCATGAATACTTTGCTGCTTTGACACCAGACAATGGCAGTCGTCGTGCATCAGGCGAGTTTGCTATCGAAACAACACCAACAGCAGAGCCATCCCCTGAAGTAGCTGCTCCACTTAGGCAAGCCACAGCACGTCGTAGACCGACAGTGGTACACAACGACCCGCGCTTCAAGTCTCGCGAAGGACTCCTCACAGAATACAATGCTGCCGAACCAGTGACGCCATCTCGCGAGGGCAGTTTGAGTGGTGAATCGGCACACTCCCCGGTGGAGTTGCATAAAGCGCAGAGCGTCAATTATGGTCGATTCACCGGCCATGTCAAATCTCTCAGCGCAGGTAGCGCCAAGATGCTGGATATCGCACCGCATAGAAGTAAGAGCGTCGGGACTGGCCTTGCAAATCCGAGCCCTCGTTCTTCACCCCGCATCCCTCAGGAATAAGGGAAGCCTGTCTACCCTCCTTTAGACCATCTCATTTGTTTACAGAATCGCGGATCATCACGCAGAGCATGAAGTTATGTGCTTTCTTGCAGTTTTCTTTTATGACTCCCATTCACAGGTGGAGATGTTTTTTTGATACCCTATTTGAAGCGCTGGCATGGATTGAGAGCAAGTGTATTGGCTCTGAGCGCGATTTCAGATTTCAGTTTTGTTGTAACTAGGGGTTTGATGGGATACCTAGCGAGGTGTTGGAAGAGGGATTACTTGTATACTAAGACCGATGTTCAGAAGAGATACACCATCAAGACAGCCATGAGTACAGAGCGATTTTCCAGAATAGAACAAGTCCCGTCGTTGTAGTTGGTGGTGGCAAGATGATAAAGCAAGCTGAACAAGCAAGCTCACAGAAGGTAGAAGTCAAAGTGACAGATTGCTAGAAGAGTCGCCGAGTGATTAGTGATTCCCAAGGCGTGAGATGGTGGCATTGGGTGGTATTAATCAGGACGGCATGTTCCGTATTTGGTTAGGCCGAAGGCGGCGGAGGGGCTGCTTATCAAAGCATTCGCGGGTCGTCATTGCTCATTGTCGTTCGAGCATTCAGCAACTCTCTAGCATCTCATAACAAGCTATATGTCCCTTGCCTCCAGTGCCCGTCGCAGCCTTCTTCGCACCGCAAGAAACACCTCGACCTTCTCCGTCGCCAGAACTTCTACCAGACCCGCCGCACTTTCTCAACACATACTCCAGCCCGCTTTCTTCAAGCCCGCCGCTTCCAGATCCTTCACCGCTTCAATGGCTTCTTCCGGTGTTCACAACCTCCAGGCGTGAGTCGGTGCTCCTCTTCACTCTCCAGCTTCGGTTCCGTGGCACTAGAGCGTGTTGCGACAAAGCAGCCGTGCGCGCCCTACGATTCAACGAAGCCGGAGAAAAATAGTGAAACTGTACATGCAAGGACTGCGACTAACAGCCATAACAGCAAGGCCGACTTCGACTCCGCTCGCGCTGAGACCGGCACCTTGATGGTCGTCGACTTCTTCGCCACCTGGTGCGGTCCCTGCAAGGCCATCGCCCCTCAGGTCGTCAAGTGAGTCCTCTCCGTCTCAACGTGTTTCTTACCGACCAGTCACTAATCTGTACCGTCAACAGGATGTCCTCCACATACCCCAGCGCCCGCTTCTACAAGATCGACGTCGACGAGGTCCCCGAGGTCGCCCAGGAGCTGAGCATCCGCGCCATGCCCACCTTCGTCCTCTTCAAGGACGGCCAGGAGGTCGCCACCGTTGTCGGTGCCAACCCCACTGCCCTTGAGGCCGCCATCAAGCAGCACGTCTAAATTTGTCTTTCTTGACCTGCCCCCTATAGTCTAATGAGGAACAAAATGCACACATGATTTTTTGAACTTTTTTTCTGTCCCCACGGCCGACTACAACATTGTTTATCGCGTATACACGGTCATTGCGAAACAACATGGAACAAGAAGCGCCAGCATTGAGTGAACGAAATCCGTTGGGTATCACTGAGATGCGTTTTATAGAAGAGCAACACGTTTGACACTTGCTTGAAAGCACATCCCGACCCCCTTCTCATGCCTCATACCCATGGGTCTCTGCCTTCCGTCATCAACGTTGCGTTAGTTTCTACAGAAACTCGATGTCACGAAACCTGAACCATATGTCCTAAATGCTCTAGAATCACGTGTCATCGAACCGCACATCATCAGTATCGCTTTATCATATCTGGCTGCAACATGAGTCACTAACGACATGGTTTAGCTGGTTTCTTTGTGAGCGGGATGATTGTGGAAGGATAACAGGTGATTAAATCCAACACACGCGAGGTAAGCTAGCGACAGCATGTTTAGGACGGAGAGGGATGTTATTAATATCAATTAATGATCGTGCAATGAGCGGCTTCCGCACGAACTGCTTCTCTGCATTATGAGCAGGAGATTTTAAGTTAATCATCGCCGCACGAAAGATTGAAACGAGTACCTTCAATGGGTACATTGCAATCGATGCCTGCTTTCCTCAACGCCTTTGCACAATCGTTCAGCGCCAGCTTCCAGTCCACCTCTTCCCGATCCATAGCTTGAATATTCGGCATGTCGTCAACACCAATATCGACAATGTTGAGATTCGGAAAGCTCTCGTACTCTTCAGACAACACTCGCAGATGCTTTGAAAACCTGTTGTCACCCATGCGGAAGTAGATATCTTCAAGCGAAGTTGGCAGTAGGTTGGTGAAAGAGGGCTCCGTATCTGAAGAAGGGTCGAAGAGGAAATAAAAGTTGATTTCCAGCACTTTCAATTGGGTGAAGGGACGAAGGTCGAAGGCATCGGGTGTGATTATGGTTGCGGGATATCCACTAGGCTTGAACAATTGGAGCTCCTGCAGAGTTTCGGAGCTGTCATGGAGGTAACTCAGCAGGGTCTCAAGATTTATGTTCATATCTTCTTTGTGGGCCGAGAACTTGATGCGCAAGGATTGCAGGCTTCTACATGACGTGACGACAGACCTCAAGTCGAGGTTGCTGAGCGTGCAACCTTTGAAAGATAGACTTTGGATGTGGTCAAAAGGCCAGCGCCGGGAGACATTGGGACGAAACGGCTCCACTTCTCCATTCACTGATAGAGTATCAAGCGATGGAATAGCTGCTAGCAGGGTGATGAAGTGCCAATTTTCCAGAGCCTCTTCTTCCGCGCTCAGAGTTATCGTCTTCAGCGATGTAAGAACATGCAATCGTGAGCTGGCGTTCACTCCTTGGCTGTTGAACACGAGAACCTCTCTGTGTTCACTTGTCAAATCAAGTTTCCACTTGTCCGTACGGACTATGTCTCTGAAGAGCCCTTGAACACACAATCCAGTATTTCTTTCGGAAGCGCCCAAGTCGAGAGTTTTCAGGCTCGGAACAAGTGTCAATAGGAGAGCCACTTCTGCGCCTTCGGTCTCTGAATCATCCTGTAGATGACGTCGCCAATTTGTCCGAAATACGTGTGACTGTTGTGTCTGCTTGCCTGTCCAGTCCGAGGTGTCTTCTATGGCGGGTACATCATCACTAGCTTGGGCAAACATCTTTCCAATCTCGATATTCGGTGGGCTATCTTCCAACCTACCCGGCAAGTCTGCAAGTCTCAAGTATTCCACTTTGGCAGCCAAATCCGGTCGATGGATCAGCGTCTTCAGGAAAGATTGTAACCTTGTGGTAGTCCTGCATACGTCCTGGCTGCCACCTCGGCGTCTGTCACAGTCGTTCCCATCCTCGATGTACGCTCGGTAGAGCAATGGTTCGGCGAGATTGCGAAGGACTCTGGACGCTTGACATATATTCGCGAGCGTGTTCGACATTTGCTTGTAGTCTTCAAAGTCTGCCTTGTGTGTGTAGTCTGACAAACTCGGCAGAGATTGCAAGATGTACAGCAATAATTCATCTGGTAGATGAACCATTTCCGATCAAAGATTGAAATATTGATGGTACTCCGATGCGAAGGAGAATACTCTAGATCTTGGCACAATGTGACGCTTCAAGGCCTCAACTTACACGTGACCAAAACTCGGTCTTAAAGGCAAGACAGCACAATTCAATTCCATGAAATTGTAAGAAGCATGGGAGTGATGACTCACTTATCACCGCATTAACGTAGGGTCACTCAAGGCATGTCACGAAAGATGTGGAAGACGAACGAGGGAATGGTAAGCGCGAGGTGGACTGTGCCAATCAACGTCAATCCCCAGTTCAAGCACGCCATCACCAGGGCCCATTCAACCAATATCACGGCTAAAATGCAGGGACAGATAGCCGACATCGATATGCATGGGTGCATGGCAGTGGTAGTGCCTTCTGCCTTGGGCGACTGACTCACACACTTTCCATAATTTCTGACAGCTGAAGGAAGCCGCGAGTCTACCAGAAAGCCACATTTCAAACCAGAAGCATGTCGGCCGAACTTAACCTGCAGTCGAAGCTGCCTCTTCCTTCCAGTGACTCCCAAATTCCCGTCTTGGGCCTTGGAGTCTGCGTGGGGACAGAAAAAAAGTTCAAAAAATCATGTGTGCATTTTGTTCCTCATTAGACTATAGGGGGCAGGTCAA
>Ga0181467_100733_pt1 | contig 16241 bp, 12 predicted proteins | sample InSIn5gowninarea_2_FD_119079 | JGI IMG/M metagenome (GOLD analysis project Ga0181467, IMG submission 119079) | Clean room microbial communities from NASA Spacecraft Assembly Facility at Jet Propulsion Laboratory, Pasadena, California, USA -... ... | reverse complement strand
TTAACTTTTCGAGCTCTGGAGAAGTACTTTTTAAAAGTGTATTTGAGGTATCAGAACGGAAAGGGCAAAAAAGTCCAAAAGTGGTGCGATGTGCTTTTATCCTTTCTTATTAATTTAACTTACTGTTAAAGCCTTTCTGGAAGCAAATTAGAATTAAGAATATTTAGGATTAGAGAATGCAGTACTTAAAGTGTCAAGGATTCGCTTTTAGCCTTGGATCAAAGGTAAATTTAGAAATGTTTGCAATACTGATTTTTGAAAAATCGGGATGAGCAGCATTCACCAGATAGTTATACTCCATGTCGATAATTGCCGAGGGCACCTTAAGGATAGCGCTCTCCATACTATTGAGCCACTGGTCGCCCAGTTGTTGAGTCAAGGGATAATTATCTACGCTGTACCAATGCTCATCTAACGCCTGCAATTTTTCAAGAGTAATCTCCTTTATCAATACTTCATTGCTGATATCAATAATAGCTACTGAAAAATCTCCGGCCTGTAGCGAAGTACCGCTTTTGTGGGCAAGAACCTCCAGGCAGGATAAGGCAAGGCTTCCCGCCGTATACAGCATCTTATAACCTTCGGAATTCCAACGGACAGCGAAACCGGGAACATGAAGGGAATGAGCGTAACGGGTTTGACTAATGCGGTAAACAAACATAGCTAAGCAAGAGCGCCGTAGTCAATACGCATTAATTCATTAAGCACGATATTAATACCAATAATCGTATCAAGTAATTCAAGAGGTTTGGCATCAATACCAACGTTATGTTGAGGGAGCCAGCTTTTAAACTCCTCCAATGAACCAAAAGTGTCCATGCCTTTGTCAAATAGTTCAAACAACTGAAGAATGTGTTCGCTCAAACCGGTGTTTAACTCCTTTCCTTCTTTAATATACTTTCTAAGAGTGGGTTCAGTCAAATCCAAAATTTGGGCGACATCAAACTGGGTAGCACCTGTGAGGTCAAGCAGGTCATTTATTGCCTTAGACTCCAGTCCCTTTTTTATTGCAGTCAATTTAGCCTTTGGCGATTTGAAGAGGGACTGATAACGTCCCAGTATTTCAATAGCCTGTTGAGTGGCAATGCCAAATCCCGGAATTTCCATTGTCTTTTGCATATCTAAAGATATGCTTTTAGTATATAAAATAGAAATTTTTTCTATTAAAAACAAAATTTTTTTCTATTTAAACCACCTGTCTCTTTATGTTCTTTGGTTGCCACTCACCGATAAACAAACGAGATTTTTGTTCACACCAGATTGGAATAAATAAAAATGAAGGAACGGCTATCCCCTACTACCGCCCCTGCTCGAATTGCAGTATTATTGACAATAAAAAGCGTAAGATATCATGATATCAATATATCTTGATATCGCTACTCCTTACAAAGTAAAAGAAACATAAACAACAAAAAGATAAGGAGTTAGCATATCTAAAGATAACTTACATAATGATATCATTATATCTTGATATCGTCATAGTTCTCAATCCAGCCTCATTCGTTTTGAAGTATCCTAAGTAAAATATACAATTTCTTTAAAATCCCATATTATCCATATTATCAGGGTTCAAAAAGCCATAACTTTCTGGACCCTTCATCTTTTCTTGATTTTGGCTTCGATTTCCGTAAAAACAACAGGCCAAAAAGTAGGTTCAGCAAATAAATAAGTTAAGGATTTTTGATACCCACTTTTTGATTCCAAATTAACGACCTTTTTAAATTATGCTATTTGCTCTCATCACACTTTCAATCAATCTTTTCTCATTAGGGTCGTCAATTACGAACGAAGTTTGACCATTAAAATTCATTTTGTCCCCGTACCTAATTATCACATCTTTTAGCTCCGTTGAATCGTGGTCACCAAAAGTTGTATTTGCAAGCAAGCTGCGAAAAGAATCCCACTCCCCAAAAATTTGCGTATAGAACGGCTCGAATACTAACTCGTCCTTGACAGGGTAGTATTTTGGTCTTATAAAATGTTTTAGATACCCTTCTAAAAGAAAGTTCGAAGCAACAAGCCTCTTTCGAAAAGTTTTGCATGCTGGTTCATAAAGTGTTATTAATCGGCTATCTTTTTCTATATAGCGTATATTAGAATAGAAAAAGGTCAAACACTCAGATGTAAAAGTGCTAAGATCACTTAAATAGGCGTCAAAATATTGAAGCATTATATTGTTCCATTCATCTCTATCAAAAATGGGGGTTTCTATTAGCTCATTTTCTGCCATTTCATGTAAAAAAAAGTGGCAAATGATCCCCTTCTGCAGTTGGTTTAAACCCTTATGATCTAACAACTCTGAAAAAAAGTTTTTATGTAATTGAGTATTACCACCAAAGTATTGGCGCTCATTCTGAGCTCTTCTGTTAAAAATTAATTCTTTAATTATTGAAATCCACTGGTATCTATCCTTCGTGTTAATATTTAGATAAGCAATCACCATTTTACTCAAAAATTTCTCGTCTGGGTAGTCTTGCAGTTGAAAAACTATTCGTAAAAGCTCCGTTTCTTTTCCATTTTGTATCCAGGAATCAAATTTCTGAATAATATGGTTACTGTCCTCTTTAATACAATTGTTGAACTCAGTAAGCGAGACAAGATTAAAAAGCGTGTAGGAAAAGTATAAGTAAAAATTGTAAACTTTTCTAAATCGTCGTGACCCCTCCGATTCACGTTTTTCCAGCAGAACATTTAGCGCGCGCTTAAGATTCCCCAGCTCTTCTATAGTGATTCTTTCTTTATTATTCTCTGCGAATTTGTCCCATTCGCCTTTATTTAATTTGAAATCATTCATCTCGAATTCAAGGATACTTCTTTGCTTAATCATCTGATAAAGCTCTAAATTTCGATTTTTAATAAGCTCTATGATAAACAAGTCTGATAAATCTACCTCTCCCTTAAGGATATGAAAAAGTATTTTGAAGGAGTTACAGAAGCGTTTTAAGTCTCGGATGTTTCCTGTAAGCTTTTCCATTAAGGTTTCCTGCGTCTCTTCTATAAATAAACCTATTCCATACACTCCTAATTCCTGCCTTCCCCGAGGTAAGATTTCCTTAAGTTGCCACCTTTCCTCTTCTGATAAATCATCAGTTATTAAGATTTTTTGAATCGCTTCTTGAAAAATGTCTTTTTTATAAGTAGGTAGGGTAATGGATAATTGGAATATTTTCTTTAAATACTCACGCTCGTTTGAAAAATCCTTTGTATTTTCTAGAACTTTCACAATATATTCCTCATCAAGACCTACTAAGAAAAAGGTATTAGAAAAATTCGCCGTATTCCGGATAATTCGCAAGATTCCCATTACTTCCTTACCCGACAATCTATCAAGATCATCAATAATTACTATCAGCTTTTTTGATGAGGATTTTATAGAAGAATTTATTGATTCATATTGTTGTTGAATAGTCTTTTCAGGAAAAAATTCATGAAGCAGAGTGTCGAACAGACGATATTGAACATCCTTACCTGGTTGAAGTATTTTTTTAGAATATTCCCTAAATTTTTTTGTTAGAGATCTGTTGTATTTTTTCAGGGAACTGGAAACCGTTTGAAGAAAATCTTCGAGGATTGCTTCTGGACTTGTTACTCGCCAAGGATTAAATTCGACTATTATATTTTCACTTTCAACTTCTAGGCATGCTTTTAACCTGAGCATGAAGTCTGTTTTTCCAGATCCCCACTCTCCAATAACCCCAATTGCGAATGAATTTTTTGGATAAGTAACCTTGATGTGTTTCGATATGGAATTAGCATAGTTAGACCTTTGATAGAGGTCTGTATAGTCAGTTAGAGATGGCGTGTCTTCCAATAATAGAAGGCTTGAGGAAGGAGATACTAAAGCTTTTAAATAGGATTTGTAATCAATAACGATTATTGAGACGCTAATAAGAAAAATATCAGATAAAAATAAATTTTGCACGTAATGTGACCTTAAGAACTCATAATCGCTTTCGAACCTAAAGTATTTGCAATAGATGAATAAAAATGTAATTATTAAGACTATGGATGGAAGCGTAGGTAAAAGATGCCTTCGACATTGAGTAACAAAAAAATGCAGAGAATAAATTAACAATAATATAAGGAGTATCTCTACGGTGGAATTACTAGGAACTTTCGATAATAAAGGTTCAATTAGGACTTTGTTATATACTGTCTTGATTGGTAAGGAGAAAAATTCAAAAAGTGAAAAAAGACCGAGAGCTAAAAACAATGTTTCTTTTCTAATCTCTCTTCCATAACTATTAAAATCAGTCCGGGTCGAAAGCTTCAAAAATCTATCAATTTTATTTATTAACCAATTAAAGCCTGGTTTCCATATTTTTTGTCGTTTCATTTTTTACTTTTCATTTAGCTGACGGAGATAATTTTAGCATTAATACTTTCCCTAAAATTTCCTTGCTTAGACCGAGGTATTTTAGAATGTCGCTGCAAACTCTTGCTCTTTAATCATTACAGATACAGTTCTAACTTCTTAGAAGTATTAATTGCATCTTCGCTAATATTCAGCTTAAAATTGCAATTAACGTTGTACTTTTTGTTACTTGCAAAGGTCTTGTGCTTCCATCCGCTAGAATTTCGGAACTTCTCGAAGATTTGCCAATACTCATTGTAGTTTTTCTCTTTAATGAAACCTATCTTGTCATTCATACAATAGGGAATGATAAATGTGAACACGATATCTGCATAATGAAATTCCCCTACTAGAAAAGGGTATTTAGGAGAGTCTTTCTTCCTTTTATATACCGCCAGTAGAGGGTGGGAAGTAAAAAAATCTGGGTGTTGCAGAACAGCTATTTTGGGCAGCCGAAGAGCATTGAAATTACAGTTTACCCATTCGATCGTTTTTTTAAAGTATTTGAGGTCCTCGAAATCGATCACGCTAAGTGCAAACTTTACTAAGCACCTGTAAATATTTTGTGGAGTATAATTTTCGTTTGACTTAAGCTTCCATGTAATAGACTTGGATTGCTTGTTTAAAATCCTGCCGCTAAAGTCCTTAAGATGAATGTTCCCGTCTTTCACTCTAAGTTCGAAATTCTTACCTATGATATCCTTGATGCCGCCCTTCCCTTTCAACTCATACAATGTTCTATGGAAACTTACCAGAGCAATTAATGAGGGCTCGATCGTTCTGCTAAATCGTTCGTTACAGTTATCACACTCTTCTAATAAAAAAACTGTCTTATTTCCAAGGGCTTCTGAGATAGCATGAGATTTATTTCTAAAGCTTACTAGTTCCTGAAATATATTCTGCTCCCCATCGACACAACCGCAAAATCTACAGGTACGTATTTTGTTCTTACGGTCACCGATTGTTTTTCTTTGATGACCGAAAATAGAAATATCAAAATTTTTTGCCAATATTTCTAAATTTAACACCTCATCTGAGTACCAGTTAAGAATCGAAGCTTGTGGGTTTATTTTTGCTAATATTTTGAAATAATTTAGAAGTTCTTTAGTATCCGTAATGTTCCGATTGACGATAATAAAAGCCTGATTTTCCTTAAGACCCGTAATAAAAGCCCTGACTTTATGAAGAGTTGGGTATTTCTGACCGAATTTATTTGCTAGGTCTTCTAAATTATTTCGCACTTCCTGACTATTTCGCTGTACCGCCTTTAATTCTGCTGCTAATTCTTCCTCGTGCAAAACGTGTTCAAATGCTAGTAACAGGTCTTCAAAAAAAGGCAAATTCCGACCTACCCTAAGGTGGATACTTTCTTTCAGGGAGACTAAAGAAAAATCAATAATAGTACTAGAAGATGGTGTTTTCATTTTTTACTCCAGTCTTAATCCTTTAATAAGTTCCCAAGACGGCATGTCATGGAAATTAAATTTTTATTGAATAAATACCATTAATGAGTCCTACATCTGCTACTCACGTGGAAATAATCTTCAAGGGCTACTGAATTGATTTCGACTTCCTTATGGTTCGATTAACTTGTAGGTAATCCAAATAGTGATAAACTGTAGCCCGACTAATATTTACAGCTTCGCAAATCTCATTTATCGATTTTTTTTCATCTACATAAAGATGTTTCACTGCAGCAGCTTTAACTTTAGCCTCTTTCGATAGCCCTTTCTTTCTGCCGCCTACTCTTCCACGACTTCTTGCCGCTGCTAATCCTGCCAGTGTTCGTTCCCTAATAATTTCTCTTTCAAATTCTGATAGGGAAGCGAAGATGTTGAAGATAAGTCGGCCGTGAGCAGTGGTGGTGTCGATTTGATCTTGCAAACTTACAAATGAGACTTCTTTACCGTTAAAGCCGGACACGAGGTCTAAAAGATGTTTCAAGGATCTCGCCAATCTATCGAGCTTCCAAACCACTACAGTATCTCCCTTTCTCAGGTGGGCTATCATTTCCAGTAGGGCAGGCCTCTCTTCAACCGACGCACTCAAATTTTCCTGGTAAATTTTTTCACAACCATTTTTTCGTAATGCGTCTAGTTGTAAGTCTAAATTTTGGTCTTGGGTAGAAACCCTCGCATATCCAATCTTCATAAAGTATAATAAATCGTTCTTTTGCTATACGAATTAAATATACTATTTTTTTAAACTTACCATGTTCGTAGAATTATATGTTCGGTAGTAAGATGGAAAATTTGGAAGAGTATAATTAAACGAACGTTTATTCTTTAACTTTTAGAAGACATTCCTTGGAGTAGATTTTCGGCCGATTACTATTGGAACCCCAATTTCAAAGAGTATTTGCAATTATACATGATATCAATAAATCTTCATGATATCTTTTTTAACAAAATCAATTGCTCTTATTTCTATTGGAACCAAAAGTAGACTGTGAAAATCCTTAAAACCTTCAACTACCAGGCGTTAAAGCTGGTAAAATTATCGACTTTTTTGGATTGTTTAAGGAACCCCATAAATATTAATAGAGATTTATATTAATATATCAATATATAAGATATGCATTATATCGTAAACCTTCGTCCTTGCACTTGCTGTTGTTCCTGAGAGAGATTCTCTTGGTCGGAGTAGTTTTGATTAGCGGAGATAATGTCGAATACTTTCTTATCCATTCTGTCTTGTGGTTAGCATACTCGGCAAACCGCTTTATAAAATTAGATTCATTGCTCTGCTATACCTATATCTAGATATCCACATATCCAGATATAGGTATATAGATGTCTAATTGATAGACGCCGCTATAGCGAGATATGGGAAGGTTAGAAAAGGGAACTCTAAACAGGCTGTTAGAAAGATTACGGGCAAATTCGCTGTAAGTAAGTATCTATAACCTCGATTGGATAACCTTTTTCATCATACTTAAACTCAACTAAGGCGAAAAAGACCTCGCCTGTAGGTAACTCTTTGCGGAAATATTTCCCATCTGTATACTGCCTAGAATAGTAGGGATGGCCTAATTCAAACGCTTTTCTCTTCCCTTCTAAATGCAAACCATTTAAATTCTCCAATAACTTCTTTGTCCGACTTGAATCCTTCATTTTAAATTAAGTTAATAATAAGAAATTAAAGAGACAAACACCTTGATACCTCAGATAGATAAATGAGTGGATATATAATACAATATGATGGATTATGTATCTTTGAACGAAAATATTGAATGCTTTGCGTTCGCAATTAATCTCGTCATAGAAAACTGGTAATTTTTGAAAAGAACGAGACGATAAGCGAGAACGCTCACGCTATGGCGTGGGCTTGCTTATTTCGTTCTTGGGTATACCAGTACCTCTATGGCAATAAGTTAAGCTTCACGCCCTATTAGATTGGGGAATAAAATAAACTCATGATAAAATATTTTTCTTCTGGCTTTTTTAATAAGAGAATTGAAAAAAACATTTGTGGTACGAGATTCTACCCAATACACTTAGATGAGATAGAATTAAGTGAAATCGTCAGTGCACTATTGTTGCTGAATGATCACGATAAAACAGAGATCAAGGTTTCGAAAACCATAGACGGCTTAGGTGTCTCCTTTCTTTTAACGTATTATTTCAGGGAAAAGGAAAAATACTACAAAACGAAGTGGTTATCTTTTTCAATAAATTCAAACTGGGAAATAATTGATTTCTTTGACCATTGGTTTGCATACGGAAAGAAGCCTTCCCCAGATAATGTTTGTTCCGAACAAGTTACCTTTCATTTGGAAATAATTGAAAAAATAATTGAAACACGAGTAAAGTTTAAAAAAATAACTCCCGTTAATCGCTCAATAACTTACCTTCCCAAGACTATCTTCCTTCGAGAGTTGAAGAATATCTAGCTATCTGAATATATAGATATCCGGGAATCTTCAAGATTCTTATTTAGCTCTTTTAATAAATCAAATTGACGTATTAGCAGAGAGGAGACATATACTAAACATCTACAGATAAATAAATTTTTCTTTTAGGATGCTACCATAACCAGATGGATTTTAAAGCAGCTTGCCAAGACTAAGCAAAATAGGTCATAATACTAGTAAATCGTAGTAAAATGGTGTAATATCTTTTGCAAAAATGACCTCAAATGTGACACCAATAAAAAAAAGGCCAATTATCTGGTTGATAATCAGCCGTTTATTCAAATTTAAATAGCCCCGACGGGAATCGAACCCATATCTAAAGTTTAGGAAACTTCTATTCTATCCGTTGAACTACGGGGCCCAAATGTTTACTTAACTAACCGTGCTTCCATTTGAGAGCTTGTCAGTTGGCGATACAAAACTAAGTTTTCCATCTGAATTTTCCGCCATTAAAATCATTCCTTGCGAAAGTATTCCTTTAATTTCCCTTGGTTCCAGATTTACCAAAATGCTTACTTGCTGCCCAACAATATTTTCCGGGTCAAAAAACTCTGCAATTCCGGATACTACTGTTCTTTTATCAATTCCGGTATCAATAGTAAGCTTTAATAACTTTTTAGTTTTTGCCACTTTTTCTGCTTCTAATATCGTCCCAATACGGATGTCCATTGCAGCAAACTGGTCGTAATTGATATTCTCTTTCGCTGGAGCAATTGACGTTTCGGCTTCCTCAATGATCTCGGGCTTTGCTTTCAACTTCTCAATTTGCTTTTCGATTAGCTCATCTTCTATTTTTTCAAACAATAGCGAAGCCTGATTCAATTGATGGCCGTTTTCAAATTTCACTTCCTGATCATAGTACACATTTCCCTCCTCGAAGTTCAGCATACCAAAAATCTTGGTTGAGGTTGTAGGTAAAAATGGTTGCAACAAGGCGCCTAAATGAGCGATGATATGAAGGCAGTTATGTAATACTTCTCTTGTGCTTTCCGGATCCTGTTTAAATGTTTTCCAGGGCTCCTTTTCTGTAAGGTACTTATTTCCTAAACGTGCAACGTCTATCACTCCGGCTAATGCTTGCCTAAACTTATAGGTTAGAATATTTTTTTCTACCTCGTCATAAGCGTTTCCTATTTGAGCACTCAAATCAGCATTTAACGTAATTTCCCCAAGTACTTTCCCCTCAAAATATTTATGCATTAAAATCATTACCCGGTTTACAAAATTGCCTAGAATAGCAACAAGCTCATTGTTAACGCGTGCCTGATAATCTTTCCAGGTAAATTCACTATCGGAGGTCTCTGGTAGAATTGAAGCCAGCACATACCTTAATTCATCTTGCTTTCCTGGTAACTCTGATAAATATTCGTGTAACCATACGGCATGATTTCTTGACGTAGAAAGCTTATCTCCCTCTAAATTCAGGAATTCGTTGGCCGGAATATTTTCAGGAAGGATATATTCTCCGTGAGCATGTAAAATAGACGGAAAAATAATGCAATGGAAAACGATATTGTCTTTTCCAATGAAGTGAACTAAACATGCATTTTCCTCTTCATTTGCTTGTTGTTTCCAATATAGCTCCCAATCTTTTCCATTGTCCAGCGCCCATTGTTTGGTAGCTGAGATGTAACCAATTGGTGCATCTAACCAGACATAAAGCTTTTTTCCTTTAGCTTCTTCCAGCGGCACGTCTACTCCCCAGTCTAAATCGCGCGTCATTGACCGCGGCTGCAAGCCTGATTTTAACCAGGAACTGCATTGTCCAAACACGTTAGCTTTAAGTATATCTTTTTTCCCTTCAATCAGCCATTTTTCTAACCAGGGCTGGTATTTATCAAGCGGTAGATACCAATGTTTCGTTTCTCTTAATATCGGTGTATTTCCGCTTAATGTAGATTTTGGATTTATTAAGTCTGTAGGATTTAAAGAAGTACCGCATTTTTCGCACTGGTCGCCGTAAGCGCCTTCATTGTGACAGTTAGGACAAGTTCCAACGATGTACCTGTCAGCCAGAAACTGCTGGAACTCTTCATCATAATACTGCTCCGAAAACTTCTCAATAAATTCGCCCTTATTGTAGAGGTTCAAAAAGAATTCTTGCGACAGCTCGTGATGAATAGCAGAAGATGTTCTATGATAGATATCGAAAGCGATACCAAACTCCTCAAAGCTTTCCTTTATCTGATTATGATATTTATCGATTATCTCCTGCGGCGTTATTCCTTCTTTTTTTGCTTTTATGGTAATTGCAGCGCCGTGTTCATCAGATCCACAGATATACACCACATCTTTTTTCTTAAGTCTTAAATACCTTACAAAAATATCGGCAGGTAGATAAGCTCCCGCTAAGTGGCCAATGTGTAATGGGCCATTTGCATAGGGAAGAGCAGAAGTAACTGTATATCGTTTACAAGAATCTGTTTTCAAAGTATTATCTTTTATATAGTCTATTTAATTAATTTGCAAAGATAAACCAAAAAGGCTTGTTGCACCACTTCATTTAACAATAATTAGCGTTATGATAACTCCTCCGTTTCTAAAAGCCGGTGATAAAATTGCAATAACCTGCCCCGCTAAAAAGCTACCGGGACCAATTGACGAAGCAATTCGCATTATTGAGTCGTGGGGACTTGAAGTTATTCTGGGACAAACAGTTGGAGCATCTCACAATCAGTTTGCAGGAGACGACGAGCTTCGCGCAAGAGACATGCAGCATTTTTTAGATGACAAAACTGTTAAAGCAATTATCGCTGCAAGGGGAGGATATGGCTCGATAAGAATTATAGACAACCTTGACTTTACTGATTTTGTGCTACACCCGAAGTGGATGGTTGGGTTCAGCGATATCACTGTTTTTCATAGCCACATTCATGCTAACTATAAAATTCAAACTATACATGGGCAAATGCCACTGGTAATTCCCTCCGGAACTCCTACCTCCTTGAGCACTTTAAGGGAAGCGCTGTTTGGCCAGCAGATTTCATATCATATTCCCTCATCCCCTTATAATATTGAGGGCATTAGTAGTGGAATTTTAATTGGTGGAAATTTAACATTATTAGTTATGCTTTTAGGGTCAAGCTCGCAGATGAACTTTAAAGATAAAATCTTGTTTATTGAAGATGTGGGCGAATATTTCTACTCGGTAGACCGAATGCTTTGGTGTTTGAAAAGAGCAGGAAAGTTAAGTCAATTAAAAGGTTTAATTGTCGGCGGGTTTACCAACATCAAAGATAACGACGAATCTTTTGGCCAATCTATAGAGGAAATAATATGCGAGCATGTAAAAGATTATGATTACCCGGTATGCTTCAATTTCCCGGCTGGGCATTTGAACGATAACCATGCATTAATTTTAGGAAAACCCGTAGATTTAAACGTAAAACCCGCTATTACCAACATAACCTATTCAAGCTAATGGCACTACTATCACAACTGGGTAATTATAAAAATACCGGCTTACTAATTCTTAGGGTAGGACTTGGAGCAATGATGATTTATCATGGATTACCAAAACTAACAGGCGGACCCGGAAGATGGGAAGCTGTAGGTGGAGCAATGTCCCACCTCGGTATCACTTTTTATCCGGTAGTTTGGGGACTTCTTGCTGCTATTACCGAAACCTTTGGTGGGTTTCTTTTGATTTTAGGCCTTTCTTTTCGGCCGGCTAGTTTCCTCCTGGCTTTTACTATGCTTGTAGCTAGTTTAAATCATTTAGCAAAAGGCGATGGACTTATGGAGGCATCCCACGCAATTGAATTGGGCTTTGTTTTTGTGGGATTAATCTTCGTGGGGCCCGGAAAATACAGCGTGGATAAAAAGTAAATGCATAAATCTATCTCCCTTATTTTTATTCTTATCCTATTTGGTGTTTATGCTGATGCACAATCTACAATTACTCTTAGTCCTGATTTCGTAACTGCCGCAAAGATCAATATTAACAGGAAATACACTTTCTCCAAATCTCCACTTGGCTCTGGTACACTCAACGAATTTCCCTTCGTGCCTGGCAAATCCGGTTTTCAGTTTAAGGAAGAAAGAAACACAGCGTGGTTTGAAATAGACGCTCCGGTAGCGGGTCAGCTCACCTTCGAAATCCGACCTCTTGAGCCAAAAGACGATTACGACTGGATGTTATTTAAAGACTCAAAGTCTTTTAGGGACGAGATAAAAGCTGGAAACCCTTCACCTCTCCGCTCGAATAACGCCAGAAATGATCCAAAAACGCTGGGTAAAACCGGATTAAAAGAAGGTTATGAAAACCTTTTTGAACGACCTGGACCCGGTAAAAGCTATTCTAAACCTATTAATATTGCAAAAGGAGAAAGGTATTACCTTATCATTGATAATATTTACGAAGGTGGAAGCGGTTTCGAATTACAGCTATTCCTGAAGTTGGACAAAAAAAACTCGGCTGTAATGGAGGGAATAGTTAAAGATAAGACGACAGGTTTCCCATTAAACGCCAAAATAATCCTGGAAGAAGACTCGACAGGAACCTTTTTAACCGAAGTAAAAACCGGAGCTGACGGCAGGTACACAATAAGTGCACCGAAGGGGGCAACAATTTATACTACAGCTTCCGCTTCCGGATACTTGTTTAAGTCTTCTGAAGTAAAGGTTGCTGGCGATAGGGTAAGTCAGGATTTTGAACTGGACAAAATATCAACAGGAAAAAAGCTTACACTCTTCAATATCTATTTTTCGCCGAATAAAGATATTGTTCTGCCGGCAGGAGACTCAGAACTGGAGCGCTTAATCAAAACATTAAAAGAATTTCCCGAATACAACATTCGTATCATTGGTCACACAAATAACAATGTCTTTGCAAATCCCAAATACCTTCAGCAATTATCGTTTAACAGGGCGGTATCAGTAAAGAACATCTTAGTCAAAAACGGAATTTCGGAAAAGCGGATTTCGTGTGCAGGCATGGGAGGAAAATCGCCGATAACCAATTCAAAAGACCCTGTAGAGGGATTAAAAAATCTAAGGGTAGAAGTTGTACTGACTAAACAATAGGAAGTATGAAATTAAGAAAGGGAGTTTCCTCCCTTTCCCAAAAACAATAATCAATCTGAAGCTTTTAGAATTTTTATTTATCCCACCACATACGGGTGTTCGTATCGTCAGGTCCTTGTCTGGCTACTGCTTCCTGGTAACTTTCGTTATTAATAGAAGGTTCTGTAACCGGGTAACCCATTCTGCGCGGGATATCAGCCTGAACAGCATCTTCTGCTGGAGTTAATACCGGAAAGCCGGTTCGTCTCCAATCGGTCCACGATTCAAAACCATTGAGGTATTGATGAACCCATTTCTCAGTAATTATTTGTTGCAACCCCGTAGCAGGATTGTAAGCAACTCCAGGCTGAGACATATAAGCGGTATAAGGCGTTGCATCTCCTAGTACACCATACATTTCGAATGATGCTTTTATTGCATCTGCATAATAGGTAGCAGCCTGCGCATCTCCGCCTGGTATGTATCCAACTTTGGCAGCTTCAGCCAAAGTAAAAAGAGTTTGCGGATAGGTATAGATAAAAGCTGGAGAGCCTGCGCTTCTAAAATAACTCCCAATCCTACTATAGGCTAAAGGAATATTTAGTGGGGCTGACGAACCATACGGCAATCCTTTGATTACGTTGCCGGGTAAAACCTCAGCATACAGAGGTAGTCTTGGGTCACCCTTCGGCTGCATATAATTAGTTAGCGTTGTGCTTACCGCATAGTCGTTTCTGTTATCTACGCTATAATCAATAAACCATGGGTTGTAATTATTCGGATCGCCTGCTATAAACTGGTAAACTACATTATCTGCATTGCTTGCTAAAACTCCAGAGCTTAATGCGTCTGTAAATTCCTGCTGTCCCTTCGCATAATCATTTTTTATTAAACGAAGTGCCATATATAAGCGAGTAGTGTTAGCAAACTTTTTCCATGCAGCCATATCGCCACCAAGTAAAATATCTCCGCTTACTCCTTGTTCGCTTTCATTTATCTGCGCCGCAGCTTCCTTCAGTTCTTTAAACAAATCATAATAGATGTCTTTTTGCTGATCATACTTTGGAGTGAAGTTTCCGTTACCTTTTAACGCTTCCGAATATGGAATATCTCCGTATCGGTCTGTCATTGTCCAGAAATAGTAGGCTTTTAATATTCGCGCCACAGCTATTTGATTGTTTTTTGAGCCGTTTATTCCAGGATCCGCAAGCGGATTATCTTCCGTATTATAGTTGATGATTGTTTGAAGATTATTTAAAGGCCTTACAAAATACACATCCCAATTCGTATTTCTTACGTTATATAACGACGATCCGGGGTAAGGACCTTCAGAAAGATACTGAACATAGTAATTACCGTGTTGTTCATAGGCAACGCTGTCACCCCTTCCCCAGATTGGGTTACTTACTCGCTGCAAGCTATAGGTAAGAAGAGATTTGGTGGGAGCAGAGCTAAGTTTTGATGGGTCAATGTTGATATCATCAAAGTCTTTGCATGAAGAAAATAAGACAATAAACCCTAGTACAATATTTAATATTTTTTTCATAGTTCTTTACTTAAAATGATACCCTTAGATTTAATCCATACTGTCTGGTAGAACTCAACTGCCCTCCTTCAATCCAAAAACTCTCTAATTCTGAAGGGTCAATTCCCCATTTTTTAGCTGGCGCAACGATAAGCCATGCATTATTTACATAAGCACTTAAATTGGCAGCTTTAAAAGGAGATTTGGAAAGAATAGTACCTGGAATAGAGTATCCTAGTCTAACTTCTCTTAACTTCAAATAAGATGCATCTAAAACAAAGTTTCTTGTATCTCTTTGTAAGTTAGTATAGTAGTACCTTCTTGCAGGAACATAAACTGTTGAAGGCGCATTGTCAAAAATGCCGTCAATCCGAACACCACCACCAGCTTCGGGATATTCACGAATATCAACTCCCTTATCATTTACACCTGTTGTAGCATCTGATAAGCCTGTGCCAACCAAGTACATTTTAGACCGTGAAAAGAATCGTCCTCCTTGTTGGAAGTCTAGTGAGAAAGCAAAATTAAAACCTTTATAATTGATATTATTGAACATACCGCCTGTAAAATCTGGCAGAACGGAGCCAATCTTATTATTTGTGGTATAATCAATTGTGCCATTAGCCTGAGCGAACATCGGCGTGCCATTGGCGTCTGTTTTCCACATCCGGCCATAAAGCATTCCATATTCTTCTCCAACCCGGTGTTCTAACCTCGTATCGTTTACCGTGGTTGCAAACAAATAACTATTCAACCCTGGTGCCAAAGCCTTAATAATGGTATTGGATTTAGAAACGTTTACACTCACATCCCAACTGAACTTAGAAGTTTTTAAAGGTGTTCCAGAAAGACTTAGCTCCCATCCTTTCTTTTGAATTTCTCCGGCGTTAATTTGAGAAGTTGAGTAACCGGAGGCAGGTGCTACCTCCAGACCTAAAATCTGGTTTTTAACGTTATCAGCAAAATAGGCAAAATCCACACCAAGACGATTATTTAGAAACCTCAATTCTGTACCAACTTCATATGAAGAGGTTAGGGCTGGCTTAATGTTGCCCGTTCTGAACTGATTACCAATATCGACAGAGGCGTTATTGCCATAAAGTGAACCATTATTGAATGCGATATTAACACTATAAGGATCCAAGTCGGTACTGTACTGAGCGAAAGAGGCCCGAAGTTTAGCAAATGGAAATATTTGTTTCCAGTTACCGCTTAACAACTCGGAAAACACGAAACTGGTTGAAAGCGAAGGGTAGAGATAGGAATTATTATTGACAGGCAAAGTAGACGACCAGTCATTTCGTAACGTTCCTTCCAGGAAAAGCATATCTCTAAACCCTACTGATGCCCTTCCATATACACTTCGAACAGCCCTTTGTACAGGCGTCCTGGCAGTATAAGGCCTGGCTATTGAACCGGCTATGTCAAAATAATTAGGTGATGTA
>Ga0181467_100682_pt2 | contig 16291 bp, 16 predicted proteins | sample InSIn5gowninarea_2_FD_119079 | JGI IMG/M metagenome (GOLD analysis project Ga0181467, IMG submission 119079) | Clean room microbial communities from NASA Spacecraft Assembly Facility at Jet Propulsion Laboratory, Pasadena, California, USA -... ... | reverse complement strand
CCAATCACATGTCAAATACTGATAACAACCTCAATTGTTTTTATTTTGAGAAACTTGATGTCGCATCTATATAGCATTTGCTTGAGACAAGGATGAGTGCGAGTGCTGTTCGCCAATTGCAGCTAGGCTCTGCTCGGGCCTTGCGGGTGAGCACGAAACCCAACAGCCAGAAGTGTATGAGGTTGTTGAGATGTCTTTCCACTGCACCACGATTACGACCAGTAGTAAGCGGCACCATAGCCCCAGTAGCGCGAGCATGGGATCAAAAGAGGTGGCAGTCTGGTGCTGTAGCAGCCATGTCAGTGATACATTGTTCTCCACCATCAACGCAGGATATCTGACAGAGTCAACAGACAAGAAGCCGCCACAGCAGACCCTACCAGCTTAGCCCAAGAAACCATTATCGAGAACATGAATCCTGCCGAATATGCTCGTCTCTCCAAAGTCAGGAACATTGGTATTGCTGTAAGATAGTCCACAGACGCAAAAGGCAACCAGCAAGACCTAATATCTGCGCAGGCGCATATTGACAGTGGCAAAACCACCGCTACTGAACGAGTCCTCTTCTACACCGGCCGAATCAACACCATCCACGAAGTCCGAGGCAAAGATGCTGTAGGAGCAAAGATGGACTCCATGGACCTAGAAAGAGAAAAGGGTATCACAATTCAATCCGCTGCGACGTTTTGCGACTGGATCAAAAAAGAGAACGGCGTAGATGAGAAATACCACATCAACTTGATCGACACACCTGGCCATATTGATTTCACGATAGAAGTCGAGCGTGCGCTGAGAGTGTTGGATGGTGCTGTCATGATTCTATGTGCCGTGTCTGGTGTGCAGTCACAAACGATTACTGTCGATAGGCAGATGCGAAGATATAACGTCCCTAGGATATCATTTATTAATAAGATGGACAGAATGGGTGCTAATCCTTTCAAGGCCTGTGATCAGATTAACCAGAAACTGCGAATAGCAGCGGCAATGTTGCAAGTACCAATAGGCTCAGAAGACAGCTATCAGGGTGTTGTGGATCTTGTCAGGATGAAGTCAATCTACAACGAAGGACCAAAAGGAGAAATTGTAGTTGTCAAAGACGAAATACCAGAAAACTTAAAAGAGGTCGTAGCAGAAAGACGAGCCAAGCTTATCGAAACTCTCGCAGATGTAGACGACCAAATGGCAGAGCTGTTCTTGGACGAGGTAGAGCCATCAAACCAGCAAATCATCGACGCTATCCGTCGCGCCACAATCTCGCTAAAATTCACACCAGTCATGATGGGCACAGCATTAGGAGACAAGTCGATCCAACCTCTCCTAGACGGCGTAGTAGACTACCTCCCCAACCCCTCCGAAGTGGAAAACCTCGCACTCGACCAACGCCGCGACGAAGCCTCCGTCAAACTCGTCCCCTACAACTCCCTCCCCTTCATCGGCCTGGCCTTCAAGCTCGAAGAATCCCCCTTCGGCCAACTCACCTACGTCCGCGTCTACCAAGGCTCCATTCGCAAAGGCATGAACATCTTCAACGCCAAGACCGGCAAGAAAACAAAAGTCCCCCGCATCGTCCGCATGCACTCCAACGAAATGCAAGAAGCCCCCGAAATCGGCGCCGGCGAAATCTGCGCCGTCTTCGGCATCGACTGCGCCTCCGGCGACACCTTCACAGATGGCGGCTTAAACTACACAATGACCTCCATGTTCGTCCCCGAGCCCGTCATCAGCCTCAGCATCAAACCAAAGGACAACAAAGACACCGCCAACTTCTCAAAAGCAATGAACCGCTTCCAGCGCGAAGACCCCACCTTCCGCGTCCACGTCGACGCCGAATCCCAACAAACTATCATCTCCGGCATGGGCGAACTGCATCTCGAAATCTACGTCGAGCGCATGCGCCGCGAATACAAGTGCGACTGCGAAACTGGCCAGCCCCAAGTCGCCTGGCGCGAAACTATCACCGAACACATCAAATTCGACCACACGCTCAAAAAGCAATCGGGCGGTGCAGGCGACTTCGCCCGCGTCATGGGTTTCATGGAACCTGCTGCGAGCATCGATGCGAATAAATTCGAAACGCAGGTTACGGGTGGCGCTATTAGCGAGAAATTCTTGTTCGCCTGCGACAAGGGCTTCCAGGCGTCTTGCGAAAAGGGCCCATTGATTGGCCATCGTGTTTTGGGGACTACGATGGTCGTTAATGATGGCGCGACGCACATGGTCGATTCGAGCGAAATGTCGTTCAAAAACGCAACGCAGCAGGCCTTCCGCAAAGCCTTTCTCGCTGCCAAACCTACCATCCTCGAACCGGTCATGAAGACGAATATCACCGCACCCAGTGAATTCCAGGGTAATGTCGTTGGTTTGCTGAATAAGCGGAATGCTGTCATCAATGATAGTGAAGTCACGGCCGAGGACTTTTCGGTGACCGCGGATTGTAGTCTCAATGGCATGTTTGGCTTTAGTACGCAGTTGAGGGCGGCGACACAGGGCAAGGGCGAGTTTTCGATGGAGTTTTCGCATTATGAACCCGTGCTGCCTATGTTGCAGAAGGAGCTTGTGATGAAGTATGAGAAGGAGCAGAGGGAGAAGCAGAAGAATTGAGCGGCAGTTGTGAAGCATCGAAAGAGAGTTGCTCTGGACGATGTAGAAGCAGGCTCATTAAGAAAAGATGGAGAGGCCTCATCTGTATTATAACAGGGTTCAATTGGGCAAAACTACAGTACACTGCATGGAAACTGGCGAACTTTGGAACCATTTTTTTTGGGCAAAAGAATGTACATTATATAGACTTTTCTGGTTTTATGACATAAAACTTCTCACTCCACTCGAGCAAGTAGCAGCACAAAATAGTAGACATCAGAGCATCGAAAGACCCACGGAATTCAAAGTGAACGCACAGATAAGAAGAGGAACATCTGGACTGTGAGCCCGTCTTTAAACCTCTTGGCAGAAAAAGCCGTCCCTATGATACCGAGCCTTGCAGTAATGGTGAGAGTTAGGCTTATCATGTAAATGTTGGGAATCTCGACCAGACCAGACACACTGCTCAATTAATAGTTTGGACTGAGTGGCGCCTATGCTGCAAACCGAACAGAACCGAAGCAGGACAAACGGATTCTAATGAGCATAGCAAGTGGCAATAGCTGCCCCGAAAGTTCACCCATCTTCGTCGCTGTTCGTCAAGTCGTGCCCAGGTCTCGGAGCGGAAAAGCTCGTACATTCCAGCTGCGAAGGTGTGTACACGAAGGAGTAAGGCGTCGAGCGCAATATGTGTGATTTCGAGGCCTATTGCAATTGGCACTTTCCACGACGTCTCTGTCTGGCAATATGTTTGTAGTGCATGCGATCCCTTCCCTCAAGACGCCTGGGAACAGGTAGCCGACAGAGGGCAAGGATATGCTTCATCCAATTTCGCTGATGAGCTAAGAACCAAGTTAAAGCTGCTGTCCCAGATTCTCTAGTTCCCGCCTGGTTCGCAGAATTTAAGAATATATGAAGTGCACAACAACAAATATATACCAAACCAAAATACAGCAGGACTGCACCTTAAATCATTTGGATTTACAACACCCGGCGTCAAACGTCTCGGACGACAATGCTGCTTCATCTATACCGAGCCAGGCGCCCGCACGGAAGAGCAGGCTTGATATATGTTTCCTCTGAATTCGATCAGCTTCTAGCCGACCCGTTATGACTCTCTGCGGTGGTGGTTGTTCACCCGCAGCATCTTCGTTTATCGACGTTGTCGGAGCACTGATATCGATTGAACCTATTGAGACGGTGCTGACTGTTTCAGTAGAAGGTTCGAACAATTTCGCCAGCCTCTTTGACTGTATCGAAAACAACCAGGCACGGCAAGATCCAGCTAGAACTATGTTCTGCAGCATGGCGAAAAACGCGGATCGCACCGCTTCGAAGGTGAAAAGCTCGACGTGGTGTGTAGCGCTTTCGTGGCACAACGATCTCGTCTGACCATTTTTTGTGAATCGGTTCGTCTGGTGGTATTTCTATGAAGCGAATGTTGATTTCTCATGCGGTTGACAGATCACTTCGTTGTAGAACGTTGCTTGGTCGATCAAGAACGTTTCAAAGCTGTAGTGAGCTGGACCACCAGCAAACTTCTGTGTAATATACCCCTCTCGTTCTCGAAAATGGCCATTTGTTCCAGATGAGTTCGATGCCGAATACTTTTATATAACCTCCATCATCTTCTCCAGTTTCATTTGAAAGTCGCAGAAAATGTTGATAGCCTGCACCAGCTTGACTTCTTGCCTCCCATCATCACGTCGTGTGAATGCCAACCTGAACTTTTCTTCCACTTCCAGATCATCGAACTCCTCAATGTCGCTACTTCCGTTCACAGCTTCGACATCATACAAAGAAGGATAAGTCGTCTTATCGTAATATGTATCAGCAAGTCTACTTAGTAAAGGTGGAGATATTGTGATATGACCCGCGCCAGCCAGCTTCATGCACTCCTCGATAGATGTTAGAGATGCTGGCAGAACCATAGTCTTCTGCCCGTGCTTGGCATAATATCTTTGAGCATCAACGCAAAGCTGGAAGTTGGGCGCCTCATCCTTATAACCGTGGTCAAAATGTACTCGCAGCTCGTTGACATAAGGTGCGATATATGTACAATTATATTTTCCAGCCAAAGCTGCTTGCTCCATCGAGAAAAGGGTGGTTGCTAGTGTTTTGATGTTCTTTGACTCGAGGATACGGCAAGCTTGAAGACCTTCCCATGTCGATGGGATTTTGATGCAGATGCGCGAGGGTGAGAATTCCGGAACGATGTGCTGGAAGAGGCGATAGATGCGTTCTGCATTTGCTATTATAGCCCAGGTCGAGTAGGAGTGGAGTGGGTTGACCTGGATGTGCATGCATCCTGATAGATGGGGGAGGATAGGCAGGGCAAGGAGGATCATAGCAATATCTACGGCAAGCGTAGGTATAGGTATGTCGTGCTCTTTTGCAGCGAGGTATTTTGCAATGGCCGAAGCCTTCTTCAGCAAGTCGGCATGTTGTGTATGAATGAGCTCCAGGTATGCTATTGCTTGATTCGATGTGCAGTCTACGAAAGGACCTAGTGAAGATGCCACCTGCTGGTCCAAGGTATCACAGTCGACCTGGGAGCGGGTTCTGAAGTGATCGAGGAGGGTGGTAGGCATCGTGATGGTAGTGGTGGTTGCTGTTGTGGTTGTGTACGAGAAGAGCGTAGTGGCTTGTGCTTTGATGGCCTGGTGGCTTGATTGGTGCTGCTGTGATGGTATATTACTCAAAGAACAGAATATACCCAAAATTGAAGTTGAGTGAGGTCCAAACATCCCAATGGTGTTCGCCAAGGTAGGGCCGATATCCGATGCCGAAGTCGAGCCTTTAAGCTTAAATCCTTGTGGAGGTGGCAAAAGTGGATGACGATGGAGAAGAGGATAACCTGGTAAGCAAACAGCTGATTCGTAGTCGTGCCTCGTGATGTCTCGTCCTTATTCCTATTGTCGACCACTCGTCACCTTCAGTCTGTTAAAAGAACAATAATATGATTATATGAGTGTGTGATTTGCCAATTCGTCTCATATCTTCCGTCTGGTCATCTCAAAATGGCCATGACAACTGCGATCTCACATCAGATGCCCGTGGTTGTTGACCCAGCTCCACAAGAACAACTGCTTGTACAGCCGTCTGTCCCAGCAGAGAGCCGTGCGGATGAGGCACATACTGATGAACACCTTCCCAACTTAACACCAGAGCAGCCACCAGCATACAATCAGCTACCAAAAACCACTACCACTGCTAGTAGAAGATATGGTAGGCGTCAAAGCATACCCCAAGGCTGCTCGTGGATGGAGTTCAGATCACAGATGCTTAATCAGTTCGATCCAACATTGTGGTCATGGATCTGGGTAGTCAAGAAAAACCCAAGACACATTAACAGCGCGCTCACGCCTGAGCACTGGGCTAGTGGTGCTGGTGACATTGATAACGTGCTACCAAGACTCGATAAAGATGGCAAGAAGCCCTCGAACAAGTCGCTATCTCGTATGTTCAAGGGTAGTCAACAGCTTTGTTTGCATGTGGCGACTGCATTCGGCAGGGTCGAAGTGGTAAGAATGCTGCTGGAGAGTAATTGTTTCGAGGTCGATTATGAAGATAATCGAGGTCAAACCGCACTTTACGTTGCTGTAAGACAGAACCAGACAGAAATTTCGCGGTTGTTCTTAGAGGCAGGATGGGCCTCCATGAAGGTACCTTTTTCTTCTTAGTCCTGGCATGTTAAGTCTTTATTGATTGAGTACAGTTCCCTTCACGGTATCCAACAGCACTCGACATGGCCATAGAGTCAGACAACGAGCAATTAGTTGAGATGCTACTTCTGCACGGGGCATCCGTCGAGTTCTTCAATGCTCGAGGAAAATATCCACTTCATCTAGCAGCACGATCATCATCACCACGAATAATCTCACTACTCATCGAGCACAACGCACGGATAGAAGCATCATCTTCAGGTTTGCAATTAACACCTCTACATATAGCTGCAGCAAACTACAACGTCTCAGCAATATACACCCTCCTCCGACACGGTGCCAACGTGAATATTGCAGGTGGTCATGATCGAAAAACCCCACTCCATGTGGCTGTAGGTCAACATGTCGAAGATCCAGTCTACTCACGACGCAAGATAGAAACGATCCATGCTTTAATTGACCACGGAGCAGATATAAATGCAGTAGACAAGTTCGACCGCAGCATCCTGCACTACGCCGTCTCAATTCGCCCTCTTTCATCACCCACCAATGGCAACTCAAGCGCAAACGTGATACTCGAAACAGTCGACCTTTTACTCGACAATCATGCCGAGATCAATGCCGCCGCGACAGCTGTAAGCGGAGGTTTTGTGCCCATGAGGCGCAAATCCTGGACACCACTACACGAAGCAGCTTTCAGCGGCGAATCTGCAGTAATCCGAGCACTACTATCTCGAGGCATCAAAGCCACGATGCGAGACGGCGACAGCAGAACACCAGTAGACGCAGCCGTCGACCGCTACTTTCAGCGTCTACCGGGAGAGACGAGAGAAGCTAAACAATGGCGTGAGACACAAGCAATCGACGCAGTGCAGACTCTGTTGGATTGCGGTGCAGATGCAACAATGTGCCTTGGGTGGAGTCCTGGACTTAGGGATGACCCAGGTGACGCAAGTGTCGTGCTTAGAGTGCTTGGCGAGCAGCGCCGGTTGTCGTCAAAACAGAGCAGTAGGTTCAGTATGGGCGGTTCGTCATCACACGCTTCGAGCTCAAAAGTCCAAGCACAACATGATGAGGAGTATCGTGATCGGAATGGACTGCCAGAGTATACGCAAGCACAGTGATCACTTGTTCCTATCAGGCGATCTTCTACATCATACTACTGGACGACAATGCCAGTCTTGTGTGTGAGTGCTGCTGGCTGCCTAGTCGGCGAGTCATCGTTGTTTGTGAGAGGCTAAGCTGGGGTTTATTGAGCACGGCGTTTGTGATGAGAGAGGTGAATGCGATTCAACCGAATCTATTGGCAAACAATGGGACCGACTATCACACAATAGCAACCGCTTTCACAATAGGAACTTGGCAGACAATAGGAACGACTTTCACTTTCTCCACCTTCAGCAAACGACACACACAATATAAGTAACTTCGTCCTTTCTCTTTCGTTCCTCGTCCTGGATACCGCACCTTTGAGATATTCTCATCTCCTATATGTAGGATCCTACCAGCTTGTCCATCATATTATGGTGCTGCTGCCAAGAAAAGCGAGACTGATGTGGGATATGTTAAGCCTACAAAGCTGAAACGCAATCATGACGCGCTCAGAAAGAAAAAGGGCGCAGCTATCAACATTGTTCTAACATCTTGCCATAGTTTTGGTACAAGCAATTCATCAGGAGTACAAGAATAAATGCTAATGTGACAGTAGTTTGGTGAGAGGTATTCCAAGGATAACTCGCTAGCCGAAGGGTTTGGTACCCTTGTTGTAGATGAAGCTCAAGATCATCGACAGTCCAGTCAACAGTCCCCGACAGTTCAGACTGCATGAAGGGTGGGAAGCAGAGTGTCAAACGCGTCGTGCTACTTTCTGCTTTCTGCTTTCTCTGTTCCGCATCGCGCTTTTCTATCATACACTTATAATCATTACCGCTGGTCGATGTTCTCTTCTCTCATCTACAGAGAAACTCTACATTGTCAGGGAACGGTGTGTGGATCGGTCAACTGAACAACAAGATGATCCGTACAACTCTGGGATTTTCGCGATCATTTCCATCATCTATGAATTTGGCACACACCATGCTGACGCAGAGATTGAGATCTTCAAAGGCAGTATGAGAACGGTCAGGCGCAAGCTCTTCAGGTAGCGACCTCTTATGACCTCTTCTTAATCCACATGCTGACGCGAGGCTATGGGATCATGAGTCACGTGATATTGCCGATTAGGAATATGGCAAACCTGTTTTCATCCCATCAGTGTTATGTGAGCGCATTTGCGAATCGTCGAATACTCAAAAAGTTACTGGAAGGATTCCAGACCACTAACGACTCACCAGCACAACCTCGACTATCACAACGACCTCCTCCGCCATAACAACAGCTGCTACCGACTCTTGCAGCAACACCTCCTCTACCACCAAAATCTGACGAACTTGAGTCACCACCACGAAAACTCTTCATATTCGACACAATGGCCAAGAGACCCCCGACTCCACGGAATCGTCAAATAGTACCTACATTATATATAAAGACGCAAATGATCACACTACGACGAGAGGCTTCGAAAATAACATTGAGTGCGACATCTTCCGACAAGCTTGCGACAGCACCAGGGTCAGCAACGGTCATGTCATTGAGGAACTGAAGCTATTGACGCGGTTCGTTGTCAAATATTCGAATAATTCCCCCTCAACGTGGTCATCTCCTCTCCGAAGACGTTATTGCTGCTTTCGGTACCAGTCTATATAACGATCCAGCAGATCGAGCGCGTTTCAACCAGCTGCACAGGAAATGTTACCGTTGTGAGCTTCTTCATGATATCAAACGCTCTATGTTGGAATGGCGAACCAGTGCAAAGTTCGATATCCCTATGTTCACGAGTATATGAAAAGCTGTTTGGGATCTACACGATGAGACATCGTTTCCACTAAGAGTACTCGGAGAGGTTATCCCTATGACCTTGCAGCTAATTGCCATCCACACTTTCGCCACTGGCATCGGTTGCATGAAACGTATGATCACGAACGTGCTTCCTCTCAAAGATGCCGGCCACATCGCCTCAGTAATATGGTCCACGACCAAGATGTAGAGGTTGAGAACGACAAGCTGAGCGGTCACCATGGCAGCGGTCGCATGAAATCCCTTACCGGACGACGTAGAATGTTAGGGATGGCACCCAACAAACATGCCTCAAAAGCTTCGCGACATCGAAGTCAGCTATGGTTGATCTGAGAATTCAATCGTGTGTAATTGACGCATGGTAATGGAGCTATGGTTTCATTTTGCTCGACAGCGAGGCATCCAAGTTTGTTGAACTTATGGCTGGGGTTGCGACATTTGATCCAGTGCCCACGGAAACTATTCAATTAGGTAACAGAAATAGGAGAAACGAATTTACATGGCTCCAGCCTTCAACCTCTGATTCGACTATCCACCACTTGTCACACCAAGACCTGCAGATCCAGAATGTCTTCATCAACCAAGCAAAATCTTTCACCGAAAAAGAGGCGGAAGCGAGCGATCGGGTTTGCCTTTTCTTTCGTCTTGCTTGAATATGAGAATATATCAGGGCATTCGGGATGGCAAGTATAGGACCTTATGGCATGAAGTCAGGCAGAACTTAACCTGACCACCCATGATGGCAGCCTGTTTAAGTTCGAGAACATGTCTATCCACATCAGAATGCTTAGAAATCTGAGTGGGGACTCTCGAGCCGACCGCGACCTTCCTACCCTTGATCCGCAGCACCAGAACGTAGCTACCTATGCGTTATGCGTTGACCATGAAGATTCCGGAGACGAGGCGAAATAGACATTTTCGGGACCTAGGGAGGAGTTTGCTGATCGATAAGGTCGGGGCAGCAATCACGAGAAGATATAGAACTGTCCCGCATACACATCATCACCTCGGCCAGACATGGGCAAGGTCTGGGCATGATCAGCTATGTTGTCGATATCACTGCTGTTGCCACCATACGATACTTCAGCAAAACGGCCAAAGTCCAGTATTGAAGGACGCTTTCATCAATATTCCGTAGATTGCCCTTCGATCTCAACATGCATCAACCAAGATCTAGCACGATTCCTCACACAGACGTTACATTTAGGCCAGACAGCACTCACGGCGTGGAACCTATCATACCACAACCAAGCGTCGGCCCACAACTTTTCTGGGTGTGTCAATACGGTCTGGACCGACGGCATTCGTTGCTCGACCTTCCCTTTGCTTGTCACAAGTTAAGCACTGACTATCTGGTGGATTTTGGAAACAATGTAAAAGCCGCTCTTCCATACCACTTCGACGGTGGCGGACGACGTTATTAGCACCGTTATGCACACTCCAACTACTTTCCTGGTCTCGCTATGGTGGTCTGGGGCGCCTACAGCCTCTGTACAATGCTCGATCCTGTCGGCTGGCTCAAGATCCCCCTCCAGCATGCCCAAAGCTGGTGAGACAAAAGGCGTTTCACAATTTTTCCATGCGAAAATACGAGCAATACGACAAACATTTATAGCAGTCATTTGGGAGAATCTGTCCTGATATGGAGAGCTTCCTCCTCTACCTCCCGAGTTCGGCCAGGCACCATCGGATATGCGCTTCATCGCCGCCGAACCTGCAATAGAGACCAGCTTCACCAAGATTGAGCGCGAACGCCTGGGTCTGACGCTGATCTACCCACTCCCCCAGAAGATCACTAGGCATGAAGATGCTAATGGTACTATCGCCACCAAGTGGGCCAGGCTGATGTTACGCCACTTATCGTAGATGCGCAACTGAAGTTTCAGCTAAAGGATATGAAGTCTAGTTTATTTCATTATCAGTTGCGTGGCTATGTATGCTGATGGAAGGTCGATCTGACAACGACTGTAGCTAAACCTAATTCTTGCTTTAGGATGGCATAGGTTTGGGAGAGACTGTGGGCAACAATAGCAAATTCCTAATAGTCGTCCCAACACCTCTGACCTCACCGTGTAAGTCTCAATTTCATCTCAAGTATATGTGTAGGACTAACAGACGATCAGGTATGAGCGAGAGCGAGAAGCATGCTGGAGAGACACTTGGTTTCGTAGCTCTCTACACTACAGATACATGGAAAACATTCAAGACTGAAGCTGCACGAAAGGGATACTTGGCTACACATATGTTAGCGTGTGTTGACAGAACAGAAGAAGGATGATGTGGCACGACACCAGTGGCCAAGAAGGAGAGACGGGTCTAAGGACACTTCCAACATCAGTGAAGTCCCCGTCACTGTGGACGACATCTCCTTATTTGTCCAGCGTATACATATAGCATGAGGTGAAGGTTACCAGCCAAGGTCAATGAGTGATGATGCACAAGCTACCGCTCCAACTGTCGAAGGAATCAGGCAGATCATCCGGGAACTCCAGTCAAGGTACCTACCACGCCTGTCAAAGTGGAAGAGAAGATCGAGGTGCCTGGGAGATCTTGCGAACAGTCCAGGTGGTCGTTGTGATAACAAGCACTGCGACCACTACCGGCGAGAACGTCAAAGCGCGTAAATCCAAACGCGAGAGGTCCAGGATGAACAAATTCCTGACATACGCTTCAACCCAAACGACGATTTCTCAATGACACTCTCCTGTTCTGGGCCACGATCCTCTTGCGCCCACCGACACTCACAATCAAGATCTCCAGGATGGACAAATTCCAGACATACACCCGAATCCAAACGAGCAACCTTCCGAAATAGATATCGACCATGCTCCTGCCGTACATTCCACTTCAAACGACGATTCCTCAACCGCAGCTCCTCATGTAGTCTCCTCCCTCCCAAACGAGCTCCTCAACAACTCTGGCATCCAGAACCAACAGGTCCAGGACAAACAACCTTTCAACATGGTTATCGACAATGCAAGCAATGACGTATATATAACGAGATGATGATCTGTACCGAGCTGGTGACACAGCATAGAGACAAGGCAGCTTTTCTCATTGCCATGACAATCTACTTCCGGACCTGCGTGTCGATCATATATACATGAACCACCACATTGTCTAATGTGTTCTCGCTGCATTTTCGAGCATTGCGATCCTCCAGCATGAGATATGGTATCCATCAACGCAATGTCTCCTTCATTTTCGACGATGTAGCAGCTGATTGTCCGAACATCGACTTCTACTGCGCTCAGACAATTGCTGCCATCAAAGACGTAAGGATTTCTGAGCAGTCACGGCTCTCAAAGCAGATCTCCTCAACACATTTTTCCCTCTTCCAATAATCGGACGGCGCCCATTCTCGACAGTGCCGCCAGAGCTACACTTTATAAGCTCCGCCAGGCTATTGGTCGTCTCTCAGCGTTTCCTCCAGGTCAGTTCTCTATACACAATCTGGTGCTTCCTCGACCAATTCCTCGATATCGTTGTCCGCGATCTCATGGTCGAAACGCTCAACACGGCTAACCTTGAGACGAATAACGTGCAGACGTCGGAGACGCACAGAAGGATCTTTGATTGCTTGGTCTATGCTACTAGCTTAAAGAGAGTACTAGGAGTTTGAACAGATGCAGTAAGGATGGCACGGCAGTACTACTCAGCGAGAGTGGGAAGATGAAAACCCTATGGAGCTGGTACGATCAATGTATGATGCAGCTCACTCTGTTCGCGGTTCTCCATTACCCTCAGCAACTGCCAACCCCTACCGCCCACAATCCTGCTCAGCAGTCTGTGCTAACTCCTGCCGCCACGAGACAACGCTGTCGTCGATCCACGATTTCTAAACTTAAGGCTACTCCCGGTTACGGCTGCACTTGAGGCATCGACTTTAGAAATCGCTAATACGGCATCAACTCTTCCTACTCTCGAAATCACTAACTATACTAGGTTGTCGCTAGATCATACACCGCGAGGCCTAGAGCGAATAAGGGTTTCAGAATTGCTAGCTATGAACGTAAAAGACGCTATTAAGAAGATGAAGGCTATAGCGGAATCTTAAGGTGCAGAGCTATTACTTCTCCTATAAGCGACAGCCGGTGGTTACGCTAATAGCACCTCTCTGTTGCGCATGAACCCAGAGCTGAGGGAAGCCTCTAACACGCATCACTGCGCTGTTCTTGGCCTCAACTCGCTGCTCACGCCAGGTCAATGGTATGGTGCGGAGCACGTTCTCAACAAGCTACACTCGAGCGATTCTAGTAGCCAGTTGATTGCCGACCAGATATTCACCGCGCCATGAACCTGCAGACCGGTACTTGGGAGTTGCTAGAAGCACAGCGTCATGAGCCAGCGCCTCTAGACGCGATTCGAGCGTTCGTGGACCTCCATGATAGTGTGGTCCTACCTTCTCCCGTCCTCCGCTCGGTTTCTAGATACGCCTCGACTGCACCAATTAGGCCTACTCGTCCCAACCTCAGATAAGCTACGTCCTCAGCTGCAAACACTCGTGCAGCCGCTTCTGTTGTCGCCTCCTCTTCTGCTGCTCATGGTCGTCGCAGCACTGAACAAGTTGATACGTCGACTTTCAACGCCACTCAGACAATCCACGCCAACGCCACCGATTCGACTCGTCCAGTTGCTCCTGCTGTCGCCTCCTCCTCTGCTAGGAGTGGCAGCTCGGTTTGCCCACCAACACTGGTTCTTCCTTCGAATCTTCGATGTAAGGCACAACAGCTCAAATTACAGCTCAACAAACACTGCCTAGCCTATGCTTTCATGACTGGCTACAAACAGACGCTGCGCTTGGCAATGGATGAGACGACTGACGGGGCTGCTGCATGTCAATAACGGCGTGGTCGTCGTGCACACTACATTGTTGGCACCATGCGAAAGCAAGGAGAAACGAACAAGAGCCGTTCCTAGCAGCTCTCGTCAGCCAGTGTAGTGATCTCCGAAAGACCGTTGCGTTCATCAATCGACTTAGCCTAATCCTCCGGAACTTGGTTCGTTGCATCGAGTTGGTGCAGAGATTCATGGTTTGGCTTGACCTCAAGTTTGGCCAGAGGCTTGCCACTGTGCGTCGCAAAGCGACAAATCCAGAACAAGAACGCCGACTTCGAGCCATGACAGCGTTGGCCAATTGCGACATCCGCACCGACGTGCAACGTCTTCGTACCGTTGATGGTGTTGGTGCAGATCTGAACGAAACACTCGACTTGTGCAAGGCTGTTTCGTGATCTGGAAGGTTTGTAGGTCGGGGAGGAAGAATGTCGACCAGCTAATCTAGTTTTGACGCAGCCTGGCTTAGGAAGCCAGCACTGCTCCTGCAACATTCACGGACCTCCGAGACATTCTATGCATGACACGACTAAAACAGAAAAGACGAAACCGGCCTTCATACCCTCGCTTTTATGTGAAAAGATCTGTAGTGCAGCTGAACAGTTCAAAGACGATGGTATTAAACACAAGTTTACGCTTGCAATTGTGTTCGCTAGAGATATTTGGACGATCTCCGACTCCATTTCGTAAAGTTCAACCTGGTCATATACTACGACAAATGTGTTAAGTGAGCATCCGAGGTCCGCACGCCTGGATACGTAGCGACAGAGCACATCGCAGACGCATTATAGCCAAGGACAGTGCTAGAGGTGGCACTGGAAAAGAGGAAGAAATAGTTATGAAACAGCTTACTGCCAACGAGTATGATGGTCTCAGAGTCGACCAATACTTTATCCGTAAAGGTGTTTATCCAAGAGTGTGCGATGCCAACAAGTCTTTCACCAAGAAACTACGAAATTCTCGTCCCATAGCCGACGCATTTCGGAGTCGAAGTCTACATGCTACTGCAGAGGGCAGCAGTTGACTAATGAGTATGATGTCCTCATACTCGACTGCTACTTCACTCATGATGGTGTTGCTCTAAAAGCCGCCGATGCCAACAAGACTTTTACCACTGAAGTAGAAGATGCTCATTCTAGGAATACATGCGAAGACACTAATGGATTTGTGTTATTCGCGAGAATGAAGAATAGGATCGAGTAATATGACGACTAGCGATGTCTGGTCTTACATTTCCTAATGAAGGTGTTTTGGATGTTAGAGGGGTATGGGTGGAGATGCTTATTGACAAGATGGGTTTCATCGCCTCGTGATCGAAGACTGCTTGAGGTGGTGGGGAGTGTACCCTGGGTGGGTGGGGGAGGTGGTGGCCGGCGGCGGCGAGGGGTGGCTGGGCGAGCAACATTGTAGTAGTGATTGTGGTTTAGTTAATATCATGACTACTATATCAAAATATTCCACATTCGAATCTTCTTAAAATGACCATGACATTCGGGCTGTTAAAACCCACCATATCAAGCATGACCATTAACACCATTAACACCACTCCCTTCCTCCATCTCCTCCAACCCAAACTCCCCCCTCAACGCCGCCCCAACCCTCCTCACAGCCTCCACAATCTGCTCTCCCTTCGCAGCAGCATACGTCCCCCTAAAAAACATCTTCTCCAACACCTGTTCCTTATTCGGCGCAAACCAGCTCCCCCTAATCAACAACGTCCCCTCCTCAATCACCCTCAACCAAATCCGCTCCTCCAACTCCTCCAGCGTCATCTCGCCCCGCTCCACTTTCAACGCCATCGGATGCTGCCTCCAATCAATCTCAACCCACCAGAACATCCCAGCCATAGGCGGCTTCCATCTGCACAGTGATTTTGGCAGGAACTCGTCGCACGCGCCTAGCATCACGTTGCGCCGCTTCGTGTACTCGAGCCGGATGTAGATCAGCCAATCTAAATACCCTGAGTGGCCCCAGTGTTCGTCAAGAAGCTTGAAGAGCGCGAGTTGGCTGAAGCCGGAGGGGCCTTGGGTCGATTGGTCTGAGTGCCGGAAGTAGCGCGAGCAGATCTGTTCGGGGGCGGTGATCCAGCCTATGCGGGATCCCGGGGCGATGACTTTGGAGAAGGAGTCGATGCGGATGACGCGGCCGTCGGTGTCGAGGGAGAGGAAGGAGGGGACGAGTTTGGCGAGGAATTCGGCGTGGGATGAGGGTGGTGTGATGGGAGTGTTGGCGGTTGTGTATGGTTCCATCTGGAGGAAGCAGAGTGTCAAACGCGTCGTGCTACTTTCTGCTTTCTGCTTTCTCTGTTCCGCATC
>Ga0181467_100605_pt2 | contig 16332 bp, 13 predicted proteins | sample InSIn5gowninarea_2_FD_119079 | JGI IMG/M metagenome (GOLD analysis project Ga0181467, IMG submission 119079) | Clean room microbial communities from NASA Spacecraft Assembly Facility at Jet Propulsion Laboratory, Pasadena, California, USA -... ... | reverse complement strand
CTGTTGAAAGTGCTAGTCGTAGTGGATCTCTTTATTTCGGGAGACATTGACTGCTGTGAGAGGGATAACGAAGATTGTGTAGTAGGCACAGCGCGCGACATCTCACGAAAGCCTGGTGGTTTGGTGTCGTATGCAGATGAAGTACCGTTTGTTCGTGGTGGTTCTGGCATGGGCGCAGGTGGATCTGCATACCAAGCTGGCCTTTGAGGCGGTAGAGGATCGAAAGATCGTAACGGCTGAGGTAGGGACATTGAGGCCTGTGGTTGACTGTTGGGTCTCTGCAGAAGAGCATTGATGCTTGTCCTACGAGCACCCTCACCTCTTTCTTCCCTCATCACCGTTGGGTTATTGAAAGACACCGAGCCCTGGAACTGTGGTGTGGGAGGTTTGCCATATCGATCATAATCGTATGGAGGTTGGGTAGGCCCGCTTGCACTACGTTGACGAGAAGTCGAGAGAGAATGCTCGATTCGATCGGGTGTTTGTGATCTCTTGTAGGGGTATTCGTTTATCCCGGCTCTTGCAGGCTGATGTGGAGGAGACATCATGTTGCCAACCAACATGGGAGGACCCGTGATCGAAGCGGATCTAGAGGGGTTGTGGCTGTGAAAAGGTGACACTTCGAGGGCTGACCTCTCTTGATGGTCTCCGAGCATCGACAATATCGACATACTGCTGTTAGGTCTCTTCTGTGTGATTGGAGGTTGAGGCAGTGGTGGCTGTGGAGGTAAAGCTTTGAGGTCAAAGATTGAACCTGGCATCGACATCTGGGTGTGAGGTGGGGGATGATAGCGTGGAGGGCCGAAGTTTTGAGGTGAAGGAGGAAGCATAGGACGAGGGTGGCCGAACACTGAATGTGAGAAATGAGATTCGGGTTGGCCTACAACATGAATGTCAGTAAAGAGAACAAATTGAGATGATAGCCACGTTTGCGCAAGAAGTTTTGGAGGCGATGAAACGCTATGAGAATAGTACAACAAAGAGCATGTTATGGCTTCGCAGTACATGGCCTGCAGGCATACTACTCAAGACGTGCTTCGAGCATAGACCACAACCATATCTCTGTGCCGCACTTCAACGTTTGACTGGAGATGTAGTTGATCCCTCGACTTACCATTCATTAGCCGGGTGGGACTGCCAGCATTTGTGAATGGCGGTGGTGAATGGCCTGGCAAGGCCATAACGTTGTTCAGCGGCCTCGATCGCCAATATTGTAGACCAAATCGATTAACAGGGACGTATTGGTAGCAACGATGTGGAGGTTGCGCGACTGTAAACTACCTAAGCTCGGAAATCGCATGACATGTAAGGGCGATCAAGTAACATGGATGCGCTGTACAACGAGGGACCGATGGTCAGAGATGTTGGAGTGTGTCGGGATAAGAACAAATAGTGTAGGAGACTTGAAGGCATCAAAAAGCTGAACAGAAGGGAGGTAGCGCAGTTTGCAAAGGACAATCGCAAGAGGGAGAGCACGAGAACGACATGTCAAGGAAAGTGCAAAAGTGGAGTGGATTGTGGATTGTGGATGTGCCAGATGCAAATGCTTCGGTGCCACTGACAGTGACCGTGTTCGCGATTATTCTTGCTACCAGTGAACTGAAGCATGACCTCAAGGACCTGTGGTGCGGCTGACCTTCGGGGAGCAAAACAGTTGTCTGAGTAAACTCCACATCGACTACAATACTGGACTGGACGGCTGCTGCTTGAATGACATGATGAGCAAGGCACAACGGCATGGAGAACAGCGGAAGTGCATCCAAGGCCGACAAAGACGTGGCTAGTTTGAAGCTCCTCTTGAGGCGGGTGTTTTCAAGCACTGACACCTACCACCACAAGACAGCAAGGACGTGCTTGACAGCTTCAACAGCTCCAGTAGTCAAGGAGCACACTCGAGCATGCTTTCAGCGTCCCGGCATGCACAGCTCCAGGAAAACTCGAAGCTTCTTCGAGGTCTTCACGTTTCGACACAACGCGCAGGACCGGGGTTTGACTGCATTGGTGGGGTGGTTGCCATTCGCAGCCAGGGCGTTGACGCTAGCCTGCAAGCTTAATCGGCAATTTTCCACATTTTGAGCTTGTCCCTGGTGGCCGATCTTCACTTATCCGGCGTGTAGCTCGCTAATCATGAAACCATGACGCCATGCGACGAGGTCAGACTTACCTTATAGAATATGGATTTTTGGGCCTGCGCGGTGTGAGATGCTGGAATATATTGAAAGTTTCATAAAGTCTTGAAAGTCTGCATAGAAATGTTTTAAGGTACATACATGACAGTAAAGGTATATAACTACCTACCTCAGGTATGTTCATTGCAAGAAGCTCAAGTGCTGTGTGCTTGCCCTTCGTAAGCATAATTCGGGTGAATAAATTTCACGAACTTCAGATTTGCGCATGTGATTCAACAATGTGAAAATCCAATGTCTTTCGCAGCTGTAAAAAATCGATAAAGATGAAGCACCCACGATAACCAGAATGAGGATCTGACGACGAGCACTTTTACTCAGTTCTTTGGATTCGTCGTTTACTGGACCATCGACATCTTGTTGTGATCTCGAAATTGTCATCGTCTGTCGAATGGTGCGAATACACCAAAATGTCAGTCATATGGTAAGAGTATCACTTCCGAAGGACAAGGCAATATAATTACTCGAAGTCTCGCACGAAGACTGTCACAATAACGGAATTAGGAGTGGCCTCGACCTGGACTGATGTATTTGTATTTCTATCCGGCCGTGGTGGAGAGAACTGGAGAGGACAGACAAGCTCGTGCCTATCCATGGCAACAGAGCAACACTATAAAGACTGTGAACATAATGGCTGACTGATCACAACTCAGCGTCTCGTTCATTTCCATCTCAGCTGACATAAATTATTGTATTTGTACCTTCTGTCGGAGCATACGCTTCACTTGCGCAAAACCGATTGCATGCTGGCCCGGCGTCCAAGGAAGGGCAACAGAATTAACCCGTTTGCTCTTGTCTTCCCTGCTTCACAACTCTTCCTGGCCCTATCGTCCATGATGACACCCATGCGGTAGAATTATGTAGTGTATAGACATAAGAAATCATTAATGAACATGTTGGGTATCATTGAAATCGACACTGCAGCAATAACGATTGCTCCCATCCCCAACGCCTTCTCGGTTACTCTAATGCTGCTAACAGTGTTTAGCTGTATTACTATACCGTTCATAACTCTGTCGCTACGAGCTGACCTATGTCTATAGGTGACTCACGACGCGTCCTCTTGGATGGATGATCGAGGTCCGGGGCGCCTTGCAACTGTGTCTCGAGCTCTTCGACTCGGCGCTTGAGGTTGTCTTGTGTTTGCATGGCATCATCTCTTTCTCTTCGTAGGTTGTTCTCGTTGTCAGAGTACACCATGTTGATAACCTCGAGCTCTGACACTCTTGTCTTCAGCAGGGTGTTTTGTGCGAGCAATTGCTCATAAGTCATGGGAAGATCAAGCTGTTGGTTGTTTAGAGATCCGATCGATCCTGGGGAGGGATGATTCATGAGTGGAGGCAGACCTGTTGTCGAGAATGCATGGTCGGTGACGTTCACGTTGATGTTGTCGAAGACGTGTTGAGGTGCAATGTTAGGGTCGTGGTGCATCAATGGGGTTCCTGTTCTCGAAATGGGTGAATGCGATCGCTCTGGATTCATCTGAGCGGTCATCTGCGACACTCTTCTATGCGCCCCATTTTGGAGCACATCTATCGACTGCGACGCAGGTAGGCTGGGTTGGTTCAACTATCAACAGTTAAATCGCGCTTCGCAGAAAAATGCGCGAGCTACCTTACTGGTCTCTTAGGTCCTTGGTTTGCTGATTTAACTCGATTGCGACTTTTGATCACGTCTGTCTTCAGACTGATGGGTCGCGGGCGCCCGTGTAATTTGAGGAAGAGTCCACACGCATTGCACAGCACTGATCCCGTCTCGTCGCGACGCCACAATGGTGTTGTCGATGTCTCACAGTTTTGGCAGACTGGCTGTGTAAAAGGAACATTGTGGTCAGTCAATGATGCTGCCATGGTTTCTTGCAGATAATCGATAACAGTGATAAGGATAAAGATGTGTTACGAGATCTCCAAGTCGCAAACACTGCCTCCGAGGTGTCTCCGAGCTTGGCATCCTCGAATATTTCTTTTGGATAGTAGGAAGGAAACAACTCACTGGCATATTGTTATTTCCTGATATTCCTGGCGTTGGCACGGCTGGCAACGGGTTGAACGACATGGTTGGCATGGCACTTCCTGAGGAAGACCTGTCGCTATTAGTGTTTGTCCAAGAAAGGAGCTGGGCATAATATCCTACCTCATCTGTTCCTTTGCAGTTGCTAAAGAGGCCAAAGCAGTGAGTCCTGGAAGTGCTGACCTGTTTTGTTGCTGTATCCTGTACTCCTCTGCTCTACCTGCACTCAAACTGGCTGTCCGCGTGTGAAAGTTCGGTTGCGGGAATAACATATTTCCGAAGCCTTGTGTTGACGATGACGACGACCGCGATATATCTCTTAAAAACATCGGTGCTGGTGGCAACAGTGAAGAACTATGTGCATCATGTGTTGTTCCATGGTATCGATCACTTTCTCCTCCGGCCATCATACCTGGCATTGTGTGTATCCCCTGTTCAAGACTCGTCGTTCGAAAGAGCGGATGGGCTAGCACCGATGCCATGGTTGAGGAAGATCTGTTGATGTCTCTGTGCTGATTAATGGTGAGTGTGGACGGTCCTCGTGTGAATGTTGTCCTGCTCTGCAATGGTACAAGAGGTTCAGGGCCTCGATGACGGGCTTGGGATCTTGAAAGACAAAAGATACGGATTGCTATCGATAGATACGCTGATGTGTTTCACGGCTAGCAACCCCATCGGAGCCAATCACCAATGCAGCATAATTTTATCATAGGGGCGCTATGTAACGAGGCATCTAACATCAATAGAAATTATCAATCTCCAGCCAGCGCCTAGTTTGATGTTGATGAATCAGGCATTTGACACGTCTTGCAATTGTGCGTTCAGACTGGATACGATCCAATCTTTGGTGGTACATACATATTATTGACCTTCTAAAGTATTGCCATGACAGGCTTGTGCGACAGAATAACATGAACCTTTGGTTTCGAGAATCCGACTTGCGTGTTTTCCAATCTAATCGATATCTCCTGAAGATGAGAGCGCGGTTGGACTCACAATCTGGGGATTACGAGATTGCCAATTCCACTGGGTGGAGTTCTTGGCGAGGGAAGTTCAACCACCCCTTCACACCATGGAAGTGGCATTCATCTTCTATGATTAAATGCTCCTTGTACAATTGTTTACCTACTGCACATTCATGGAGACGACAAGGCACGAAAATTGGGCAAAACATTGCAAATTGTGCATTTCCGAACCGCCTTGGTGGTGAACCTCAAGACTGTTTCTATAAGTGACGGACAATATCAGTCATCTCTCGTAGCAGAACAACACTTGTGCTAAACGCTCAAGAACATCAGACGGATTGGAACGAGTGTCATCGCTCTCACTTCTCTCATACCAAGGTGGTGAATTACTGCCTCAAGGACTTGCATACGTGAGCAGAACGAACGGCAGTGATTGACCATGCCTCCTACATAAATTGCTTACATCAAGAGCACGCTCGAGACGGGTCCATATAACGTAGGCGCTGATGGGAATTCCTGTATTGATGTTGGTATAGTGTCGGAGCCATCACTCATTCAAGTTTCAAGAGAATGTTGAGTTTTGTGATGGTCTCGAGGCTTGAAAGGTGCTGATCACACGTGGATGGCAAAGCCACCACTGTACAAGCCACGAACGTTGGCGTGTGGCGCTAGGTGCACGGAAGAGTTTAATTCAAGGGCGGACCCGTAACCTTGTCCTATTCTCCTGCCATTACAGTAGTGCCTGCGCTGCTTGATGTCTTGTGCTTATGTGAAGCCACCTTTGGCAATGATCCTTGCTTGAAGAAACCAGCGTCAAAGTTCCTGTGACACCATCCGATAGGCACGCATGCGATCATATAACCATCCATTGCTTTTTTCGGTATTCGATCCCGTAACAACGTTTGATATCCTTAAAATAATGGTACAGAGACATGATGCCTCGACAGAGACCTGCTGCTTCCGGATATGCCAGGTTGGCACAGGCAGATGAAGAAGAAGGTCGCCTATCGTTGGAAGTTTCTGACGATGAATACGATATTACTGCCCCAATCTCCACTCGTTATGAGTCTATTCTACCGCCTGGTCCTCGAGATGCTATGCGGTCCAACCCATCCCGTGGCACACCAGGACACAGAAAGCGGGTACGGCGGAACTCCTCGGGTATCGATATCAAGGCAATAAATGCAAGGTTGGAAAAATGGGCTGATGAAATAGCCTCCAAGTTCAAGATCAACTCCGTGAAAGGAAAATCGGATCAGGAAGAACACCTGGAAATACATCACTCTGTGTTTCAAGCTCCTGATGGCGTCCGACCATTTACTGCGAAACAGCTTGCTGCTCTTCCTCCTTGCGACGAAGGCCCCGACCGATGTACCAAGCAGCACTTTGACGAAGTTGTTGATAGTGTCCGGGTTGCAATGGAGCTGGGTATGCACCCGAAGATGATTACTCAGGGCAGCTCAGGAAGCTATTTTGCCAGAAATTCCGAGGGAAAAGTGGTGGGTGTATTCAAACCCAAGGACGAGGAGCCATATGCTTCAAGAAATCCAAAGTGGACAAAATGGATACATCGCAACCTATTCCCCTGCTTCTTTGGCCGAGCCTGCCTGATTCCGAATCTATCTTATGTGTCTGAAGCTGCAGCATATGTCTTGGATTTGCAATTACGAACAAATCTTGTCCCGCATACCGATATTGTTTGGTTGTCTTCTAAATCATTCTACTACGATTTTTGGGAAAAAGGCGGTTTCTGGCGCAGGAACAAAACGTTGCCTGCGAAGCCTGGTAGCTTTCAGGTCTTTTTAAAGGGTTACAAGGATGCAAATATCTTTTTGAAAGAGCACCCATGGCCAGATCAACAAACAGAGTTTCGGGCAGATATTGTTGACAAACGGAAGCGAAGGCCGCTGGCAAACTGTATGCCTGGAGTGGCACTATCCGAAGACGAGGAGGATGGATCACGAACAGCCACTCCTCCACCCGTGGAAGATATACCGAAGTTCGCCTGGACCTCTACATTGAAGCAGGCCTTCCGAGAACAATTGGAAAAGCTTGTCATCTTGGACTACATAATGAGAAACACAGATCGTGGACTCGACAACTGGATGATCAAAATTGATTGGCAGTCACAAGATGTGTCCATTGTTGCCGAACCACCTGAAGCCAAGCAAGACGATGAGCATGGCAATCTTATGCCTGCACCCCGTCCAGTCTCAATCAGCCCAAGACCCGAATCCAACACATCACGACCATATCGAAGATACGAAGCCATGGATAGCAGATCTGCAACACCTGTCAACGGAAAAGAGACGACAATTCCGAACATCAAACTTGGCGCCATAGACAACAGCCTCTCGTGGCCTTGGAAACATCCGGATGCCTGGCGTTCTTTCCCTTTTGGATGGCTCTTCCTGCCTGTATCCCTCATCGGGCAACCTTTTTCGCAAAAGACGCGAGACCACTTCCTACCTCTCTTGACCTCAACAGCCTGGTGGTCAGAAACACAGCTTGCTTTGCGCCGGGTCTTCATCCAAGACAACGACTTCAAAGAAAGCATGTTCGCCCGACAAATAGCGGTCATGAAAGGTCAAGCTTGGAACGTCGTTGAAACCCTCAAGCAAGCTGATCATGGTCCGTTAGAACTCACTCGTCGGACTCGTGTCTGCGTATGGGATGATCTAGTCGACATTCCTGTTGCTATTCCCATGCGCCAATCTTCAGAGCTCGCGCGCCATGCATCCCGCAAGCAAGTCCGTATAGATACGAACAAACATTCATACCACAGCGCCGATTTTGGTGAAGATGAAATGGACATCGGTGTTAATCACACCTCCGTGTCCGTACCAACGAAACTACGATCCCAAGCCTCCACTTCCGTGCAACCGTTGGATCTCCTCGACTCTCCAACCTCAGAACTTCCGAACCCAAATCGCTTCGACCTAACGCGCGACAACAGCGATCCAGACATCACACGCATAAACACAGAAGACACAGTCACACCTGGCAGCAACGGTGCCCTATCTCCCGTCCTATCCACACACACCTTCGACTTCGGATCCCGCGAACGTGAACCCCTCGAACATGAATACGCCCAACAAGCTCTCTCAAACAGCATCTCTCTTCCCCCACGCCCCTCAAACAACAACAAACGCGACAAAAAAGTCAACCTCGATTTCCAACGCCACCAACTCTCAAGATCAACGCCCACGACCGACCACCACTACCAACAACCATCATCATCCTCGCGCTCTCGACGCAGCAACAGCGTCCGCACAAGCACCGGTAAACAGATCGACCACAATCGCTACTACTACACCGAAGACGACGACGCAGCAGGCGACCTCGGCTACGCCGCTGCAACAGACATGGAGAGCCAGAAGCGCAAAGTCATTGTCGAGCGTATCGAGGCTGTAAAGAGTCGGAATCCGGTGTTTACTTGGTGCTGAATGGAGTATTTATCTGTTCATTGTGGGGGAAGAGGGAGTGTGCGTGGGCACGTGTATAAGGGATCTACGTAGTCAAAGCAAAACATAGGTATTGTAGTTGGCTAGTTGGGTACGTAGATAAGGGTATTCAAAGCACCGACCCTTACTCTGTTTCTTCTTCATGGGAACAGCATAGCATAGCATAGCAAATTGGATTGGATTAGTTTGGGCTTGGTTGAGTTTAGGTAGCACCATGGAGCATGGACGTGTATGAGAAGTTACTGTAGGGCATGCATGCATAAAGCGTTGTCTCATAAGATCAGGTTCATGGTGTACAATCCGAATATACAAGTCGTCGACTTGGTCATATTTCTAGGTACTCTCGTCGTACGATAGTCGTTACTAATACTACCACTACTGATACCGATACTAATACTCCTCCTATCTTGGAGTGTCCCGTCCACGCTTCAACGACAATGACATCCAGCATTAGGTAAAACGAAAACGTCTTGGTATTCATTCCCTCAAGCACTCCGTCGTACTTAATTAAGCAGCGGCCTCCGTTTCGACACCCGGCTCTCGCCCGCTCAAACCACCAGTCAATTTCTGCTTAATCCTATTCAATCCGACCTTAGTCTGATCTTTCGCAAACGCCACGTTTCTCGCTGGTTTCCACTGCATCAGGCCCCGATGTTTCCTCTTTTCCAATCTCTTCTCTGCTTTACTGTCCCACTTGTGGTCCTTTTCTCGCGGACCTAGGACTGAGTCTTCGGTCATTTCTGTGTAGCTCGTTCCACTTGTGCGCATTGTGTCTACTGACCTTCTTGCGTCACCGTTCATGCCGTTCACCCCATGCGCGCCCCGATTATGCTTGTTGAAACCGCCGCTCTTAACGTTTGAGGCATCTGTGATGCCGAGGTCTGATGAGTCAGAGTTATAGTCAACGTCGTCATCGTCGTCAGACGGGTTGACGGGGTCATGTGGTGGAGCGTCTCGGCCAGGCTCAGCGATCTTGTCGTGATTACGGTTCGTGTATGCGCGAGGATCATCACCGAATGCGCCGGACCAGTCAGTGCCATCTTTGCCGAGCCACTTCTCCTTCTCTCTTTCGTCGGCCTGATCGAGGTTGTCACGAGCCTTTCGCAACGATTCGTCGTGGAGTTCTTGGACAGTGTCTGGAACTTCCGGCTCGATAATACGAGCTCGAACACCTTCGGACTGGCAGCATTCCCAGGTTTCGAAGGTTTCACGGGTGTCATTGTCGACAATAAAATCACGGTGAGATTCGTCTGTACCAGCCTTGAAGCGGCCACGGAACTGAAGCCGACCAATAATTGTTAGATCTTCAAGGCCTGGATATTCTTTGGACGAAGAGTTGCGCTCAGTGACATAGTTTTGAACCAATCTATCGCCATTCTTAGTGGTCCAGATTGGAATGTCAATTGGGGTTTCTTCGTTATCAACGAAGTGATGAAGCCAGATAGCTGCATATGCTTGAGCTGATCGATGGCCGGTGCGGTGAAATTCGAACACGACAGGCGATCTGTAACGGTGCTTGACGGGTAGTCGGACTCGGTGATCGGTCGACGGGTCGATATCGAAAAGAACGCCATCGCCTTCATCAGTTTTTGAACAACGTGTCCGGGGGATTGTCCCAACGCTGCCTCCCGTCCTGAGTTTTATCTTGGTATTACCATGATGCCACCCCGTAGCAAGAATCTTCCGGGACAAGAATTCGAATGTTCCTACCTCCCAACCGAGCATGTTAGGTGGGAGTCTGGTCTCAACACTGCGGAACAGGAGTGAGATACGGACACGACCAAAGCCAACACCACCATCTAGGGGATACCATCGGGTAACTTGCGAGCTTGTGCTCAAAATCTCGGAAAGTCGTAAAGGCACAACACCAAGAATAGGGTCGTGCTCTCGATTTCGGGAATCTCGGACTGTGACTGTTACAAATCCCGATCGCCAATCGCGTACGAATCTTTCTGTACCGGCATTGAAGATTGGCTTGCTGCTGACAGCCTTGGTTCGAGTCCGGTAAACCAGCACGTCGTTGAGAAGGATAGTGCAATATGCGGACGGAAGGTTCTTGGACTCCTCTTCTGTTGTCTCACCATAAGGCTTTGCAGGTTCGAATTCTCGACCTCCTTTTCGGTTCCCATCGCTGCCCTTGATGTTTTCTAGTTCTAGGTTGACAATTTGGTGCACAATGATACTGCAAATACCGGACGGCCAAAGTGGGTCTGGTGGGGTATGAGCAACAGCGTCAGCGTCCTCGCTATCGAGTGTGCCTTTTTCATCCTGAAATTCAGGCTTGTCTTGCAGGTGTTTAGGAAGGTTCTTATTCTTCCCGTCAGTTCGTTGAGCAGGTCTGAACTTGGGCTTGCCGAAATAGCCAACCTCCCAATGAAGTTGGCCTGGCATGTCGGAGCCGTCCTGCAATCCACTGAGTTTGGAGACTTGTGGGTACATTTTGCCTGGATGTTGAATCATTTTCTGCATGGATAACTCAACCTTGCCCACTATATCATCGGCAGTGTGTCGATCTGAATCCCAGAGCTCCACGCTCAGCTGTTCGTCAGCCTTGATCAATTCGGGAGTCACTAGCAGAGCGGCTGTCTCCTCCCAGATCGGATTCAAATCGTCTGTAATAACCCGTGTGCAGTACATGGGCTTGCCGTATTTGGAAAAGGACAAATTGATGTATGGATCACTGCCACCACCTTCTTTCCCTCTTCGGTCCTGCTTGCTAAGACCTACAGCTCGATGAATTCGGATCCACATGACACCCAGCGCCTGTGTCTCTTTGGTGATGTCGTCGCCCTGGAGCATTGACTTCAGATCTAACGTCATTGACTTCGGTGCAACATACATACTAGCTGCTGCAGCGACGGCGTAGTTGACAAAATTGGATATGAGAGGCAGATTCAGAATGTTAATACCACCCTTGACCATGGGAATGCATCCTGCTCGAACATGAGGCACTCCCATGAGCGTGAACGTCAAGGCCTTGGCGAATGGTGGATCCGGAGATAACTGAAGTCGGATGCGGACCGTACCAACCAACTCTTGGAGTTCAACAAAAATGGGCAGCGGAACGTCAACCAAACCTTTGACACCTAGATAGAAGACTAGATTCATGTGCATGTTTCGTGCGTGAGAAGAAACGCCACCACCACGTGCTCCGGCTGGCGCAGCATGGTATGCGAACGAGGCCTCCAAATTGTAGTATTCACCGCCCTCCTCGTCGGCGGCGAGCTCTTGCGGATCTTTCATCTTTTTGCTCTCTTCGTGAATGGTCTTTTTGAGCTCGCCCATCCTAGAATCGGGGAGTGCTCGTAAACTTAGGATTCTGATTGGGTTGCTGCCCTGATCGATTTCAGCCACACGCACATTGTTGATGACACCTGGAACCGAAGCCTGCATGACATCTTCAAGAGTGTCGGACACGGCAGCAAACATGTCTGGGTTGATCAGACTCCACACCACGCCCAGGAAGGTGTTCATCCATTCAACTGATTCGGGTAACAAATTTGCAGTGGCAGTGCGGCCTCGTTCCTGCTCGCTAGACCACTCGAGCTCTCGACCACTTCGAACAACTTCCTTCATCCACAGCCAGACGCCGGAGGCAATGCATGCGCCGAGGGGTATCAGGCCGAATAACGAGCCACCGAACATACTTCCAACAACGACGATTGATATAAAAATGATACTGTCCAATGCAGCAGCACGCTTTTCCAAGGAATCGAACATGGGTTCATAACTTATGGAGGGTGTAGGATGGAAGAGGATGTTCGTCTTTTCACCGTGGATGGGTACATCAGAGGTACTACCATCTGCAACTGGATCTGGGGGTGCTGTGATATCCTGCTTCTCTTTGTATTCTGGGTTGCTCATATCCGCTGTCACAGGGACAGTGGTGGGCTTGCCCAAGCTCTGATTAGGTACCGAGATCTGTAGTTTGTCAGTTGCTGCATAGCAAAGGTAGAAGGTATAGATTGCGAACCTTGGGATCTGTAGCATTGGACATGTACTCCTTACCGACGTCTGAAATCATTACTTGACCACCAGTCACAGGATCCGATACAGATTTCGCATTCTTCATGCGTTCTTGATTTTGGTGAGCCACAACGTCTTCATTCTTGATCTTCAGTGGGTGTTTCGCATCTGCATCGAACTGTTTATCTCGTTCCTTCTTGTCCCTATCCAGGCGGTCCACGAGTTCATTTATGGTGGGAATCTTGTTCTGGCCACTCCATGGCTTCCCGTGTAGAGACATGCTGGGCGACAGTGGGTGCGTTTACCAGAGTTCGAGTATCAGTCGCTCGTATACAGATGGACCATGTAGATGGAAAATGTTAAGCGGTTATGGCCAGCTGCCTCGCGGAATATCAGGCCACTGGACCTCGTTGCGGCTAGAAGTCACAGGAACACCAGGAAATCGAAAAGAAGGAATGGATAAAGAGAAGGATGTGTGACCAGAAATCAAGATTGTACATGCAGTCACCCACTGGGAGTCGAGGTGTTCTTACTCGGTGCAGCTGTTGACATTGCAGGGAAGTGTGCACCAAGACTCCAAGATCAAGCCTAGCCAACACGGGGCGTGCGCAGCCCACACGTCATCGTCAACGCGTTGTTACCAAGTGTTCAAGGAGGACGGAAGCTAAATTCTGATAGGCCCAGATCTAATATGCCCGTTTGTGGGGGTGGTTCACGAAATTAAAACTCGAATTAGTTCAACGCCTTCATGTTTGCTGTTGGAAAGCAAAGTTTGTTAGTTTAATGGGAAACAGGACAGATGGCAAGCTGAGAAGCTCGGTCGAGCACCAGCAGAGACCATCACTGCATCGTACTTGATGCCTCTTCATCGCAGCCGTGTACAGTGAAACTAAATTCTTCGAGAAACATAGGTGGCTGAGGAGTGGCGCAGGTTTTGCCATGTGGATGTCAATCGCGTGTTGATGTGGTGTTTCACCTTCCCCCTATATACAAGCACAAGCATACCTACTAACTGCGGTTCATGAGAAGGGACCTTTCCTTCTGGATTCTTGACGATATTGCGTCGTTATTGGTCGAGACACAAAGTCTTCCTAAGCTAGTGGTTTTACATCCAGCATAGGATACTTGATGCTTTCCAAGTCAAAGTTATACAACATTGCTCGCGTCCCTTTTGTGCTTCTGGATTATGTGTAAGCTGGGGGAAAAGACTATCTTAAAACAACCACGCATGTGATCGATGCTTGCAAGCGAATACATGTACCTGGTCAGTCATGCCATCAAATACATGAAAGCTGGAAGCATCACAGCAGTTATATATCTGCGTGACAGGATTCACTTTCCTCCTTCCTCCCTGGTCCACCTTTTGAACTCTAGGTACTCTTGAACATACATATAACCCGCGTAACCTCCCAAGAACTCCGCTCCCTTTTGCGAGCTGCCAAATGCTTTACCAATCCATATCGCCTTAAAATTCATCATAAGTGGTTCATACATATGCCCCTTCATCCTGGTTTCTCCCTCACGCTATGCATATATTGTATATCTCAAAAGTAAATTATGTCTGTGGCCAGATAGGGTCCATATCAGACTATATGCAAAATTCCAGCTCTTTCATCTCTAAAACAAACCAAACCCAGAAGCAAACCAAGTGAACGAGAGAATCGTGATAGCGCAAGTTCCGAGTATGACGCCGAGCGCTTGCTTTTCGTGAAGGGACATGGCACCACTGCTGCAGGTTGCGCATCGGAAGTCGTTGAGGGGCGTATACGGTTGGGGGGTATACACGCCGAATTGTAGGTTGGAATATGCGGCTAGATAACCGGCGCTCGCAACTGCTGTCGGATTACTGTTTGAATCGTACACCTGCTCGAATTAGCATAATTGTGGCACACAAACCCATTTGAATTCATACCATCAACGTATATGTGGCGACAACAAATGGCAAATCTGAAGTTTGCGTAAACTCGCCAGTGTCCCATGTCACAGACTGTGTGGGCGCAAAAGTCATATTCGAGGCAATGGTGTATGTCTGACTGTTGACCGTGTTCGTAGCGATAACATCAATATATGACGGAGATCGAGCCAGACTATAGCATCCCATTAGTGTCTTTTCCTTTTCAACTGTTGGTACCAGCATACCTCGTATAGTTCCACGCAAACGTGACCTGGTTTCCCACCTTGATGTACGTCATGCCGTCCGTAGCAGCAGGAGTAATCATGGAAACACCACCAGGCGGCTGGCGCGGGTCGATAGCGCTGGATGTAGTGTTCTTAATACTCGATCCTGATGTGATTGTAGCTTTTGATGATGACCCGGACACAGTCCCAGACACCGTCGAGCTTCGACTGCCGCTGTTGTCGTTGTTTCCTGAAGTCGTGGCTGAAGCGGAGCCAGAACTAGATTGCGACACAGTTGAAGATGCTTGGGTTGATGTTGATTGTGCTGTCGGTCCTGTTAGCCACCGGTGGCCCGCCATGCGTGAGAGCACGAACCTGAGTCTGAATCTTGCCTAGCCACTATCGCCCCTGGGTGAGGCAGATCGAGTGGCCACGGCCATGCTGCCGTTAACGATATGAATAGGAGGAACACTGTTGAGACTATCGAAAGAAAGTTGTGGCTCCTCATGGTTGTTGTAGAGGGCAATGAGCCCTAGAACAGCTCTTCTCAGCACTTAGAGATTCCGGGCTTCAGTGCTTGAATTCGACAAGGCTCTCGATTCGTGGGAAGGAATTCGATGATTCGAGGGGCGGTTCCGGACCGTTGACGAGCTCAATACGATGACTTCTAGCACAGACTGCAGCAGTACAAGATGCACAATAACGAGCGAATGTTGGTGATTAGAGCAGTGTTTGTTAACGAAAGATAAGAGCAATGATGGTAAGCAATCGAGAAAATCAGACATTTGGATGTGGTACAATTCCCATTGCAGGATCTTGTTGTGAGACAAGGTGGTCACTAGCCTGTATTTTTCGGCTTGCATATGGGGGCTCAGCAACACAAGAAAAAGGACAAATCGAGAGCCGGCATTGGCTGGTATTTTGAGGAGTGTTTCCATGTGAAAGGCGCTCCCGCACGCTAAACTCGGAATATCCATCATAATGTCCGTTTTGGTCTTAGGCCGGCAGATCTCACTTTTCAAGTGTTCATCGAGTCCCTTTATTTCTCATGTTATGCTTTACCACCACCGTGCTCACATGCTCCGGCACCTTCAAGCTTACATTACATATGAACTCTGTGCTGTAAGCAGTGGAATTTCGCCCCTTCCATATCTTTGACAACATGAGGTTATCCTCCGCAAACTTCTCAGCGAATTTGCCGCGCGGAGAGCATCTCGAACCTCTCCTTGTCCTTCCAATCCAACAATGAATTCTCCCGCTTATGCTGCTTGTTTGTTGTCTTCTGATGTTCACTCTTGTGCTTGACAGCATTTGTGCTCGTAGATCTTAGTACCTCCAAGGTCGCAGGACTCCTGAGAATGGCAAGACCCGTGCCGCCAGTATTCCATTTCCAACTAGGGTCACACGGACCACTTGGAGTGATTGGAGAATCACTGTTGTTGAACTGGTTGAGGTGTCCTTTCTTGGATTGCGTCTGAATTGTCATGCTTTTCTCACTTGGTACCTCTTTGAAAGTGCCACTCGATGTTCGCTTCTTACGCCGCGTACGGATCGAAAGGCTGGGAGAAACTTGACTGTTGTTAGGTGATAGGTTTGGTGAGACCGGAGGTCCTGATTCAACAG
>Ga0181467_100332_pt2 | contig 16367 bp, 15 predicted proteins | sample InSIn5gowninarea_2_FD_119079 | JGI IMG/M metagenome (GOLD analysis project Ga0181467, IMG submission 119079) | Clean room microbial communities from NASA Spacecraft Assembly Facility at Jet Propulsion Laboratory, Pasadena, California, USA -... ... | reverse complement strand
TTGGAGCGGGGCTTTCGGACACGACCCGAAGGCATACATGGTTCATGGCAACAAGAAGAGGGAGCCTGGTGCAGACGCCCCAATACATGACCCGCATCACCCAAGCGATGATGAGCATAGCGACGACATATATGAGTCCGATAGCAGTGATATCGGCATCCAGGACGCTAATAATGCTGGAAGTGCGAAGAACATGAATGGACAGGGAGGCCGCCAAAGCAAGTCAATGGACGGAGGCAGGGAAAGCTTCGACACTACTCGGACCAAGGACACGGTGGGTACGATGGATACCAGCCGTACGGACCGCACTAGTGATAGCTCCATGAGTGTTAACAAGCAAAACAAGCGCACGGAGGAAAGGAAGCAGCGCGGCCTGATGCAGTGGAAGCCTGCAAGGAACTTAAAGTTTGCGAAGGATGAGGGCAGAATCGGTCTGAACAAGCTGAAGAAGAAGCTAACGGGTAACATGGAAGGTCGAAAGCCAGGTGTCGAGACAGGTGAGTTGCTTCCTTGCCCCTTTGGACTGCATCGAATGCTAACATATATGTGCAGAAACTGGTTAGTGGGGCACCAACAAGTACATTTATGAGTCGTGATTATCATACCATTATGATTGGCACTTACTAATCTGATCTCGACGAAGCACAAAATGAGAGCACTGGATGAGGGTAAGGCACACCAAGGCAAGCCATGATATACCCTGCTTTGGCGAAGAACTTGCGGTGGACCAGATCAGAGAGCACGAAGCTATGATGGGGATCGACTGATTACAGCGTTTGTCTTGAATTACGTGTAGCATATGCGACTCTATCCCAGTAATTCCATTACCACCTCCCAGCATCCGAGGGGCAAACACCACGTGACACACCCCGAGCTATCCAAGCATTCGAGCATGCACGCATTATTAGGAGGGAGCTGCCAGAGTCCGAACTGCGACTTAGGAGTGATCAATATTAAATGCAGATACAGGACGGAGAAGTGTCGTCTTCAAGACCACTCATCAGTTTCAGAAGCCATCCATGCTATGATCCGTCCGCCGGCTCCAGCGCCAAGATATCCTCCTCCCCAATGAATTGTTGTCCACTCTCCACCTTTTCATCGTAGCCCATCTGCACACAGACCCTTCCCGTAGTCCACACGTTCAACGTCCTTCTCCGGAAGGCCATTGGAGAGTGCGTGAGGCACGGCGAGGTCCGAGCCCAGCTTTATGCGGGGAATGAGGCCTGTCCTTGTCAAGCGACTGATCTTCTGCGTGGATGGCCAGAATAGGAGATCACCTTCCGTCGCCTTACTCGTGGAGGGGAATGTAAGAGTACAATTAAAAGCTAAGCGGTGCGCAGGTAAGACGATGAAAGAGCAGCATCAGTGTCTCCAGTCCTTTCAATTCATTCCTTGGAGATCTTTTAGTTCCGTCCCCTCGTTCAGCATGTTTCACTCATGGGTCATTCGTTATATCGTTACGCTGTGTGCAGGAGTAGCTGTTGCAACGCCTACGAGTATCAATCGTAGAGGTAGGGAGCTCTCTGCATATATTCAAGCAGCTACCCAAAAATACTCATTTCTAATTCATCTCCTCCAGCCGTCACGGACGATGTCTTCTCCAACCTCCAACTCTTCGAGCAGTATGCCGCTGCGGCATACTGTCCAACGAACGGCAACAGCCCAGGCACGAAGCTCACCTGCGTAGTGGGCAACTGTCCACGCGTACAAGCCGCCAACACGACCACCGTTATCGAATTCGAGAAGTAAGTCGACTCACGTGATGCATTACACAGAACATCCATCGATGCGTTATGGATCGTCCAGACAGCTGACCACATCTCCGCAGCTCCCTCATCACAGACGTGACAGGCTACGTATCGACCGACAGCACAAACTCGCTCGTCGTCGTCGCCTTCCGCGGCACCGCCTCCGTCCGCAACGTCATCGCCGACACCATGTTCGGCGCCATCGACACCGACATCTGCGACGGCTGCACAGCAGTCGCCGGCTTCTACAACTCCTGGCGCGAAGCGCGCTCCGGCGTGCTGGCGGCCGTCAAGAGCGCCTCGGCGGCGAACCCGAGCTACAAGATCGTGGCTACTGGCCACAGCCTCGGGGCCGCGATAGCGGATTTTGCGGCGGCGGAGTTGCGGAACGATGGCTACGATGTTGCACTGGTGAGTTGCGCGTTCTGCAATTCCTTCTTCCTCTGGACCATGTAATGTGGGGGTGGGCGGACTGATTCGGGTATTTGTATGTATAGTACACCTACGGATCCCCGCGCATAGCCTCATCTACCCTGAGCGACTACATAACCGCTCAACCCGGCGGCAACTACCGCGTCACGCACTACAACGACGTCGTCCCCCGACTTCCCCCAACGTTCCTGAATTACGCTCATGTAGGCCCGGAGTACTACATCTCCACCAAGAACGGCGTTGCTGTGACGGCGGCCGACATTCAGGTCTTTGCGGACGGCAACGGGAAGCAGGGCAACGAGAAGTTTTTGGTCACTGATGTGGGTGCGCACATGTGGTATTTCAATGCGATTTCAGGATGTAACACTCAAGGGCTGGAGCTGTTTAAGTAGGGGAGTAGGGGGATCGGTCGGATTTGAGGACTGAAGTCAATCGAGAACTGTATAGATGAGCATGCATGGGCCGCAATCGCCGGAGCGCACCTTGATCTCTGCAACCTCGAGCACATCCCAAATCGCTGCTAACATTTGTAAAACGAACACGGCACGAAGGTTAATCTTGGGGCCCGTGGACTGTTCACGTGGTTGTGCCGACATGGACTGGCGTGGTGCAGTGGAGGCGATGAACCAGAGATAGATACAGGGTGAAACGGATCTCTAGTCGTGCAAGCGAAATGCTCGGAGTGAAACGTAGACCCCTGGTTAGCGATCTCGTTTGCTCCTGGACCGCCTCTAGTGATTTCTTGGCATTTGCGGATGGATTTGTGAATGGCGTAGGACGTCGTTGAACACAGGCTGGTGGCGACAGACCGGCTCAAGTCTGTCTGGGAGGCTCATTCACCAAGCCACAAATATAGTGAAAGACGACGCCTTTATGTAGCTCCCAATGCATCCGGCGCCTTCGGCTTGCGGTGAATCTTTGCGAGCCCACATTTGCATTGCATACATTGTTGTACGCTCACGCTCGACCCTTGCAGTCTTGCACTTCCACTCTTTCCACTACTACCTGATCCAACTCTCCCACTCTCACGCCTCCACAGTATCCAAACTTCCTTTCCCTACCGTCCCTGCCGGAACCTCTCCCCTCGCCTCCCTCAACTTCTCTTCGAACCGTGCAAACTCTCTCATAGCCACCTCCTCCTCCTGATCCAGCACCTGCTCGACGCCCTTCACCTCCTCAATATAATGCATCAGCATACTCTCGATCCCATTCTTCAACGTCACCGTACTGGAATCACAAGTCCTGCACGCACCCCTCAACTTAAGCATCACCATGCCATTGCCCGTCTCGAAGCCGCGAAATTCAATGTCCCCACCGTCTTCTTGGATGGCGGGGCGAATGCGCGTCTCGAGGAGTTCTTTGATCATGCCGACGACCTCGGTGTCGTCCTCGTTGTACGCGAGCGAGTCCGCCTCGCCCTGCTGTTCCGCCGACGCATCGTCGCCTTCGCTCCGCGCAACGGTGTTGACGATCGGCGCGCCGCTGCTCACCGCCTCGGTGATCAAGCTGAAGACTTCGGGCTTCACGTGCGCCCACGGCGCCCCGCTGTCTTTGGTGATCGTGATGTAGTCGCCGCCGAAGAAGACCGCGGTCACGCCGTCGACGTTCATGAGCTGTGCGGCGAGCGGCGAGGGGTGCGGCGGCGCGAGGGTGGAGCGCGGATTGAGATATTCGAGGAACGGGGAGGGGAAGTTTTCGGGGAGGATGCGTGAGTTGGGCTTGAATTTGAGGGCCTGTACAGTCCTGTTAGTCGCTCTCGGACTGTGTACGAAGTGGAGTTCGGGCAATGCGTACGTCTGCATTGGGCGTGCTTTCGGTCTGGATGAAGATTGTTCGGCGCGCGTTGCCCACGGTTGGCCGTTGCGCAGCATTAAGTGCAAGAGCAGAGGCTCTTGGTCGCTGCCTTGACGTGTCCGATGCGAGGGTTTGTACATGTGATGTATGGTGGAAGGACCGGCATGCGGACGGGATGGTGGCGGAGGGAATCTTCGAGCGCGCAGCTGGACGAGCGCACGATAGTGCTCGGGCTACGGAACGTGGCAGCGTAGAAGACGACATTGTGATATTGGGTAAGGTTGGCAGAGAGAGGTCGACCAACTACGGGTAGCACTATTATTCCCACAACATGACGTCGGATGATGATTAAGGATACGGTGTCCGGGTGGCGAAGATCCTGCTCACGTGTTATCAGACCCGCTATCGAAATTGAATCACAATGTTAGCATTTGATCAGATTCACTATTGACTGAACAGATGAAAAGGCGACAGTAACAGGGATTAGGATTTTCGCTCCAGGTATCTACACATCTAGGTCTAGGGCATCATAGTCATCAAAAGCCATATTCCCCTTATCATCATGAACACCCTTCGCCCAAGCAATGCGTTTTGCCCCGACTCAGTAGCACGTCCTTAGTTCAGTAAGCTTTGGAAAGGCGCCGTGAATAACCACCCGGCAAGCCCCGGGGATGCAGATCTTGTCGCAGACGCACTCATCGACTGCTAGTATGCCGATTTAGTTGCCGTCCAACTGCGCCTCAATCTCATCCTCCATTTGCCCCACAGTCATGGAGTCGTTGTTTTTCATGCGCTGCAGCTGATCAGACACATACGAAGCAACCTGGGCGTCAACCTCCTTCTTCTTCTGAGCCTCCTCCTCGGACAAATAGCCAATGCTGTTTGAGCGCTTGAACTTCCTCATCTTCTCATCGTCGCCGTTTGCCTCGCCGTTCGAAGGCTCGACGGTCGCTTCATCATCTTCGTCATCATCGGCGGCGGAACGGTGACCCCAGGACATAGAACGGCCACTCGTCGATGACCGGCGAAGGTTAAACGGCTTCTTGCCGTGCTTGGGCTTGGTGAAGAGATCGTCGAAGTAGTGAGCCGCGGCGGTTGTCGGAGTTCGAGGAGTTTGTGGCAAGCGGCAGTTTACACTAAACACCAATGTTAGCATAATACAAGTTCAACGCAGTCGGGGTGATCTACCCAGTATCGTGAATCATCTTTGCAATCAAGCCGGTCCAACCGCACTGATGGCTGGCGCCAAGACCTCGACCAGTGTCGCCATCAAAGAACTCATGGAACCACATGTAGTCCTTCCAATTCGGGTCATAGTCCAGCGTCTCGTTGCCAGCATTGATGGCACGACGACCGTCATCTCCACGAACGAAGAGATGTTGTAGTCTGTGCTGAACCTCTTCCGCCACATGGCCAAGATGCATGTAGTCACCGGATCCAGTCGGGCACTCGACCTGTAGGTCCTTGCCGTAGAACATATAAAATCGGTACAAAGACTCGACCAGCAGGAAGTTAACGGCGAGCCAGATCGGACCCCGCCAATTGCTGTTGCCGCCGAAAAGTCCACTGTCGGAGTCACCTGGAACATATGACACCGAAAAACGCTGACCGTTAACATCCATTGAATACGGGTGCTCCTTGTGGTGCCTCGAGAGCGATCGGATGCCGTGATCGGCGAAGAACTCGCCCTCATCTAGCATACGTTTCAAGATCTTCTTGAGACGGTCCTCGCTGACAAGAGACAGCAGTAGTCGGTCATCCTTGCCACGCTTTGTCATGCTGGCAATGTTGCGCTCAGCTACGTCGTGTCGGTTCTCAATGAACCAGTTCATACGCCTCTTGAAATTAGGGAACTTGTTGATGACTTCCGGCTCAAGCGTCAATGTCGCGTAGAGGGGGATCAGTCCAACAAGGGAGCGCACTGGCATTTGGTGACTCCATGGACCGCCCCAGGAGATGGCATCATAGTAAAAGCCGTCTTCGTCGTTCCATAGCGACTTCTCCTCGCCATCCGAGCGGTACTGCATAGCATCGGAGATCAAGATGAAGTGCTCAAAGAATTTTGAGGCGATGTCCTCGTACGTCCTGCGATGCTTCGCCAGTTCGAGAGCGATGTTCAACATGCACAGGCAGTAGAAGGCCATCCATCCAGTGGAGTCAGCCTGCTCAAGCACACCACCAGTAGGCAGCGGATCTGACCGGTTGAAGAGACCGATATTGTCGAGACCGAGGAAACCACCCTCGAAGACGTTCTTGCCATCGAAGTCCTTCCGATTAACCCACCATGTGAAGTTTAGGAGCAGCTTCTGGAAGACGCGCTCGAGGAAGTCAAGGTCCTCACGGCCGTACATCTTGCGCTCAATCTTGAATGTACGGAAGGTGGCCCATGCGTGCACCGGTGGATTAACGTCTCCGAAGTTCCACTCGTACGCCGGAAGCTGACCATTGGGATGCATGTACCATTCCCTGGTGAAGATGTCAAGCTGCTTCTTAGCGAACTCCGGATCGATCATGGCAAGCGGTATACAGTGAAAGGCAGAATCCCAGGCAGCAAAGAAGGGATACTCCCATGAGTCGGGCATGGAGAGAATGTCGTCCAGGTACATGTGCTTCCAGTGCTTGTTGCGAATGTTCTTCCTGCCTGCAGGTGGAGGCGGCATGCCGGGGTCGCCGTTCGCCCATTGGTCCCAGACAAAGCCGTAGTACTGCTTGCACCACAACATGCCGGAGAAAGCTTGACGCTGGATGTTCCTGAGATCGTCGGCCATGGGCATGGGGCTGATGCGCCAGTAGAACTCGTCGGCCTCGACGCGCCTCTGCTCGATGATGTCGTCGAACAGTTCCTCGTCCAGGTAGCCCTCGTATCGCTTGGAGAAACGGAAGCGAACGACCGCGCATTCGCCTGGAGGCACGCCATCGCCCTCGTCAAACGCATACCATGCGGCCGACTTGGTACCAACGTTCTTTGGGTTGACGGCACCCTCGTCATCGTCGCAGATGCGGTGGTGGAAAGCATCCTTGACGTACGGCTGCTTGTTCTCGCCGTTGTAAAGAGTCTTGTAGTTGGTCTCGTTCTCCGTGAAGAGCAGCTTCGGCTCGATGTCGTTGCCGCTGGGACCAACACCGGGAGAGGGCGATAGCTGGAAATAACGCTCGCCAAGCTTGTGGTGATTTGACTGAGCAGTCGTTGGCCCCACCTGCCGGATGAACGGCTTCTTGCTGTCACGGCCCCAGCCCCAGGTGTTGCGGAACCAGAGGTGAGGGACAATGTGCAAAGGAGCTGGCTCTGGGCCACGGTTGTAGGCAGTCACTCGGAAAAGCAGCTCTTCTGGGTCATCCGCCTCTTTCGCAGTCTCGATGAAGATGTCCCAATACCGGTCGTCATCGAACACACCAGTATCGATCATGTTGTATTCCCGGTCAAGCTTGCCTCGTTGTGCATTCTCTTTGACCAAGTCTTCGTACGGGAAGCGGCGCTGTGGGTATTTGTAGAGGAACTTCATGTAGGAGTGCTGGTCAAGCAGTCAGCAGATGAATCCGAGGTCTTCCAACATGAACGCGCACGTACGGTGGGTGTGTTGTCAAGATGGAAATGGCACTCCTTGATCGACTCTCCGTGGTTGCCCTGAGGGTTGGAAAGACCAAACAGGCGCTCTTTGAGGAAGTCACTGCACGTAATCAGCAAGGTTGCAATTGCAGTCCCCAGAGCGTACGTACTCTTTCTCGTTCCAGAAGGCGAAGGCTATGCACTGCTGGCCGTGAGTATCCGTGACGCCAGCAATGCCGTCCTCACCCCATCGGTAAGCTCTGCTGCGGGCATGATCGTGGGAGAAATCTGCGAGGCACTTCAGGATCTTGTCAAGCTCTCGGGGAACGGAGGTAACGTACGGCTCCAAGCGTCTCCATCGTGACTGCTATTTGTTAGCGTTCCATCTCCTCAGTAGGGAAGTCGGCAATCTCACGAGTAATCTTCGCGGACTATAGTTTAGTGTGGTCAGCAGAGCTTCGGAGCGAAGTACGGGAGGTGTTAAACCCACCAGTAGCCCACTGCCGCTCGGCCAGGTAGGATCCCCAGTGCTTCCAGTACTGCTTGCGCATGCCATCTTCGCGCAGACGTTTCTCTTCCTCGCTGAGGATCTCTTGCTGGGCGACGACAACCATGGTGAACGGTAAGGAGGATTACAGATGCGGAACACGGGAAATTGTATGTTCAGTGAAGCTGCCGAATGATAGTCTCTAGGTCAGATCTGAGGGATATTCAAAGCCGCGGGCGCGAAGCGCAGTGGTGGGGGTCAAATCGGGATGTATAATGGGTACAAGAAGAGGAATATGCAATCAATGCTTGGAGTGGTGGTTGGAGACAGCCAGAGGTGAGGGAGTGGATGGGGGGGTTAACGTGTGTGTATTGCAGAAGAGAAGTTGTGGGAGAGGGAGGATGTTGACAGTTTTGGTTCTTTTTTGCTGGTACTGCAGGAACAAGCGCGAGAGCTCACCCATGTCCCATGCCCTTGAGGCTTATCGGGAAGGCGGCCGTTCAACAGATTTGCATGCTGCATCCAGCAAGCGCGCTTTTTTGACCGCCTCGACATGGAGCAATCGGCCAAAGTTCGCTTCTGGTGCGGTCAGAGATGATTTGGAGCTTCAATCTCGTGCGAGGCAAGATCGTGTGCAGCTGTTGTCAACCGGAGTACCGTACGGGGAAACAGTATGGAATTCTTTGGTCTTTTTCATTCCACAGTCCCAAGTCTTGGTTCGGTCCTTCTGTCAGATCCGCGCTAGGGTATTTACTGATCCACGGGTTCGGGAACTGAGCCACTGCTGTCATGCCCCGCTGTGCCACCCGAAAACACATGAAAACAAACACCGCAACTGCACTCTTTGGTCGACAGAACCCCCTAGAGGCTGCACTGAAAACAAGAACGCTATTGCCGAGAACTGTGTCTTGTTGCTGTGTGGGAGCTGACCCATTCTGCCAGGCAAATGGAAGCTGCAAGTCCATGTCCGGTACTACCCTGCCCTGCAACTGAACGCAGTTTGTATGCGGACGACACTGATACAGACTGGAACTTTTCACCCACGACGTCATCACACTCTTCCACAGATCACTATCCACATGTTCTCCTCGTCCTCTCTGCCGCTTCACTCCAAGCATCTCGCAATCATTCCATGTCTCAGTAGTGCCCTTGTGACACATTGGTCCGAAGTCTGTTGGATTTCATCTCCATCCCCGTTGCGCCCTTTCCTACCCTGCTCAGCCTTACGCATCTCCCTTCTCTACGGAAACCAACTTCTCCGAGTCTTTCGCCGATTCTTTCGCCGATTCTGTCATCGGCTGCGGAGTCAGTGGTGCAGATGTCTTGGCCGATCCATCAAGAATTGGACGAGCCCTTCGCGCGCGCTTCGGTGGTCCTTGCGTGGCAAATGCAGTCGCCGTGCCGTCGCCTTTCAACTTCATGTTGGACATCGGCCATGCCATGGTCCCAGTGGCATCAGAGAAGTCTTTAAACATAAGCTTGTCAGGCTGTCCTTGTTTGGGTTGATGTTGTTTTGTTGTGCATCAACAGTCGTCGACTTGAAGTTGCTGAAGAGGGTTCCACCGGCTCGGCTGCTGTATGTACTTTGAAGCCGCCAAGGTTTCTAGAGTCTATAGCCTGATTAGGAATTGTTGCGGCATTCCTACTGAAGCCTCTAAACAGTGAGTTACCCGATTCGCTGTCAACTAGGTTGGAGCTTTTATCCTTGAATGAGGTTTTTCCTGTCAGAGTTACTCTTAAGCTACCACCGAACGACTCTTTACCGCTTTTCGCATCAGTCGGTTTTTCACCATCGCAACTCTGGCATCTACCAAACCCTGTGTATATATTGTTCGTCTGGACCGAATCGAACCCGCCAGGTGGAGTGTTCGCGCCGATCGGGCCTGCTTGACCATACTTCTTGCTGTATCTATAGGACTGTGCGTAGTCCGTAGTTCTCAACTCGTCGAACGAAAATACCTTGTATCCAGGGGGCATAGCGATGGGTTGGCACTGGCAAATGGGTTGGCCATCTTTGTGAGAATGAACAGTGAATGGAATCCTACCGGTACCCTCATCTGAGGCAGAGTCGCGAAGCTTGGTATGGCTGTGATGTTCGAACGACTGGAAATATTGGTTGCTCCACCACAAACGCTACACAATCCTCAAGTGTGACCCGTGGTCAACAAGCTGTTGTTGGCAGTGGACTGATTATTGTTACGATAGTGATCCTTGGTAAGCAAGTGGCGGTAGTTGACCTTACCCGGTGATCATTGGAGCGATGAAGGAGTGTTCTGTTTCAGGTCCCCAAGTGCACCAAACACGGGCTGCTCGCACTTCATGTGTGCGGTACCCTGCTGTGCCTTCAGGTTGGTTTCTTCCTGCTTACGCTCATCAATTCCGCCTCGAACGTCACGGGCATACTCCACGATTCGGAGTCGCGTTACAGCTGTTCTGAGCACCCAGTGACTCGCGTGATATAACTGACCTGGTTTGCGATTCATCAATCGACACCAGGAACAGCCGTTGCACCTTGACGTGCTCCCTTATATTGAGTTCGTCTGGTGAGAGTCTTGTAGACTGGATGAAGATATCACCGGCACAAGAGAACCCATGATGACGGAGAGTCTCTTGCGGCAGTGGCAGGACCTCTACACATGGTGTAGAACTGATGAGCTCCAGTATCCATGCCTTGTAGAGTGGTTTGGTAGCCTCCTGCACGGTCTTGCTGGAAGTCTCACCAGATTTTGAGCTCTTGTTTTCTTACTGGAGATCGGCAGGCTGTAAGAGAACACTGTCAGTATGTTCCGCCTCGGCCGATTCGTAGTCGAACGGTCCAGCGTATTTACTTCCTCCGAAAGTGACCTGTCGCTGTCGATGGCCCGGAGACTTGGCAGTTTGGACATGGTGGGTCTTTGAAGTGTAGTTCTCGAAGATTGCCCTGTCGAATGCTGAGACCGGATTCGTGTTCGGCACTTGGCGTAAGGACCAGGGGTATAATATCTTGAAACACGCAAGCCTTTGACACTGGAAACTAAAGCAGCTTTCTGGCTAGCAACAGCCGTTGCTAATAAGGAAGTCCTCCCGACAGCGCAATGTGTTGCGGTCAATTTCGGTTGATGTCCCGATCGGTTGGGTGAGCAGCTTGAATACGCAGTGCCTTAGCGAACACCTTATGCGAGTTGTTCTGTGAATCAGCGACGGATTTTGGGCGAGATAAATGTTCGAATGCCCGTCGGCATGTAGTGATATCCCAAAGCTGTGAAGTGCTGCAAGCATTCGTGTTGTGTCGTTGTACGGCTGTTAGTCCGCCTGTTGGCTTGTGAGAGGAGACGTCACGTGTAATCGATGCTACCACTGATGGGGTGCCACTCACCCTACTGTAATGTGTATTCCGGATAAAGAAGACGCATGGCCTTGAGGTTTGAAAATCCACGGCTTTGCATCTCTATGCCTGCGTTGGTTTATGGAGATGGCTTGAACATATCACGTCTAGTAGCCAAGCGTACAACACAGGTGAAGTGCTCAACAATCACTTGACGACCATGTCCTCAAGTTGTAGTACTCCATAGAACATGCCTACTTGGCATCTCGCACCCGGAACCGGGGAGCTGAACACTTTCCCTGGGCGCCGACGGTGGAGAATGTCATCCCACCCATGCAGTTGCATGCCCAGAAGCTCAAGGGAATAGGCGAGGCCTTTCCAAGCCTGCACCGCCCAAAAGGCATAGCACAAGAGCATCTTGAAACACTCAAGAGCCCCCTCTGCGAGGTAAGTGGGAGGGTCGTGCTTGGGAAAGAGGAGATCGATGCTTCGAAGCGTAGCCATGAGTATTTGATCTTGCACAATCAGCAAGACTTCTGGCCCAAGAGCGACGCATGCACTATCTCGTCAAGCGTGATGCTGTCCAGCTCCAGTGTGACAAAGTGCTGCGTCAGAAATCCAGCCCAGCCTTGTGCAATGCCTTCTTGGATGCAGTACACAATTCTTCGGATCATTCATGTCTGATCAGCATCACTTTGGGCGTCGAAGGGCCGTCGTTGGTGCAACCGAATGCGCCATGATACATGTATTTTATCAATCCAGCTGATGCCGTCGCGAGCCGTCAAACATGGTCGCATTCCAAGGAACTTGTTGAAAATACGACGAATGCAGTGGGCCTCAATTTCTTCGTCAGCGTGACAGCAAGCGGATGGGCGGATGAGGATATCTTGTCACTTGGCAATACACACCAAGGGGTGATCAAAATCACTCAGTGTCGCTCATACAACACACAAGGGCGGCCGTGTAGCACGGCGCCAAGTGCTTGAGAGAGCGAGCAAACGAGGAAATGGCATACATGCCCCAGGCACGGCAGCGGAGGCAGCAGCGTTTGCACCCGCCGCCTCTCCTCTGCGCGGACGGCGAGGTCTCAGCCCGCTGGGCACCTTATGTATTTCCGACATCATTGCGAGCTTTCCTCACGTTCCGGTCTCTCGCCATTGGCCGGAAAATTCCAGCCAAGTCCTTCTGTTCTGCTTGGCAAGATGGAATAGAGTCACGGGCCAAGACCACCCAAGCTCCTTGACAAAGTGATCATGTTGGCGTTTCTGGGGAGAGGCAATAATAAGATAACAAGGAGCGGAGCTGCTCTTTCACACGCTCCGCTCCGCCTCGAACCCAGTGATTGCCCGTGTCTGTCGTTGCGACGGCGAGGAAGAGCAGCAGCAGCAGCAGCAGCACTCTCGACATGACCAGTCCTTTCGAGTCCGCCCCTCCGATGGCGTACGCGCCCCGGCACCACGCCGAGCGTTCGCTTGTCGCAAGTCCCTACTTCAACCACACCACGCCGAAACAGCCTGATGGATACGACAGCCCCATCTCGCCGCTTCCGAGGGCATTGCTGTCGCAAAAGTTGCAGGAGAGGGTCAAGCTAGAGCGGAGTTCCGAATGGGTCCGCTCACAGTCTTCACACTCTTCCTTCCCGGATGCATCACCAATATCTGAGCTACCGTCTCGGACGTCATACACAGATGGAGGACGAAGCTCCAGAAAGAGTTCTGCCACATTAGACACAGCTTTCAAAGAGAAGAGGAACACTCGATCTACATCCAGGTCGTTGCGGGATGTGGAGAGGCACAGCTGGAGGTGCTCCAACGATCCCTTCCGCACTCCTGGACCACCGAGTCCTATACTGCGCCCTTCCCGCAGGAACACCGAGAAGAGCCACGAAGATGTGGATCTCAATGCCAAAGCACTGAAGATATTGGTATGCAACTCGAACACAGTTCCCATAGCGAACGCTGCGCTAACTGTACTCCAGCTTTTCCTTTCTGGCCCTGCGGCTCTGCTCTCCTTCTTCGTTCTCATCTGGACACTCCTGGCCTTCTTCGTGGTAATCATTCTCCAACCATTCCGTCTCTGTACCCGAAGACGAACCGTGTGTCAGGACCTCGTTAATTTCCTGTCGCCCCTACTCTCTACCGAACTCCGCCTCATCTACTCTTCCGCATGCACGCCTGAGACTACCTTCAGCGCACCGTCGCTTTTCCTTACCAACCTCCTTGCACCTGTCATCGCCATAGGCGTTATGTTCGCTTCCTGGGTCGCAGCCTTCTTCTGGGTGTTCTCGGCTATACTCGGCGATCCTGGCCCAGAGAAAACGAAGAATCACAATGACGGCAAAGCGAGCGTATTGGGTCTGCGGACATGGTGGGAACGATGGCTTTGCAAGTCTCTACGATGAAACACTCCCGGAAAAACATTCTACGACGAAATGGGCATATCTGCATTTACCAGCCGGCGTTTTCTTAATGAGGGATATTATGGTTCTATACCCACTACGGAACGAGCATGGCGTTGTTTGGGATAGGGTGTTTTAAGCACCTACCTGGAATATAGCGCACACGTTAAGATGTGTGTACTCTAGCGCAATGAGGGTGATTATAGATCCCATTTGGCGGCGTAAAGCAGTCTACGGGAGTATGCAAGAGAGAAAATTACACGTTTCGATCACCCGCATTCATGTTCGCGAACATCACCCAGTGACTTCCACGACTGCATCCGTTCCTTCCCTGGATCTTGAGTTCCTCTAACCCTTCATTTCTCTCAATCCCCGCACTCGACTTGCACAGCTCTTGCCCTTGAAACCCACTATGACGCCGCGGAAGGTGACGCCAGCAACAGGCTCGCGTTGCCTCATGCTCGTGCACTTCTGCTGGGTGACTGGAAACCACACTTACGGCCAGTTGCGGAGAAATGTTTCGGTAGGCGCGCGCGCGGAAAGATCCTGTGCTTCAGGGAACGCTGTGTGGGGGAGATAGTGCATGGGAGTCCATGACGAAATACAAGATTGGGTCTCTTGCTTCGGGGATTTCCAGCAGCGCACTTGAATCGTTGTTTCAACTCCGTTTTAGTGGTGTATCCAAGAGACCTTGATTGGTCGACAAGATGCCGTCTCCACGTGACCGACACGAGCTGACGTCCACGTTTCCGAATCCAAGTCGACCTCTCATTCTACAACAAACGTCACATTTGAACTATTCACACAGACACAAGACAAGAAGGAAGTTGATGCAAATTTTCACATTGAGCTATAGGCCAACTTCAACCTCCCCACCATTACAGCCTTGTGTCTTCAGCCAGTACCACCGAACCTCGTCCTCGTCCGCTCGTCTCGCAAGAAAGGGTATCATGAGCGCTGCGCAATTATGGGGGTGGTAACTCAAAAGCAGCGCGGACCATTGCTTTCGTAAGGCTCGTGTGCCGCAACAGGAATGAGAGTTCTGAACAAGAAACAAGGATCCAGTATTTCACTTCGCCCAGAGTAGGAGTGATTAGCGAGCAAGCGGTATCCAGAAGCAATGAAGCGTTCTATACAAGGGACGCCAGTGTCGGCGCTCCATGTTTGACGGAGTGATTTTGATGCTTGGGCAGCGACCTATAAAGCGTAGAGAAGAGCCATCGCGGCGGCACCGAGGAGGGGAGCACCAGTCTGGATAGCAGCTGCGCCTGGGCTGGGAGCGGCAGACGACGCGGCACCAGCGGCAGACGAAGCAGCACCACCAACAGCGGATGTGGCGGATGAGACAGCACCACCAGCACCCGAGGTCACGGAGGAGGCAACACCACCGGCACCTGAAGTAACGGAGGAGGCAGCATTAGCAGCTCCAGAGGTAACGGTGGACGCAACACCACCAGCTCCCGACGTTACAGATGAGGCAGCATTCGCAGCTCCGGAGGTAGCAGAGCCGGCAGCACCAGACGCACCAGATACTGCGGAGGAGCCAGCACCGGCGGCAGCAGAGGAAGCAGAAGCACCAGCACCGGAAGCGCCGGACGCAACGGAGGAGGCACCACCAATGACACCTCCAGCACCAGCGAAGATGGTCGTCAAGCCAAGGGTGGTAGGAATTGCGGAGCCAGCAGAATCCGTGACGGTAGAAACTATTTCAGAAGTTGTGATTGCAGAGCCAACGCCACCAGCGAAGATAGTCGTGGAGCCGAGGGTCGTAGGAATCTCAGAGCCGGCGGAGTCGGTGACAGTGGAGACGATCTCGGAGGTTGTAATAGCAGAAGGCGAGCGGGAGGAGGAAGCACCACCTGCAGCTCCAGTGCCAGAAGCGCTCGCGCTGGACTCAGAGACCGAAGAGGCGCTAGCGGAAGCACTGCTGAGCACAGAGAGGGCAGAACTTGCAACCGTGGACGAAGCGCTGGCCGCGCTAGAAAGAGCAGCTGTGATCGCGTAACGTCAGCTTCGGTTGCATAAGATACAAATAGTTTTTAGTGAGTTGCTTACATTCACAGTACTGGAGACCGAAAGCAACGACAGCAGCCTGAGTCTCGGCACCACAAGCCTGACCAGCGCAATCCCTCAGACCGAAGCCGAACGCAGAATTGGAACATAGGCAGGCGGCGTCGGCGTTGGGGCAGCCAAGACTGGAAGCCTGACCTAGCATGTTACTGATGCAGGTGTTCTACCAAGACCAGTCACGTCAGTAAAATGAGCGGGAAAGAAAGGTGTCTTGCATCGAGTGAGCAGACTTACGGCGCAGGCTCCCAGGTCGGTCTGAGCAGAGACATAGGTAGCCGCAATGGCGAGGATGGCGATTGACGACTTCATTGTGATGTTGATGTGCAGTAGGACTTCACGTCGAAGTGATGTTGACTAGAGGATACGAGGGTTGAGATGATCGACTGAGCAGAGGTGAAAACAGGCCGACAAGTGAGGTTTTCGGGGGAGAGTGGTAGTTAAAGTTGGAAATGAGAAGAAGGGAGCAACGCAGAAGAGAGATTAAGAGGAGGGTTGGCTGGGCGGCTAACACTTGTGCGCGCCGTTGAGCTAGCGCGATCGGGGGGGGCTTTTGCTTGACGTTGTGTGTGCGTGTTTGTGTGTGTGTG
>Ga0181467_100514_pt2 | contig 16391 bp, 14 predicted proteins | sample InSIn5gowninarea_2_FD_119079 | JGI IMG/M metagenome (GOLD analysis project Ga0181467, IMG submission 119079) | Clean room microbial communities from NASA Spacecraft Assembly Facility at Jet Propulsion Laboratory, Pasadena, California, USA -... ... | reverse complement strand
ATCCCCGTCACTTGGGTCTTCACCGGCCAAATCATTGCTTAGCAACAGAGAATCATGGGGCGCACCAAGACTTGGTGTCGTCGCTCCGTACACGATGAATCCTTCCCCTTCTACATCAAGATTGGCAAGATCCATGAAGACCCAAGTGACGGGGATTGTTTGACATGATCAAACTTGGCAGCTAGCTCTCTAACACTACGAGCACGAGTATGAGTCAAACTCGAGCTGCCTGGATCTGGACATGGTATGTGTTGCCAATTCTCCATGACAGTAGAAGCTAGGGCAGATGCTGCTAAATTTTCCAAAGATTTGCGATTCTCTTTCTCGTCTCGTGCAGGAAGAGACACTTCGCGGGACGAGAGAATACATTCCGGGAGTAATGACGGTGAGAGAATAGCGGAATTGGCCGGACCATAATGCAATCGGGCAAAAGCAATCGCTGGGCTATAGGTCAGAGGGGCGACAGAGCTGTGGACTGCCTTGCCTTCTTGGGTCTCCGAGCCAGCCAGAGGCTGTTCGACATTGTTTGCTGTGGGAACCGGGTCCACAAAGGAACGATTCGGGGTATTCTTTCTAAAACCTTTCGCCAGATCCTTGGAAGCTGCTTTGTTTATCTCACTTTCCGTAGGTTGTAGAGTCGGTGAACCTTGCGGGAACAGCACAGAGATAAGCACAGGGTCTTTCCCATCAATGGATCTGCCCATCGTTTTGGAGGCGCTGTTATGTCGATCACTTTCATGACTCTCAGTGCTACCTACAGGCTCGGAAGTCGCATCACTCGAACTTATGGCGTCAGCTAGAGCAGCTAAAGAAGCCAGATCTTCTTCGTTAGAGACACGCGCCAACGGATTTGTGGAGTTAGTGAGCCATGATCTTCCTTTGCCTGGAATGTGTCTACGCCTGGGACTTCTCGGTGGCACTATCTGCTCCACACATGGATCAGTCGCATGAAAGTTCTGGTCGCTTGCAGTTAGGCATTGGATAGACTCAATCCTCGACTGTTGAGCATGGAAAGGTTGTTCATTGTATCCAACTTTGATAGAGATGAGTGGTCCTCCATTTTGCGAACTGACCATCTGAATATGAGGCTCCTGAGGGTTTGCAGAATCTGGGCTGGCATGTGAAGATATTGTTGTAAACCTGGGAGTGTCACACCGCAACTTGGATCGAGTAGTTGAACGCTTCCGAATCTGACTGTCCGACAATGACAAAATTTTTAACTTCCTGGCAGAACGGCGTGGGTCATTCAAGGATGGATCAACGTCTACCTCACCAGCTGACGATGGTGTTTGATACTTGATTAGATGCTGATTGGCAGTCTTGTCAGGAGTCTTCGTCCGATGAGAAGCAGTCATGAGTGGTCTGGGTTCGAGTTCGTGAGATCCGCCATCTGAGTGCTCTTCCTGCGTCGGCGCAAGAGTGTTTTTGGAGCCAGCTCGCGAGTATACTTGGTGTGATGGCGGTCGAAGTCTTGAACGCTGCTTCCGAACAGCAAGAGTATCGCCATCTTGCTGAGTCCTGCGGTGCTGTGCTCGAATGTTTGGAATATTACTATGGTTACCTAAGCTCACGTTAGAACTACAACACATAGGCATCCACGTCATGGTACTGACCCTGTCTCGGAGTCGGAGATGGACTTCTGTCATCTGGCAAAATTGGAGGGGTTTCTCTGTCCCACTGAGGCGGGTTTCGCAGTGTAAAGCCTTCTGATGCTGAAGGTCGAAGTACTGGTGGTCTGGTGTTTTCTGAGGTGAAAATTTTGACTGACTGAACCCTTTTCAACGCACTAAGATTCTTCATATGGCGAATGACTTCGCGCCAATGAGTGACTAGCATCTCAGTGATACCATTAGCTACTTTAAACTTGTCCACATGCGGATGGATTGGAGAAGATCCGCCGCTCTTGTTATTGCGACGCTTTTCCCTCCTACCCTTCGGAGGCGTGATAGGAAGCAAGATAAGACCGCCGTGTGGATCTGCAAGTCGCATCACGTATTTGTCCAGAAGGTCATTAATCAGCAATGGACCAAAACAGACTCCCAGAGCAGTGTATCCCATCAGGCCAGACGTAGGCAATGGCCTTCCACGATCATCTTCTCTTCTCGCTATTTCAGCAGCACGTCCAATCATGCAAAGCAAGCCGAATACAGCACATATAAGCTCTCGTCGGTACTGGGATGGTATACTGGTGATGGCCAAGGCAATCAGTCTCGCTCGAACCTTGCTATTCTTGGTTCTCGTCAGTTCTGCGTCGCCATTGAGCTGGCTCTGAATAGAGATGAAAGCATCGAAAAGCGGCAGTGATCCAAGTATGCCGCCTGGTAGGCCAGCGAGGAACTTCTTGAAGGCAGATGCAACGTCGTGCACATTGCACCTGATATGCTCAGGTAAGGAGGGACATCTAACTGTGCCAGCAATAATTTCGCCTTCAATATCCAAAGTGCAATAATAGTTGTATAGGGTAGTGACTGTTGAATGAGCCCCGGGAATGCGGAAGACACCTCTGGCTGAAGGTCCTACGGCCAGTGAGTCGTTCTTCGCCAACTTTGCAGGCCTGACTCACCATGCTGTACAAGATACTGGGCGGTAGCACGAAGACATGTTGGAATGGCTAGACTTCCAGCAGCATAATCTGCTGGCAGATACAGCAAACTCAAGCCACACAATCGCACCAATTCATGGAGCTGTTTGTCTTTCAAAACATCCTTTTTCGTTTTCGACCGTATGGAAAGATCACTTATGCTTCGTCTGCTCCTGATCTGGCGGTCGACCTTGTGGCTGATAGTCAGTGTTGATGATGTTTTCCTCAGGAACTTGCGTGAGAACCAAGAGCTCGATTTCTCGGACATGTTTTCAGGGCGATCGAGCTTGCTGATGTCAGTACAATCATTTCAGCGTTGGAATCAAGAACTGATTCTACCGTAGTTTTCTCATCTTGGTCGAAGACGAGACTGCGGATCCCATGCTGCTGGCAGTCAGTACACCATGCTGCTCTTCAGACACACGACATACCTTTCCGGCAAGTCGATTGTATTCCTGGAGGAAGTATGTGCGATCCTCGATATCATCTTGATCTGAGAAGAGGCCCGCGCTCGAAGAAGTCCACGTATTGCTGCTCCGAAATGCTCTTCTGCTTTGCAAAGCTGTCGTGGCTGCGGAGCTCTCAATACGGCTTTGTCTGCTGGGAGTGAAGCCGCTCGAACTTCGAGCAGATGAGCCGCGCTCCGGTACTCTGGGTCCATGCAACAGCTCTCGAGTGATCGCAATGCTGTCGGCGCCACCACCTGCTTCTAGTTGATGCCTGGGAAATGATGTTGATGACGCTGAGCGCAATCTAAGTCCATGTTCGTAAGGTTGCATGTTTCTGAATCATGTCAATTTCTTAATTTTGTAACAACTGCTGTAGTTAGAGGGGTGAAGAGAAGAACTGGGGTAGAGTCCATTGCGTCTCCATCGCTCCTGCCAGTTTCACCAACCGACCAAGGACATACCAAATTATCTTTAGCAACCCGCGAGAACATTTTGATTTGTTTCTAGGACATCTGCTTATTGCTATTCTCCTCGCTGGCTCTCATCTCTTCAGTTCGTATCAACAGTGGTATTTTCCGTGGCTTGCCCTATATCCCAACGCCTTCTAAACACCTGGTTGATATCTGTGTATAGGACTCTTTACTTGCCTATACGCCAATCGCTATGCAATCAGATTCAAAGGTTCCCGTCGGCAATCAATCGTCATCTTCTCCTTGCAAAAGGACATAGTGCAATATATCTGACAACGAAATCATGCCTTTCAGACGGTTGTTTTCGTCAATGACTACAAATCGGTGTACCCTAGATTTTCGCAATGTATCAAAAATCGAGTCCAACCTATCTTCTTCGGAACATGTGTAAATCCCTGGAAAGTCCTCGGCTCTGTTTGACAAAGCCTCACCCACGCTTGTGCTCAGACCATCATATACGCCCCCTTTGATGATTGTAATGACATCCACGGCCTCGAAGACGTTCAGCACTTTGTAATCGTGGTCGACGATAGGAACACTCGAAATGCTATATTTGACCATCGTGTGAATCACATCAATTACCGGTGTGTCCATTTCAGCAGTCTGTAGGTTCTTGTAGCTTCCTAAGCCAATCTCAACGACGGGCTTCCTCAACAGCTCTGTCTCATGCGGATTGTTGACAGCCATAAACTTCAGTATTCGGTACTGTGTGATGACGCTAACGACCGTCTCTCGACCAGTCTCGTCGTCGACGTCGACCAATGGAATCCGTCGAGCTCGGGTTTTCAACATTTGCCGGCACGCTTCGTACAAAGGTCTGGTGGGTACCACGGAAAGTTTTTCGAGTGGTGATACACCCAAGGCCTTTTCGATATCTGCTTCCATTAGCCTAGCATCTCCAGCCTTGCATGTTTCATGCGGTACCTCTCAAGCTACTCAACCGAAATTGATCAATCTGATTCAGCGCATCCGGGTTTTGATAGTAGTATTGGATGACATTGATATAGTCCGAGGTTGTCAAAAGGCCAGCGAAAGTTGATGTGTGAGAATCCCAGAGGGGAGCGGAGACGATGCCTGGTTCCAATATAATTAGCTTGGACATACGGGACTAGAGCAACATCGGAACCAACCATTTTGCAGCAATATGTTCAGGCTTTTCTTTACGAGCAGATCTGTACTAAGCATGACAAGGCGAAAGGATAGAGGTAGAACATCGTAGCTCGTGCGAACGCGGAGAAAGTCTCGAATGGCTTTCTGCAGAAACTGTCAGTAACCGGTCCAATATATATCGAAATTGTCCTGCGTTCGCAGATGTGCATGATTGGCCTGCGTCTACAAAGGCAGAAAGCGACTCACCAATCCACGCTGCTGATCTCGATCAAGGGCACTGACTGGCTGCTCTGGCTTTGTGCGATTGAACGTTCCGCGAGGAAGCAGAAAAGTCGAGGGTTGGGCAATGCGCGACTCGTGACCAGGTCTTCCAATGCCTGTGGGCATGGCATCAACAGGATTGGGCCCCGCAGGCCGAGTGTCCTCTGCTGGATGCGACATTGGAACTGTTCAAACCAGTCTCTTCAGCGGGCATTTGTGACAGCCTCGAGGGGAAGCATGTGCTTCACGAAGGATGGGTATTCTCAGCCTGTGCAATGTCAAACTTTGGAGTTTGTCGGCAGGCGATGATTGAAATATCGATGTGGGGCTGACACGTGCAGGCTTAGCGGCTGTGGCGTATATGGACTCATGGAGTGTCGTAGCAGCTTTCACACACACTTACACATTGAGTCCTTCACCAGACTTGTCAATATCATCAATTAATAGTGGTTTCAACATACTTTCAAACGCACAACGTTCTCAACTCGATATAGCCACTGACAACGAATTCTGGTTCGTCAGCTGACAAAATTTCTGGATCTATGCCGCTAGACAACACTCTTCCAAGTCACCTCAAGGCCAAGCGTCTCTAGGCAGTGTCTCAGCTCAGCATGTCATCTGGCCTCGAACCTGTCCCACTCGTCTACAGCTTTGAGTCTCTAGCAGTCACAGGTCAATGGAGATACCATGAGTTTGACCTTACATTGAGGTAATGCTGTCTTGGAATGAGTTGCCTTGTATCCTGCACGAATGTCCTTGATACCCCGATGGGCTCTTGCTGTCATACAGTGCTGCCAGAGTAAAAAGAGACTCATCAGAAGAGTCTGGCCTGCTCATGTTACGGAAAATGAAAGACATAAGTAGTCAACGTCGTCTGAATTAGCTGATACCTTGATTGTCTTGTGTATTTCGAAGCATGATATGAGGCCACATACTGTACGTATCTATAGATCTATAGACCCTACCTTGGAGATCCTGTAAGTATAGCCACTTCGACACCAACACTGCTTCACTGGAGATGAATCATTGATTCCACAATCCACCCACTACCACAAACCTCAACAGGAGCGCTGGAGCCCGGAGGTGCTTGATGTTGGCCTCAGATCCAAGGCGCCTAGTGTATGTACTGCAAGTCAGCAACTTGTCCCGGCGCCGACCGACGGGAGTCGAGAGCAACCAGGTTTACACCCCAAGTCAAGCCAAGCTTCCTTCTCTCGAAGTATTGGGAACGCTTCACATGACATCGCTGCATTTCCACCCTTAATACACATCATCTAGCTCCCTGTCATACACTTTCTTTGCACTTTGGTGCCATACAAGAACCCCCACGTAGGTTCAGCATTGCTCGATCCTTTGCCGACCAAGCTCCTCCAAGCTCTTTATCGCATCCTGCTGGCTCGGCACTGCCTGCTCGCATCAACAACATCTCCACCTGTGGTCGTCACAACCACCGCTATAGTGCCTTGGGCTTCCTAAGATTATATTTTCATTCCCATTTCTCATAATCCAATTGACTGCTGGTCTCCGATTTGTCATAAGCTTCCCGAGTCCTTCGGGACCAACGCCTTGAGATGGGTGCTTGCAGCTCCTCCTGCTGCGGAGGTACGATAAGGAGCCTGGTCCTGTATAACCACTAACGAGATAACCTACAGGCAAAGCTCGCGATGGTCTATATGAGCCTGTACTGGCGGAGAGCGAAAGAGAAGCTGTCGCAGATCTTCTGCAATACCTTGAAAACGTACGGTGCCCCCACCATGACTCCTTAACAATCTAATATGGCTGTCTAGCGTGGTGAAACGGACTTCTTCTCTGGCGAGCCTCTACGAGCCTTGAGCGTACTAGTGTTCTCTGACAATGTGGACCTCCAACGAAGTGCGAGTTTGACTTTCGCCGAAATTACAGAACGAGGTATGTGAGCGTTTGCAGACAGGACAGTCCTCGATAATACCCTGTTGTGGTTGATATCACTTTTCCGTGATATCTTGTCAAGGCCATGATGATTCTCGGGCCCCGATGGGGTCTGCATCATCCGAGTTTCGAGTGCTAATAGCGCAGCAGACGTCCGCGAAGTATCACGAGAAACACTTGAACCTATACTCTTCCTCCTACAAAGCCCGGACATCGAAGTACAAAGGGCAGCTAGCGCAGCCTTGGGGAACCTAGCTGTGAACAGTAAGCCTTCCTCGCCCGTCTTGCTAAGCTGGATCTAATTGCACTGTAGCGGAGAATAAGGTTGCGATTGTTATGATGGGAGGTCTGACGCCTCTCATCCGTCAGATGATGTCTACGAACGTCGAAGTTCAATGTAACGCGGTCGGTTGCATAACCAATTTGGCCACACACGAAGACAACAAGGCCAAGATTGCAAGATCAGGAGCATTGGGACCATTAACTCGGCTTGCGAAATCCAAGGATATGAGGGTGCAGAGGAATGCCACTGGTGCTCTCTTGAACATGACGCACTCTGGTAGGATAACAATGCCATGCTTGATCTATGGAAGCTAATCGCTCGATAGACGAGAATCGGCAACAGCTTGTAAATGCTGGTGCTATTCCTGTACTAGTCCAGCTCCTCTCCTCATCTGATGTAGATGTCCAATACTACTGTACGACTGCTCTGAGCAATATCGCCGTCGATGCCAACAATCGAAAGAAGCTCGCCCAGAACGAGAGTAGGCTCATCCAGTCACTTGTCAACCTAATGGACTCCTCATCGCCAAAAGTGCAGTGCCAAGCAGCTCTGGCTCTTCGGAACCTGGCATCAGACGAGAAGTATCAACTCGAGATCGTCCGTGCACGAGGCCTTGCTCCACTTCTACGACTCCTCCAATCATCCTATCTTCCTCTCATTCTCTCTGCCGTGGCTTGCATCCGGAATATCTCCATACATCCCCTGAATGAATCACCTATTATCGACGCAGGCTTCTTGAAGCCTCTAGTAGACCTTTTAGGCTCTACTGACAATGAAGAGATACAATGCCACGCTATTTCAACCCTGCGAAACCTCGCTGCAAGTTCTGACCGAAACAAAGCTTTGGTACTTGAAGCTGGTGCCGTTCAGAAATGCAAGCAGCTTGTACTTGATGTACCATTGTCCGTACAATCCGAAATGACAGCTGCCATTGCTGTATTGGCGCTCAGTGACGAGTTGAAGACTCACCTATTAAACCTGGGTGTCTTCGACGTTCTGATCCCTCTCACTGATTCTCAAAGTATCGAAGTCCAAGGGAACAGCGCTGCCGCCTTGGGTAACCTATCTTCAAAAGGCATGTGGATGCCATGAAATTCAGTATGTTCCATGCTAACAGTCATCAGTGGGTGACTACTCCATCTTCATTCAGAATTGGACAGAGCCCAATGGTGGCATCCATGGCTACCTCAAGCGTTTTTTAGCAAGTGGAGATGCTACATTTCAACATATTGCTATCTGGACCCTTCTCCAACTGCTCGAATCCGAAGACAAAAAGCTTATTAGCCTCATTGGCAAGTCGGAGGAGATAGTGCAAATGATCAAAACCATCGCTGAGAAGCAAGTCGAGTCCGATGATGAAGGCGAAGAGGATGGTGGAGAGGGTGAGGTCGTTCAACTAGCGCAGCGCTCCCTTCAGCTTCTTGGTCAGAGCGGCAATAAGTCGTCTCATATCGAAGGCTAGTCCTTGTCAGACATTCAATTTTATACGACTTTGCATCTGTTATTGGTACGGCCGGTGTCAGGCGTATATACGAGCGGAATCTGATCTTAAGCGAGCATTGGCGGAGCAGCGGGGAGTCAACATCATTCGTAGCTGGGCAAGACAGATGGAAATAAGCATGGAACAAGTCTCCTTGTTGTGTTGAGGTGTTGTAGACGGGCATCGATGGACTTCGGCTATTATTCTCTGTGCTTCAGATGAAACATCATGATATCCACATATTGCGATCGACTGACCGTTTGGCCTCATTGAAAGTAGCAAATTACACGTGGGAATACAATGACTCGAGCACTTCGAAGTTCATGTATTGCATAGAAAATCAAGATGTTCAATCATTCATGCTTCTCCAGCTCTCACCTTTACAGATCTAATTGGATCCTCAAGCCACCGCCTCTCACTCCAAGGCAACACCTTGGCAATATGCTTCCCTCTGATCAGTGCCAACGGGACGGGTCCAAAAAGCCTCGAATCTCGTGACGCATCCATATTATCACCCACAACCCAACAATGACCCTGAGGGACCTTCATGTCTTCAGCTACCATTCCAAATAGCACTCCCAAACAACTCACCTGCACCATCCCCTCATTCCCACTATCCGGCGAATACCTCATCACATAATCTCCATGCATTCCCACCACCCTCTTGGTAACCTTCACTCCGGCCTCAACCGTAGAGTCGTAAGTCACCACGTCCCCTACCTTCACTCCCCTTCCTAGTCGATGGATCTTAGAGATCAAATACCAGTCTCCGGTCACCGAGGCGTGGGGGAGCATCGATGGTCCGGCTGTGGCTTCGATGCTGTAGCCATATTCGGTGAAGATGTGGAGGATAAATATGGTTTTGATGAGTGTGAATAGGATACGTCTGCTAGGGTGAGGATCTTGGTGAAGCGGGAGAGAGCGGGGTCTAAGGGGTGGGAGAAGACGACGGAGGAAGAGAAGGGCATGTGAATTCGTCATGGGGAGAGGTTGTGAGATTTGAGAGCTTGTTTTCGGCCTGAAGGGGTTCTGCAGGTTGTGGTGAAGTCGGCTGCCGTATAAATATTCGAGGACCTGAAGTCTTTCACAATGTGAAGGAAGTGAGCACACCTGCAGATCCAACATGCGGCATTCGACACATGCTGTCAGTATAGCGTCAGTGCTGCATCGAGTCTTCGTCGTACCACACAAGCAGGCTCTTCTTCTCACCAAATGCCCGCACTCAGCTCTACCTACTAGAATAAGCTCCAAACCCTTATCAACCCAACCTCACAGACAAGCCGACCTTGCGAGAGTAACTCCTCCAGCCAATGATGCCCCCCCACGCTTTCCCCGCAACGAAGAAATTACCTCCCCAGAGATATACCTCGTTCTCCCCGACAACGCCTTAGGGCCCCTCCGCACCACCTCCTCCGTCCTCTCCACCCTCGATCTCAAAAAGCAGATCCTCACCGTCGTCCAACCCGGCACCGACATCTCCCCTCCAGTCTGCAAGATAATCGACAAGACCAGTGTCTACGCTGCCGAAAGGGCCTTTAAGAAATCCAAGAAAGGAGGTGTCACAATCAAAGCGATAGTGTTGAATTGGGGGATAGATAACAATGATCTGGGACATAGATTGATTAAGGTGAAGGAGTTTCTGGAGAAGGGTTATAAAGTCGAGATCATGTGTACGCCGAAGAGAAGGGCGAAGAAGACGGCGACGTGGGAGGAGGCAGAAGGGTTGACGAGGAGGATTAGGGAGGCTGTTGGGGAGGTGGAAGGTGCGAGGGAGACGAAGAGGATGGAGGGTAAGTTGTTGGAGAAGGTTACGATATTTGCGGAGGGAAAGGCCGGGGAAAAGTCATAGGGTTTGCTGGTCCAAGAGATGTGAGATCGTGTCCGTTGGCGGAGACTTCAGACCGATCAATTTATCAAGACCTTTGGTTTTCTGCTCATGGCAGGGTGACCATGGATGATCCTGAACAATTTGCTCGAGCATCTGGATCCTTCTTTACTAGGACAGATAGTTTCGGATTATTATCAACATTATTGCTGGGCAGAATGAGCTTGTAGCATCTCTTTCGCATACGCCTCCCGTTATCTTAAAGAACAGCTTGTGCAACAGGAAGCACCATTCGCAAGAACGCCTTTGTGCTTTGACCATCAGAAGGGCTTTGGCCAGATCGCCTTTTTTTTGGTAAGCCAGACTGATCGAACGAGCTAAGATCCTTGTATTCAGTGTGACGACCAGAGTTAGGCGAGAATGGAGGCTCACGGTAAAGAGTCTCGGTTGTTTATGAAAGGATGAGCACATAAATGCCTATGTACGAGGGGAGGAGCGGTGGCTTGTATATTGCATATGCTGTATCAGGTGGCCAATCAGGAGACTGGTCGGCCAAGGACTCTTACTCAGAATAACTGATTGCTAACCTTCACATATATTGTACTTCGTAAGTGAACAAGGCGCTTGGAATCTTCCAACTATCATGCGGCATCAGATGATTGGAATCACAGCCATTCAAGGCTACCTAGATGGTTGACCCCAAAGAGTGCTTTGTTGACCTCAGTGAAGCGTCGTTTCTCGCTAAATTCAGGGGGCGCTTATGTAACACAGTAAGCGAGCTGGGCAGCCTCACGTTGGCGCTATCAAAACCATTCAGCCTGATCACTTCTACAAGCTAATCGTGTCAATATTCAAAAGCTGCTGCCAAAACTCGTCCTAGGAGAAAACGGTGCACACAAGACCTTCCGAATGACTTGTTCGACATACTTGCGATCGTAGCCAATCTGACACGATTGTAACACATGGCACTGCATCACAAGTCATGACTCACACTACGACCTATCTCTAGATCCGAAGCTTTGAGCAGTCAAGCTCCCATAAAGCGAATAGCATCCTCGCCAGAGTTGACGCATGAGCTGGAAAAGACCTGCTATAGTTGTTGTCCTCATCGTCTGCGTCACTGCCATTGCCTGCCTACCTGATAATGCCTTCGACCACTACAACAACACCACCACCAGCCGAGTCAAGCAAGCCAGAAGTCTCTGAGTCTACGAAGAAGCAGACCCCAGCTTTGCAAAGTAATGGCACATCATCCAAGTCCGAAGTTGCTGCCAATGCAGCTACAGCACCAAAGCCTTCAGGCACAGAATTGAAGAAGCAGAAGCAAGCAGAAAAGGCTGCGAGAAGAGCACAAGCCATACTACAAAAACAAGGAGGGCAGGGCGCATCGTCAGAAGCAAAATCTTCATCCCAAGATAGACAGGCAGGAGCAGCTACGCAGAAGCTCCAGGGTGTTAATCAAGCCAACGGTCTGCACAGGCGAACAGGGTCGATGGCGGCAGAGACCAGGCATATACCGATTCGAGGGACTACTGCACATCCACCGGCGGTGGTAGAAGCGTCTAAATCTGAGGATAAGACGGTAGAGTTCTTCAGACATTTGTACAAGCCGAGAATGACGGGCATCGCTGGGGCCAACAAGGACGTCCATCGTGCGGTACTAGCATTGGGTCTGCAGATGAGTAGTTATACGATATGCGGGAGCTGTGCGAGGCTAGTGGCTACGTTGCAGGCCTTCAAAAGGGTATGTTAATGGATATGTCTGAAGTCGTTTTAGGGTAATGAGCTGTTATGCTGACTCTCATCTATAGGTGATTGAATCGTATACAACACCTCCTGGCAACACCCTGACAAGACACCTTACATCGCACGTTCTTTCGCCACAGATTGAGTTTCTAGCCTCCTGCCGACCGCTTTCCATATCCATGGGCAACGCGATTCGTTGGTTGAAGCTAGAAATTTCCAAGGTCGATATTGATCTACCGGACGCTGAGGCGAAGAAGTATCTGTGTGAAGCTATTGATGGTTTCATACGCGAAAAAGTGACCTTTGCAGACCAGATCATAGCACAAAGTGCTGCGGAGAAGATCAGAGCTGGGGATGTCATATTAACATATGCGAAGAGCAGCATCGTCCAAAAAGCCTTAGTCAAGGCATACGAAGACGGAAAAAGGTTTAGAGTTATCGTCATCGACTCGAGGCCATTACTAGAGGGCAAGCATCTAGCAGCAGCCTTGGTCACATTGGGCATCGACGTCAAGTACTGCCTATTGAACGGCCTTGCGCACAACATCCAAGACGTAACGAAGGTCTTTTTAGGAGCTCACGCAATGATGAGCAACGGTCGACTATTTTCTCGCGTGGGCACATCACTAGTGGCCATGGAAGCCAATGAAGCAGACAAGCCAGTGATTGTACTTTGCGAAACGATCAAATTCACAGAACGAGTAGCTCTGGACTCGATAGTGCATAACGAGATCGCCCCAGCAGATGAATTGGTGATTCAAGGAGGTTCGTTGGAGCACTGGAAGGATATCAAGAGGCTGCAGCTGTGTAATCCGATGTACGATGTTACGCCAGCGGATTATATTCAGATGATAGTCACGGAGTCGGGGAGTGTGCCGCCTACTTCGGTGCCGGTATTGCATAGGTTGGGAAATGAGGGTCAGTGACTGCTTGGTATGCATTAGGAGCTACGGAGCACCGTAAAACGAAGAACATGCAGAGAACAGTCCCGGCACTCTATGGTCGTTACACGCGATAATTCTATGCCGAATATGTGTAATTAAGGGCGTTGTGCGCAGCATCGGCGTTGGAAAGGTGCTAAGACACGCTTCGGAAGATGACTTTGACATACCAGGAGGCACTATTGATTACGTAGGGTCTGCAGTATATCACGCAACTATGAGATGTCTATGAGGATGTAGTAGTACAGAATTCATAATGGATATCAAGCTGTCCTGAGACTTTTAAGTCCTGCGTTGAAGAGTAGGTGTTCCTTTGCCATTTCAAGACCTTCGCTTATTGGCTGTGCCAGCAACATCTTCCGCAGCAGACCACTTCCGGAAACCGATATCCCCTTAGGAGATGCACCGAACCCTTTTCAAGACTCCACACCTACACTATGGCAGCCAAGAAAGATACTACGAAGCCATCGTCAGGGTTCGACAAGATCTGGAGAGCTGCAGCCGTGGTGGGTCTTGCGGCTTTGTATAAGATGTTCTGGGAGAATAGGAAGGAGAAGGCTAGGACGGAAATGCGTAAGCGATATTGAAATCTGGTAATGTGTAAGATAGTGTTGGAATCTCATTCCTTATAGCATGCAGGCGTAGGCGATGGTGCTCCTTCCCTCATCATATTGCTCCACTCATGCGTCGCGTGAGAGTCATCGAACAACATAACAATCTCCAAATCCTCAGCGTGGATTTATTTGGCACGCCCTCCAACATACAAACCAGCCCAATGCTTCCATCCTCCGCATCCCAATGACCTCTATCCCATATACTGAGTCCCTCTCCCTCCCTGCCCATCCACAGTAGCCCCCGCCAAGTCTCTCTCGTCCTCCCCCTTTGCTCTCCTTTCCCGTTTCTCTAACAACTTCGCCCTCCTCTCATTCAGATCTCTCTGCTGCTCCTTCTCTACCCCCATTAACCAGTAGCCGAAACTGCCTCCTATGCCGCCGAAGAATGGGTAGACCCAGAGGTAGGATTTGTGGAAGAGCGGTCGCTGCTCGATGCCGAGTTGCCAGGCGCGGACGGCGAGACCTGAGTGTGTCAATATGGAAGTCCTGGAGGGGAAGTTTTGGGGATAATGTCGTATAGGACACTAGGGAGTCGTACCGAATCCGGTCCAGAAGATGATCTTCTGCACCATTGTGGAGACTTCTAGCCAAAGCTAGCAATTATGTGTGCCGCTTAACCGTCAATGATAATCAATTGACTTCATAAGGAGCTCTGGATGTGTCGTCTTCGAGATGGTGCAGAGAACCCAAGCAGGGATAGTGCACTCGCCTAGATTAGGTTAGTCGCTGGCTAAATTCCGGGATCTGTGACTGCTGCATCTTGAATTGCGAACGCGAAATTGATCTTGTCTTGTCTGTGCTGCTTCACACAACACCATAGCCCACGATGAAGGGTGATACATAATCAACTCCATATTCTATAAAGCCCTGCTAATGCTATGGCCTCCACCATGTCCTTTTCCCGCGATGCCAAGTCGATCAATGGCACCGTTCGCAAAAAGCTGAAGACGTCTGATCTCCCCCTCGCATCCGCAACCCGTGCAGCCATCGAAGGACTGGCGCACACTTTCAAGAAAAAAGGCGGGTACGACAATCTCCGCCACCAAGTATGGCAAGATCTCGAGCGCAGCGTAAGTAATTGGTCCCTAACCCGTGCACTCATTCGCACCTAGCTGACTCCGTTTGAACCAATAGAACTTCGAAAAAGAGTTTACATCTTCGCTGCTGAAAGTTGCGGAGGAGGAGCTTGACAAGAACACGGAGCAGCTACTCAAACTAGATAGAGGAAAAGCAACATTATTGATTGAGGGCGCGGTGGACAGAGCTGGCGTGTACCAGTCCGCGGAAGCACAGATTGATGGTTTGATTGATGCGCATATCGAGGAGATTGAGACAGGGATTCGGGCGCTGAGGAGGAATGATATAGGAATAGAGGCGGCGAATGCGGAGCATGCGAAGGGTGGGAAGACGGAAGAACAGTACGCAGAGGAGGCAGCTGGGAAGAGGGCAGCGAGGGCAAAGGTTAGAGAGGAAGCAAGGGAGAAGGACAGGGCGGCTATAGAGGAACGGAGGAGGCTGAGAAGGGAGGAGGAGAGTAGGCTGGAGAAGGAGCATGAGAAGAGAAGGGAGGAGCGGGAGACCAGGAAGAAGGCTGAACGAGAGAGAGAAGAGGAGCGGGACAAGGAGAGGGAAGAAGAACGAGAAAGAGACCGTGAGCGCATACGGCACAGAGATAGGGAGCGAGATAGGGACAGGGAAAGGGATCGAGAGCGCGATCGCGAAAGGGACCGGAGGGCGTCCGATCGACGCAGTGGTCACGATGACGACTCACGCCGTAGAGAGAGGACCAGGGAGCCCAACGAAGCCGTATCAAAAGCAGCGTTATCTCAGACTGAGATCGAACGCTTGGAAGAAGAAGCTTTGAATGATCTACTCAAGGAAGGACAGAAGGTTGCGCGGCGATCACGGCATCAGATGGAGCTTGATGTTGATGAAACCCTCGCTCCTCCACGTCGTAAGACTGCACCAGCATCTGCTATCAACCCTATATCTCGGAGTTCAGATGCGAAGAAGATTGCTCCAACCAGGATCAAAACTGAAGATACTGGGTCTAAGACGCCTCTGAGCGACATTTCGGGTGCTTTAGAGGAAGGCGAGAGCGTGGACAAGAGGGGTCACAGCAGAAGTCGTAGCCGTGATCGAGGTGCGATCAGACGGTCGAGTAGAGACACCGATCGACGTCGTCGCAATAGCAGAGATCGCTACGACAGACGCTCTAGACAAGACGATAGCCGCGAGCGAAGACGGCATGACAGTAGAGACCGATATGATCGTCGACGCAGAGATAGTCGCGACAGAGACACCAAGCACGGTCAGTCAAGTCGCGATGATGATAGAAATAGATCTCGAGATCATCGAAGGAGTCATCGTTCTCGAAGTCGTAGCCGCGATCGCGTCAAACGAAGCACACCACCACCGTCACCCGGTGACCGGCAAGTTTTCGAAGCATGGAAGCAAGAAGGAGTTAAGAAACGGGAGGCAGAGGCCAAGGCCTATCTTGCAGCACAGAAAGAAGCAAGGGAGAAGGGCCTGCCTGTGCCTGGCTGGGCAGAATACATCGCTTCTTTGTCGAACGACGACACTAAAATGCCTGATTCAGTGTCACTTAGGAAGCGTGAGGCGTCTCGAGATAGAGCTTCCCGTGCGCGAAGTAGGTCCAGGTCACCTGCTAGAAGGCGTGAAAGTCGAGTCGAAAGAAGCACAAGTCCAGCAAACATTGATAG
>Ga0181467_100717_pt1 | contig 16406 bp, 14 predicted proteins | sample InSIn5gowninarea_2_FD_119079 | JGI IMG/M metagenome (GOLD analysis project Ga0181467, IMG submission 119079) | Clean room microbial communities from NASA Spacecraft Assembly Facility at Jet Propulsion Laboratory, Pasadena, California, USA -... ... | reverse complement strand
CACAAGCCCCCAGAATATGCAAGCACAGAACAGGAGCAAGAAAGTAGACAGGGCTACAGACAAGGATACAGACAAAGGCACAGCCAAAGATACGCAGAAAACACGGCGAAGAAGGACCGGAAACATGGACACCGAGAAGAAGCCGACGTCGTTGTTGAGGAACGAGAGTACGGTTGTTATGAGTCCGTACTTTGATGGTCGTTGATTACATACACCTACATGTACCTGTTGTAGGTACATGTAGGTGTATAATTTTAATGTTAATGCTAGCAGGGACATTACTTTGTGAGGACACGGACATGGACATGGATGTGAACAGTTACGGAGCATGAAGTCGTGCTTATGGCTGCCTTAATCTAGTCTGGTTTGGTCTGGTCTGGTCTGATCTAGGTACAGTGGATGTTTTGAGCTGAGGGAGTATACTGGACTTCGACGGTTGATGTTGATATCTGGGCGTGGTTGTGTATGTATGTGGAAGGACTGAGTGGTGTTGCTTTTCATGTGCTTCTGTCTGTGCTTTCAAACTATAGGAAGATATGTCAATCAGCATAGCAGGTACAATATACGTATGCTATGAAGCTGTCTGTTTTCTGAGAGAAACTCATCTAGGTAAACACTATTTTATGTAAAAATAAGTACGTGCCTATCCAGAGTTGCGGCTGATATACCTAAGAACAAACACTCTCATCGATACAGCCTCGTCACGTGCAACAGAAAAGAGATCCAATTCGTACCACCCAGACGCATCACAAAAACACAGGTGTCCAACGACCAATGCCAAAATCAAAAGTGTCATCAATCGTAAGCATAATGATAAGTCCCTGTCCTCTTCTTTTCGATCAAACATGCACCCTGAACCTGTCGTCCTCACCAAATCCATGCATCCAACAGCCTCTGAATTGGCTGCCTCTATTTTTCACGACCCTCTAGTATCGTGGATTCCTCGGACATAGTGGACTAGTGGGCAAATGCTCCGGGATACTCCAATCCAGCTGATCCATGTCCCGCTTCTTTCTGACCTCAGCCAACTTTTGACGACGTCTGTTCATGCGTGATTTGCGAGCTCTATCAGCTGAACCATGTGATGTTTGTCGTGATAATTCGAGCTCCATGTCAGGTATTGCGGCATCAAGATTGGCAAGTTGGGTTTCATACCAGTCACATTTCTTAGCCTTGGTATTGTGGGTGTTGATACGTGGGATGGAAGCGGACGGGGTTAACCTGGAAGACATGCGTTGTAGTGTGGGTGGCTTGAGTGTGGGACCCATGTCGAAATAGTCAGTGGCGTTATGAGAGATCGATGAACTGATCCCAGGAGTAGCAGCAGGGGTGTTCAATTGAGATTGAAAGGGACTGGGGTTATTGCTCATATCGGGTAAATTGTAGTCGAAGAAGAAGCCTCGTTTGGGGCTGCCACGGCCACCATCATCATCAGGTAGAGGTGGAGTATGAATCCTCCGAGCTTCGCTGGGCAGGTAGCTCGTGCCGCCACGAATGCTGATGTCAATCTTCAAGAACTCCTCTGTTTCTGCACTTGAGCTGCGCTTGATCTTGTATGTAGCTATCTCTTGCGGACTGTTCTGTGGAGTGGATCCTCTGTGTAGGTCAAGAATACTCGAGGAAACAGTCTTGGATCTTTGTATGTCCTCGAGGGATTTATCTTTGGAGAGGTTGAAGGTAGCTGCTATGCCCTTATGCTGTTGGTTATGTCGAGGTTCGTTGGGTTCTGAAGAGCTAGTAGTCGACGCTGACTTGGCTGCCCAGGCATGGAATCGTCCTTTGCTTTTGGTCCCTTTGTTGCTCTCGAGGATTGAAGTCACACGGTCAAGAATGAGAGCAGTCTGATATTGTCGCAAACCTGATTTGTGGCCTTGAACATGACTTGTAGAGAGCGAAGCTTGATGATGCTCTGCTGGTGGAGTATCCGACACACTGTGCTTCTCCTTAATAAACCTTTTCAGAGCGCTGAGAGGTGCTAGGAGCAGCCTTGATGTGTCCAACGATGCTCTATGTGACAGGCTGTTAAGTGAACCTCCAGTCGAATGCCTTTTCGCTAAGCGAGCAATATCTTGCGTTCCGGGAAAAGGAGTTTCGACTTGCACTCCAGAATCTCTAGATGGTGCCAGCTCCGGCCTTGAAGGGGGCGTTGGAGGTACCAGTGGCATAATGACAACACCTGCTGGGTTACCAATTTCTGATCTTTCCGGTGTGGACTTTGCGGATGCCGACGACTCACTGTCCAAGGCTGCTCGTTGTCTTCGGATCCATATACTACCTGATTGACTGCGAGCCCATTTTGGCCGAGCGTTCTTGCTGGTGCCGGGTATGGAAGAAATAGGCTCTGAACCCAACCTTGGCGAGGCTGACGGTATGGATCTTTGCAAGCCTTCGTCACTCTTGTTTTCGTCCCTTTTCTTCAGATGAAGTGCAACCACTCTCGAAGTATTGCCGAAAGGCTCGTGGTCTCTCACATCATGTGTCTGAGAATGAGGCCCATTTGGTGCAACCAGCTCATCTGACAAGTCAATTATACGGGTATTCCTCACTTCACTGGTGACTCTGGTCTGTTCTCTTGGTATGCCGTCGTACGTAGACCGTGAAGCGAGGGGTGGTCGGGCTCTGATCACTAGCTGCGGGTTGACGTGGCGCAGACTTGTTCCTGGTGATATGCTATTCGTGACTGATGATCGAGAGGCCGACAAAGTCGGTCTTGAGAACTCATATGAAGATAGGTCTTCTGAGACAGGAGCGAGTGGCATGACGGCGCAATGCTACTGGATACAAGCGACGTCAAGATGAACAAACGTTGGAAATGTTGAATAACCGATCGAAGGGAAGACAACACATGCGCTCATGATAGAGATCAATTCATAAGCATAGGAAAAGTCGAAGGTCAGGGATAGTTGTATGATGGTGAGGAGAGGTAGGAAGATCACACAAGGTCTGTACCTGCCACGTACAGTTTGACACTTTTGTTGCCTCATAGGTGTGGGTTGGGCAGTTGCGACTCTTGGAGTCTAAGAAGCAAAGAAGTGGCTATTTAGCCAACGACATCTTCTTCAAATCTTCGTCCAGGGAAAGAACCCCCATTGCCCAATATGATCGTAGACCAGGATTTTTGTCGATCAGATTCCGGTCATGGCTGATAAACCTGCTCTCGAGCTCGTGCTCGTGGTCTTGTTTCATAGAGATAGTTATTGATGTTGAGCCATGGGCTCTGTGGTTCTGCATTCGTGCTCCCAAAGAGTCTCTCTGTGGCACGGTACGCTCATATGGATGACCTTTTCCCATTTTGCCCATCTTCTCCCAGGAAGTCTCGCAAGCAGATGCACAAGCAATGGCCGTCTTCCAACCCGTTTCTTGTCCGACGTCCATAAGGCTCTCAATAAGGGCTGCTCTTTGTTCACCATGCTGGAGTTGAACACCTGCGAACATAAGTGGAAATGAAAGTTCTTGTAGAGCCGCAACGACGGTTGGGTTCATCGATCTCTGTCGGGCTATCTCTTTCTGGTCGAGTAAGACCCCCCAAAAAATCCGCCCAATAGCTAGAGCGTCAGACTCGGTCAGCCGTGCGTTAACGCCAGCGGAAGCCATCATTGCTGGAGGGCTATTGGGGTGAAACCTCCGAAGCATGATTTTCGTCAGATAGTAGATTGCCCAGCAACAGGCAACTCTAGGATCGTTGTAACGTAATGCAGGCCCGAACGGACTTTCAATCGCAGCCTCTGGATGTACGCGTAGAGCGTGGAAGTCCTCCCCAAGACAACTCTTCCAGAGCTCCAAGGCATCTGCTATCGAAGCAAGTTCAGCTAAAGCGGTTTGTGTATCTCTATCTAGATCATTACCATGCACCGCACTTGTTTTTGCAGCATGTGGTTGGTAATGCTTGTGCAACTCTGCGTCCATAACATGAAACGAGTTTATCATGGTAGGTGGTGCGGCGACTGGAGGCATCATCCCGTAGAAAAGCTTCGCAGATTTTGCATTTGCTGCAGGATGAGAGATGTTTTTGGACGTTCTGATTCGGCTCTCGTTGGCATGTGGCGGGTCTTGACCTCTGGCTCCTGTCGCCGAAGCGTCAACCTGATGTTTACTCGTGGCTGCATCTTTCGTGAGCACGCTTTCTGAGGGCAGTCGCGGGCCTTGCTTTGCAACCACTTTTTGTTTGCGGATTCTGTCTTTGGCTCCGAAGTCAGCTAGTCGTGCCAACAGAAGCCATAAATGATCCATAGCTCCAATGAGGCTTGTGGTGAGCCTACCCCGAGGAGGACAGCATAGAAGTTGTTCATAAGGTATGAGCAAGGGATCACCACTGAGTAGGCTATGAAATGTCAACTGCTTCATCATCCACCAGAACAATTCCATCTTTGTCATGACTTCTTCAGCTTGCAGGGGAGTGAGGTCATTCAGAATAACTGTCGATGGGCTGCAAGGATGATAACAGTTTGCATAGTCAATTTGCTGGCCTGTGAGCCTGCCGATAATATTTTCATCCACGTTCCAGTCTTCATCATTCAGCAAGACTTCCGGTATTCCAGCAACACGGACATAGTCAGACCAAGCCATTCGATCATGTCTGATACCTGATTGTGCAAGGTTTATTTTGGCTTGTGCTCTCATCCGATAGACCGTTCGTGCCATTCCTGCCCAATCGTGCTCTGAGCTCAGAAATGATGCAGCACCACTCAGATGGACCACCCACTTGCTATGATCTGCGTCCATAACTTCGTAGAATGCTAGCAGCAGGACACAGGCTAGAACCTCAACTCGATGGCGTTGAGTGGAGTCGCCTAGTATCTGGCTGATGCGCTTGGTGCTCAACAATATGTGTTTCCGGGCTGCGGCGTCGCTATTGCCATACATGACTGCCAGATGTAAGGCGGATATACCGAGGATGGCATGACCTAAAGCAGGATGGGAAATCGCAGCTGAGGGTAGCGTATTCCCCCAAGCAGACTTTATCCCATCATGTGTACCGATGGTAGGTTGTCGCTCGTACAAATTGACGCAAGGGCGAACAAAATTCACGAAATGATGGAGCAGAACAGCATTTCTCTCTTGCAGAATCGGACTCACAATTTGCGCTGCTCTTCGTTGGACTGCTATTCCTATATTGTACCACGGATAATCATCGTCCGCTTCAATGTCCCAGGGGTCTTCCGGATCTTCATATCCATCAGCACCAGATGCAAACGAATGAAAATAAGCTGGCAGTGCTTGTGGTAGGTAGGTCGGTTTGTCTTGCGCCTGTGTTCTTCTATATAAGGACTGGGGGTCGTCAGCATGGCCAAAGGCTAAAGATGGATCTGTGGCTAATGAGTCATGATGAGAATACCATGGTATTGGGGATATTTGAAATTAAAAGATTGCTGTATAGAAAGGAGTTTGATCGTGCTGTAAGTTTGTAACGACATACCTGGATATGGGGAATACATTGTATGAGGGATCCCCGTGGTCAGGTGCACCGGAATATAGTGTTGTGGCTGTGGCATGTGGATCTGCGTTGGGTTGTTGCTAGAGGAATACTGTACGTAGTCTGACAACCCACCAGCTTCTAGAAAGGGGTTCCACTCATACCTCGGATGTGGATGATGGCCTAGAGCCGCCAAGTGAAGGGTGGAATCCAAGAGACTGACGTTGGTTGGCGTGACCAAGGGCGGGCTTCCTGTTGTCACTGACATCTGCGTGTGATTCACCAGCGACTGTGGAAGGCTTTCAATTGTTGGAAATGTGGGTGGTATGGTGAAAGTGGTTGATGCTAGAGCAGGACGGCCTGGTGGTGGGTATCCTGAACATTCTCGTCTTGATTTCGTACAATTTTTGCACGTCTACTGCATGGTCAGCTGGTTGATGCAGCCTAAGTGGCAGGATTTCTATTACCGGTCTTCCTTCATCACATTTAATTCGCCTCACTCGACAAGCTGTGACTGGTCAGGCTGAATTCTACAAGGGGATATCAGCAAACTCACTCAGACATCCTGTCTTGGTGCGACGGCGAGCAGGAGAGCCAGAGGCCTTTCTCGGCTTCTTCGAGGGTTGACTGACAGTTTCTTTGACCTTCGGGATATCGTTTCCCTCATCTTTCATGTCGGACGCCATGACTGTTTATTACAGTTCGTACTCCTACGCGCTGCCTTTATTTGCATATGTGAAAGACGTTCACGTCCAAGGAGGGGAAATCTGGTTTTGGCGGAGGGACGAAATAACTAGGTGACGTGAGATTGTCATGATCATATTGGTCCGGGGGACGCATTAATGTATCTAGAACCAGGTACTGCAAAAGCTGGGGTGATAAAATGGTAGCTAAATCTCTCACACTGAAGACCCAGTCACGATATCTGACATGGAGGCTTTGCTTATGACGATAGGAAAGCTCATGAATGTTCAGGAAGAAGAGGCTGTGGAATAGGTTACTCCAGGTGAGGACCCGCTGTGTGGGTACATGCTGAGAGGAGCTGCTTAGCATCAACGGGTGCTCAACGCACAGTCGATCATGGGGGATGTCACTATTTCGGTTAAGTGCGTAAGGCTCAAATAGGAGATTTCTGGATTAGACAGAAAATATCAAGCCTTGTGTGTAAGGGCACCGGTTTAGCTTGATGCTCGCAAGCTCAGAAAAATATTCTCCATCAGGGCACACCTGTGGTCGACTTCGTGTTGACCGGGTTCCATCCCATGAATTGGAATGGATCATGTAAAACAGGACAGGCAGCGCGAGTCGAGTGAACAAGCTGAAGGCCAGTGAGAGAGCTAGTAGTGATCCCGGGAGCACAAGCGCATGGGTAGTGGTCTGTTAGCAGCTCCATGTCACAATAGCAGTTTGTACAAACAACCCGATCGTGGAAGCTGCCAGAGTGGGCGAGGGTTTGATAACATCCGGTATGCTTGGTCTAGCTGCCATGCTGCTTACACGAGCTGAAATTTAAGTTCCGATGCCAAGTCAACCGTTGATTGCGAAAGATGGTGATGCCCAATGTGGGATGGGATGAGTAGACATAGGTAGGGGCCACAGCCATTTGATATCGTTTGAGCCTTTCGTGTTGGTACAGTACGTACAGTACGTTACTTGATTGGTGTGGTGCATCCACCTCTAGAGGTTCAAGGTGTACCAAAATGCTGAAGATGGTAGGCGTATGAAGAGCTAGCTGTACGAGCCAGGTGACAGGGGACGGAGGGGAGTCCTTAGCTTGGAAGGCTTCACCCACTTTGGCACCAGGTTTGAAGGTGCTGTTGGTTCATTTGCTTCGAGATAACCAATGGCAAGGTGCATGATGGAAGCGATAACGTTTGGAGCCGACAAACCTTGCTCCAGCAAACACAAGAACAAACTTAATTTTTGCTTGATTGTTTGCACCTTTTTTGACTGTACACAACTGTGAGAACCACCAGCCCACCGGCGGAAGGAAGTCATTGCAACGCATGCACAAGCATTCCTGAAACTCTACCAGGCTCTGCAGCGTAGCTGAACGACCTATCATATGCTCTAGTCACTTCGTGTCTTCAAGCTTCGTATCCGAAAATTCCCCCCATCACAACCCCGACCTCACAGCGTGGCGGGTGTCCGAGAACCACTCCAACATATCTTACAACTGGGGACTAGCACATTTCATCTTTCTTGGTCTCTGTACAACGGCCGTTATGTTCGCAGTCCCAGGTTGGAAGATCGCAGCGCGAACACCGGTACAGGAGCAAGTGAAATCGGCGAGAGAACAGTCTCAAAGCCAGTCATCCGAACCGAAGAAACGCAAGCGAGCCCAGGACGTTCAAACGCAGGGTCCAGCCACCAAACCTTCCACGAGCAAGTCTCAAGAGCATCCAAGAAATGGTGCAACTACTCAAAATCCAAACAAGAAGCACAAAGCCCACCATCGCGATCTGGCACCTAAGCATCCGAAATCAGATCATAGCGCACCGAGAAAACGTGGAAAGACCTCGCGAGTGTTAGACAAAGCTACAGGAGCGAATACTATCCCTGTTAGCCGCACAGTTGGTGAGGTGACTCGGCCTGCCCGTATTGAATCTGAGAAGCCACGAGAGGAGACAGAGAAGAGGAAGAAGTTGAAAAAGCAGAAGGCCACTACCAACGAGGACACCGCAACGCTCGAAACCGAGACGACTACTGCTCTTGATGATCCCAACACACAGCCAAAGGTGGTCTTACCCCCAGCGCCCCCACCGGTCAATGCGAACTTAACACCACTACAAGCCAAGATGCGAGCCAAGCTGACCTCTGCACGTTTCCGCCATCTCAATGAAACTTTATACACCACTTCCTCAACCGATGCCCTACAGCTCTTCACGAACTCACCGGATCTATTCGCCGAATATCACGCTGGCTATTCGCAGCAAGTCAAGGATTCGTGGCCTCAAAACCCTGTAGATGTTTACATCGCTACGCTAAAGAAGCGTGGTAGCCTGAGAGCACCTTCCAATGATTCTCTGCCTCTTCCTCGCCGCAAACCGGGCATATGCACCATAGCTGATCTGGGCTGTGGTGATGCACCTCTAGCTCGAGGCTTGCAGTCAGTGGTGAGAAAGTTTAATTTGAAACTGTGCAACTTCGACTTGCATGCTCCCAACAGTCTTGTTACTAAAGCTGACATCTCAGCACTACCATTGGGCGATGGTGATGCAGACATAGCCATTTTCTGTCTTTCGTTGATGGGCACGAATTGGTTGACTTTTGTTGAAGAAGCTTGGCGCATCGTGCGTGGTGATGGTAAGGGAGAGATTTGGGTTGCCGAAGTCAAGTCTCGGTTTGGTCGTGTGTCGGCTAGGAAGGGCCCTGGCAAGGTGGTCGAGAACAGCGTGGGTAAGCGACGGAAGCCAGAAGTCGCAAGCAAGAAAAAGCGAACACAGGCGAACGACGATGACCTGAATGATTCAACAATTGTGGAGGACGAACGAGAAGCTACGAAGCCGGGAGCGGATGATGATACTGACATTGGACCCTTCATTGATTCCTTTGAACGGCGAGGGTTTGCGCTTAGGGAAGGTTCCGTTGACAAGTCGAATAAGATGTTTGTAAGTATGGTTTTTACCAAAGTTGGTGTTCCAAGAGCGGGCAAGTGGAAGGGAATGAAGTGGAACGGTAAAGAATATCAGCGAATGGAAGAACGAAGAGGAGGGCAGCAGCGGAATCCTCAATGGGGTCAACACGCCACCAATGGAGACGATGAGATCGACGAGCAGGACGAGGGCAAATTGTTGAAGCCATGTGTCTACAAATTGAGGTAGGTCTTGGAGTCTCCGGAAGACCCACAAATTTCTTCTGTCGCCTCTACATATCGATCCAATAAGCTTTCTCGTTCAGATGACGACCAGGCATGCTTCTGACACTCTTCGGTACAAGCCGGTCTTGTGATGGACTGCGAATCTGCAAGCTCCGCTGTACTTCTCCCAGGTAAGCGAATCCACCACTCGTGATAGCCAACTGGACTTAAGCATCGACCTTGCTCGTTCCTCAAGCTGTTCATCATGTATCTACCAAGAAAATAACGAGAGCAGTAAGCATTGAATGTACAGCTTTCCACACTGCCCTTACCAAGTCAAGGTTGTCGATGATTTTCCTGCTTGAGATGCATATTTCATGACAAGTAATCTCTTGTTCGTTGATAGTCTCAGCTTGATGTGGCACTACATATGTATTTAGTAGAGCAAGGGTTACCATTGCCTTCAAGCAGTGTAGCTGAGTGCAAATCAACCACCGGTTGATAAGCTTCTTCTGCAATACGAGAAGTTACGTCATTGTGCAGATGGTTGCGGCTGAACTTAGCAGCGTCTGCCAGAATTTCCAAACACCTGTTTCTATCACATTCCCTACCTCTCAGTTCCACCTATCTTCCAGAAATAAGAAGTCATGGTCCAGGACCACATACTCCCCAGCACGACGCTCCCAGGTCTGTGGCGTTCTAAGGACACGCCAGTACGCCACAGTACGCCGTTATATGTTGCCTAGCAAGATGCCAGAAGCAGAAATCCAATGATACCGAGAGCAACAAAATCGAACAGCTGCAGCTTCAACTAATGATAATGGATCCTGAAGACGCAAGGTTTGAGCCCAGTTCCACACTGGTCGTATTATGTCTGTAGCTTGTTGACACACGCTAATCGTCTTTGTTCTGAACGAACACGATTCGTGTCCTGTCACTTGAGCTCTCCTCTTGTAGGACCGATGCAACAGTACCCATGGTCATAAAACCAACGAAGCGCCGCACTGGTAACATCCAGGATGGAGATTGGTTGATTACTAACCACATCCTGTGATTACTCTTCAACCATCCCCTAGATCGCCCCTTGATATGCGCAAGTACTGTCGCCTATCGTTTCTCGGACAGGCTCACAGCAGTAGTAGCTAACCTAAGACTTATTGCACATCCACACAACGCCATTGCTAACCCTCATCAACGACGAAATCGGTCCTGTTGATGTCAAGCCCTCACCACGCAACTGCAAGCAATAACAGTGCTTCCAATACAGCAGGCATGCAGAACACTAGGTACGAGCAGCAAAACGGTTTCAATTTCACCTTCGGCAGCGGAGACAGCAAAGAAGCTATACCAAGTCGTCAGAACATCCAATTCTCCAATTCCAGCAATATAGTATCAACCTCACCTCCTCTAGTACTTACAATCCCTCAACTAAATTCAAGCCTAGCAGCTCAGAGCATCATCCATACAGTACAGATCCCTCAACTCCACACCGTTCATGCTCACTCACCAATCCAGCCATCCACCCCGTCCTCTCCTCTCCTCTCCCTCCTCCACCATCGACAAAATCCACAAACCCCCTAACCCCAAAATTTTCATCCTCACCCCCCTCTCAATATCCACACTCTTCCATCCTCGTCACGCTCCCGATCACCCCATGCACCTCACCGCGCGTGCCCTCACCACACCACCGTCGTCATCAACTCCTCACACCGGTATTCACGCCCAGGCCTAAAGTCCTCTGCCATCCATCCTCTACCAAGAAAGATACCACCAGCTCCATTCACACCCACGCACCATTCTAAACCACGCACCATCCTATCCATCGAAGTACCACCGTCACTACCATCGTAGACAAAACATCTACAGTAATTTCCTTTGCTATCCATCCCAAAACAAAAGTGGGAGTGGGAACGAAGATCAATTATTCTAATCGTTATGATTTGCGCATCGCTGGGTTGTATGAAGGATGCAGTGAATATGTTGTGTATGGCAGTGTGCCGTGTGAGACGTGCTGTGTGCTATGAGATAGGTATGCATATCCATTTACGAAGGTATGTGTACCTGCCGTTTTGCGCATAGGGAGAACATATGTGTCATTACTTGGTAGTACGGTGCAAAAGCCTACCTGATTGAATATAGCTAGGTGAGCGTACGTGTTGTACCGAGCAGTTGGTTCGCATAGTTGGATGATAAAGAATTGATATTGTTGATTCAATATAAAAACTTACGCAGAGAGCTCATTGCAATACGCTGGAACCAGTCCTGATTGCAAACCCATTGGACTTCGCTTCCTCGTTGTATGCTTGCTAGTTCTGTCTCTTCTTTCCTTCCCGAAATCCCAACGCCTCGCTAAGCTCATATGCGCCTGACACTTTATCAAGGTAGGTACCTAATCACCATCCATCGCCAGCCATTCACCATTGCACAAATATACCCTATGACCCCGTCCCCACCCTCGTACTATCCCCCCCATCCCGCCTCTGCACCTCCGCATTCGTCAACCGCGCACACAGTCCAAGCAACGTAACCGTCTCCGTCGCCGCATAATAATTCAACGAATCGATCAGTATCCTCAAATGCCGATTAAAATACTCCTCATGCCTAAGCAGCGCCTCCTCGATCCTCGCCATCCGCGTCTCATCTAGCTGACTTGGTGGCATTGGCGCCGCCGACGTCGCGCCGTAGATTTTGTAGTTTGCTATGATTTTGTCGCGGCGTGTGGTGTTTGAAGGAGAGGTGGATAACAAGGTGGTGAAGTCGGGGTCGCTGGAGTACAGGCTGCGGGTTGTGAAGGAGGTGTAGGAGGCGAAGACGGTGCATGATGTTACCATTTTTGCGTGGACGCGGAGGAGTTTGGATTGCGTGAGGCCGAGGTCTTTCATGCAGGAGTCTAGCATGTCGAGGTGGGTTTGCATCAACTCGTCGACTGTTTGGCGGGAGCCGAATGCGCTGTTAGAGTTGTTGTGAGGTGTGTTTGTGTTTGTGTTTGTGGAGCGTTGTTGATGGGATGATGGAGGTGGAGTGTTGGTTTCGAGGCTGTCGACTGTACTCATTAGTTTTTGCCATTGAGGTTCTAGGACTTCGGCGGTGGCGTAGAACAGCATTTGCTGGACGAAAACGAGCATTCGTGCACGTAAATTCCATGCCCGCCGCTTCCAAATCTCAACGCGACGAGAGGAGGACTTGTGTAAATAGGGGATTGCTTTGTTGTGCTCCGACCAGCAGTCTATTAGCATTGTTTCGAGGTGGCGAAGACTGAGTGTGTAGCGGAGGATAAGCTGGTAGCGCGTTATTGTTTTGCGGGAGATGATGAGAGAGAGCGGAAATGGGACAGAGTAATCCAGCTCGAGCGCATCATAGCCGGAGATGCCTTTGTCCTTCTCGTCTTTGCTGGTGCTGGTCGCGGAGGCGGGTATTCTATACTGCTCTGCAGAGATAGCATCAGGGTTGTCTGTGTCAATGCCCTGGACGTTCACAATTTTCATGAGCCACGGGACTAAGCCTAGTTCGTTCATTTTGATCTTCACGTCTTCTTTGTAAGGATCATTAACGGCTATGCTGCCAGGTTGGTAGAGAACTAAATCCAGGAGGGACTGTAATTTGCCGATGTTAACGTCACGTTGAGGCTTGCTGAGTTCGGAAGCAGATAGTTCGAGGAAGTAGAGAAAGAATTCGGCTCGGTCAAGGAAGAAGTAGTGTTTGATGGAACGAAGGCGGCTGCGAAGGGAATGCTTGGCGAGCATGAGTGAAAGAAGTTCTTGGTTGGCGAAAGAGTAGGCATGATTGACATTATCGAGGAATCGAGAGTCATTGAAGGATGTTGGGATATGTTCCATCTGACTGGTTATGTTGACGCCTCCACACTCCCGAACAACATTGAGGTACTTTCCCGCTAGAAGAACTCTATCCTTGACGGCTTGGAGTTGAGGAGGGATCTCCTTCTCGCGGATGAAGTATCTCTTCTCCCAGTATTCGTCGGTATAGTCCTCGTCGAGTTTCTCCCGTTTGATGCTTGTTCGCTCGCCAACCAAGAATTCATCGTGAGGATCTTTGATAGCACCATGATGCAGCCACTCGTTGAGCATGGTCATGTATGGTTTACTGGCTTCTCGTAGCAGCATTTCCAGAATTGACCTTGCAGCAGGATCCCCCGAGTATGTTGCAAGTCGTTGTGTTAGCAGTGCAAGGACATTCCCACCAATGCATCGTTTTTGAATCATGCTACCCGGTAGCAGATCACCACCCTCCCGTAACCTCTCCATGATGTTATCTGCATCCCAGTCGTCCGTTGACTCATCAACATCCTCCTCTAGCAGAGCATTTTTCTTGAGCAGCTCCTGAGCTACAGCATACAGTTGTGCCAGACTTTGAGCTGTGGGAATAACAGATAGATGCATCTGATGGAGTGTGAAGGCTGAATCACCAGTCACCTTGGCTTCTAATTGCGCGACCAAGATCAAATAGTCTTTCAACAGTTTTCTCATAGCAGCACAGAGAGCGTGGTTGACGGCACCATACTCTTCCCGACTTTGAATTTCGACGAAGGCCTCCAGTGCAGAGTAATGACTAGCCATGACCAGCATAGACTCTACCAAGTCCTTCAGGCTCGGATCAAGACTAGAAGATGTTTTCCAGCTCGGCCCAAGCAGACGGTCCTTCTCTTCAGCAGGGTTGTGTGTATCCGCAAAGCTAACGTACTGGCCTTCAAATCCCATGAACACATACAACAAGTCGTCAAGCAGAGCCTCCTCTTGCTGGACCATATTCATATGTCCGAGTTGAGAATTGTGAAGAGAGGTTGGAGCATCTCTCTGCAATGCAGGCGCAGTGATTCGAACTGCAAGAGGTGCAGAAGAGTGAGGTATCAATCTCGTCTCTGGAGCCCATGGTTTGATATCTGGTTGCGAGTCGCGTTCTGATCGTCGCTTCAATGGAGGACTCTGTAAAAATTTCTTGCGACAGCTTCTACTGTCGCCATCGAAAGCGTCATTCACAAGACTCTTACGAGTGCGAGTTCCATAGGCCTCTGTAGTGGTTATGGTACGCCGCTCCTTGCGTCTCTCAGTGGTCGCATATTTCACCGACTTTGGATTGAGCTCATCTCCATTGTCAAAACCATGTTCTGTGAGCACTGGCGAACCGTTTTCCTGGACCTGTGGTCGTTCGTAATCCGCAAATCGAGTCGAATTCACACGGGAGGGTAGGCCATTTGCGTGTGCGCTGCGTCGTTCGGTCGCAGAAGCACTACGATAGTGTGCAGAGTTCATGATATCGCCTGCCCATGCTCATAAATCCGGCACTGAGCATATGCAGGTATTCACACTGCAAAAACGACATGTGTATGTTCTACTTTGTATAGTCCAACAAACACGCTTCGTTGCCCGCAAGTGGGGCACTCCGCAAAGGCGCGTCGCGAATGCCAAGAAAAACTCTCCCTTTGAGCTTAGCGTGAGGCTGCTGTATTGTTCAGTGCTTCACCTTCACCTTGCCTTCATGGTGAGTGCCAATCGCCTGTTGAATACGGTTGTCTGAACTGCTTACTTGAGCCAACCTGGACGATCTAATGTCATGACATGCATCCACCAAACCCAGCGGCTTTTGTCATTCTTGATTCTAAAGAAATTTGTTAAACTTAAAAGAGTTCTGAAATTACATAATCCCCAGATAAGCACCAACAGCGATTAAATCATACAGCACCTTTCATCATGTACAAGGGGTGCTACCACGACTATGTTTCATATCCACACTCAACGGCAGGGCTGCGATCGGTTCCTTGTCCTTACCATTGTACAACAGTCATTCACCTCTACAGCACACGCGAGTGGCTTCAGGTAGCAGCTGCTGAATCATCTTTGCACGGTCACTTGCCGAGTGCCGCAGCGGGACCGGGCTCGGTCGGCCCTATCTCTTCATGTCCTTCTGCAAATTGATACACATGTTTATTGGGCCACGGTGGGAAGGTCGTTCATTAGCGCAGCATCTCATCCACATGTGTGCATGGGAAAGGTACGTCGTGATTCAGTGATTGGCGCGCTCATCTGTGGATAGATGTTCAACCCATGTACTTCGTATGGTCTTAGTGAAGGTTGGGTTCCACTCCACTGAAAACGGGTATTTGGTGTTGAGTTAACAAAGCAGGGCATGTCCCCTCCTCTTGCTCGACTTGAAGCATCAATATCTATTTAATTGTACCAGTGTCAAATTCTTCCTGCTCTGACGTCGTCCCCCAACATCAAGCCACATTTGCCAAAGAAGACCTTACTAATACCAAGAGGCTATCAACCATGGTTTGCCGTGATTGCTTCAGAGGCACTATCCACGACCATGCCGTACCAAAGGGAGTGTTACAAGACCTCTACGGCTACAAAACCTACGTATCCATGCCTGCGAATACCCCATCTCCAAAATCAACCATCGTCTTCTTCTGCGACGCATTCGGTCTGAATCTCCCCAATAACAAGATCCTCGCCGACCACTACGCCGACAAAACCGGCTGTCGAGTCCTAACCCCGGACATCATCCCCGGCGGAGGTGTCCCCGAGAGCACAATGCACGCCATGAACGACACATTCAGAGCTGTCCCATCATGGTGGTCCTACGCGAATCCTCTGATGTACGCGAGCAAAGCATGGGCAATCCTCAAATTCGCACCAGTTTTCATTCCATTCATGCTCCGAGCCGCCGCTCCCGGATCATACCCTGAATGCGTCAGATACACCCGCGCCGTCTGAGCCGACATGCCCACCGATGCAAAACTCGGCGTCGCAGGGTTCTGCTGGGGCGGCTACCCAAGCACAAAACTATGCGGAGAGCCAGACATTCAAGGAGGAACAAAAGCACTCATCGACGCCTCCTTCGCAGCACACCCTTCATCCCTAAACGCACCAGACGACGTCGTAAATGCTCTGGACAGATTCAAAGTCCCATACTTCTGCGCCGTCGCCCAACAGGATTTCCTATTCAACCAGCAAGTGGCTGAGCAGACCGAAGCAGCAGTAAAACAGAAACTAGGCCCTGGGGTAGGGACTTATGAGTTCTATATCCACGAAGGTGCCCATCATGGATTTGCTGTGCGGGCATCCCCTGATGAGGGCTCCGTTGGGAAGGGGAGTTACGAACTTGCTGCAAAACAGGCTGTGGACTGGTTCAATAAGTATTTGCAATAAGCTGTGGCGTCGGCTACGCAGTTACATG
>Ga0181467_100715_pt1 | contig 16445 bp, 19 predicted proteins | sample InSIn5gowninarea_2_FD_119079 | JGI IMG/M metagenome (GOLD analysis project Ga0181467, IMG submission 119079) | Clean room microbial communities from NASA Spacecraft Assembly Facility at Jet Propulsion Laboratory, Pasadena, California, USA -... ... | reverse complement strand
TGTTTTCACGGATCAAGACAGTGTCGACGTTGTCGTAGGGAGTTTTGTAGCCTTCGAGAGAGCGGCAAGGGCGGACGTTGGCGAAGAGGTTGAATGTTCGTCGAAGTGTGAGGTTGAGGGAGACGTGACCCTTTCCAATGGGCGTCTATCGATGTGTTAGGGTGTTTGCTATAGTGCTGAAAATTGAAGCTCCGTTGCACTACGTACAGCAAGAGGGCCCTTGAGAGCGACGTAGTTCTTTCGTATACTGTCAATGGCTTCTTGTGGGATTGTAGTCTTGCCATCGACAAGTTTCGGGGAAACATCAATGGGTTCCCAGTTGATCGGGACCTGGAAGATTGTCTAAGTTGGGTATCTTAATCCTCACATGATTTTTCACTCACACCAGCAGCCTTGTAGATATCCTTGACGGACTGGGAGATCTCAGGTCCAATACCATCACCCTCGATCAAAGATACCGTGTAGTTGCCCTTTATACGCAAGACTTGTCAGCTTCTTATTGCATTTGTTTTTCATCTCTTTGCGCCGATAGTCTTACATCAGAGCCTTTTGTTCCCTTGAAGTGTCCAACCTTGCTGGCATATCCTCTTGAAACCAGCTGGATTATCGTCAGTATTGCCTTCCCCTTCCTGTCTTCAAAGCTTGTATATGCGCACCTGTGTCACTGGGGCATATCTTTGAATGCGGAAGGATTGGCGCGCGGCGCCTGCGAATGTGCGAGATGCCAGCATCTTCAATGAGCTTCAGTATTCGGGAGGTAGTAGTGAAGCCAGAAGAAAGAGAAGACGAGGAAGGGATTGATGTTGTCTGTTGAAGAAAGGCAGAAGCTCTATCTTCAATCTCTGCGGAAAGAACAGGGCCGTTATCCCCAGAATTGGCAACAACGCCAATGGGTTCAGTCAACATTGACTTAAAGCTCACACCATCTGCACCTTACTGCTATATACGTTGAGAGAGTGACGAGACTATACAATCGACAGCAGGATGACAACTACAGAAGCAGCATTACTATCTCACTACAACCTCAACACGCTCTATCCAACTTCATGGCCAGCAGAAAAGGACGAGGAAGACGCGTTGCACGAAGATGCGGTATCGGTACAAGGAGCGTCATTGCAGAGAGGACCTAGTGTGAGGTATAGCGTGCCCGGTGTGCAGAAGAGCAGGGACAATATCGAGTCTCTGGTGCAGAAAGACGAGGCAGATCCTCTAAGTGGTGCACCCAGCATTGTCCATGTGCTTCAGCAACGTGGTCTTCCTGTCGAGGACAACTTTAGACTTCGCAATCGCTTTCTCCTCTCATCGACAACCTTCTCACCATCTCTATACTTGTCCGAAGTCCACAAATCCGCCAGCACTCAGGAACTGCTAGAAGGTCTCGACTTCCTTTCTCGCTCTATTGAAGAAAAGTCGGCATCTTTAAAAGTCTTGGTCGAATCAAACTTTGAGCGCTTCGTTCGCGCAAAGGCGACTATTGATAACGTCTACTCTGAGATGCGCCAAGAAAGTTCTGGAATTGCCGCAGAGACAGCCAAACCTGATCGCTCATCCAAAATGTTTGGTCGTGGAATCTCGTCTAGAAATGTTAGTGGTGCTGCCAAAGTACCACCCGCCAGCAGAGGCGGCAAAAATGCGTTGGTAAAAGAGAGCGAGTATGGTCTGGCTGGCATCAAGACACCTTTGACAGATGCGACAACAAAAGCGGAGGAGATATGGGCACCTGCTTTTGGTGGGAGACAAAGGGAGGAACAGCTTCGATCAGTACTTGACGCTATTGAAAGAAACCATGATATGTTGGAAGCCGGCGCATTGGTCGACGATTCAATGAAAAAGCGAGATTATGCTAAGCTCGCAAGTCAATATCAACGTGCAAACAGACACGCTGTAGAGGCAAAGATTGTTGCTGAAAGAGCTCAAAATAATGGTCTACAACTTTCAGATGAACAAATACAACAAATACTGATAACTGCAAGAGTATGGACAGATATTGAGAAACGAGCCGATCACTTCAAGCAAGATGTCTGGAAGAGGCTGCAAAATCCAGACCTGTATCAAGGTAAGGATGAGCATCTCGATCTAATATCGATCTTGCTGGAGCTAGGTGTGTCGGAAAACCCAATACCAATCTGGCTTGCCAGCCGCCAAAAGTATCTTCAGGAGAAAATTACCACGACCTTTGAACAAGCTCGGATTGAGCTCGAAATACAACGACGTCGTTTAGCAAATTCTCAAAAGCCAGCTGCTGCACAAATTGCTGCATACTTACGTAATGCTGGAGACCCTAGGCAGAACCAAGATGACTACGCTCTGGACACTGTGCCAATAGTACGATTCTGGGACAAAATCTGCTCGTCACTGGAGGCTCTCCTATCCTTGCGCAATGGAGTGCTTGCGGAAGTCCTCGACTTTGCAACGTCGGTCTCTTCTGTCGTAGATGGCAAGCTGCAACGTAGTCTGCCTACAGGCATTGAAGGGAGGAGTCGAAAACATCATAAGCTGGATTCTGAACAAGAGCGGAGACTCGAAGATGATGTTCTCGGCCTTTTCACAACAATAAGAAAGCAGATACATGCTTTGTTTATTGAGTCTCCTCTTGAAGATATGTCTGCTTTGTTTGATAGTGCCTTTGATGCCTCAACAACTAGTGTAACATCACCAAAAAGACCTCGAATGGGCATTAGCTCGGAAGACGTTCCTGATATAGTACCTCAATCTGGAGAATTTTGGGACAAATTTGCATTCTGGCCACCACGAGGTAATTCATCTAGTGGATCCGCATTTCTGAGCAGGATTGTCAATATCGTCGCAACCGGCGCAAGCGAGATTGGTGCGAATGAGTTTGCATTGAAAGATGAAGGTACGCTGGCACAACTGAGAAATTTGATCAGCGACGTTCGGGAAAGATCAATCACAGCTATTTGTGCGGCATGGGTTGCCGATGCAGAGAGCTGCCGAGGCCTTGAGGATTGGACAAGATCCTCTGAAAAGAAAGATCTGACTACGTTACCTGGATATCTAAGTGCATATGAAAGTAAGATGCTGGACAATTTACAATCCATCATACACCTTCGTATAGCACAGTCCATGGTCATACCACCGTCGCCACAGCGTCATCTGGAGACAGTTCAGCGAGCGTTCAAAACGAGTCTTTATAAGGCCTTCACCAGTATCATGGAGAACGCAGCAAACCCCACCAGCACGGATTTGTTGTCTGACGACAATGCATTGGCTTCTCCTGCTCTCCAGGCATTGGCACTAGACAGCATAAATGAAACCTTCAACGTGACTAATGTGGTAAGTCTCAAATACATGAGGGAGTACATTGTACCAATACTAACCATGTTCAGAACGTGCGAAAATTGCTCACAATCTCAAACTTCCAATATCTACGTTCAGAGGTCGTACCAGCTCTACTCACACAATTCGAAACTAAATTCGCCCTTCCCGCGCCCCTTACCGATGACGCCAAAGCTTTCCGCGACGTTCTAGGTCAAATGCACGCCCGTGTATTCCAAGCATACGTCCGTCCAGTCACCGAAGTCGTCCGAGTCACAATCACAAACGGCATAATCTCACCTTCCTACGCCACGCCCAGTAACGGCAGCGAACAGACAACTCCAGCCCGCCCAACCGACGCAAAACCCTACGTCTACGACGTCCTCCTCTCCCTCGTCCACATGCACACCGAAATCTCCACCACCACCCCCTCCCAAACCCACTCAATCCTAGCCTATATGCTCGAACAGATCTCCTCCGCCCTCCTCCACTCATTCAAGCAGCGCCCCCGCTACACCCTAAGTGCGCTCATGCAAGCAACCCTGGACGTCGAGTTTACAGCACAAACGCTCAATAATTATACGACGGAGAAGGCGAGTGAGATCCAAGGGCAGATTTATTTGGCGTTGGATGAGAGGACGGATAATGAGGCGAGGATGAGCTTGCAGCAGGAGTTGCCGGAGATGAGGGCGATTCTGAAGAGGTTGAGGGAGGGGACGAGAGGGGAGTTTGTCTGTTTTAAGAGAGAGAGAAGAAGGGAGAGGAAGGAGAGGGGGGAGGAGGGGCTGGGTAAGTAGGCTTTGAGTGGTTGAGTTGGAGATGTGATTAGAGATGATGTACTGTATGTGATCTGATCTAAACTAGCATTTTTACTCTCTTTCTGTTCCTCTGGACTTGAGGTCCAAACGTCTCGGGCGTGTGGTTGTCGACTATATATAGTATGCCTCTACGCTGTTGTCCTGCTCGTGAGCTCTGCATTGCTCAATACGAAAAACATGTTCGTTTCTCAGCAGTGCATCATCAATCTCTCGTGTCTTGTAATAACGCTCCCCGATTAAAGGAGTCATACACATCCTTAAAAGACTCCCCTATTCCTGCTCCGTCACCCAGCTCGACTATCACGTATACTGCTTTCCTCTCTACGTATAGCCCGATCAATCAATATGAGCATGACTGTTCGGATGACTGGCGGGTAGTAGAGACTAGAAAAGAGTCAAATGTAAACGACGAGAGATACAGTGGCAGATCCATGAGAAGTAGACAAGAAAGGCAAGTATTGAAGAACTCGGTACGAGACATAAACTGAAGAGAGAAGAGAAAGAGAAAGAACACGTAGGACGCAGGACGAGCGAAGAAGAGCGGAAAATGATGTAGGCAAGAAGTCGAGCAGTCACAGTGGTAATGATGCTTGTACCAGACAAACTATAAGGACAGTACACCTTCCACACAACATACTGACAGACAATATCTTGATCCAGACGAAGAGCACGGGTACCTGGACTACCTCCTACCTACCTTCATCACTACGCACCAACAACGACAACAACAAGAAGAAGACTGCTGACCCCGGAACACAGGCGTATACTGTAACCCGCAGGTCGACAGGATCGACAAACCTGTACATGCTAATTTAATCCAATACAATACACCTTTTTGCTCATTGCTTTTCTGGTTCTTGGTTGTAGCGTGTGGCATGGTCAGTCACGTATGCTGGTGCATTTCCTATCGATTAAGTGAGCATGTTCTGCACGATTTTGTCTTGACGCTGTATCTTAGTCACAGATATCTTCTGATGCACTCTTTCGTTCCTATACAGAATCATGAGACTTTGCATTAAGGTAAGAAGTATGAGAAATAAGCTCTTTAAGCCTTCAAGTAGGCAATAGTAGGTTATGTTTCCCCATCTACGGTCTCTGGAAGATGGTCGACATATAGCTATATCTATCACCGAACTTAGTATATGCTCCGTGATGTGCATCGTGCGCAGTGCGTTTTCGGCTGGAATGCTGTGCTTTGCAGAGACGCACACCCGTACTGCTAGTCTTGGATAGTTGCCGCGTGATGACAATTGGACGAAGCAGTGAGAATATTAAGCCTGGAAGGTGGCGTTTGGTATGCCTCCCGCCCTCGGGCTTGGTTCAGCAGTGACCAACTAGATTAGACGAGTCTCTACACTGTACGGAAATTGTGCGAGGTGCGAGAAATGGGGATATTCGAGATCGATGATCCTGTCTTGAGATAGCACGTTTCGTCGTAGAAGGAATACCGACTCGAGTTAGTGGCGGTGCCAGCTGTCAGGAGGAGGTAGAATGACAACCACATCACTATTCCGTGAACATGTTTCGTACTTCGACGTTGATGATCACCAGCTCGCCATTAGGTTCTCGCTGGTATTGTCTTCCTAATATTCTCATTCTCGCCCTCCTGTGTCGGACTCTACGGAAGAGGCAGGCGTGAGCGCTTGCTCGGTAATGCGCCCCTGCAGGGTGCGTGCTCGACCATATTCTCTAATAGTTGCCGTTAGTTAGGAACTCCTTTCAGCCTCATTTAACACTTGAGAATACAAGTTTTTGGCCACTTACATCTTATCTCCTGTCATAGGATCATAATACATGTTGTTGCTCTTCAGAGCCACATTGATGAGACAGTCAGTCAACACGGTGATGGAGGTCGCGGGAAAATTGTCGCACTTTCGTGACCAGGCTGCCCTATCGCCGAGAAGTGGAGGTTCTCTGTCTTTGAACAAGAGAGTGAGGAGCTCATTGGAAGTTTTTTTAACAAAAAGATTCGAGGTGTATTTGTGAAGCTCGGTTTGTACTCTACACGACTCAACTGAATGTAGTGGTCGTCCTCGCAATCGTGGACTGACGATCTGTACAGTTGGGAGCGCCAGCTTCGTGGATCCACTTGTTGTGCTTCGACTTTCGCGTAAAAGACTCATTGGAATGACTACTGGGCCCCAGGAATATGGCTCTGTCTCGGACGTCACACAATTGATGACGCTAGCAAGTCCTATTACGTAGAAGACATGATTGTTCGGTGCCGGCGCCTGTTTTGGATCAAAGGAGAATCCGACGACCTTCCGGTTTGCGATGCCAGCCTTGAGCATGTCAAAGGCGATCGGGAATTTGCTGAATACGTTGAGCTTTGAACTTGTGATTCGACCAGGATAATCTTGCACAAGATTTCGGAGCTCGCGCGCCAGTATCGGAGTAAGCTGCTCCACGAGGTCGTCGCTAGAAAGGCTGTATCAGCAAGTGAAGGATACCAAGACAGTGGCGGACAAACCCATCTGCTATCATAACAACGTACGCCTCAGAGTTGTCGAAGTACTCCATGAGTTCTCGAATGCGAATTCTCAGGGCCTTACACGAAATCTCCGCAGCCAAGATACATTCCTGCTGCGAAGGTGATGACTTTTGGTGCTCCAAGTGATCCTGAGCTTGTTCCCACTTCTCCAATTCTTTTTTCTGAGTGTCCGCTGCCCGATTGTGATTCGTCCCTTGGACAACCCGATCCTGTTGTGCTGTCTCTTCTTCAACCTTTTTGTCGTATGTCTGTGCTTTGCTCCTTTCGGCAGAGCCTCTCATGCCCGACTCGATCAGCTTACCACCACCTTCGAGTACGCCAGATGCAACATGACCGAGCACCGCAGGCCCTGCGAACTTGGCGCCAGTATCAACGAGATTTCTAATAGTATTGCCGGTTTTCTCGGCCTCGCCAGTCGCGGTCGCGGTTAGCTTGTCCGCAGTTGGACCATTAGCAGCTGCGTTCACAGCCGCTGGTGTATCTCCAGGTGGAATTCCAGTGGCAGACGCATCGACCTTGACGTTGGCATCGGCTACCATGTTGAAAAGCGTATATCGAGCTGTGTAGTGTATTTATAGTTGATATATTGACGCTGTTTGGCACAATCAATTGACAAAGATCGAACGTAGCAGCTAGCCACTTCGCGGCACGATCAGTCAAGGAGTCTTTATAGCACGACGCAACAGTTTGGGATCACGGAATGGAAGCATCAGCTCTGGAGGATATGCATCGCAAACAAGCACCAGATCAGATCAGGGGATGGCATTGTGAGCTACAACAGCTCAACATGTATCTTGCTAAATCTGGATCTGGCTTGCATATTCATGCAGCAGAAGAGGAGATGTACAATGTACATAGCGATGTATAGCTGAAACACTTCCGAAACACACAGCCACGCGAAAAATCCGGCTGACACGGATCACAACAAAGAACGAAATGCAGGAAGAGTGCAATAACAGGTGGCATTTTGCCCCATGCTAGTTCGGTTTATAGATGGAGGCGAGGTCGAGGTCGTGAATGTAGTCCAAATTGCCACTATGAAAATAGAAGTGGCGACTTAAAACTCCTCAGCCTCATTTCTAGAAGACCCACGTGTTTTCACCCGCAGCCGAAAGACGATCGAGCGATCCCCCTCAATCTTTTGTTCTCGTTGGCGGACGACACTCCGGCTCTCCACCTCCTCGAAATACATACACGTATACATGTGTCTACCTTCGATCACCTCGCAGCATGAGAGAGGCAGCGACAGAAACGAACAATCGAGTTACGGCGCCTTCAAGCTGAGGCGGGGTACCGAAAAGTGTAATATCGTGGAGAAATGGAATGGCATTTTTGCAAAGTGGATACAGGAATTCACACATAGGTGGTTTAGCATCAGCGTCAGCGGTAGCCTCGTACCAAGCCGAATGGATATTGCGAGGGGGTCAATGCGTGAGGAGTCTCTTGAAAAGGACCGGTCTAATGACCATTGAATTCAATTAGCTTGTTTGTGCTCACGACCTGTATTCTCTTCCATTTCCACTCCATTTACATCTGATATCTGAGTCCAGCACAGCCAGAAGACTTGCTCCCACGGTCTTACCACCACAAGTCTGCAGTATCATCCCGAGTTGATCCAAAACGCCCAGGCTAGACTCCGAATCTAGATGACACCGCCGTCTACGTTAGCTGTTCAATCATTGTATCCTTCGTCCACCCAAAGGAGTGTATAGAGTTTGTTCGTGTGTGTGCGCTTTTTCTTGCCTCGCCTCTATACTACTCACTCATTGAGCGAGTCCATTCTCATCCATGCCTTCGCCTTGTGCGTCGACGTTGTGGTAGTCGAGGATTTCAGAGTACATCATGATCTTCCAGGTGTCGACTGGGAGGTCTGCATCGTTGAAGGACCAATCGAACTTGTCTTCTGCTACGGGCTCGTCGGTAGGATCGTGGTATGGAGAGAGGTATTCGTGTGCAAGAGCATCACCAGCCTTAACACGCTTTCGCGGGTCGAAGACAAGCATGGCCTCGAGCAGGTCAACGGCAGCAGGATCTGCAGTGGTGAATTTGCTGCTCAAAGGTATTCTTTCTCGCTTGGGCAAAGACTGAACGAATCTAAGTGTCTGTGAACGTATTAGAAGAGGCCAATGTATGGTTCCCAAGCATGCTACTCACGTTCTCACTGCAAATGCCCTGAATCACATCGTCTGGTGGAGTGCCAAGGAGCTCGGTGATGATGGAGAACTGGTTGACATGATCCTTTCCAGGGAATAGTGGCTTTCCTTGTAACATCTCTGCAAAGATACATCCAGCACTCCATATGTCAACCTCGACGTCGTACTTTTGCCATGTGAGCATAATCTCGGGCGCTCTGTAGTATCTTGTAGAAACGTATCCGGTCATCTGAGGGTCTTGGATACGAGCAAGACCAAAGTCACAAATCTTAAGATCACAGTTCTCGTTGACCAAAATGTTACTGGGCTTGAGGTCACGATGGACAACTCCAGCAGAGTGTACGTATTTTAGACCACGCTATTTTATCAATCAGTCGTGTTTCTTGTGCCGGCTTCATTGGGTAGGTTTTCAACATACGAGGATTTGGTAGAGGAAGTATTGTATGAATTGCTTCTCGAGTGCGCGGGACTGAAGGAGGCGGTGGAGATCGGTTCCGAGTAGCTCAGTGACGAAGTAGCTGTTTAGGTGTCAGAAGTGTGTTCTTTCATTGAGTTTTGCTCAACTTCGTACATATCCTCGAGGGGTGAAATGAAAATATCGCTCAAGCTGATAACCTGTGCGGGAAATCAGTCACTGCCAGTATCTCAAAGATGTCTCTTTAGTGTTACATACGTTCTCGTGACGCAGGTGCTTCAATAGCTTAAGCTCACGATAAGTCCTCTTTGCCAATACGGGTGTGCTGAACGGCTTCATAATCTTCTTGACGGCCACGGCTTGTCCGGTGAGTTGATCCTTCGCAGAACTGAGTGGGGGTGTAAGCGGATGAGCTGAGATTAGCTGGATCGGATGGCATACCAGACGAGACCAAAGGCTCCCATTCCCACAGGTTGCAGGTCGGTATATCTGAGATCATGGTGTCAATTGTTTTGACCCTCATACTACGGTAAAAAGTTCGAATCTACCTGCTGGTGATCTCAAAGGTCGTCCCGAAGATCTGGGCGCGAACGAATTCTGCCATGGTGACTGCTGTGGAGGAGGTTGTTTCTGGGTGGTATCAAATGGAGTCCTCAGTGGCAACGCAGAAGGAAGCAATTGTAGAGAGCAGGAGTTGGCAAAGCGACAGGAGGGTGCAGAAAGTGTTTGTTGCAGTCGGAATCGTGTAGTGGTTCGTTGTGGCTAGAGGGAAGCGATCAGCGATTTCCCAAGATTGGGCTGAACTTGCCGGTCACCCACCGCAGCTTTAGGAGACTCCTTTATCGATCGCCACTGCACTATCTCTAGGTACGGCATTGATAGCACACTATGCATGCGTGACAAATTGTGTTTCATTATATTGTGCTGGGAATAGTAGTGACTATCGGGGTATCTATCTACCAAAGCCAAACCATCCTCGCTTCTTAGGTGTGCCTGTCTCTTCTGCAGCAGGCACGACGGCCTCTTTGATAGCCTCCGTCGCTTGCTTAGCTGTCTCGACCACGCCGCTCACAATGCCCTCCGTTCCTTCACCCTGCCCATTGATCTCCTCGTCATCAGCCTGGCTTCGTCCTGGGTATTCGATGTAGTTCCAGGCAAGGTCCAAGAAGATCGGCTTCACAGGTACTGGTTGCATCTTAGGCGGCCAAGTAACAATGTTATCGAGATCGACTTGACCAGATGCTGGATATTCGTGAAGGCGCTCGGAGATGGGTAGGGGCTTGACCCCAGTAGACTTTTCATCGTTCATGTGCTGCTTTAGGGCTACCAAACCACGCTGCCGCAGGATGAGAAGTTCTAGATGTTCAGAGAGTCTAGATACTTGGTCTGTGGTCACTTCTAGTGAGGATGGCTTTTCTTCAGACTTGGCAACTGTTGATCCAGATAATGATTCGGAAACTGTTTGAGCGAAGGTTTGTGCTCTTGCGAACAGTACTAGTGCTTCTTTGTGTGCGGATAGTGCAGCATGGGAATACCCAATGTTGATACATTTTAGTGCTTGAAAGTACGCTCTCTGTCCATCCAGCTCAGCCATGAAATCGGAATCACGAGCAGCACCTCGAAGGTCCTTGACAGAGTCTATGGATTGCAGAGTCGCATCATAGAGGACGACTCGCTCAGTGAGACGTATGATCCGGCGAACTTTGCTCTCGGGCTCAACTGCTTGATCGGATGGTCCTTTCTTTGCTTTCTTTACTGGTCTTCGCTGTTCTTGACCAAGCTCGAGTCCATCATCCTGAGTACCAGGAGATGATATGAGTACACGATTGCGGCCAATACGCCAACTGATCAGTGCATAGTTAGCAGCCAGATCTGAAACACGCAGATCCTGCATTCGAGCATCTGATTCTGTGACTCCTTCTTTGGTGAGGTCGGAAATTGAGCGGCGTACTGCATCAACAGTGTCTTGAGCTGATGTAAGCACAGGGTCAAATTGTGCAGCCAGTGCTTGAGCACTAATATCCTTTGATTTGGCGATGAAATCTGAGAGCTGTGTAGTCGCTATCGTTGTCGCTGCCATAGCCTGACCGATTGCTGCATCAGCTATCGGTGCATTTCTGCCTCTCCACGATATCGTCGTCGGTATGGACACAGTACTGTTTGTTCCATCTTGAGTTCTAGCTGCTGTGGCTGCCTCGTCGTTGAATGCTGTAGGGTTGAGCTTCTCCACCATGCTAACAAGCTCGGATTCTTCTCTTGGAAAATGCTCCTTTGCTGTCGTCGCGACGGCTGTAGTACGTGGCAGTCGAGACTGGTACGCAGCATACCTTATACTTGGGTCGACAGTACCACCAATGACCTCTTTGAATTGGTCTTTCTGTGTCGCATATAGCAAAGCACTATAGATTACATGCGCTTCTGAAAAGTGTACAACACATTTGCGCCATGCGACAGCTGGATCCTCCTTTCTTTGTGATGACTGCTTCTCAAATTCTTCTGCTCCAGCTAAACATTGCGCATAAGCCCGAGCTTCTAGGTAGTCATTTTCTGTTGCTTTTGTGGTCTGGCGATCTTGCAATAGCTCCACCAATTTCTGTGCGTGGCCTATTGCTTTGTGCAGACGCGAAATGATGTGCTGCCTGGTTGAGCCAGTTATACGTTGGTCTGCATTGTCTTCGGCGTGTGAAGATTTGATATGCATGGCTTGAGACCAAGCCCTTTCAGCCTGGAGGAGGATGAGGTGCGCAAATCTAGGTGAATATAAGTACGTGTCGTATCAGTTCGGCTTTCTTCATCACCTACTCATGCCTCGAAGCAATGTCCTGTGCAGTCACAGGGGCCTTTTCTGTATATTTGGCATTTTTGGGTGTGGTGCGTCCAAGCTTCTTTCGTAAGGCGAGCACTTGTCGTGTGAGCTGGCTGTGGTAGGAGTTGTAATCACCGATCAGGAAGGCGCGATTCCTATTGCCATGCACAAAGGTTGTGATGTCCATGATATGTGGTTTGTTGTGTGACTTTGCGAAACTTGGACTCAAAGAGAGCGTGTTTGAAAGTTGTTTCAGCACAAGCTTGCACCCTGCTGTCGGTGCATGAATCTGCTAGCGGCCAACCGAGGTTTCATAACCGAGGAGGGGAAAGTTGATTTTATATAAACCATTGTGAATATTCCAATGTGATTGAGAGTGTCTGGACACATAATCTACTATAATGCCTGTGTGTACTTTACAGCTTGTGACCCTTTCTGCCACACTTCATCATTTCGTAAAGCAAATTAAAGCTGCAGAAGAGCAGCCATTGGTACTCTCTCAAGTGGTTCGCTGGATGATAACACCAACTCAATTATCAGTCGATCCTCTTCTCAAACTCCAATGGGATGTGCTTGTGATATATAAAGGAACAACTGGATTGTCTTCGTCCACTAAGGCACTGACGAAGGATGTCTTCACAATACAAGCTGGCATACCCTCGTCCATCGTCAATAACTTTGCAGCCACCAACAAACGACTTCTACAACCAATGCATGTTCCGGAACTGACTGGAGCTCTCGATCGTCCTCGTGTAGCAGACTCAATGCAAGATCTCGAGTACACGAACGACATGAGGTCATGGATTAGGAAATGGGATCCGAACAACAACAAGGGTGCAGTCAGTATGCTTAATCTCCTCGCCTTCAAGCCCAACATGCATGAGGAATACCTCAAATACGGCAAAGCTTTCGCGGAGAGCATTGGAAGTCGACGGGGAGGTGTAGCCAAGCTAGTCGGCAAAGTAACGGGTGGCGATAGAGGTCTTACACCAGGAGAAGGTGGTTGGGATGAGATTGCTCTTGCTCATTATCCCAGTATCAGACACTTTGCGGATATGGCCGCCAGCGAGGACTATCAGGCTGTCAATCACAAGCACAGGATTGGAAGCCTTCGTGATACTTGTATACTTTGTACTAGTGAGGTTGGCCTGCCGGATGATCATGAGCAAGCAAAGCTTTAGTTATCGTGCAATATACCAATCAATCATTGGATTTCACCACACATTCGAGCGTATTGCCCTTTCAGTCTTACTCTCGTACGATATGCCTTTTTATCGCTGCAAGAAGCTGAGATAAAGGGAAAGCGACACCACTACCTGCAGCCATACTACCAGTGTAGTAGCCGCAGCGCTCCCGTGTCCAACATTCAGAAGTACACAGCACAGCCTTGTTTAGCACACCTACAATGAAAAAGACTCGTCACGTGTGGCTGTTATGGTCGTTGTGTTGTGTTAAGCGCTCAGCCTTGCCAAAAGGTGGCTGTGTGGCGATCGTGCAGTGTTTCAGGTTTTGACAGTCACGACCAAGACAAGCACATGTTCGAGTCACAAGGCTGTGTTACTCTTCTACTGATATAAGAGCGTATCTCTTGTATACTCTGCAACCCACAATCCTTCATCCAATATCCAGTCTCTTCGAAAGACTTTACAGCTCAAGTCGAACTTTGACGCTTTATCCGAAGAGCTTATATCGACTGTATCTACAGCATCCTTCACTTTGGTCTTTTCCGAGATCGACTATCCACACTTCGCTCTAGTCTCACATCGACATAACCTTATTCTCATACCTCTCGACAAGTCTGTAGCATCCCTCCACTTCCACCATGAACAACAACACCATGACCTCGCATGACGCGAATAACATCGACCACCATGGCCAAGTCCCTCTCAACGACATCTCAATCGCCCACGACAGCGCATCGCCACCAACCTACAACCCTCCTCAGACTCAGAACGAAAAGTTCGACTCAGCTCTACCTCGCCAACCAAAACCAACACACCCTATGACCTATTCCAACACAACCACTCATCCCACTGGCCCATCCCTCACCATCAAACAACTCGAATCCACGCCCGCGCCCGTGCAATGTCCTATTTGTCACCAAGTCGCTATGACTAGGGTCGATTTCCACTCGGGAGGAGCTACATAGTACGTTGCGAACTTGCGACTCGCTCACCTCTTACCTCCTTGCTTCACCTACTAACACGATGACAGTGGATGGGCTGCACTAGGTTGCATCATATGTGCTATTCCACTCGCTTGCATTCCTTTTGCAATCGAGGGAACTAAGAATGTCGACCACATGTGTGGGAGTTGTGGCACGAAGCTTGCGACTTGGCATAGAAGTGGCAGGACTGAGGTTTGGGCGCATGAAGGCATGCAGGCTGCGCCTGTTGCTGGGAACGCTACGATGAAGAAGTGAGTGTGATGGAGCGGGGTCAAAGTGACTGCAATGCTGCTTGGCGCTTGTTGTGGTGCTGCGAGTTTTTCATGTTGGTCTTCTTCATGAACGTTGGTCTTCTTCATGAACGTTGGTCTTCTTCATGAACGTTGGTCTTCTGCATGAACGAGGACAGTGGTCTACCATTCCGCATGAACGAGGACAGTGGTCTACCATTCTGCGACATGGAGATAGACAGGAAGCAATAAGCACGTTGCAAGATAAGGACGGAGATCGGATTTGCTAACGAGCTGCTCAGCCCGAAGCACAGATACCCTTAAATGAACTTTATCATCTCCTCCAGATGTGCTTTTGAATACCTTGGACTTCTCGTTGAGATGTAGCAGAGGTGGTGGGTTTGACATGAATTATGGAAAGACATCGTCTTCATGCAGCTTCCATTCCCGGCATCAAATAATCCTCTGCTGATAAAGATAGATCTCAGCCACAAAGAAAAGGCGGAGGCCGATTTGCAGGGTGTTCCGCAAGTTCTTGAAGAGACAGAATCCCAAGCACACAGTCCGGGAATCAGGACATCGAGAACGCTCGTAGACTAGTCTTTATCGGGTGAACCATTGCTGAAGCAGTTTGTCTCAAACTATATGTTTCATCTCATTCCACCGCTTCTTGCATTGCCGACACACTCTACTCGAAAGCCAAGATCCTCGAGTTTGCTAGCATCAAGGATGTTACGACCATCAAAAATGGACATGGGCTTTGCCATCAGTGCAGCTATACGCCTCCAGTCAACGTAGCTGTTGAGTGGAGTGTTTGTTATGCTGTTGTCGCCGGAGGTGAGTTTGCTATTGTTTGAGACCTCTCCATTTGACTGAACGATGCCGTTTTCTTTGGGGGGTTCATATTGCAAGCCGCCAAGTTTGGTCTGCGCGTGTTGCTGTAAATCGTCGACCACTTTGAACTCGTCCCATTCAGTCACAATCACTACAGCATGAGCCCCATTGCATGCCTGATACGGGTCACTACAAACTCTAACACACTGCTTCATGCTCGCAATTTCCACAACACTCTTGTCATTCTCCAATTCAAGCCAAATCTGCTCTTCCTTCACTCTCGGATCATAAATCAGCACCTCGGCCTTTTCTCTGATTAGTGCATTAACAATGGTGATGGCAGAGCTTTCCCTAGTATCTCCTGTGTTCTTCTTGTAGGCAAACCCAAATATAGCGACTTGTTTATGAGTAACTGTCCCGTACAATCCTTGCACCACTTTTCGCACAAATCTATCCTTCTGCCATTCGTTGATATCAACCACGCCTTTCCAATAAGCAGCCACTTCGGGGAGATTCAAGCTCTCAGACAAATATACCAAGTACGAGATATCCTTCTTGTAGCAAGATCCACCAAAGCCAACACTGCTCTTTAGCATCTTCGGTCCGATCCTTTCATCCAATCCTACAGCATATGCTACCTCATCGATCTCTGCTCCTGTTGCCTCGCAAATAGCACTCAACGCGTTGATACTGCTTATTCTCTGCGCTAGTAACGCATTCGCTGCGATCTTTGCAAGTTCGGAACTCCATAGATTCATTGTAATGATGCGCTTCCGGGGCACCCACTGGGTATACACCTCGACCAGCGCAGCAGCTGCTTGAAGACCTTGCTCATCTTGCATACTGCCTATCAGTATTCTTCCTGGGTATAGTAAGTCTTGTATAGCTGTGCCTTCAGCAAGAAACTCCGGATTGCTTAAAACATCGAAACTGACACCAGGCTTTCCGTTGGCGGCTAGGTTATCTCGAATGACTTTAGCGGTGTGACATGGGACTGTAGACTTCTCAACGACAATCTTGTGGGATCGGGATGCAGCGGCTATTCGGCGAGTGGCAGATTCGATGGAGCTGAGGTCGAGAGCACGTCCTGCGCCAAGTCCATGGGGTTTTGTGGGAGTATTCACTGCGATCAGGATGCAGTCTGCTGCGTCGATTGCTGCGTTGAGATCGGTCGTGAAGGAGAGGTTGGCGTCAGGCCCGTCACGAGCTGGAAGTACCAAGGAAGGAAGGGAGGGCTCGTAGATGGGAAGACTAT
>Ga0181467_100713_pt1 | contig 16475 bp, 14 predicted proteins | sample InSIn5gowninarea_2_FD_119079 | JGI IMG/M metagenome (GOLD analysis project Ga0181467, IMG submission 119079) | Clean room microbial communities from NASA Spacecraft Assembly Facility at Jet Propulsion Laboratory, Pasadena, California, USA -... ... | reverse complement strand
AAGCCTCAGCGACCTTTGCTCCCTCGCTATGATCCACCTCTTCTAGACGCATACGTCCATGACTGTCAATTGGGTCCTCGGGATGTACTATCACGCTGGCTCCGATGGCTGCTGTCTGGTGTCGATTGCTCATCGGGAGCTGGTATCTGAGAACTCCTCGAAGAATGAGCTCGAAGGGGTATTGAAGCACCCTCTCCCATCGCTCTGATCCTCCACTCTCGGTCTTGTTGCCAGGATGCCCAAGACGAAGTTCACCCAGTGAATAGTGCGTGTGTCGTTTGATAGGTGATCCCTCAAAACACAGGGCTTGGTCGAAATGTAGTATCCTTCCGAGGAGCATCGTCTGTGAGTCGCCTTCGATGGGATCCGTACCCTTGTCAACACCCGAGCCTGCGTGCCAGTGACCGTGTTCGTCCTGCCATGGGGTGCCGCCAGCTTCTCCACTGGTGGCCAATCTTCTTCGCTGCGCTGTCGCTAGCACAGTGCCGTCGTCTCTGCCAATGGGGTTGACGTACTTGCTCTTCGCAAATATGTTGACATCCATATCCGTCACAGTAACGCTCAGGATGTTGGGGTTTACAGCGCCGACTAGCAGGTCCAGCATGATTTCTTGCTCGCTTGCCAAGACGTTCTGAATCTTGTCCACATGGAAGTTGGTCAAGGGTTTGTTAAACATGACCAGCAATCCAACAGCGCCCATGGCCACCATCATAACAACCAAAAGACCGAGGATGAAACCTCCGACTCGGCTGAATCTAGATCTTGGCTCTCTGACGCCGTAGTAGTCAATTGAGCGCATGCTGTTGTCGCTGTTGTAGCGTCTGCTGTAAACTCGTTGACCTCTCGGTGTCCTGACGCTTCCTAGCATAGGCGTGCGCTCGTCATCTGCGCCTTCTCCTTCATAGTCAAGATGTGAACCGTCATTCTTCCTGCCAAACAAGCCCGAAGATCGATGTTGGCCACTTTGAACACTGCGTGGTGTACCCGGCCGTGAAGGGGCCCGCTCAGAAACGGACAATGTGGTGCTGCGCAGCTTGGAGGCCTGCGTGAACGGCGAGTCTTGGTTGTCATATAGAGAAGCACGACTGCTGCCGCCAGAACGACCGAATCTACCGATATGTCTGGCGTGGTGTGCTCGAACGGTACCATCGCCCATGGCCTCCGGGCTGTCCAAGACGCTATATGGATTGTTAGAGAATTTCATACTCCGCTTTCCTGCAATACGGTGGTCGCCGTAAGGCCGCATTCCATGGCGGAAGTCGCTTTGGCTATGGAGAGATGTTCCACTCGGTGTTCGTGAATGATGTCGACTGGCTCTGTGTTGTGGTTCCGGCGGGTTTGACTCGTAGACAAACGTCTCGTCCGAATCTGATGAGTTGGCCTGGTCGACGGCGCTTGCAACTCTGGCTTCGAAGATGTCGGCCTTGGACGAGGCTGAACGAATGGATGCGTTAGTATTGTGTGATGGTACATAGGTTAGAGCAGCGCGACGGAAAGCAGAAACGCGACGAGGCGAGTGAGCAAAAGACGATTCTGAACGCGTATCTTCGTAATCATCGGCGGACTCGGACTGGGGTTCGCCAGAAGATGTAGGTATGTTTCTGCGACGGGAAGAAAACGAAGCAACAGACGAACGATGATGCAAATGCAATGGGGGATTAAACACACCCGTTCCGTTGTTAATCGAGGGCGCCTTGCGAGTCGCCCTCTTCCTCTCCTTTCTTGGTCGAATGGTCTCGGTGCTTGGCTTCATGCGTAACGAGCCTCCTAGATCGGGTCTCCCCAGGGTAGAGCGGTCGATGGTGGCTATCTGCGATTGAGGAATAGAGCTGACGGTTTCGGTTTCGACGGTCATGTTTCGAGTTCCTTCTCCAGAACGCGATTTGTTGGAGCCAAGTCCCGGATATGCTGATTTGAGTGCAGCAACATTTTTGGGACGAATCGTCGAGCTCTGGCTTGTTCTTCGACCTCGACCGTCACTCATGTTAGCGTCGCTCTCGCTTTCTGCGAGTTTGGATGAGGATTCTCCATTGTTATCTTTCGGTTTACCACGGACAGTCGGAGGCCCGTCATCATCGGATTGAGCCTTGGTCCTGCACGTCACGTAAGCTTATGCGTCGTATGCCAATTATACCAACATGAAGATACCCTTTCGAGTCGGTGCTACCATTGGGCGCTATATTTTCGACAACAGTCTCGAGAACAGGCCTTGGACCACTTGGACCTCTTGATGGAGCCTTGGGGCCTGGTGGTGGTTGTAGCTGAATAGGCTCCTCCCTAAGCCCGTCGCTCAAGATAGTATTTTCTGATGGGGTCGATGAGGGTTCAACGACAATCGAAGGAGGAGCAGGCTTCTGGTTCTGTGTCAAGGCAGAGTTCCTGCGAGAGCGAGCAGACGAAGGAGGAGGAGACTTGAGACGAGGTGATGGGGGCGCAAAGGTTGGAGTGTTCTCGCCAGACGCAAGTGGGCGTTTCTGAGCGGTGAGTCTAGTCACTGCGTCTGTGACTGAGTTGGGCGACTGAGCAGGCTGTGCCTGTTGGAGTTGCGGAATGCTGGCAGCCGAGAGGGCACGTTGGATGGCAGCGGCTGAAGGGACAGTGGAAGTGGGCGTAGACAGGGCCGGGGTGCGGTGAGGACTGGTGTCGTGGCTGCTCTGGCGGGACCGCAGGACGCCGGCTCTGTTCTGGACCGACGAGGCTGGAGGAGTGCCGTGCTGGCGCATGGCAGAGCGCACCGGCGAAGGGTTCCTCGAGGAGCGGGGGCTTTCCGAGGGAGCAAAGGTCGCTGAGGCTTGCTTCCGGAGGGTGGGTATCGAGGATATCGAGGTGGATGAGGCGTGTCGCACAGTGACAGGGCTGCTGTCTCTGCTGGATGCGCTCCGGGGCGCTTCGTGGGCGTCGGCCATTGCCTTGTGCCTTGTAGTGGTCGAGTTTAAATCAAGCTTCAGAGACGGGAGTCACGCAAGACGGCATCTGCATGTTGTGTTTGCGACACTCAATTTGCAGCAACGACTCTGAACGTGGAGAAGCCGGGGTTGCTGACTTCGTCGCTGAAGTGGATGCAGAAGCAAAAGCAAAAAGCCTAGGCAGATGCGAGGGCGCCGCCAGGGGGTGAGAAAGCGAGTCCAAGTGCTTCAATCAAGGCCGTGGAAACCATGTCATAATGCCGTCGAATGTGCCAAGATCCATCAGCCATCAGCCATCGCTTCCTTGTATCCGCACTTCGACCAATTTTCCAGAACAATTCAATCTTGCCTTAGGGCTGCTTGCACAAAACTATAATTGATAATCCCGTACTCTGCATACAACAATTGCTTCTCTGCATCGTGGCGCTCTCCTTGTCCGACCGAGCCTCACTCATCCATCTCTCCCGAGATCTATTCTCAAAATACAAAACAAACAGCGCCTTCCAAGTTTGGGAAGAACAATCACCCAGTCGACAAACACAATGCACAAGCACAAGCCATGTTTCAGTGTTTCAGCATATCAGAATCGATGAATTGTCGCCATATCAGCTACGCGCCTAATCTCCCCTTGCCTGTGGTCCCCATGAATGCTGCCGCCTTGTAACTCGTAACATGTGCTCCCATGCCACTTTGAACGCCTGCGCCACTACGTGGTCAACGACTATACGCTCGCTATGAAAGTCCAAGAAAAAAGCCATTTATCCCATGATCAACGCCATTTGGTATTTCGCGACCCCGTGAGCAAAATCAATAGACCAATCGCCGAGCAATGGTGAATAACAAAAGTTGTGCTGAGAAAACAAAAACAGAAATGCCCAAAGTATCCTTCTCCTCGACGATGCTCATCCATCGTCACCAGAATAGAGATAGACGAGCAGCAAAAAGAAAAAAGAGAAGAGAAATAAAAAGGTTGAGAAGATGGAATCCGTGGTTCCTGGGAATCAATCGTGCCGTCGTTACTGATACAAGTTTGATGTTGCGTGAGTGTTTGGTCATGCTCACTGCTTGAGTAGCAGGATTGCTTGCATTTCGTTGGCCATGAAAAGTGTGGCTTCTGTTGCCACGTCTGTCCTGTTGGCCTGTTTTGTTGGTGTAAAGGGTCTGTTACCCTCGTTCTTTGACATTATTAGATGTCAACCATGTCGATGTCGTGACCAGCATTGAGGACATCATCTGCCGGCCCCCAGTTGCCCTCATAAATCGTGGCGCCTGCCCGTCTCCTTTGCTCGACCCACTGCACTCCACCGCAGTTGAGAAGCTCGTTAATGACCGGTCTTTGCTCAGGAGATGGGCAAATCATCCACTCGACCACTTTGTCCAGAGCCTCGCTGTCGTTGGGGTCAATCATGAAGTTGGGTGGCTGCGCCAGCTCACGTCTTCGGTGTGTGCCCCCAGTAGGCTGATTGCCCATGTCCATGTCGTCGTCGAAACGAATAGTCTCTTCGTTGTCATCAATCATAGGCTCGCCAGACTCATATCTGGGAAGACTATTCTCCGAGCTCCAAGTAAGGCTGGGAACGTCACTGAGGTCGCCGCTGCGTAGTCTCTGCCAGTGCAAGCCATTGTCGGGAAGTACGATGTTTCCAGCGATCTCAAGCATGATCATGCCCAGGGAGAAGATGTCAGCGGGCTTGTCGAATTTGCCAGAGAGCACTTCGGGACCGATGTATTCACGGTCGCCCTCTCCCTCAATGTGTCTGGGTGCAGGCCATGTCGTAGCCATGCCGAAGTCTGCAATCTTCAGGACTCCTTCCCAGTCAATCAGCACATTGGCTGGCTTGAGGTCAAGATGGATAAATCCTGCATCATGAATGCATTTGACGCCCTGTAACAACACGTTAGTATAGATAATAATGAGAACTTCTTGGATATGTACATACCTGAGACATCTCAAGCAGGATCTTCCAGATGCGGAAGTCGTCCAATCGGCCCTTGAAACCAGTCTGAGTAAGGAAGTCCTTGAGGTTGCCGTTCTCGCAGAACTCGGTTTGAATATAAAGATGGTTCTTCGATTCCCACGAATCGCAGAGATCGAGAATGTGTTCGTTACCACGAAGAGCCTGGAGGACGTGGACTTCTCTCATCTTGTTCTCACGGTCCTTGACGCCAAGGTATGGCTTCTTCGACTTTTTGACAGCCCAAACATTTCCAAGCTTGCGAGTGACGCCATGGCGAGCAGCTGGACTGCCAACAACTGGCTTAGAGACACGATAGACCTGAGAAAACTCGCCCAGACCAATGGCCTGGACACTCTCGAAACGGGACGTCAGGGCTGTGTCGACATCGTTGGCAAAGAAACCAGACACCGAGGCTCCAAAGGCACCAGGGCCAATGCTTGCACCAAAGTTCATGCCCGAGTCTCGTGGTCCAGTGGGTGTAGCAGGAGGGAAACTGTTTGAGCTTTGGAGGCCGCTCATACCAAACAAAACTGGTCCGCGGTGTTCGCCGGAGATAGACAGGCCGCTGGGATCCGGAGGGGTGAAGCTCTCCTGAGGAGTCTGCGGTGGGAGATTCGTATCCGTAAAGCTGGATCGGCTAGATGGTGTGACTGCTAATAGTTGCTTTGCTTCAGCATCTCCTGCAGATGAGGTAGAAGAAGAAGAAAAAGAAGGAAGTTCCCGACACCGAAGAGTAAGAGGAGATGGGCAAGATTTACGATGAGATTGCCGGAGGCTCATGGCTTGTTCAAATGAAGGAGAAGATGGCGAGCCACATGGAGTGATAGTAAGAGATGGAGTCGACGCCCCACTTGTCTTTGACTCCGAAGCAGGAGTAGTTGAGGAAATATACTTACAGTCATTTGCTGGCTGCTGATCCTCTGAGGTGGGTGGGTTGAATGTGTCAGGTGCAATTGACGATCTGCGTCCAAACAGGGAGCTTCGCAGGCTGTTTCCCTTGCCCTTGGATGTTGGTCGGATGGTGGTAGATCCGGATGAAGCGGCTTTGGTGGGAGTGGGCGGCATCTCATCGCCGCTTGCTTGCACGTCCATATGAACAGAAGGCGATTTGGAGAGGTCCTCGTCAGTAATACTGAGGAAGCTGCTACGTCGGTTTGACTTTCCCGAGGAGCAGCCGAGACCAAAGATGTTGACGCCTTTTCCGAACGATTCAGGGGATGCTTGGACTGGATGGGGACTCCAAGGAGTAGTGGGAGAACCAAACTCGTGAAGCGGACGAGAGAACTTGCCAAAATTGGCTGCAGGAGCTGGGGTGCCTCCACCGAGGTGAGGCAGCATGGTCTTTTTCGAGGGCGTGTCAGGCATGTTCATGCTGCTACCAAATGAAGACTGGGGAAGGTCGACATTTCGATTACGCTTAGAGATCAAGCCGGTCGACATAAAAGCCTGAGGCAATGGCTTTGCCATCTTGTAGGCTTCCGGCGTCTCGAACGAATCGCTCGAGCCACTCGAGTCGGTGTGTGGCTTTGGTCTGAGCGCTCCGATAGGCAGACTCTTGGAAAAGCCGGGGTAAGGTCTAGAGAACTGTGGCTTTTTCGGCGATAGACGTGGCGTGTCCTCACCAAGGCTTGATGCTGAACTTGATGGGCTCAGTGCTTTGGAGAGTGGGTGAGGTTTCGGTGCTGAACGAGAAATGGCCTTCTGTTCAGGGGGAGGAAGGTGGATCAAGGGTTCAAGACCACGAAGCGGCAGCGAGCCATCAAGAGACATTCTAGCCCGTGCCTTTGAGTGGCCACTCGGTGACTCGCTCAAGTCTGAGAAAGGCCTGGCACGAGGTGCTCCAACTACTCGTTGCTGGAGAGTGGTCCTTCGGAGGCTGAAAGGCTTGTTGCGTTGAGGAGATCTTTGACGCACAGGCGATACGGGAGTAGGCTCATCGTCGCTGAAGCCATTGTTGGCGCCTTCGAAGGCCTGCTCGAAGACATCGAAGTCAACACCGAGAGAGGCGCTATGCAAACTACGTCGCTTGGCTCTGGGACTACCAAGGTTGACCTGATCGAGATTCATAACCCCATCGCTGCGCTTCAGGGGACTTGATTTTGCCGGAGTTCCACTCATGGCCAATGACAAGCTGTTGCGGCCTTTGAGGAAATCGAACTTGATGGGTTCATCGTCGACTTCGAAGCGAGTGTCGCGGGGCACTTCCAGATGTCTTGAGGTGGGTGATGTCAGATATGCGTTCTCTTGGTCGCCGGGAGTGGGTTGTTGAGTTAGTTCCATGGCTACTGTGTTGGCCTGGCTGCTGGCGTCACTCAAAGCGCGTCTCAAAGTGTGTGGTGTCTCTTTGCGCGCATTGGCGCGAACAGGGGCGTTCCGTCGCAGCAACAACTTGTTCTTGAGGGACGAATCGGCGCCAGTGTTTGCACTTAGTGCACGCGATAGACCAGAGCGAGGAGGAGACTTCTTGGGAGACCTAGAGACGAGATGGTAACGCGACGGCTTCGAGGGAGAACGCGACAAGGAGCGTCGGATTTGTTTGATAGAGGGAAACGCGTCGATAGAGTATTGAGAGTGGGTCGGCGAAAGCATATGCAGAGTTCCTCCAGCTGAGCGGTGGGGAGAGTATTCGAAGTCCATGGCCACAATGACGGTTGGTCTGGGAGGACGGGGCGGCACGAAGCGCGTTTGAGGTGGACGCTGAAGGTTTGTATGTAGATGGAAGAGCTTGTGTCGCGAAGCGAGACGGTTGACAGAGCTAGGTTGCCATCAACACGCTTGACTCGAGTCTGGGTGAGGGCGTGTGCAGGACGGATGCGACAGATGCGACAGATGCGATCGGCGGCGCGGCAGTCAGGTGTACCACGACACGCAGACGGTTGTTGGATAGAGGATAGGTGTGGAATCAGGAAAACGGCGATCGCAGGAGGTCGAGTAATGATGGAAATTAGCGACGTTGTGGTGCTGAGGTCGTCTTCGATTTGGGTGCTTCGAAATGTAAACAAGGGTATGCGCGTTCGGTTCGAGTGGAGAAGATGTCGGGCGGCTTTGTTGACAGCTCAGAGTTCTTTGTCTTGCTTTGCTGGAATGTCGTAGAACTGGAATCACAAAGTCGAGCACTTTCGGGCGGGAAGGAAGAATGCGAGATGGAAGTCGTGAAATGGACGAGTATCTAGGAAGTCGCGAAGGCGCGGCTTTCGGGGCAGACACACAGACCTGGAAGGAAGGCGCTGCCTGCCAGCCACGCACAGGCCGCATTGCAGCTTTCTCTTCAACTGGCAACAATGCTCTGAACCCACTACTCGCACTGGCGCCTATGTGCATAACTACCTAACGGACACGATGACGACCAATTTCTTTTGACACCTTGCGAACTCTGGTCCGCCTGCTTCAGACACGTCAAATGTCCTGCTCAGAGGCCCCAATGAGCTGAGCTCTCAGTCGCCAAGACCGACTCCATGTGTTTACACAACAACATCGGAATCAAAACAAAGCGCTCTGTATAAGTAATTGCTTTTATGTTAATGACACATTGCCATGAACATCCTCTCCTTTCACAACCTTAGTACATTAGCTAGTCGAACCACTGTACATCACCGGCTCGCTATGCACTAGCCACATTATTCGTCTACCGTCCAGCCTCCAGCTGGACGATTAATTGCCGTTGGCCCCTCATTACCTTGCCCTGCTGTGTTCATAAGCTCCCCAACTACAACATGTCCGAGGGGGCAGCTAAATCGAGATATGAGTTAGCGCCAGAGTTCACATGATGGAATTGCTGGGACTAGCTAAGCAACTTCCTTCCCACTTTTCAAGACGATGTGTGTTTCACCGCCTTGGACAAGACTTGCCCGCTTCCCGCTTGGAAATTGAAGTTGCAAGACTCCTCTCGATCTTGCACAATGGCCATTGTCGATTATCTATTTATACAACATAAACTCCATTGTCTGAAACCAGGAGGCTGCTCTGGCATAACGGTCATGGAAGGGGATGAAGTTAATGCCGTACCGTTTGCGAGATGGCTGTACATCAACGTTGTACCAATACCCTGGGGTGGTTCCCCCTTCAGCTTTGGTTGACTCGAGTGGGTTTTCCCTGTTTATACAAAGGCCTAGCTATGTAGCTGCATAGTTGGTGTGCAATTGAATCCAGGGCAACCACGAGGAAAAGGGGGGGTTCTGCGGATTCACTGTCCGTACATATCTCCTCAATACTCTTGACCGGCTGACTCGCAATCCACATCTCGTGCTTGTCCACTCCTCAACGTTTCGGTCATAATCTCTGCTTCTGACTCGGGATGCCACCTCTGACTACACCGAGCACAACAGAGCACATGTTCCTGCCGACATCCTAGCCAGCTCAAACCCATCATGGTGGCTTTTTTTTGTTATTTCCGAGTCCCGATGACCACGATCACCCTCGTGGACAGAAAAGTTCATGGCGCGAACGCCGCGCCTAGGCATCAAAAGGCGAAGGTAAACCCACGAACCCACTTCCCTCCCCCAGACCGCACCGTGCGCCCCTGTCACTCCTTGTGCTTTGCTCACCGCTGCCGGCTCCTCGATGCAGGTCCCAGAAGACCTGCAGCCGATCTTAAAGACAACCCTAGATTCTGTGGACCATCTGGTCGGCCTTACTGCAATGCCCAGTTCAACATCCGCGAGCAAGAGATGAGAAGGACAAGCCACGATCATCTGACGAATCTCATAGGATTGAAGCCTCATGAAAAACTCAAATACAGATATTGCTGTTGTCGTGGACATTGGAGCTAGGTATCCTCGATACTTTGTTTACCAGTGCCTCTCTCCGCTCCTCATGAAACGTGGATAAAAACTTACACAGCTTTTAGCATAATGTCAATCATAAACTCTATCTTATGCTGATCACCGACCATTAGTGATACCCGCAACCTTGAGTGTGGGGGTTGCAGATTCGAGAGATCGAGCTTTCGAATTAGGCATCAAGGCAAGCATGCAGTAGTCACTCTGATGCTACAAGCCCACAAGGCGGTGCAAGGAGCATTGTTCAGGAGAAATGGCGGCTCTGGTTGCCACAGCATCGCAGCCACACAGAAACCTGACAGCTACTCTTTCCTGGTTTGCTGCTAAGAGGTGGAAAGTGACAGTACTGTTCTTACGTGTTGCCTGTCGTCGCCTCATGCTAGTGACACATGTTGCTATAGAGTTGACACAAGGTCTAGCTGCATCAATGCATAGACTCGACTGGAAATGGGCAGAATTTAGAGAGAGTTATACACAACCATGCTCTCAGTGGACACTGCTTTGGTTTGACAGCTTTGTGAATATAGATAGCTACGTTCAGACATACTCGCCATTATGGGACACCTGCGCTTGTTTAGGAGATTGCATGCTCGCTTTCAATTGCCATTCTTCTCTTTGCAGACCCCATCGCGATATCAAAAGGTCCATGCCTCGTTTCCTTACTCCAGATGATTTTCCTGTCAGCTATCATTCATATGATCCTCCAAGCCACCCAAGACATTCATCTCGATCTCGAAGGATGCACCTTCCTTCCCATATACCTGGCTTTCATTCTTGCGCAATTTCAGATTGGCGGGTTGCAGGTAAATTGTTCTCCGCCATCGCCGTTGCCTGTGGAAAGTCGTTCGGTACGGACCGAGCATCTTCCGTGACGGAGGATTGTTTTGGACAATTTAACACAGCCCTCATCCGCCATGCATACCGAATCGTGTTTGATGGAGGAGTGACCGCATGGGTATACACGTTAGCATCTGGAAGACGCCATTTCATCCCCGACATTTGACGTCCAACGACACCATGCGTGGTGCGACAGACGCATGACTCCTGATGCCCGTATCTAGGTCCGATTACGGATACGGTATTGATAATAATCTTGATCCTGAATCGTGGTCGGAGCCTCAGCTATGCATGTTGATATCGATCAAACGTCGCTCTTCTTCTTGCCCTGATTCCGGAGTCTGGATTTGCGGATGCCCTCTTCGACCTTGTCCTTGCGCCAGGTACAGACTTCAGCAAATTCGCACATCCGACACTTGAAAGCCTCTTCGATCTCCACACCCTTCGGCATCCGTTCGCCGTTCCACCAAGCCATTGTCTTCTTCAGGTAGGCGTCTAGTACATCAGAATCGTACGCAAAGGTCTTCGATCCGATGACAGAGCCGCTGCCGGATGCCCTGAATTCGGCCCTCAAAACATCACCGATAGGAGACGGTGATGATGGCTTATTGGAAAATGGTATGGTGAGCTGAAACTCCGATATCATCAAACTCCAGAGTTTGTCAAGGCTGTTGTGGGCGAGCAGCTCATCGATCGGGTCCTGTCCCTCATGAACAGGCAAGTCTGAGTGTTCAACCGATCCACTGTGTAAATCGGTTTCGATGCTTCCCAATTGAGCAATAAACATGTCGCTAAACGAGGCACTGCTATCGACGCTATAACGAGTGAAGACTTGCTCAGCAGGTACCGAGTTCGAAGCAAGTAGTGAAAGCATCCGGTGGTACATCATCAGCTGCATCGAGGTCGGTCGGAACGAGGCCTCGCCCTTTGGCATGCTTCTCGAACCACGAGTCTTGACGTCCGTGATGTAAATCCTGCGATTGTGATGTGGGTTTCCAAGCCATGCGCTGTCGTCGGTTTCGGCTTTTTGAGATCCAGTAAAGAAAGTATTCAAATTTGTCTGACTCTCGGGAACGACCTTTTGCTTCTTTGGCCTCCCTCGCTTGGGTGCTTTGGTTTCTTCTCTCTTCTGGATAATGTCCGCCTCGAAATCTTCATCGGGGCAATCGTAACTGAGCTCGTCGATAATGCCGTTGACGACCTGACCTTCGATGACAGCCCAAGTTTCAAATTCACGAGCCATTCCAGTCGTCCTAAGCGTACGTAGATTTTGTATAATGTTCCAGATCCGCAAGCCAAAGGCATCCTCTTTCGTCTCAACGTCCACAGAAATAGCCTTTTGTACTTGGGCTCCAGTAGCTTTGTGTACTGATGCACTCACAGTGTCCACGGCGACTGGCTCGAGCTTTCCCTTCTCCAGGACTTGGTGTATCAGACCTCCAACAACGTCCAAAGGCACTGCGGTACGCTTCTCTTGGTCAAGTGCCTTTTGTACGACCTGCTGGACCGTGTCGGTTGCCACAACTGCCTTCAACTCTTCTTTAAGAATCCTCTCGACCAGTAGCTTTATCGTGTCAACAGGCAGAACCGTAGCAGCTTGCTCTTCAAGAACCTTGTGAACCGAGGAGCCCTGCTTCATGGCTGCGGTTCGTCGGACTCTTCCATATTTGGTCAAGCTGTACCAGTATTGCAGCTCGCACCAGGCAGGTGATACGATATCGGTTACGGAGAGATTCTTCTTGGGTGGGGTGCGAAAGCGGTCAATCGGGGATCGTGGGTCCATGGGATCTGGTTGTTCGGGACCAGTGTCTACTTCACGCGATGGCACTGACAGGCGGGCTGCATCTGGACGAGCTGTAAAGCGCTGTCGTCAGCGGTCAGCCCAAATGTACGGCCACAGAAAGGGAGACTTACGGGAGAAAGATGTACGATTCTGCTCGTCGTATTCGATCTCGATTGAAGCTTCACCGACGGGACCATCACGAGAGACCATCTCGAAGACGACGCCCTCATCGTCGACATATTTGCGCCTAGTGCCTCTTGCGAAAGGCGACAAAGAGAGCGTGCCCGGCAGGTCTTCAACATTATTGGTTACCGAGGCAGAGGGCTGCGATACGGCTTCGGTGAGGAGGATTGAGAGGGTGGCTTCGTCGTCTGTTCCAAAGTCGGATCCATAGTCGCTTTCTTTGCCATCGTCTAACGTGACGTCCTGGCCAGTCATGATGCCTTCGTCATCATTGTTGGTGGCAATCGATTGAGTGATGTTGGGTTGCACAATTCCTGCAACACGAGAGCTGACCAGGTGGACTTGTGTGTATATGTCCCTTGCGCCTGCCGGTACTCAGTAATGCTCGTTTGCGCGATTGAACAATTGCTTTTTGCCGATTCGTCTGTTGCTCTTGCCGTCTAGAGGTAGAGTTAACTCGGCACACAAAAGCTTTCTTAGAGAACGTGCGCTGCAGTGGTGCCCAGTGAAAGTCCGCCTCGATGTTCTATAGTGGACATGTTTGCGGTCTGAATCAAATGACGCCAACCACGCGCTCGCGTCTTCCATCTCGCGTCCATTCAGCTTCTCTCAGCGGAATTGAACATTGCCAAAAAGATGCCTCCTCAGTTGTCCAAGAAGCGTGCCAGCAAGGCTGACGAATACAACTCTGACGACGGTTTCGTCGAAGACGCTCCCAAATCAAACAAGCGTGCCAAAACCAGCCAGCCAATCTCCAAAGACAAGCAACTTGACGATGATGGCAACCCTTACTGGGAGGTATGCTATAGCGCACATGGTTAGTATAGAACAGACACTGACCTCTTCAAATAGCTTTCTGGAAAGCGTCGTGTCACTCTCTCAGAGTTCAAGAAGATGCACCTGGTTAGTACATTCCCTCTATTGGAAAATTGTGACAAGTCGAATCCTCATGCACATCTACAGATCAACGTCCGCGAGTACTACGAGAAAGACGGAAAGATGCTTCCTGGAAAAAAGGTATGCAGTGGATCTTTCTGCCGTTTCTGCAATGCCAGCTAACCTATCCAGGGCATTTCTCTTTCTTTGGAACAATTCTCGGCTTTCCTCGAGGTTCTTCCTGAAATCGAAGCAGCTCTCAAGTCTAAGGGTCAAGAGCTCCCTCGTCCAAACTACGCCTCAGAGGGTCCTTCGATTGCCGCTGAGTCGGAACAAGAGGAATTCGAGACTGAGACCGCCGACGTTGAACCAGAGACGAAGACCGACACTTCATCCAACAAGCTCGACAAGTTCAAATACGGCAAGAAGAACCATGAGGCCACGAGTGATGAAGAGGATTGAAACTTTATCTGAGCAGCAACTCTCACTTCACCAAGAAGGATGAGTGAGCGTGTTGACTCGTCGCTTGACGCTAAAACGAGGCCATGTTATACACAAAGAGATGATGGCCCATGATATGATTACGACTTTGCTTCTTTACTCGAGATACCCATTAGAATGATAAGCAAACATGCTGACAAGCTCTTTCCAATTGGAGTAGCATTTCCAGAGAATAAGACCAATCTCTTGCTTTTTATGTTACTATGTCGTCTGAGTTTTGAAGTACACGCCTATTCCTCCTCTGACTTTAGATCACAAAGCAACCGCACCCGGTTTATTCGGCTCAGAAGGATCCGGATCAGACACCACCCCACGCCTAATGTACCCCGCGCGGGGCCCCAAACGCATCACGACAATCATCTCACATCGATCTTCAAGCGGAAACGCTCCGTCAACCATCAATACTCGAGTACAAGACATCAGGTACTACATCACTTGAGCCGCTTGCCTCGGCAGCCTCCAGCTATTTTGTTTTCCAATCTCATACCGGAGTTATCGGACCTCATGTTTCCTTTGCGTCGTATACGCTTCCCCTCTTTCACACCTACGCAAGCCTCGTTGCCGTTATAGCAAGCGTAGCCGGATGTAGACATGTCAACGCGTCTACTTTCAAGCCTGATGCTTGTGATGTCTTCTTGGTGAGCTTATTTTCACACTCCCCTTGCCTAAATCACCGCGACCACAAGGTAGGTCCTGACAGATAACGTTGAAGTAAGAAGCAACTCAGGCTATTCGGTGTAGTGTCGAACTTCGAAACCATGCTTCTTCTTGTACTTTCTCAGTCCGTCACTTGCAACCGTAAACGGCAGGTACTGGTGTGTCGATCTGGAGACCCCGGAGAGGGACATCTCATTCCAAGCCACGCTGCATGTATGCAGGTGCATCGATCCTCGCGAGGCGAACACGGTTGGAAGGCCGAGAGATCCGGTATGTCTCATTTACCACTTGCCGTCTCGCAGCGGTCGATGAGACGGGCTCATTATTACGATGGAGTAAGTATTGTTGCTGGTAACCTCGGCAAGGGAATGGTATATGAGGACGTTCTTGCCCTTGTTGTTATGATGTGTCGAACCCATTTGACTTTTTTGAGCTATTGAACAGCTCCAAAATTATAACAATCATGTCGGACTTGTCACATGTTCAACGACTTCACACGAATGATCTCGAGTTGGGAGCAACAGAGGTATCTGTCACACTTGTCTCTGAATTGCTCCTTCTCTGACCATCTACAAGGCAATTCAAAAACATTACGAACGCCATGTCGTCTCTACCAAGGCTGTCTCTCAGCGTAAACTAGACTTCGAACGAGCAAGACCAAGATGGCTTCGTGAGATGATGGCTGAAGCGTACGTGGTACTCCGGCACGAGCCAACATCCACCCTTCAATCATAGTGTATCTCGACCATTCCAATGCAAAAGCCTTGGGGATGATTGTGAGCTATCGTCGAGAGTCCTTCTCTGTCATAACCTGGCAAGGCTCTCTTGGTCATGGCACCCAACTGCTCATGTCTATGCCTTGTGATGATCAGAGGAACAGTTCCGTCTACTGTCTGTCGAGCTTGTGCTGACTCTGTTTCACATTTCAGGACTGGAGTCTTCTTCTACGTCTATCCTGGCATTGCTTCAACTGCGTCCTTTCTGCTTAACGAAACCAATCCTGCATTCGGAAGTCTGCTTCAAGTCGGATTTGCATTCGGCTTCGGTATCGCCTTTGCTATCATTACTTGTGGTTCGACATCAGGAGGGCAAGTACTTCATCTCCACTTGCATGCCTCAATCTAACATCGTCACAGTCACTTCAATCCAGCCATGACGATCTGCTTTGCAACTTGGCAAGGCTTTCCCTGGAAAAAGGTTCCCTACTACATCTTCGCCCAAATCTTCGGTGCCTTCATGGCCGGTCTTTTCGTCTATGGCCAATATCATGAACAAATAGTCGCCTACTCTGCCGCAACTATCGCAGCAGGAAAAGGCACAGTCTTCAACGGAGGTCCTGCAAGCATCTTCTGCTCCTTCCCCGGCGAAACACAGACAAATCTCGGATACCTCTTCATGATCGAATTTTTCGTCGACTCGTACATCGGTATCATTATCTGGGCTTGTCTGGACCCTGCCAATCCTTTCGTATCTCCTCAAGCTGCTCCTTGGGCTATCGGTAAGTCATACTGTCCCAAATTGGTATACCAGTCCCAAAATCCACCCCCCAAACTTTGGCCGATGGTATACCAACCCCCCTCCCTCTTAACAACCATACTAACTATACTTTCATGCCTCGCATACTCTACTATGGTATGGGCGTTCGCAGACATCACAATAAGCACAAACATGGCCCGTGACCTCGGCACCCGCCTCGTCGCCCTGATCTTCTTCGGCCGCGAAGCCTTCACCTACCACTCCTACTCCTGGATCTCCATCCTCGTCAACATACCCGCCACCCTCTTCGCCACAGCCTACTACGAAATGCTCATGCGCGACAGCTTGCAAAAAATAGGTAAAGGAGCTGCCGTTCACGAACACGGAGAAGAAGGTTTGAATTTGCATTTGACTAAGAGTGGTATTTCTGGGCAGCAGCAGGGGCCCTTGAGTCCTGGGATGCAGAAGGTGTTTAGTTTGGGGTCGCAGGGGAGTACGTTGCATGAGGGACATAAAATGG
>Ga0181467_100710_pt1 | contig 16506 bp, 17 predicted proteins | sample InSIn5gowninarea_2_FD_119079 | JGI IMG/M metagenome (GOLD analysis project Ga0181467, IMG submission 119079) | Clean room microbial communities from NASA Spacecraft Assembly Facility at Jet Propulsion Laboratory, Pasadena, California, USA -... ... | reverse complement strand
CGGAAGGAGGTGCCTCTTGCAGAGGTCTTACCAGCGCCTCAGGGTGGCGAAGATACTGGCCTCACACCTCCGGTCCCGCCTATCGACATCGGCAAGCACATCCGCTTCCCTTGGGCGAAGGATATTCGGTGTATCGCCGTCATTCCAGACTTTGAGGTCGCGACAGCAAAAGCACGTGGTGTCCTACCAACCACATACGACAAAGCGGATGTCATCTACAACCTCCAGAGAGTGGCCCTGCTCACGACAGCGTTGGGTCAGAGTCCGCCAAACGCGGAGCTCATCTACGACGGCATGCAGGACAAGGTGCATCAGCCGTACCGGAAGACGCTCATTCCTGGCCTGACCGAAATCTTGCGCTCAGTCACCCCTGAATCGCATCCGGGATTGCTGGGAATATGCTTGTCTGGCGCCGGGCCTACTATACTGGCCCTAGCTACCTCGAACTTCGACGACATCGCCACATACCTTATCAAGCAGTTTGAGAAGGAGAAGATCAACTGCAGATGGGAATTGCTCGACCCGGCCTACGACGGGCTCACAGTGGCCCACTCCGAAAAATCACAGAACGGTGGCATGACGTACGCCGATGCAGGCGTCTCGATAGATCTCGGTAACGAGCTTGTGCAGTCGATCAAGGCAGCAGTGGCCAGCACAAGAAGACCAGGAGCCGATGCAGAAATCGGTGGCTTCGGCGGCGCCCTTGACCTATCTGCAGCAGGCTACACCGAGCCACCGACTCTCATCCAAGCGATCGACGGCGTCGGCACGAAGCTCAAGGTCGCCTTCGCTATGGACGACTTCTCGACTGTCGGCATCGATCTGGTAGCGATGAATGTTAACGACCTCATTGTGCAGGGTGCCGAACCGCTCACCTTCATGGATTACTACGCCTGCTCCAAGCTTAACGTACCAGACGCCGTGCACTTCGTCGAGAGCGTTGCAGAGGGCTGCAAGCAAGCCGGCTGCGCGCTGGTGGGCGGCGAGACGGCGGAGATGCCTGGCATGTACCAGGGTAAGGAGTTCGATGCAGGTGGTGCTGCTACTGGCGCGCTCAAGAAGGGCCACACTCTTCTGCCAGACAAGCAGACGATGCGGGAAGGCGACTGCTTGATCGGGTTGACGAGCAATGGCGCGCACTCTAACGGCTACTCGCTGATCCGCAAGATTGTCGAGAAAGCTGGGTTGGCCTACACAGACACGGCGCCCTGGGATAGCAGCACTAGCGTGGGTAAGAGCCTGCTGACGCCTACGCGCATCTACGTCAAGCAGCTCATGCCTGCCATCGAGCAAGACTTGATCCTGGGGATGGCGCACATCACCGGCGGCGGGCTGGAAGACAACATCCCGCGCATGCTGCCTAAGCACCTAGCAGCGGAGGTCGACGTGTCTGCGTGGACCGTACCGCCTGTGCTGCGGTGGCTCAAGAAGGTTGGTAATGTCAGCTCGCGGGAGTTTGCGCGGACGTGGAATACAGGGCTGGGTATGGTGCTTGTCGCGTCGAATGACAAGGCTGACGAGCTGATGCGCGTTTTGGATGGAGCGGGGGAGAAAGCGGTGCGGATTGGGAGGCTCGTCAAGAACGAAGGCCAAGGCGTGGTACTGCAGCGGATCGAGGTCTGGGATCACGCTTAGGTCTGCATTGTGCGAGGCGTTCCGCGCGACTGGACCTGAGTGAGTTCTCACGTAAATTGATGGACGCCACCCGCTGTTCGGGCGTCCAGCAGAAAATGCTTGCTTCAGCCGATTCACTGGAGTGACATCCCGACATTTCGCAAGGCTTCTTCGTACAAAAGCTGCTTGGGCATACGATAGTGAAGCGCGAATAGTGACGCAGACTTTCAGGGGATCATGACTTCGTAATAGCTACCTGTAGTGACTGCGGGTATTCGCACAGCATGGCGGCTAAGGCATAGCCCATCGCTCAAGTCATGCGCTGAGCATCCGGGATAGAGTCAAGCGCGCCATCCCTCGCCTTCTCTGGCATCGAGTCTGCCTGACCGTCGCGCATCTTCAAGTAGTCTTTACGGAACTCGTTCTCGTCGGTCTCCGAGCCGCGCTTGAGTGGAGTCCACTTCGGGTCCTCCTTGAACAATCGCATGGCCTTGGTGTACTGAATCGCATCGTCAGCTTTGTTTCCAGGCCTCGCACCATCATGGTAACCTACGTTCTGCTCATCCGTCGTGAACCGATGGTAGATACCAGCAGGCATGATCATCAGGTCTCCCTTCTCAAGCCTTATGCGCACCCACTCATCGCCCTCGTTCCTCACGTCGAAGTACCCTCCGCCGCCCATGATATACCGGATCTCTTCATCCTCGTGCAGGTGCTCGTCGAAGAACGTCTTCACCTTGTCCTCGTAATTGGGCAGTGTCGTAGGTGAGATCTCGATCGTGTCGCGGTTCTTGTACTTGCGCTCGGAGGCAATGCGGTCCACGCTCTCGAGGTCATTGGGGAAGTAGTAGTGGTGTATGCCCAGGTTGTCCAGCGCCTCGGGGGAGAGCGTGCGGCCGGAGTCGTGAGGCTCGCGCTGGTCACCGGGCGCATTGTCGAAATAGTACGCTTTCATGGTTGCTGTCTGTGGCGTGAAGAGGTGTGGGAAAGACAAAGGAAAAGGCTTAGAGACTTATGGCGACTGCTGATACAAAGTACCTCGCACCAAGTACTCTCGAAATGTTCTAGCGTCACGTCATCGTCAATCCCCGCCGACACGTGCCTTCCCAATTGGGAATATGCTGCGACCGTGCACCAGCATGTGCCGTCAACTTCCCCTACGTGGACGTTACCATAGCCAGCTCCTCTGAAGTCTGAATTGACAATTCTGTACGCACAGGCGGGGTAACCATCTTCAGAGCTGCACGCGGGCATGGATCCCATGTTCGTGGAGAGTCATAATCGTTCTCATTACGCTATGCTGTGAACGGGTACGTTAAATGCATATCGCAGTAGCGTGGCAGGTCTGTCGACTGCCTACAGAAGAGCTCCACCGACGCCTCGCTAAATTCCAAGATACCATCTCTCGTAGTATGGATCACCCACCGACCTCATCGTGGGTCCTCAGACGATGCTGCAGCTTCTGCAGCACGGCGAGTTCATCCTCCGTAACATCTATGTGCGTCGGCAGTTGTACTTTGTACGGCAAGATATGGATCTCATGGACACTGTCGTCGAAGTCGACACTGTTGCTGATTTCGTGACGAAGGGTACGCTCGCTGTCAATGATCGTTAGCGACAGTACTCAGGGGCTCAAGACAAACGACCTGCGTACCTATCGGATTCCGAAACTTGCTTCTCGAGCTCGTTCGGATCCGCCTTCTCCTCACCACCATCCTCCTTCCTTGCTCTTCTCAACTTCCTCCCCACTTCCTCCGGCGTCCACCAGTACACAGGATACTGCCTCAACGTGTTATTGAGCAAGCACGCCACGGTCGTCATCAACACACTTGCCAACAGCATCAACGGGACGAACATCCACCCCATCGCCACGACGGCCGCCTCCGTGCTCGCCAGCACCGCCGTCGCTCCGCCGGGCGGGTGCACCGTATTTGTGACGGACATCACCAAGCTAGCACATGCGCAACCCACGGCGCCGGAGACCCAGCTGTAGCTCGCGTAGAACTCGTGGTCCATCTGGAAGAGCTTGCTGATGCCTACGCCCACGATGGCGCTCAAAGAATGCCCTACTACGATGTTCCGTGGTTGAGCGAGCGGGCTACGTATGGCGTTGTAATCCAGTATCGCAGAGGCTCCCAGCGATGCGACCATCACCGGCGGATTCAGAGATGCGATGCCCGGGCCGTAGTTGAAGATGCCGGCCACGAGACACAGCCCCGCGAGCGTGGAGACGAACATGAGCGGCCATTGTAGAAGCGCGGGAGGCTCGACGTGCGCTTTGCTGCGATAGCCTAGGAAGTGCCTGAGTGGTTGTGGAATGGCATGGAGCCGCGAGTGGGGAACGTAAGGGTTGATGTAGGCGTCGATGTTGAAGCTGAGAAGCTCGTAAAGGGTCGTCTTGTCCATGGCTGTGCTGTGGCCACCCGCGAACTGTGGAAAGGTGCGATTGCAGCAGTCGAGAGCGTGAAAAGTGGTAAGGAACGAGGGAAACGGGCGCCGCACCTTACCTGCCTCACACTCTACACATTCCGAGCTCGCCATCGCTGTTTGCGTACGAGGTGCAATAGCGGTCGCGTAATGACTTCAGCGTCTCCTCGGATGACCTAAGCCGAGTGTACAGCGACCCTACATGTAAGGTCTGACGCTCCATCTCGAATCCGTCTGACTCCGCAAGGGGCCGCAAATGTGGTATGCGGGCAGCGAGATCCAATGCGCACCGTAATGCGCCGTATTGCACTCTTCGGCCCCAGTTCAAACTCATGCTCTGCACCTTCATGTCCTCCAGTCGTCGCTGCTGCGAAAGGTACAGAGTCGCGTGGTCGCCATCGCTCGTCATGCGGAGGCATGGAAACTCTTTTTTACGTAACGTTTTGACGGTGTTTCCGAGGGTCCGTTATGGCCGGATGCTGTACTGTATGACCTCGCGCGAGCGACTGTGGACTATGTGCATCCATAGAGGCGTCCGTAGCACGTTGCAAAGGGTGAACAGGTTCAGGACGAGGTGAAGTTGTGAAGGGAAAGTATTCTGATAAGGAAGGCACGCTAGGCCAGTCGGAGATTTTAGTATAAAGTGCTTGCCGGAGATGCGTGAAGCATCGTCTTGGCAAGCGCGTCTCCTGTCGCGTGGTGAGCTTTGATGTTGCGATCCAGAAGACAGATGACGAAACGATAACAGTACGCCATGCCCAAGCGAAGAGCGGAGGAGGCTGCTGTCGACGACGACCCAACACCTCGCAAGACACGGAGAGGCACACGAGGGGATGCTGTGCCAGCAACAAGTCCGCAGGTCACGCCAGCTGGAACGCCTTCAGGCCGCAAGTCGATCCTGCGCGGAACGCCGAGCAAGCTCAATGGCATCGCGAGCCTGGACCCAACGCCGAAGTCGCTCAGGAAGGTTCTCTTCACCACTCCGCTGAAGCCTGACGAGGAGGTTGAGCGGGTCGACGAAGAGACACCGACAGCTGTGCGCAATGACCGCTCGGCGCGTAGGAAGAGCCAGCGGATATTGCAGAGCAAGGAGGGCAGCGAGGATGAGGATGTGCAGGCCGACGAGGAGATAGCGCAGCAGATCCTTGACGAAGATGCTTCCGAGGAGGACGACGAGGATGAGGAAGCCACCGCTCTTGCCGAACCAGCATCTACGGTGGACACGCCGACGAAGAGCGGGAAGCTCAGAGGCAGACCGAAAGGCCGGCGGCGCGATCGTACACCCTCTCCACCACCTGACCTCCCGCCGCATGAGCTGTACTTCTTCCAGAACCGCGCAGGCGGCAATAAGACGTCCGCCAACACGCTACCCTCACATCTCCTTCTCGGACATGACGACTACTTCGCTCAGATCGATACCTACAAGGACCCACATGCAGCGGATATCGAGCGACTGAAGCGCTTGCACAAGCGTAGCTTCGACCAATGGATGTTTGAGCTGGAGGAAGGGTTCAACATCTGCTTATATGGTTATGGCTCGAAGCGTGAGCTGGTCATGGAGTTTGCGATGTACATGTATGCACAGAGAGGGGAGGTGGAGGTCACACAGCTCACGCCAGAGCTGGAGAAGACGAAGCCAAACATCATCGTGGTGAATGGGTACACGCCAGGCTTGACAATACGCGATATACTTATCACGGTGAGCAACGTGATTTGCAGGAAGGAGGTCAAGGTACCTGCGCAGCCTGCAGCCATGCTTGACCTCATCATGTCTACGCTTGATTACGTCCGGAGCCCGATGGTCACTCTCATCATCCACTCGCTCGACCACGCCAACCTCCGCAAAGGCAATGCACAAGCGATCATTGCGAGACTGGCGTCGCATCCGGCTATCTCACTCCTGGCGACTTGCGATACGCCGAACTTTCCTCTGCTTTGGGACGTCTCGCTGACGCGGCAGCTACGCTTTCTGTACCACGATGCTACAACGTTCCAACCGTACCGTGTCGAGATCGATGTGGTGGAAGAGGTGAATGCGTTGCTTGGCCGAAGCAGGCGGAGACTGGGTGGCAAGGATGGCGTGGCGTACGTATTGAAGAGCTTGCCGGAAAACGCACGGAATCTGTTCAGGATACTGGTCGCCGAACAGCTTGCCCTAGCCGACACCGAACCCGCGACCGCACACGGCGCCGTCACTTCAGACGATGAGCTTGATCCTGACGACATCCTCGGTGCTTCTGACGACGAGGCTGCGCTGGCTGAAGAGCAGAACACGCCCTCTCGTCGCGCCCACGGACGAGGCCGGCCCGCCAAGAAAGCGAAGGCACGGCCAGTCGCTCGAGCACCGGTTGTGTCGGTGATGGAAGGCGTGGAGTACCGCACGCTGTACCACAAGGCAGTCGAGGAGTTCGTGTGCTCGAGCGAGCTGAACTTCCGCACGCTGCTGAAGGAGTTCCATGATCATCAGATGGTTGAGAGCAGGCGGGATGCAGCGGGTACGGAGCGGTTGAGCGTGCCTATGGGAAGGGAGGAGTTGGAGGCGGTGCTTGAGGAGCTAGTGTAGGCTGGATAGCACATGTGAAGGAGAGTTCTGGTCGGCGCTGGATCTACCTCGTCTGACGTTGGCACAAGATGAGCCCAGTCTCAAGACCATTGCACAAGCACGTGCGCACGTGGATCGTCCGTGATGGCAGGAGCGAGCAGCGGGTTCCTGCATGTGACAGACTGCTCGGTACCGCTGGCCGGGACGCTAGCGGATTGGCCAATGCGTGCCACGGCAAACTTCAGCACTCCCAGATGAAAGACCTCACCGCCTCCTCTCAGGTCAAGAAGCCCAGGCGAATACTGCAGACGAAGTTACAAGCATAGGTATCTGGTAGGTCTCACACAACCTGGAAGGTGTTCAGAACCGTCATGTCCAGAGGCTGACTTGAACCTGCCGAAGCCGAAAGCTCTGGCACGTGCTGCGCGATTCGTGCCTGCCGTTTTGTCTGAAGGCGGGGCGAACCCCACCTTTTCGCACGGACGCGACCTTTCCGACAACGACGCGTCTTCCCAGAACATTCGAAAACCTGCACATCAACACCAACACCTCCCAAGACGAGCACAGCATCCAGACCAAGCTGCCGGGAAGGCACATCTGCCTTGCATGGCTTACATGCCGCCATTCGGAATGGAGGGCATGGACGCCCCTCTAGGTTCATTCAACTACCCGTTTGTTCAACCCGGAGACACATTCACAAGCCAATCCGGCAACAATTACTTCGCGAATCACTCGGTCCATCCTCAGTCCCTTGATTCGCGGTCGATCAATCCTCAGTCGCTCAATCTTCAGCAGCTGCACGAGCCTCAGTCTTTCGCCGCTCACCTGGCGGCTCAGTCAAACACTGCGGTACCGACTCCGGAGGCAGGCGATCACTTGAACTTCGACTTACAGACTCGCCTGCTCCCACAACAACATCCGGAGAACGTGGTCGCGCCGTCTGTCGCAGCACCACCAGCCATTACCGGACTCGACGGAGCTCACGACCCGGCGCCAAGCATTGTGGAGGCAAACGGAGACTCTACGATGGCGAAGAACGCCGCTGCTCCCACAGTTCGAGAAACTATCGAGCGAGTCAACAGCGCCATGCCGTACGGTGGCATCGCCGAGCGCCTGAAAACGCTGCGGCGTTCATCTACTAGGCAGGTCGGCCCAGTCGACATCGCGCCTCCAACTCCAGCCTCAAATGGTAGCGAGACGCCTGCATCCATGTCCCAGCCGGCCAAGCGGGCGATCAAGCGCGCCGCTGGTGCAGCGAAGGGCGCGACAACCCCGAAGAAAGGTCATAACGGGACCACTCCAAAGGATCGGCTCAAGCAGACGCCCAAGGCTATCAAGGCACGTGCATACCGCGCGGAGCAAGCGGTCCTTGCTGGACGGCAACCAGGTCACCTGCCGTCACCGGCAGTCTCCACGGCGACAGCAATGACAGACACCCAGCGCCGAGTGGCCGGCGAGTTCAGCAGATCCCTTGGTCTTGCGAACTCTGCGCCACCGGTCGTGACACCTGCCAAGAGAGGCGCGGCTTACAGCGACGGCGAGACCAGAGCCTCGAAGCGTCTCCGCGCCGCGTCTACACCGGGGCACCTGGATAGCACTTCTGAGACGATGGAAGCTTCACGCGAGGCGACGCCCGACGCAGACATGGCCGATGTCGAGCAGGCGGTGAATGCGAAAACGACCCAGGCCATCAGTCTAGAGAAGATTCGCAAGTACAGCAAGCCGGGAGAGAATCTCAATTGGATCACGGAGAAGGACACGACCAAGCGTCAGCAGATGCAGAGTGAGATCAAGAGACGTCAGCTCCAAGAGGCGCGTGATACGAAGCGTGCTGAAGAAGAGCGGAAGAAGCAGCAGCAGACCGTACGTCAAAGACGCCCTAGTGTTGAGCAGCCGCAGGTCGAGCAATCTACGAAGGGAGCTAGCAGTCGTCTTAGCCAGCCGCAAAAGCAACTTGCGCCTCCACCACCAGCTTCCTCCACCGTGCCTGGACCGCTTCCTCACACGCCATCCTCCGCAAGTGGAAGTGACTTTCAAGGCGCCCTCTATCTTGACCACAAGTTCGAGCTCGTGGGAGCTCGAGAGCTCAGCGAGACATCCTTGGCGGCCATTCAGAGGTACAGCAACCCCGGCGAAGACTTGAATTGGACCACGGTTGATGATCCCGCCCAGCGGGTATCGCGGAGGACTACCGTTACCAATCGCAGGTCCTACATGTCGCGATACGGCAAGGCGTGGCTTCCTGGTGGACATTCATCCAACAAGCCTGCCAGGATGGAAGGCGCGGAGCAAGAGCGCCTCGACCAGGCCTACAAGCTTGAGCCGCTCAACGCGGAGGAGCTCAGCGAGGCGACGTTGGAGTTGATCAAGAGGTACAGCAACCCGGGTGAAGATCTAGACTGGACGAAGGTGCAGGATCCGAGGGAGCGTGACAGTAGGAGGAAAGCTGTAACCAACCGTAGGTCCAACAGCTCACGGCATGGGAAGGTGTGGGCGCCTAGCACCCGCAAAGTCCCTCATCCTAAGACTGGCAGGGCGGTGTCAGCGAGCTCCTTGGCGGACATTGACAAGTACAGTCGCGATGGTGAGGACCTTGACTGGACCAAGGTCAAGGATGCCAAGAAGCGTAGGCAGCTTCAGGATCGCATCGCGGCGTTGAAGGCGCTGGATCCGGAGGTGTCTATGGCGCCGAAGAGCAAGAAAGGCAAGAGCAGCAGCAAGACCCGTCACATTGATCCACAAAGCCTAGCAGACATTTCCAAGTACAGCACGGAAGCCCAGGATCTGGACTGGACCAAGGTGGACGACCAAAAGCAGCGCCAAGCACTTCAGAGCATCATCCGCAATAAGAAACGGAGCGACCCGAGTGCCGTGAGAATCCGCGCTCCTTACAAGCCAAGGAAGACGGTTGGCACCAACGGTCTACTTGGCGACGAGACCGATGCCGAGACCGACGCTGAGGATTCCGACGCTGTTGTCGATGAACATGCCGAGGAGGACGACGCTGACGATGAGGAGATGGAGGACGCTGACATCGAAGAGGCAGATGCTGCAGACCAAGCTCGCGTGCTGACTGTCACTGACTCCCGTGGGCGCCCTATCAATGCACAGAGTGCTGCAGACATCGCCAAGTACACGCGGGAGGGCGAAAACCTGGACTGGCTCAAATGCAATGACCGCGATGAGCGTCGGCGGATGCAGAACATCCTCGCCACCAGAAAAGCGCGTGATCCGGATGCTGTGAAGATTCACTCGGTGACGCGGAAGCTAAGAAAGGTCACCGCTGCCGCAAGCACCACACATGTCGACGACGAGCCGGAGCAAACCCAAGTGGAAGACGAAGGGAACGCCGAAGACGAAGATATCGCCGCGGGTCAGGCCAGTGGCGGTCATATCGCCATGGACCCTCGCGGGCGCCCGATCAATCAGCAGAGCCTCGCGGACATCGTCAAGTACACCCGTTCCGGTGAAGACCTCGACTGGACAAAGGTCACCGATTCTGTCGAGCGCGTGAGACTGCAGAATCTCATTTCTGGCAGAAAGAAGAACGATCGCTCCAGGGTCCTCATCAAGAAGAGGCTCGGTGGCAAGGCCCATGGCCTTCGATCAACGCCGGCTGACGATCAGGACGGCTCGGTCCTGGATGAGGATGCCGATGCGGCTGCCGACGAGAGCGACGAAAATGGTCACTCCGACAATTCCGAAGGCTCCGACGAAGTGATGGACGGCAGACCCGTCACACGTGATGCTGCGTTCTCCGACCGCCCTGATCTTCTCGACATTGACTTCAGGGACGATAGCTTCGGCGACGATGATTTCGTGGAGAGCCTGAAGCGTATCTTGGTCACGAAGAGCAGAGGCAGGTCTGGCTTCTATGCCAAGCAGTGCAGCCGCATCCTGACCTTGCTCAACACGGCTACGCCCCCGGTGTCCGGCGAAGCTCTTTTCTTAGCCACCGGCGAGCAGGCTGCGAGGTACCTGGCACCAAACCACTACTTCCCGGGTCCTATGTTCCTCCAGGGCCAGCAGCCGATGCCGCTGGTTACGCAAGAGCAATTCCTTGCGGAGCAATACCTCGATTCGGTCAAAGTCATGGTACAAGACCCAGCGATGAAGGTCACCAAGAAGGAGCCGCACGTAAGATCCGTCAGGATGGGTGAGGTGAAGGCGCGCTTCGCTAAGCCGGTGGAAGGCATGCCCTGGAACATGCTTGAGCTTGCCGCTCACCGCGAGGATGGCTTGCGTCCGGCATTCCTCAACAACGAGGACTGCAGCTTGCTCATGAAACTGAAGCTCCCGTCTTCCGGTCAGGCAGCTGGCCGTCCCGGCTATACGGAGGGTTTCAAAGAGATTGAGAAATGGACGCTTTGCGCTCAGGCCGGTGCGCTCACGGAGCCGCACCAAGACAGTCACGGCTACAGCACGTACATCACCGTCAACGAGGGCACCGTGGGCTTCGGCTGGCTGTCTAATCCGACTGCCGAGGAGCGCAAGGCTTGGGCCGCGAGCCACGACGGCTTCATCGGCGGTCGCTGGCGCTACGTGCTCATGCGCGCTGGCACCACTGTCTACTTCCCAGCCGGCACGGTACACTTCGTCTTCCGTCACCCAGACGCTGGCAACACGCTGGCATTCGGCGGCCACGTGCTCCGGTGCTCGCAGATCGTGCGCTGGATCAATGTCCTGCTTGACGAGCAGATGCAGCCAAACATCACGAACGAGGATCTGAGCGTTTCCGCGCCGGGATACCTCAATCGGGTGGAGAAGTTCGTGAGGCAGGCACAGAAGACCGGCAAGGAGGAGATGTGGGGCGGGAAGGAGGACGTTGAGGAGTTCTTGAGGTTGAAGAAGCTGTTCACGGCGCAGGCCGCAGAGATTGCCAAGAACTTGAAGTAGGCTGGGAAGAAGGGTTGAGTGCGTGAAAGCGAAACAATAACGATATTACTACCACGAGAGATGACCATTGGTGCGGGACAAGGCGTTCACGGGCTTACGGGCTCTGGCTTCGGACGTCATCGGCTGGCAGGCAGACACGGTAGATGAGGCGATCCGCCTGCGGACAAACCGGCCGGCCCACGTCTCAATGAATGATTCAGGAATGACGAGCATGATTTCAGTGCGAGATGGCTACTTTACCTAGCTAGCGATACCTTGTATGATACCAACGAGCTCATGCCATCTCCCAGTCGCTGCTTTCCGTACTTGACATATAGTCGCGGCAGTAGCTGCTTCCCATGCTGCCACCGCACTGCTCCCAGTCTCTGCCCGATGAACTCATGTCGTATACGCTCCAGTCTTTGCTCTCCATACTTGCACCATCTTCGGTATCAGTTGCGCTTGTCAACCCCAGATAGTCAGCTAAAGACACCGTCACCGTGCCCGGGTCTTCCGGCCTCAATGTCGCTGGCGGCCACAACTCCCAGTCGTCTCTCCCCTCTCGGCAGACCCGCCGCCGCTCCCCATCAATCTCCACATGCCCAACAACGACGAACGCTTCCCTTTCTAGCGTGATGATATGCAAGCACGTCTCTCCGGGCCGGGCGTCGCACTCCTGCAAGCCGTGCTGCCAGACGTCCTCGCGTCGTTCGAAGTGCTGCCGGGAGCTTGTGAGATCCTCGTTGAGGACCAGGCGCTTGAGCTGCACATCTGGTGATCCATAAAAGCGTGAAAGATCGCCGCCGGAGGCAAGATACTGCAGGTTTGGATCGCTGCCCTCATGTCGAGCAAACTCCATTTCCCGATGCCTATACATCCTCTTCGCCTTCCGCTTGATGCACCCCAAACACTTCGGCCAGCGGAAATGCGGCATCCCTGGTACTTGATGGCCGCCGTAGTACAGAGAAGAGCAGTGGATGCGCGAATGGAGCCACAGGGTCCGCTTGCTCACTGGGCGGGTCTCTGTGACGGTGCGGTCCTCGGGCCACAGTGTCCATTTTGGCTTGGGCTTCTCAGTCAGTGTGCGATACATATCGGGCCAGTACAACTGGTGATCGAGGATAAGATGATGCAGAGCGGCGGTCTCACGGGTAGAGACGGCCGTGTAGCCGGGGTATCTGTGTTTGTGGGCACGGATACGTTGCTGCGCTTTGGAGACAGAGCGGAAGTCGCGGAGGTGATTGTCCGGGTCACGGCCCGCAAACAAGTGGCCATAAACGTCGCGGCGTGTGTCAAAGTCGTAATCGTGCTAGAAATCTAGGGTGAGCATGTATATAGTAGACGCAGGCGAGATGGACAGAGAAGCAACGGAGCAGAACTCAGACATCGCAGGGCTCTCTGTGGAACGAGGTAAGGCAAAGCAGCCTTACACGTCTCTGCCTTTGCGTGTAGAGTTTCGGTGATGCTAGGAGAAGGCACATAGGGGGCGAACATACTGTTTAGTCATTAGCATAGCGTTTCGTACATTTGTGTCGTTGGTTTAGGGATCTTACCCTCGAGCCCGAGCTCCGGATAGACGCCATAGCAAGATTCCGCAGCCAGCTCGTGTGCGCGCAAGGAGTCCAGCCATCGCCCGTACCTTCGGGAACCCCACCCGGAAGACGGGCAGCCGGATGCCCAGCCGGATCGGAACGAGAAATTGGACGTTGTTTCGTCGGATGGCTCTGGGACCTGGTAAGCTCTCGACGACTCCGCGACGCGCAGGGCCTCTGCGGCTTCGTCGGTGGCTATAGCTTGGGTCTGTAGTACTCTGGGGACCCAGTCGACTGGCTTGACAGGCGACGGGTTAGCACCATGGTGACCACGGCGGTTACGATTCAAGGCGTCTGCGTAAGATAGCTTCGGGTCCGGACGGAAAAAGGAGACTTGGTACCAGTTGTCCTGGATAGCCGGAACCCCATCTCCGGGATGCGGTTCGGTGGTGCTGGGTAGGCTGTTGAGCCAACGGAGCATGGATCTCTCGTTGCGTGCTTGAGGTCCAGTAATCCCCCAATCCAAGATCGAAATTCTCGGTATAGTAAGCTCTGGAAAGTGCAGCGCTGTCCCTCCGAGAGTCCAAAAGTCTTTCTGAGCAAGCGCACCTTCTCCGCCGTTGCGCAGACGCAACACCACGTTGATGAGAAGCACTTTTGGACCTTCCGAGGTCGCAGTAGCTGCTACTTTCCAAAAGCTCTCTGTCTTTGGGACGCTGTGCAGACCTCTATTGTCGTGATGCCGTATAAGAGACTTGTGAGTGCTTTATATTCGTAGGAGGCTGCTTTGGCGATATAGCAAGACGCGAGGCCGTTAATGTCCTCTATTTCAGGCCTTGATCTGGTAAAGAATGGGTGGACTTGTAAGGCTCGAGCCTCCTTCAACGAGGGGAGGCAGACCAAGAAAGGGTACTGGAGTAGTGTCTCTTATACTGTACCTTCACACTCTAATGCTAATGCTGGGGAAGGATCGGGAGTCATGGCTGCGGTGGCCTATTCGGGATACAGGACGAAACATGCGAGAGATGCACTTACCCAGTTGTCCGTGTGGTTGAGGTACACAGCCGTAAAAGAGCAGAACTCCTCGTGATATGTACGACCGCACACGGTGGCAGTGTCGGTGTCAGGATGGAGGTGCAGTCCTCCGTCGGTCGTCGGTCGTCGTACCTGCCTAAGGCGTCTATGCCAAGGCTCCCTGGCGACGACCACGACCTTTACGACCGTCTCCATTCCATCAACCAGCACACGCTTGTCTGTCGGCCACCTATCCACCAGGCGAGCTTCGAGCAGATGTATTGTCTTGCGTGGACCAGTGCTGACCACAAGGTGCATCCTTCTGAAGGCAAGCGCTTAGGAACAGGAGCGGGACGACGAACCGCGGCCAGCGGACTCCTTCACTACGGAAGTACGTGCCTTTCGTCGCGCGACTTACCTAGAACGGGAACCTGCGCGAATTTGGGACTGCGCGACTATGGAACAAGGGCACGACCAGGTCAGGCAACGCAGTCACCTGCCTCGTAATAATTGCATGTCTGCCATTGACCCACGCTTCGCTTAACGGATAGATGGCCAGGCTGCCGCATTCTCATGGCAGGCTGAGTCCTTCGGTCAAGTCAGGAGATATGCTGTCAAACGTATATAGGTGGGTGATGGGCTGCAAGATCCTGTGTCGGCGAGAAGGCATTCCATGGTTACATCTCTGCTTTGCCGTACCCTTTCAGCTGTTCCAAGCAGTCTCTTTGCGGTAACATGGCAGGCGACTGGTCCCTCTACACGTACAACGCCAACGAGGGCGCTCCGATCTTCTTCGCTGTTTTTCTTGCACTCCTCGGTAGCTATCAGATCTACCAGTCCTTCTTCCGTTACCGTTGGAAGAAATTCGGCATCGTGATGACTTGGGCGACGACAGTGAGTACAACATTACATCATGGTGCGAGCATAGGCTGATAGGTTCATCTTGCAGGTCTGGATTTCCGGCTTCGTGTGCCGCAGCATATCCATCCGCAACGATCAAAATATCAGTCTCTACATTGCGCAATACGTCCTCGTCCTCATGGGTGAGTACTTGTTGTCTCCACCCCGGAAGGCCTAGCACTAACGATCGGTCAAAGGCCCACCCTTGTACGCCGCAGCAGAGTACTTCATACTCGGCCGCCTGCTCGCGTACCTCCCCTACCATGCCCCTATCCATCCCGGCCGAGTGCTTAGTACATTCATCATGCTCAGCGCGATCGTCGAAAGTCTGACGGCATCCGGAGCGGCGAACAGTGCAGGACGAGACCGCAAGCCAAGTCAGCGAAGAAATGGCCTCAACTGCCTCAAGGCGGCGCTTATCATCCAGTGCCTCATCGAAGCCCTGTTCTTCTCGATGGTGGCACTGGTTGAGTACCGGTGCCGCCGCGCCGGACGCTTCCCGAGACGAGTCCGACCAGTCGTCTATATGCTGTACATTACGAGCTTCATGGTCCTTGTCCGCTGCATCGTACGTACGATCGAGGGCTTCGAGGAAGCGACTTGTCATAACAATGGCCTGCCTTGTGGTTACATTCCCACCCATGAGTGGGTTTTCTGGATTTTCGAGACGGCCAATATCACGCTCTTTGTGGTCATCCTCGCTGTTTTCCATCCTGGGCGATTCTTACCAAGGTAAGTCGAGCCATCAGGGCCTGCTCCGGCCAAGCCTATAAGACTGACTGACACCCACTTAGGAGCAGCAAGATTTTCCTCGATCGCTCCGACGGCAAGACCGAGCGTGTAGGACCGGGATTCGGCAAGGCTGATAAGCGACCGCTCCTCATCACCATTTTCGATCCGTACGTCAAACCCATGGGTATAACCCTTGGCGGCATAATCTCCACAACACAATAAAGACAGGATGCCGATGCATCTTTCGCGAGAGCTGTCTCGATCTAGCCACGTGCTTTCGAGACATCTGCTAACCCTTCTACCCATCGCTTTAGGTTCAACCTCGCCGGGATCCTGACTGGCAAGGGCATGGTGGTCGAGAAGTTCTGGGAGGCCTTCCAACCAATCTATGATGGTGCTGAGCTCAGGCCGCTGGAGCACGGCCCGACCGAAGAAGTGCTACCCAAGACGGCTATGCCTTGAAGTGGTGGGCTACGTACAACGAAGGGACGAGATCTTTGGCGATCTCATCGCCGCGATAGACGATATTGCTACCGTGGTCTGGGACGGCACGCAGGCGCGGTGTAGACGAGCTGAGCATTGTGCAACGTGAACACCAATCCCGATGGTTGATCTTTCTCGCGCGTCGCAAGACAAACCTCTTTCCGAACGCCGTCAGCATCGACAGTCCCATCCGCAGCCCATCATGCTTGATTGATCAAACGGCTTTGGCCTTGTCCTTCTTCATCTCTGGCCACTTGATCTCCTTCAGAAATCGAAACAGCCTCCGAGTGCCGACCACAACATCGACATCTCCGCCCTCTCTCCCATGACCCTTTGTAAGATTAGCGTTGACCGCTCGCAGGGCAAGGTTGCGTTGCTGAGCAGCCA
>Ga0181467_100707_pt1 | contig 16531 bp, 18 predicted proteins | sample InSIn5gowninarea_2_FD_119079 | JGI IMG/M metagenome (GOLD analysis project Ga0181467, IMG submission 119079) | Clean room microbial communities from NASA Spacecraft Assembly Facility at Jet Propulsion Laboratory, Pasadena, California, USA -... ... | reverse complement strand
GCTCGTTGAGCGGCTTCGATGGCGTCCCGTATGGCCTTCCCGACTCACTGAGCGACCGCGTCTTGCGATCCGCATCTCAGTGCCGTGATGACTCGGCCCGTGCTCCTCGTCCGCTGCGTCCTGAACACGAACGTGGATGGTTTCAGTCTCCGCGTCAACAGATTTCGCTCGATCATGCCGAAGATGGCCTGCATGGTTGTCTCTAGTCCTAGACTTCTTCGCACATTGCCGACATATGCCAGGCAGCGGCTCTTGTCCCGGTATTATTGGGTGCTCGCGATGGTAACCTTTTGAGCGTGGGCGTTTGCACACGGCGCAGTAATGGCAGAGAACATACTGATATTGTTCTCCGTGTAGTGTTGGGGCTGAGAGTGAAACTGGATGATGATATCGAACAACTGGTTCCGGTGGTGATGTTGGCGCAGGTGGCGGCGTATCTTCCACCACCTCCGGCGGAGGAGGAGGTGGTGGTGGTCGCGGTCTAACAGGGACGATTGATGTTAGCAATTTCTGAGCAGGTGCAGCATGGAGGTACGTACCCTGAAGGCGGTGGAGGTGGAAGTGGAGGCGGAGGTGGAGGAGATCCGTACGCCGGAGGTGGTGGAAGATAGAAGTAGGTAGGAGTATGATGGCTCATCTTGACGTTATTAGCCGTGGTCGAGGCAAGAGCGTTGATTGACCTTCGACGTGTGTTGGGCTACACATAGGAGACTAGAACTCTCTCAATATCGTACAAAAATCGACTGTAAGGAAAGGTACGAGGGCTGCGGTCCAGGTGACCCGCCAGGACTGCTGCCCGTGCGGAGACTTCACGCATGATAATTAAGATACTGGAAGATGACAGGAAACGAGCTGGGGGTGTGTTCTGCGGTGAGATAGGAATATGTAGAAGAGTATTGCGAGACCCGAAGTTGCTGACAGGTAGAGGAAGAACATGTGAATGGAATAGTGGAACGTGTCCCTCGGCCAACGGGATCACCAGGCGCGACAGCATTTCAAATGCCGAGTAGAAACAGCAATTCTTGAACTAACGCTCCAATCCACTTCGTCAGAGGGAGCAACACTGCCTCCTCAAGCGGCCACGCCTCTCGCATAAGTGAGCACGGAATTATCCAAGCACATGAGCATCTCAGTCAGCGAATCCCTTTTTTGCTTGTCCAAGCGCCACCAATGCACGAGAACATAATCTACAGATTTTTAATCCGGGGTATAGGAGATGTAACCACCGCTCAAATGATGATTTTACTCTACTCGCAGCACCTTCGGACCCCGCCGCTTCGTAGGCTTCTTCTTCTTGTTCCCCTTGTCAAATGCCACCGCGCTTGCATGGTCACGTCCTAAGTTGTCGAGGTCCTTGACCTTGTAGATCCTAATGATCCAGTTCTCACTAGTGAAGGCTTCTTCAAGGGTGTTGAGTGTCGGTCCCTCAGCTGGTAGTCGTGCTCCACGGACACGGTCCTGAGCTTGTCCAGCCGGGAAAAGGGTGTTGTAGTTGTAGTAGGACATCTTGTACCTAAAGACAGCGTTAACAATCATACACAGGGTGTATCTCTTGAGTCTTACATCAAGCTGTTCCTCATGGTCGGTGTCGCTTCGTCGTCAACACGATACTCGCCTCGAGCAGTGAAGAAGTCCCGCTCCTTAACCTCTTCCGGCCAGATACCCTCGGCGATACGAACCATCCAGAGGAACTTGTTGATGTCGTCTCCGGAGTAGCCCAGTAGACCGCCAAAGACCACCAAGACGTAGTCGACTTCGTGTTGCCGCATGATGGGATAGCTCACTTCTTCCCGCGAACTCATAGCTTTACCGACGGTCGCGATGTGCGTGTTGTTCCAAGTGTTGTTGTCTACCAAGGTTGGTCGATCGGCCATGCCACCGATCTGGTAACCGTAGTCCCACCACGACATGATCTTAGCGTTGTCTGGAGTGTTCTGGCGGAGCCAATAGTAGGCCTCTCGGTAATCGTCGATGATATGCTGACTTCCGTCTGGCAGTCTGCTGGCAAGCACAACAGATGGCGAAGAGTAGGCGTTGGATGTTACCCATGTGCAGTGTGCGACAAAGATCAGGAGGTAAACCGTTGTAGAAAACACAATCACAGCTTTCGAAACATATGAGTAGATCCCAACCACAGGACCGCGAGTGGACCGCAGACCTTCCGGCAAGAAGGACGCAGCAGCGCTTTTGGCTGCAGATCCGTCGGCATTGCCATTCAGGTTCGCGTTCGACTTTGGTGTCTCGACCACGACGTAGGTATCCAGAACCTGTGAGATCGCTAATGCAGCGGCCACGCAAACAACAGGCGTCAAAGTGAGCATCAAGCGAACCATGACACCAGCGAAGTAGCTGGCCAAAACTGCATAGATGACGATGAAGACCTGTTCGTCCTTCAAGCTTCGGAAACACATGTAGACTCCTGCAGGGAAGAGCCAGATCAACATGTTAAGATCAAAGAAGAAAGCGGGCCAAGCAGTAGGTTGATGTTCAGACACGGAAGCGATGATAGGAATGTGGATCTTCGCGTAGCCAGTGTCCCAAAGCGAGTAGAAGCGGCCACTCCACGGAGCAATCACGCCAGAGACGGTCAGAAGGACGAGAAGACCAAGGGCCACAACGAAGATGACAAAGACCAAACCGCGGAGTAAAGTCTGGAACTGTCGGCTGGGAAGTTGTGTTCGGATGTACTCGACAAATGCGACAATCTGGAGGAGACCGAAGACACCGAGAGCAGCCATATGATCACTGCTTCTGACTGGCAAGAATCCCACGAAGGGAATCTGCATGCTAGCGAGCGTTCCGAGAGCGTACCACGTCGTGTAGCTAACGTATAACCTGGGGCTGTAACGTCCCATGCAGATGAGCACAAAAGCATGAAGGGGTAGCAAGTTGGTGATAAAGACGTATCCTCCCCAAGCGGACACCATGTAGCCGTAGAAGAGGGCGGTCAATGCGCCCCACATCGCGGATCCATTCTTCAAAGCCTTGATCCAGAGGAAGAAGGTGAACACCAGGAGAAAGATAGCTATCGCCTCGTTGTCATAACTTCCAGCCACCGATCGGGAGATGTATCCAGGTGCAATGCCCATGAAAGCTGCCGCTAGAAGGCCAGCGGAGGGAGATGTAGACATTTCGGAGGTGAAGAGGTAGGTTGCAAGCGCGGTAAGGCCGGAGAAGCCAGGCGCGAGTAGTACACAAATGTTTCGAATGTCAACGGGCAAAGTGAGGAAGCGGAGGATGTGGTAGATAACGCCGCTGGTCACCATAAGACCAGGATAGAGGGTGCCTCCCGTAACTCGACCGAGAGGGTGCCATGTCCCTAGGATATGACTCCGTCAGCACCTTGTTCATTGTCTCCCCGTATCTCTAATTCAATGAACAGCCGTTCATCGGATGGCAGCACTCACGGTCATCGAACCAGTCCCAGAAGCTGTAGAAGCCATGTTGTACTAGGTATTTCGTCGCTCGGAAGTTGAACCAGGGATCGACTAATGGCAATGTCAGTTCAATTGTCTCCATTCAGAAGGTATAGGTATACTAACACTCGTGAATGATGCTCTCGAACCTGATTACGCTGAACAGTCGACTCGACACTGCAGCTGCAGCGATGAAGCAGAGGATGATGACCCGGAGCAGTCCTCGCGTGTTCCGCCCGGTGGCTCCTTCAAGGAACTTGTCTCCCACAGTAGCGGCCATCGTGGACGCGTAACGGAGGGAAGACAGGATTAATTGTTCTTGAGCTTCGAGTCTGGATGTCTCCGAAGCCGCGTCGATACAGGAGCTCAATCTGGCTTCTTGGCAAGGCTGAGAGCCGCGCGGTGAAATCTTCTTCCGCAACGGACGAGCATCTTTGTTGGCCTTAGACAACCTTACGATGAGCTGACCTATTGATCGCATAGGCAATTATTTCACAAATTACAGGGTAATTCATAATGTTTTCAATAACCTATGCACCAGAACTGTAGAGAAACATTTGCGAGCGCAAATACATATGCACAAACGATGCCCAAGATCTCGCTTTCCGTGCCCCAAACGCTTCCAGGACAAATCAATACTCGAACAGAACTGGTCCATGATTTAAGAGTGGTCATGTAAACCGGAAGCTCTCGCCCGAACGTGGGGATTAACAGCGGGTTCCTCGCAAGCCACTAATGCCACTCTGCCTTCATTAGACTTCGTCAGCTCCACGCGCATTTCTTGTGCCCTGCGCTGCAGATCCCCTATGCTGTCGACATGCAGCTCTTCCGCTTGCCTGGCCTCCAGCCCATGGAAGAGCAGCGCGAGGGTGGATGACTTCCACAAAGCTGTCCGGTGCCGCGAGCTATGTAGAGCGGTAAGTGCCAGCATTGCACTGGCCAGTATAATCGATATCACGGGTAGAGTCATCCAGCCCCATCGGACATGAACGAATGTCTCGGTCTGAAACGCCTCACCAAAAACTGTGGTGCTGTTACTTGATGATCGAACCAGGTTGGTCATGCTCGCTGCAACGGCCTTCACTGTCTGTGACAGATTCTGGCTTGTGTACAGGATTTGGGCTGTCGTTGAGTTCGTCATGGGAAAGCCAGCGAACCCCAAAGTAACGTCTGTGCTAAACATATACATAAGTGAATCTTGAATCATCGATTCGTCAGTCTTGTCAATGTGAAAGACTGGACTGTCGAGACCCAGGGGTTTCAATCCTGATACGACCGACTCCAACGGTAACTCTTCGGTATCTTGCACTGTAAGCGATCCATTGATGGAAGTGCTCTGTCTGTATATTTGTGCGCACCAATTGAAAGAGCATTCGGACACTATGGCCTTGGCGCTGAGAGAAGAGTTGTCGAAAGCAAGGACCTTGACTGCAGCAAAGGGTGTCAACTCTGCATCTGGTGCAGGCTTGTAAGACGGTTGGTCCGCACGTTTCGTTGCTCTAACATTGCCCTTAGCGTGGGCAACGAACGTGGTCGAGCCCAGATTATTATCAGCTTGGAGGCTGAATCTATTCGGGGTCTGGAAGGTACATTCAACCCCACCATCGACTCCATCTAGGCTACTACACGTCACTACGGTAGTGTTCGTAAAATCGCTGCAGCTCGCACATACGGCAAGCGACATGAGATCGGGCCATTGGCAATTAGACGTCGGACAAGTGAAGTCCAATGGAGAGCTCTGACCGAAGAGGCCTCCAAAAACTGCTCCCTGCATCTTCACAAATGCAGACAAGGCAGAAGTGTCAGAGTCGGTATGCTTGCCTACACCGTATGCCTCTGCAGCTCCAATGGATGCAGAGCCGGTACCCATGGAGACAGATCGGGATGGAAAGGCTAGGACCTGCTGCGTGGAGGGATCTATCGCCAGCGCAGCAATGGTGATAACTGCTCCTAGAGAAGCGATGGCTCCGCCTGTCTTCAAACGTAAAAGCATTTGCAGTGCTCCCCAGGGCCCTCTACTGGCGTCGTCGAACAGCTGCAGGTTCTCCACTTTATGTGGTCTCTCAAAGTGTATCCACTTGAATCATTAGAATGATGGATACAACGACCTATAACAGGAGATAAACTCAGTCGAGTACTGATCTTACAATTTGATGCCAAACCTTCCAAAGGCCTAACAAAGTCATTGACTTGTGGTCGAGCTACTAAACTCACGATAAGAGGCCATAGACGGTGGTACACACCGCCCGCTGGTACAGGCCAGTGGGCGCTTAGAGTGCTTTTTATATCCACGCAGTAGAGCCGCCCATTTATCTTTAGTAAGCTTCAAGGTTGAAACCAACTACGATGGTACATCTCCGCGACAGTTCAACGAGATTTGTGCTCTATCAAGGGAAGGAAGATGGCGATGGCCTACAACGCCAGCGGATTATGAAATGTACATCTACCGAAACCGTACAAATAGAAGACCGACCAATATTCTAGGCTGGCGGCACTGTATCCAAAATCTGTTCACCGTGCAGGACTCAGAAGCTAGAACACATCATAATGCTTCGTTTATTACAAAATTGTATATATGGAATTAAAAACGCGGTGTGCTATGCCCCAACGCACCAGCATTGAGCCGAACCAATGATACCAAACAGCCTTGCAACCACCAAACGCAAAAACGATACAAACAACGGGTATCATCACTCGCACTCTCGTCCTAAAACGCCTGCGGACACTCCGTGACCATATGATCATCCGCCTCACACAGCGCACACCACTTATCCGTGTCCTCCGCACTCCCCTTCGCCGTAGCAGCCGCAGCCCCATTCCGCACCACCGGGCTCGCAGCCGGCGACGGCTCCTTCGACCTGGACCTGGACGGCGCAAGCGGAGCGGGACGATCCGCGTCATACGACGAGACAGACAGGTTTCTCAGTCTATCCATCATGACATCCTCATCATTCTGTTTCGCCCTCCCACCACTCTGAGCCACAGCCTTTCCAGCGCCCCCCTTGGCGCTGTCAATCTCCTTACAAGCAATAATATCATGGCTCTCGGATCCACAGATCTCGCACCACAGCCGGCTGCCTCCAGCCGAGGACGCGGTTTCGGAGTCGGGCATGACTGTGCCGCTGTCGCGGGCTGAGGACTGCTTGTCCTGGAGCGCGGTGCGGTCGGACATGCCGTTGCTGATCACGCTCTCGCGCTGATTAGCGGGAGGAGCCTCACGGCGGAGCTTCTCCAGTTCGCGCTCCAGCTCCTCTTCCCTGAGTGTCCTCTGGTCCACCAAGCCTTGCAGCTCTTCCTTCTCGCGCTCGAGGCGGGAAAGAGCAGCCTGCATCCTCTCGACCTCCTCGGCGCCCGCCGACGGGCTTAAGGTGCCATTGGCCTTGCTGTTCTCCGAGCCGGAGCTGCCAAGGTCGGGCCCAGAACTGAGGGAGTGGATGATAGCCTTGAGGCCGCGAATCTCGTCGTCCCTCTGCTCCACCTCTCTGGACCCGCCAAGACTGAGCGAGCCGTCGACAGTGGCTCCGGCGCCCTTCAGTGCGGCTGCGGCCTTCTCACGCTCACGCCGGAGCTCCGCCCGCGTTCTTTCGACCTCGCCTCGGAGGAACTCGACTTCACCCCTCGCTTCCGCCTCCCCTCGTCGAGCGTCTTCAAGACCCTCTTCTAGCTCTTGCACCAGTTCTTCGAGCTGCTTCAGCTGCTGCGCAACGCTTTCTACATCCTCGCCCCGCTCTTGCCATTCTTTTATCTCTTGAAGTAACTCCTCAATCCGTTTCTCGTATACCCGCTCTGTCTCTGTACTCGCCAGTTCCAGCGTTTCTATCGTGCTTCTGAAGTCTGCTCTGTGCGCGTCAAACTCAGCCGTCAGCATGGAGATCTTCTCGTTCTTCTCGCGCAGCAAGGCTCGCAGCTGCGCGGCGTCCGCATCGTCATGGCTTCCACTTCGAGATAGCTTTGGATGGTCGGGAGAAGCGCCGGGGATCAGGCTCTGCAGCTCAGCGAGGCTCGCTTCCATCTCTGCCAGGCTGGCGGCTTGCTCTCTAAGCTGCTTGTCCCGCTCCTCGAGTTTCTGTTGCAGGTCTTGGACTCTGTCTGCATCCTGCCGAGACGAATGCATCGTCCTAGAGGGTGGGCGTGCAGCGAGATTTCCATTGCTTTTGGTGGCACCCGCCGAAGTTTCGCCATCCTCATCTATTCGATGGCCGAGGCGTGAGTTGTTGCGCGAGTATGGCCGGGCAGGCGCGGGTGTCCGGGCTTTAGGAGGCACCGACCTTCCAGGTGCCGGACTAGCTGTGGGTCGTGGTGTCCCAATCTGACTCTTGGAGAACGACGCAGGTCCCAAGGATGGAGCTCTGCCAGGCGTGGGCGCCAAATGAGGCGGCCTCCTGAGAGGCGATTCCGGTCGTGGTAAGGAAGGCCGAGACTTAGGTTTGAATAAGGGACTTGGTGCGCGGGCGCCGGGACCGACAGATTGAGAGAAGTTGGGTACGGCTGGCGTTGGTGGACTGTGTGTGGCCGGTGCATAGCGTCCGTTCATGTTGAGGTTTGAGATGGAGGGCGTAGTAGGAGTGGGTGGGAAGGAATCGAACGATATGGCTGGAGAGGCGCGTTTGGAGGCACGGTGTAATGGTAGGAATATGCCAGAGCCGAGGATGGAGGTGGTGAAGTATCGTATGCTATACAATGATCAGCCATGTTCAATACAAATGATCCGGAGATGATATAAAGACGGTAGAGACCCAGGATCTGCAGCTCCGTTTGATACGGGATATGGCTCACCCCTCAACGTCCCCATCATTCTTCCCCCGATCAGCAAACTCTCTACTGAGCTCTACACCAGCAAACACTCCATTCTTGCCCCTGACACTGCCAACGAACTTGACAGTGCCATGCATGTTCCCCGGCACATCCACAGTATCCCCAACCTCAATATCCCTTCCATCCCCCCCAACCGTCCTACTGGTAGGCGTCCTTGGTCCCGTTTGCCCTGCGGTCAGCGCATTCAGCGAGGCCTTGCGCGCCATGGCGGTGCTGGTGCCGTTCAGGTTCGGCGAGGATGCGGTAGCGACGTTCGACTTCCCGAGCGAAGGACGGCCACCCAGGCGTTGTCGTGGTGTTTGCAGAGTCATGTTTGATGAGAAGCATGGGTTGATGGAACAACAATAGTCGGAGTGCGGGAACGGCTTCGGGAGTGTGCATGGACATGTTGAGGGCAGGGGGAAGATTTAGTTGCTACGGCGAAGCGCGCCGCGTCAGCATGTGACAGGGCGAACTGATGGAACAGGCTGACAGTAGGCAGGATACCAACCCATGGGGAGATCTAGTCGTAACGTCAGGTACATTGAAATCACAGCATATATGACCGTGCTTGACAATTGATGTGTTTCGTTTGTGCCCAAGAGGTTCCGATCAACTAGTTCACGTGACGGTAAACAAAGCGCAGGAGACATCAATCTGTATCGCCTTCAACACCATGTCCTCGACTACTTGCTGCCAGATGTATCCAGGTCTTCGGAGTCAAAGTGCATCTGCTCTAACATGTGTAAATGCAGCGCGTGTGTCGCCAAAACCGCACCATTCTCGTTGTTCGAAGCACCAATTCCCCGGATTCAGGCCCAATGCCGAGGTTGACCTCCAACGGCTAACATTTCCCCATACTACTTACTTTATGTATCGCAGCCGGCCATCCAATGTCTCAACGTCGCAAACATGGCCAGCGTCGTTCGCCAACCCATTGATGTCGCCTCGCTGGAGCGCTACATATCACAAAACGTGCCGGAGATCCAGACGCCCATTGACGTGAAGCAGGTATATCCGTCGTCGTGCCCCTCTCCGCACAACAACATCTCACTGACTGCTTGGCCGATCACAGTTTGGCTATGGCCAGTCCAACCCCACATACCAGCTCACAGACAAGGCGGGCCGTAAATATGTCATGCGGAAAAAGCCGCCGGGGCAACTGCTCTCGAAGACGGCGCACAAGGTAGAGCGGGAATACCGCATCATCCACGCGCTCGAGAAGACAGACGTCCCGGTACCGAAGGCATACTGCCTGTGCCAGGACGACAATGTAATCGGCACAGCATTCTATATCATGGAATTCCTCGACGGGCGGATATTCGAAGACCCAGCCCTGCCAGACGTCTCACCCGAGGACCGGACAGAAATGTGAGCTTCCTCACGCACTTCACACGCCACAACTATACTGACGATTACCACAGGTGGCACGACGCCGTGCGCACCCTCGCCAAGTTCCACCGGGTGGACCCGAAATCCGTCGGGCTAGAAAACTACGGCAAGTCCAGCGGCTTCTACAACCGGCAGCTGGCGACCTTCGCGACGATTTCAGAGGCGCAGGCCAAGGCCGTGGACGTCGAGACCAAGGTGCCGGTGGGCAAGATCCCGCACTACGATGACATGGTCGCGTTCTTCGGCGATCCGAAGATGCAGCCGAAAGACCGCAGCTCGTTCGTGCATGGCGACTACAAGATTGACAATCTTGTGTTTCATAAGACGGAGCCGAGGGTGATTGGAATATTAGAGTGAGTCGTCCTTTCTCCTCTCCATCTCCGCTAAACCCCCTTCCCACCGATTAACTTGTCCCAAGCTGGGAAATGTCCACAATAGGCCACCCCCTCTCCGACCTCGTCAACCTCCTCACCCCCTTCACCACCGCCTCCTCCCCCAAAGCCATTTCCATCGGCCGGGGCTCCACGGCCTTCCAGCCCGGCGCAACCCCCGGCCTGCCCACCAAGCCGCAGTGTATGGCGTGGTACCGCGAGGTAGCCGGGTGGGACCCCGCCCCAGAAATGACGTGGGGCGATGCGTTCGGTATTTACAGGGGCAGCATCATTATGCAGGGCATTGCGGCCAGATATGCGCTGAGGCAGGCGAGCAGTGCCAAGGCGAAGGAGTATGCGGTGCAGATGAAGCCGTTCGCGGAGGTGGGGTGGCATTTGGTGCAGGAGTGTAAGGGGGGGAGGGGGGAGAAGGCGAGGTTATAGTGAGGAAAGGGCTTGATGGTTTTGTAGTAAGATGTGGAGTTTTAGATGTTGCATGTAGTGACAAACTCGATGCATGTTCCGATAAGAAGCAATGAGAGATCATGATAAGAGGCGTATATGTACGAGCTCCAATGTGGCTCCATGATGTGTCTTGCTTTTTCTCCGTGTACACTCTTCGAGAAAGCTGATGGAGGCGACATCCTTACTGTTTTGAAACGCACTGTTGAGAGTGTCCGTTACTTTCGAATAATAAGACTACCTTGAGAAGACATGAACTTGTATTGATGAGCCGTTCTCATATAGTGCTTGACGCTGCTTGATAGGCGGCTTTTGAGAATGGATAAGATATTCGGACTAGCCCTCTTATCGGAATCAGCAGATTGACTTCTTGCTCGATGTCTGTTTCATCTGCGCGTATCATACCTCTCGATACGATGGCGAGGGTATGAGAGAAACATTCGCAAGTCGACCTTATGTCTGATAGCGACAAATTGTGGCCATCTACCTCACGATAGTCCAAAGGAAGCCACCACGGTTCTTTCTTCTAATATTTCGAAATGGATGACGGTGGTCCTGCCGCCCTGATCATGTTGCCATGTCATCTGCAAGTATTATTGCTTACGCACATTCCAACCTTTAGCTCTTGTTTCTAGCCCGTAGGCCTTAGCCCTTAGTTTTTTCATACGATAACGGCCGCCGAACACGCATGTGAGTGCACATGCAGTATCATGCAAGCAAGCGAGGTGAGGAAGCCATGGCTAGTTCCAATTCAAAGCAATACTTTGCCACCTGCCATGGTTCAACCTGGTGAAGGTTCTAGGCAGCCTTGCCAGGATGACCGTGAGCTTCTCACTGTTCAGAGTGAGAAGTTAGGGTATCATTTAGTGGAATGTCACCATGTGAACGGACAAACAATAATTTGAGGTTGTTCGAAGGGATTAGACCCGTTAGAGGAAGTGTACGGTGGTCCTTATCAACTATCGTCGGGAGTCAAGAGTGTGCTGATATCTTCCGATTAGGACGACTGATTTAACGAAATTTCGACACTGACCAGTGCTGTTCTAAGCGCATAGCATGCTTCGTCCGCGGCATCTTCCTCGAGGCCTCGAGTGCCATCATCTGCCTGGCCAAGTTGCCACTGGTCCTCGGCGATCGAGACACGCGCATCAGGTGTTGTCAGCACGGTTCAAGTACGCCTTATGTTGCGTGACGATTAGGCCGGATGAGCGCTTGATGTCGAGTTTGACCGCGACTGTTAGCACGGCCGTCTCTGCTAGATAGTGGCAATAACTAGACTAGGGACATGGAAAGAACTCATTGACGGATCTTGTGATAAGGGTCGGGCTCCACCCGACCTGCAATCAGCGCAAGGTGAAAAGATAAAAGACGACCTGCAGGGATATTGCAACATCTGACACTCTTAAATCAGATCATTGCCATCCGTCGTGCAATCTTGCAAGCTCCGTGCTCAGAGAATGACCGAACCGCGTAAAGGCGCAATAGACCAAAGTTTAACGGAGTACATTCTACATCAGTCCAGGCTGGGATTGCCTCTTCACAGGGGATAACAATGAGCAGATGGGGGCGATTCTGTTGTCGCTGACATGCTGTAAACTTACCAGGCACACCTGCCAGCGGACTTCTTGGGATGAGCTTGCAATCTTCGCAACGCTGACAAGGTGAAGAGCGTTCATCTCTTCGCCATAAGATCATTTTGCGATGCGTAGTAGAGCCGGATTCACGGACAGCTGGCCGACAACGTTTCCCCAGGACCACCACCCCGGAACGCGTGGGGTGCCCTGAGGTCACGAGCTTCCTCGGGACATGCTCCTCGGTACGGTTGCAAAGTTCAGGTGTGAGGGCAGAAATGCGCGAAGCAGATATCCGATGTCTCTGGGATGTTACTTTGGCACATGTTGTGTAACTCGAGACGGTCAACAAGTTACGGCAGAACCACGTCCGCGGTGCTGTAACGTGTCATCGGAGTGGTGTGGATCTGCAGCTCGTGGTGGTATTGCTTCTTCCTAAAGGATCCTGTCATGCAAGCTGTTGTGAGATACGCGAGGGGTTGCTGTCCGCGATCCTCGTGACGATCATCAACTTCAGAGCTTGCTTGGCACATTTAGGCGCCTCGTCCTGGGTATCCGTTACTCTTTACGTACAAGGATGTTGTGAACGACGGAGACTTTTTGCTCGGCATCCTGCTCGGTGCACGGATCGGCGCGCAGGGCTGTCATCACCGTCAGCGCATCGCCAGGCTGAAACGTAGGCGCGACAACTACGGGGACCAATTGAGTGTCAGAAGGCGACTTCTGCACTGCCATAGGGCGGCATGCGGTCGTGAAGAGGATGAGAGCTGCGTGCGCAGGTACACAGGCGTGGAGGAGGTTCCATTATTGACGCCGTGCTACTATGACGTGACGTGACGTGACGTGACGTGCCTCGTGGTTTGCATGCCGACCGTGCGACGAGGCGACGGCAGGTATCGTGAAGAAGGCAACACGTCCGAAGGAAGACTGCTGGAAGGCGAGATGAAGCGGCGGAGCTCCATCATCAGGCAACGTGCCGGCCGTTGAAGGATCTATGATGAGAGCAAGGGAAGGATCGGATGAATTTTTGCGTAGAAGCCTCGGCGAACATCAGGAAAGTCGCTTAGCGTGACATGGTGGAGGAAGACGGGCGGCAAGGTTCGTTCGGTGTGATGGGATCAGCACATGGTGGAGCTGGAGTCCAATAAGTCGTTGTGGAAAAGGAAAATACAGGCCTGAATTTCGATAAATACAGCGATCGGGTTGGTCAGACTTTGAGATAGTCATTTTTGAAAGAATACTTTGTTGGTTGCAGCTCTGCTGTCAAAAGCTGGACAGAGTCGCATCATCAGCTCATTCCTTTGCCAGCCAGCCTCTGCCGGTTATTGAGAAGAGCAGCTCTGCCACGTCCTCACCGACATTCTACCATCATCGACCTGACCGAGACTCTCTGCGCCGCAGCTCGCTTCCACTTCCAACGGCCAGCCGCACGTAATCAGCGTTGCCCAGTTACTTACTCAATCGACCCGGCAGGGCAGAGAAAGCGTTGCATCTTGTCTGTGTCCCCGCGGCGGCTCTGCTTAGCGGTTTGGTATGCGCCTGGAGTTTCGCCGGGCTCCGCTCTAATAAGACTGCCCTAGTCGCCCACATCCAATCCAATCTCTCTCCATTCCAGTCCAGTCCAATCCAACCACGGCCCCCTTTGTTCGCTCTTCTGCGCCAATCAATCCACGATTTCCGCGAACACAAGTGAACCAATCGCTTCATCGCCGCCGCCGGCTCCCGATCATCACCTATCACTGCTGCTGCACGTCGTTTACTGAGCGCTTCTTCACGTGTGCGCGCTCCGCTCCATACACGTTCACGCTCCGCTCCTCTGTGATAGTGATTCGACTGTCGCACCGGCGAACGAGCGTCCAGCGTCTGCTCACCACCATCAAATCGCGTGACCGTCGTCGTCTGCGGGCCTGTCTTCGGTAAGTTTGCTTGGAATCACTCCTCACCCAATCGATGCCCTCTTGCAAGGCTCTGTCTGCTCGACCTCTGACGTCGGCGTCACCGACTGCGCGAGGACATCCGTGCGGTTGGTGCCGCGCGTTGCCGCACGCTGTGTCATTCTAACATCCTATTGCTAGGGAAAACAGAGTCGCATTGCGCTTGTACCTGCCACGCCAATCTGTACTAAAGTACCTTGTAGAAGTACTTTGTAAAAAGTACCTCGATCGGATACCGTCAGCCTTGACATCGCGACGTCTTATCAGCCCGCTCGTGCGCGTCAGCCTCAACACCAAAAGTCGCGATTGAATTACATCAACGTTACCCCAACGTGGCACAGCGATACCTAGCCACTGCGACGTGGACGCGCATCGCAGCCGGTTAACGAGGTATGCTTATGTTTAGTGTGCATGCAACCTGCATTGCCAGCGCATCACCTCCAACAAACCACACCCCCACAACTCCGCCTCTTCCAATTGCTGCCCTGCGAACATGTGCGCGCATCATGCTAACGTTTGTAGCCTCTTATAATCAGGTTCGGCAGAATCTTCGACGTTTTACTGGCAGCCCGCTTCCTGCCATTCTCCACACCCGCCTTGGGCCTCACTGCGGCAACCTTTCCTCCTTCAACCGCGTCCATACACCCTTGCATACAAGCACCGCCTCACGTCAGGCGCATCGTAGAGCAAAGCCACTAGTACAGTACTGTAGAGCCTTCTTTCGTCTGGGCTCTCATCCTACGGGGCTTTCCCCAGGTGCACTGCGCAATCCGTCTTCGCCTCATGAGCGGCGGGTGTGCCCAATTTGCCAGCGCATCCACCCGCTCGTGACGTGATCTTGGCTCACTGTAGCAGTATCTTATATCCTAACAGACCTGATAGTTAGAGCTTGATCAGCAGACATCCAAGCGTTACGGAATAAGTTTCATACTTAATATACGGCCGCGGCAGGAACGGAGGCCTCTTATCATAATTCGCACTCGGCCCTCGGTTCATACAAGGTATGCATTGGTCCAGCCCCAGAATTCTCTCTGATACCATTGGAGCAGTTGCTAAGCATTCAGCTAGGCTGCAGTTCTCCGCCACTAGTCGCGACGCGTCCGGCCTATCATTCCCATAGTATACCTATCCGCGTAACCCCATATTCGACCTCTCCAATAGCCGCAGCGAATCGCTTTCACGTCCTCTGAGTCGTTCAGAAACACCGCACGCGGCATCGCTTGTACATTGGTACCATAGAGGCTGTCGAGGTCTGTGCGGTATAGTGGCGCCTTGAGGATAATCGAGCTTCCAGCTTCAAGCAGCTCAAGACCACATTCACCTTCGAAGCCAGCTCATACTGGCGGACTGCATACATGATGGAGGCATACGCGCAATATCAACCACCTCATCACAACCCTCACCCGCATGCGCAACCACATTTACAAAACGCCTACACTACATCTCCACAAAATGCCGGCCACGGAGGCCCTTCCATAACATCTTCAAACCAGCCGGCGCAACTGCATGGAGCGCATAGTCAGGCTTCACCTATACTCACCTCACAAGGCCACTCTTATTCCCAACCAGGCGCCCCGAACCCCTCGACTCACCAGGTACATCAGTCCATGGGATATCCATCAGCAAGCTATGGAGTTCCTGCTGCCATGCACCCGCAGTATGGCATGATGCCTTCTGCATCGCAAGCTGCCGCCATGGCTACTGCAGCTGCGTCAGGCCAGCCATACTATCCGATGGAACAGACACTACCCATGGGTCAAGACCCTAGAGTATCTCCGCGTATGGCTGTGCCGCCAAAGGTTGAAGCACGGGGGCCTCGTTCGCCGCCGCAAGTGTCTGGGGCGATACCAACACAACCACCACTCCCGTCACAAGTACAGATGGCCCACCAGAGTCAGTCAATGCCACAGCGACGAATGAGCCAACAAGTCAGTAGTCCTGCGATGCAGCATCCACAGCCCGTGATGAACCACGGTGTACCAAGATCCTCAGTGCCGCCACAAATGTCTCAACCACCTCCGCCATCAGTCCAGCAACACCAACAGTCACCTGAGATTGCTGCCGGAGCTGTAGAAGAGTCTCCTCTATATGTGAATGCCAAGCAATTTCATCGGATATTGAAGCGCCGCATGGCACGTCAGAAACTCGAGGAGGCCCTCCGTCTCACTTCAAAAGGTCGAAAGCCTTACCTTCACGAGTCGCGGCATAATCATGCTATGCGAAGGCCGCGAGGGCCAGGTGGGCGCTTCTTGACCGCTGATGAAGTGGCTGCCATGGAGAAGGGCCAAGGAGGTGGAGAGGGTGGCGAAGAGGGCGGTGACAAGGAAAACAACAACACTCCCGCGAAATCAACGCAAGCTAATCAGGTTGGCTCTGCTGGAAAGCGGAAGGCTGGCGCCATGGCACCGTCCAAACCGGGATCTGCAAAGAAAGCGAAAACGGGCGGTGGGGCGATACAGAGGCCGAGTAGCGGTGACGAGAGCGATTGGATTGGATGTGGGCGACTAGGGCAGTCTTATTAGAGCGGAGCCCGGCGAAACTCCAGGCGCATACCAAACCGCTAAGCAGAGCCGCCGCGGGGACACAGACAA
>Ga0181467_100704_pt1 | contig 16536 bp, 20 predicted proteins | sample InSIn5gowninarea_2_FD_119079 | JGI IMG/M metagenome (GOLD analysis project Ga0181467, IMG submission 119079) | Clean room microbial communities from NASA Spacecraft Assembly Facility at Jet Propulsion Laboratory, Pasadena, California, USA -... ... | reverse complement strand
CATAGAGCAGCGGCGGGATATGTGGGCCATGCTGGCATCGGAGTAGGCACTATGCTGAACCTAAAGATTATTGAAAGACTGTTCTTTTGCTTCCCGATCGAGCTTCGAGCGTCATGCATGGTTTATAAGTATTCGACATCTCCAGCTCTGCCTTATTGCAACATATTCCACATCCACTACGACTGAAGCACACACACGATGGCTCCAGCTACATACCCGAAGGACTTCATCCTCTATGACGTCTCGCACGACGAGGTCTACCTCACTGGCTCGTTCAGCGACTGGCAGCCGTGAGTGGAGGGATGGAAGTGGAGCTCAAAAGAGAGAGAAGCTGACGCGCAGACACGCAGAAACGCCATCAAGATGACCAAAATACCCAACCTGTACTTCATCGCTACAGTGGTGAGCGGGCTTCTCTCTTGTTTCTCGAGTCTGGTTCTCCGTCCATGCTCGAGGAAGCAAAGAAAAGCCATCTCCGTCATGGAGCAGCCAGAGGAGTGTGGATGGAGAACGAGGGAGCCTGATATTGCAAGACAGCATTGCTGATTCCACACTACCCCCAGCAACTCCCTTACAACACCAAGGTCTCGTACAAGGTGCGCAACCTCCCATTCTCCCCGGGGATGCAAGAGGCTGATACCATCTTGACGAATACAGTACATCGTCAATGGCACATGGATGACAAATCCTGAAGAGCAGACCGAGACAGACGCCGCTGGAAACACAAACAACGTCTTCACGAGTGGGTTTCATCATCTGTTTACAGCTGATTGTCACGCCTCGTCGAACCCCGCAGCATAGCATGCCATGCCGTGCGGAGTCAGGAGGGTGATCGTGGGCATGACACACCATGAATACATAGCGGGAAATGGAGCACCTGGGAGCGTGTGCTGATATAGATTGTACTGCTTTCCTCACAGCCCCCAGCGAAAGCGAAGCTCCAGCACCTGTTGCGCCACTACCCGTAGCCACATCTACATCTACATCAACCCCATACTCTTCCTCCTCCTCCTCAACAGGCCCAACAGGCGCAGCAGGCGAGATTGAAGATGCAAAATCAAGCGGTGTACCAGTAGGTGGCGCAGTCGCCAGTTCAGGAATCGCAGCTGCAGCAGCTGGAACAGCCGTCGCCGCTGGTCTCGGACACGACAGCACCGACAAAGATGCGGGTGGAAAGCAGGAAATCTTGGAAGCTAAGACGTCCGGAGTACCTACTGGTGCTGCCGTAGCTTCTTCTGGAATTGCAGAGGCAGCTGCGGATTCCGCTGCTTCTCACGGTCTCGGAAAGAGCGAGACCGATGGTTCTGCTGCCAATGCCGCTGCCAAGAGCGAGAGCGAGAGCTCGACCCAGGGTGTTACTGGCATTCAGAAGGTCGCTCCCAATGTCACACAGGCTTCATCTACAGGTGGTGCAGTGCCAGAGAAGGGTGCATATATATCCTTGACGATTGAAACTCTCCCACACACAGCTGATGCCAATTTGTTGTCTATGTGATTTACAGACCTCGCCAAGTCAGATATCGGCTCTGGATCCGGCTCAAGCTCAACTTCGGCCTCCAAGGCTCCTCTACCAGCTTCAACAGCCGACGCACCACTTGCACCTGGTCAGACAGTCCACGAGCATGAGGGCAAGGGCTTGTTCGCCGTCATCGGCGGCCTCGGTGCCGCAGCCGCAACAGCCGCCGTCCAAGCCGCCCAGGTCATCGAGCACAAGATCGAAGAGAAATTCTACGACACCAACGGGACTTCTGCCCTGTCCACGACTGCTAAACCTGAGAATGGCTTGAGCAGCGCCACCAGCACTACCGAGGGCCCCAAGACAGCCACGCAGACTCCTGCAGTTCCTTCCAGTGCGTCCATTCCTACCGTTCCATCGGACGAGAGGATCATTAGAGAAATAGCTGCTCATCCTGAACCCACCTCTGGTGTTGGTGCGCAACTTTTTACCCCGTTTCCATCTTGCGTTTCTTTGTTTTCTCTTGTTTTCTGACGCAGTGGCTACTACAGCGAACGCAGGTGATGTCGGCAACCCTTCTCTCATCGGCTCAAGCCACAAGGAACCAGCGGAAGCCTTGGCTCCCATCGCAACCAACAGCGGAGTGAACAAGATCACAAAAGATCTCGCCGCCGTCGATTTCGACCATACGAAAGCGGAAGTCGTCCATGCCGTAGAGAGACTAGGAGAGGTCATCGCTGGCAGCTTGACGGGTATCGGAGCAGCCCACCAGGGTAGGGATATACCGCCTGTATCAGAATTCTGGGCTAAGAAGGCTTCTGCTTCCGCTTCCTCCGCTTTCGGAAAACCTCTGCACGATGCAGAAAATACTTTTGAAAAAGCAGGTCAAGAGAATCAGTCGGGTACTGTTGTGTCCCATGATTTGTCCTCGGCTGCGTTCGGCACGGGTGCAGGTGGAGCGCTCTCGAATGCTGCTGCTGCTCTTGGGGGTGGCGCTTCCGGCAACGGTGCTGGAGCATCATCTTCTGGATCTACGGCCGACAAGACCCTCAGCAAAGATACAGGTGCCGCTGCTGCCATCCCACCTGTTACTGGTGGTCCAGCTCTGTACCCCACAGACGGCAAGACTGCCCCAGTAGACATCAAGATCAATGAGCCTCAATCGCACCCTTCTGAAGTTCGCTCTGAAGCACATAAAGCCGGACATACTGCTCCTGCTCTTACTGGTGCAGTAGCCGGTGCTTCCACAGCTACTTCTGGTACTGCTGCTACCTCTGGCACTACTGCTACTAGCAGCGGTGAAAACACCACTGCCGGTACAAACGCTACTGGCGATAAGCGCAAGTCAAGCTTTTTACAGCGTGTCAAGTCTGAAATCAAGGGCGACAATCCTGCTACCACCACTACAGGCGAGAAGGACTCCAAGGCAGCACGAGATGGTCTCGTTGGTCCTCCTGAAGTAGCCGCTAAGGGGACTGGCACTTTCAAGACCGCTGGCAGCACGTCTGCCAAGACCACCACCACTCCGAGCGGTACAGCCAGCAAGGCCACTGGCGCTTCTGCCCTAGGTGTTAATTCTGGATCAAGCAGCAGCGGGCCCCCTACCACGCCCAAGAAGCCCACCGCTGCTTCTACAGCTGCGAATGGAACACCCGGCACCCCAGCGGACGGATATAAGACTGCTACCTCCACACCTTCAGATACTCCTGATCGCCAGAGGAAGAAGTCTGGCTTGTGAGTTCCATCCTTGAGTTTTGATTAATCACTAGCCTTCACGTATCTGATACACATGCTCCTTCCTTTGCTTTCGCAGCTTCGGCAAGCTCAAGAGCGCTTTGTCTCCTAGCAAGTAGAAGAGGAAGGAGACCAGCTCGGACTCTTTCATATTGCTTTTGCTTGCGATAGCGTAAAGCCCTACATATATTCACCTTCGAGATTTGGATGAACAACTCCTTCACTGTTGCTCCTGGAGGCACAAAAGCGAAGCACAATCACATCATCTCGGTCAATACTCCAAAATCAGTCTTCACCATACCAAAACCAAAACAGATCGACACCCTTGCTATCAATATATAGTATACACTGCTAATGTCGATGATTGGCCGCTCTCACACCATCAACTTGATCCGTAATGTATAGGGAGGAAGAGCGGAAGTCTAGAGAAAGTCACAACAACTTCCACCGCCACATGGCACACTTCACCGTTCCACTGATCTCTCTACATCCATCTACCCGACTTATATATTAGTTGTATCCTACTGTGTAACCAATCACTAATATACGTTATTTATCTACCATCAATCTGTAATCCGAATCCAGTTATTGGAGCACCAAGAGGGACCCCTCACCTCTTCGGCCTTTCCACCCTTGCTTCATTCCGACCCGACTTCTGAAGGACCACAATGAGCAGCAGGAGGAGGACGGAACAAGATGCGAACAGCGCACTGCCAGGACGGCCTTCGCTGCCTGCGCTGCTATCGACAGTCTTGTTGCTCATGGCCTGCTGCGTGCAAGAGGGCCACAGTCTCGGCTTGAAACAGCAGGAGGAGCAGCATCAACAGCATTCACGGCGGATACCGATAGCGCATGGCGACGGGCCACGTCTAAGAGCGAGGTCACAGCAGCACCTCGCAGACTGGGCAGTGAGGGAGAGATACCGTGTTCTGGGAAAGTATGGCGATATTGCACTCGGCACGAGCTCGCTGGTTGAAGTTGGTAGCAAGAGCAACAGCAACAGCAACAGCAGGAGGAGCAAGCCAAGAAAGGCAAGACGACAGTTCACGGCCGGGACATCTATTGGCACATCTAGGACATCAACGAGTGGTGTCAGTGCTGGTTCCTCCACCTTGACAGGCTCGAGGGCCTCGTCCGCAGCATCTGCAACCGCAACTGCGGCAACAACGGGCTTGAGCAGCTCATCACCATCAACAAGTACAATAGACGGACCAGTAGGGCGGACGAATCTCACAAACTATCAGTCAGACTTGTGAGTGTGCATGCGACCCATCGATTCGCCAGCAAGTCCCAGTGTCGTGCTTCATATGGAACACGGCTCAATTGCGAAAACCGAACCATTCTAGGAATTTGGAAAGATGCACTTGCTGACCTTGATGTCTTGCTTTTCTCTACAGGGAATACTATGTTAGTCACTGCAGTGGACAGGACCTCACCAGTCCCCTTTGCATGCTGCTAACGTACTCCCTCATCACGAAAACAGGCTCCTATACACGTGGGAACACCACCTCAAACTTTCGTGCGTCCGCAGCAGGCAAGGCTGTAGCAAACCAAGCTTGACATGATTCTTCCCCCTCTCCTGCGTGCTACAGAACGTGATTCTAGACACCGGATCATCAGATTTCTGGCTTGTGGATAACAACTGTACCTCGCTGGACTGCCTCGCGGTTCGCACGTTTGCTGCAAATGTATCGAGCTCTTCCACCTCGACAGCCGATGATTTTACAATTCGCTATGGCATGGTAAGCAATATGACACTACTTGTTAAGCGCGACACCCGCTGACAGTGGCATCTGTTGCTTCACTCTCCAGGGCTCCGCCTCTGGTCAGCTATGGAACGACACTGTCATGCTAGCGGGACATGGACTAGAGAACCAGACGGTAGCGTTATGCGACCAAGTTAGCGGAGCGCTACTGGGTGGAAATGCGTCTGGCATCATGGGTAAGCACATCATCGTGAATGGCATCAGCTGAAGCTCAGCTCATCGTTGAACCTCACCAGGACTTGGCTTCCCACGGTTATCAGTGACGGGAGGAGATCCCTTCTGGCTGAATCTCATGGAAGCGAACAACACAAATCTAGATTTCGATGGATTCTCGTTCTATCTCACGAGGTTTATCAATGCTACCAACGCTTCCGATACAGAATACGGGTACGTCTTCACTTTCTCCCATTTCTACGTAACAAAGGTAGACCATTCATACTGACTTCAAACCTTATAGCGGCTTCTTTACTCTCGGGACGCTGGACAATGATTCATACACCGGCGAAATCAACTATATCGACGTACCAGCCGGCACTGAATCATACTGGGTTGTTCCGCTCAATGCGATCAGCTTGAATGGCACAAACATTACCGGATTAGGGACACCCAATGTGGCCATTGATTCGGGTACGACACTCATAGGTGGACCTACTGAAGTAGTGGAGAACTTTTACGAGAGCATCGGAGGAGCATATGCGCTGGACCAAGAATATGAGGGATATTATACGTATCCTTGTGATGCGGTCGTCGATATCGCTTTCACGTTTGGCAACGTGGTGAGTAACATGCCTAGTCCTAGTGTGTTTGCTATGTTGCTCAAGCTGAATCCGTCCTCGGCCGGCCGCTTCTAGACATATCCCATGTCTGCGGACGACCTCAATCTTGGTCTCTTCAATGCCGCTACCAACCAATGCTTGGGCGCTTTCTTCGATCTTACCTTATCGTCTGGCTCTGCTGCGGTAATCAGCTGGGTGATTGGCGGTGCTTTCCTGAAGAACGTATATCAGTAAGCTACATCATCTTTACTTCCACTTTATCACATTTCCATGCTTCTTACCATGCTGACTTTATCTGGCCTTTGTTTGCAGAATATACCGCTACAACCCCGGCCCATCCATCGGCTTTGCAGAGCTGTCACCTTCCCTACTAGCGAATACGCAAGCTGCCACAAACCACACTAATACGCCCTCAAACACGACGAACGTGCCTTTATTGACCGGTGTGTTCGGCGGACCAACTCTTCCAGCCAATGGATCAACAATCACAGGATCGCTACTTAGTGAATCGACTATTTCCACAAGTACACCTGCACCTGCTATACCTGCTGGTAAAGTGATGTCGACTACTCCAGTTACTGGAGCATGCTTGAGGAATGTGGAAGAAACGGGAATCAAAATGATAGTTTTGTTGGGTGCACTCTACTTAGGGATATGGACACTTGGCCTGCATTAAGCATTCGGTTCTCCCAGGAATAAGAAGGAGTACTGTAAGTGGAGGGAAAGCAGTAGTAGTAGGAGTATGATAAAATGGACAATACATGAATTTTGCTCATGTCTAATAGCTTTGTGTAGATATTGGTGTTAATCGCTTTGAAGCGTGTTCTACGCTGAGACCTCCACGAGGGAACTGCATTAGCCTGTACACGGGTCTTGCATTGATTGATTGACATATCCGATGCTGTACAATGTCGCCACTCCTCGATCACAACGCGACTACTCTTTCTCGCGAATTTGTTTACCTCCTCATCTCTCTTCTCTTCTAATTACATCCTATTCAACGACCTCGACTCATACGCTTACACACTCACTCACCTTTCATGGCTGCCCTGCACTCTGACTAAGCTCGCCGCCATCGCACTTCCCTCCCCAGCAATTGCAATGCAGGAACGAATACTGACCGGCACCATGGCCATGGCCTCCTCTGCTGCTCATGGTGAGATGTTCTTCCAGTCTCATCCATGCGCAACTTCTACTTCTGTTTCAGTTTAGGACAGCCTGCGTATGATGTCTCGTCTTTCCTTCTTGCGTCCTCCTTAGATACTCCGCAGGCTGGCGCGAATGATACCGGTGCTGCTACTACCACTACTGCTGCTCAGCTTACAACCACCGCGGATACTGCGCCCACAACCTCTGCTGCCCCGACTTCCTCATCTGGGGCTCCTCCTGCTCTTTCACGCCCAAGTTCCGCCGCTGCCCTGCCAAGCGACTCTGCTTCCACTTCACCTGCAGGCGACGCATCGGATCGACCTACTCTACACTCCAACAGGAAGCAGTCATTGACCGCTGCCCTCGCTTCGCTAAGACTTCCCGGACCAGGCTATGAGCTCGAGTCTTTGCCTCCTACTCCTACTATGCTGGACAGGAACTCCCCTTACCCGGGTACCGTGCACAGACCTTCCAGCGGTGACTACCACGCCAATTTCCTGCTCGAAGACCGCTCAATTTCAACAACACCCGCACTCTCTCGTGATCCTATGCACGCGCTAAAGGTATCCATCAGCCAAGGAGGCGGTTTCTATATGAGTGAAGAAGATCAAGCTCGCGTGCAGCAGCAGCAGCAACACCAATCAATCCTCTCATCTGCCGCTGAAGAAGGCCAATTTAGACCTCCCACCTCTTCTCGTTCACTTTCCGACTCGAGAAGCCTCTCCAGTGATAGCGACCAGGATTATTTCAGCATCTCCAGCATCTCACCGTCGTCTTCCCTATCTTCCAGACGACGAGGCGGAAATGAGATAGTATTCTCTCACAAGCAGGAAGACTCGGGTTATATTCCTGCCGAGAATTATTATCGATCCACTACAAGCGGTCCCGATTCGACTTCGCACTCAAACAGTAATTCTCCAGTTTGCTCCTACGATGTCCTTTCTTCCGATCTTCGTAGGCTCAATCGACCTTCCCTCACCCTGCACAGCAACTCGCTTACACAGAGTAAAAGCCTTAATTCCCTCTCCCGTACTGATTCTTTCGCCGATTTGTCGCAATACGATGTTTATCCCCCACTCAAGACACCTTCTCCACAGTCTTTCCAGAATAACCTTACCCCACGAATGAGATCAAGCTCAGATTGGCCCACGGCCACTTCCCGTTCTTTTCACGAAACGCCGTCCTTCAACTCTCATTACGAAGGTGCCCACGAGGGAAGATATGCTACTTCACCGGCTGACCAACAGCTCTTCCATGCCACTGAGCGCGGTTATGAGGGAAGACCTGTTTCTAGGTCTTTCTCGGTTTGTTGGTCCTATAACTTTCCTGTCGAAGAACGTGGCTGAGCAAAAACATCTTCTCCATTCTAGGCTACTAATTTACCCACTGCTGGACAGTCATCAAACTCCCTAGGCAGGGAAAAGTAAGTGCGATTGCTCTGACTGTTTGTCTTTCAAGACCCAACGCAACTTTCCTCATCGTCTGCGCCGCAGTACCACCACAGCTCTTTATCATCTCGCAGACCATGTCGACCAGCTGAACTTCGAGCAAGCGGCCCAGCGAAGGGAGATGAATCGCCAGAATGAAGAGCTCGGAAGGTAATACAAGGAAATCCAAATGCTGAAAGCTAAACTCGCGGAAAGTGAGAACGCCAAAGTGCAGCCTGCTGCCATTTCGTTGGCTGGTCGTGCAGGGATGCCGCCTGCTTATACTTCAAGCAATCCTAATTCCCCTGATGCCGAAATGCACAACCCTTATGTTCATGTCAACGAGTACCAAAGAGAGGCTCTGTACTCCTCCCATCCCCCAGCAGATAGCTCGGCACAGTATGCTCATCCTTCTGGTTCTTCTAGGAGGCGCGTGACTGTCTCGGAGCTTCAGCCAAGTCCACGAGGTCAGACCCCCAGCATGCCCATGACTGGTTCGGTACCGACGACAAGAATGCACTCACCTGTACAAACGTTCGGGATGAGGCAAAATGTGCACACTGGACCGCCTGGCAATGTCCAACTACCTCCTAGGTTTGGTCCAGGTCCTCATTCTCACCCCTCTACTCCAAGCTCTCAGCAAGGTCCTTTCTTCGCTTTGGCAGCTGCTTCGGGAGTTGTACTGTCTGAGCAGGAGGTACGGCGGCTCAGAATATAGAATTCTCATGACATACTGATGGAAGCACCTTTGATAGCCGGCTCCTAGCGGAGCCCGCGGTAATGCAAACCGTCAGCAGCAGCATCAGGCCCAGCAAATCAATGACGACGCGTCTGTCAACTACCATGTGAGTGTGTATTTTGATAAGAATAAAGAAGTAGACTACAAGCTAATATGAATGTCAATGAAGGCTCTTCTCAAGCAAATCTTAGATCGAAACGATCAACAAGCTAGCATCTTCCTTCAGCAGAAGCTCAAAAGTTGCACTGATCCGTACAAGAGGACCTACATCATCGATTGCGTCCTTCCCTATGCATTCCATCTGATCACAAATAGGTACGCTTAACCTGGATTCATTCGGTCTGTTCTCTCCGGTGTAGCTGATGTATCACCTTTCTTCAGGTTCGGAAACTTCAGTAAGTAATGGAAATCCCTCTTTCTCACCCAGAGGAAGCTAATGTGCTGCTCCTTAGTCGTCTCTCGCTGCCTGGATCTGGGCAACGAGCAGCAGAAAGCTGCTATTGCACGCGCCATGTTTAGCAATATCCCCAATATGGCGGGAGACACTTATGGCTCACACGTCGTACAGCGAGCCATTGACGAGATACCCGGATTCGACGAAATCGTAGTTACTGAGTAAGTCGATGCTTCCATTGCTGCGTCCGTAGGCTGATGCTACGAGTTTATCCCCAGGCTTGCAAGGGATCAGAAAACCTTCACCAAGTAAGTAAACAAAGCCCTCTTGCTCGACGGGAGAGATACTTACTACGAGTTCCGATCCAAGCAAATCAGCCGGACACGTCTGGTCTAAAATCTTAGCTAACGCAAGACCCCCTCCAAACCTCTACCCGGTCCTCAAGAATGTTAAAGATTGGTCCCAAATTGCCATGGATGAGACTGGAAGTCTCTTATGCCAGGCTGTGCTGGAAAATTGGCCAGCCGAGGAGAAAGCTGGAATAGTCAAAGGGCTCATCTCAGATACTATTACGTTGTGCAGCTCGCAGTGGGCTACCTTCGTCGTCCTTCAGTGAGTTGCAGAAGCGCTGCAGGAGTTAGCCAGGAGCTGACACTATGGCCTCATCAAGCCTCATTGAGCATGGTAGAGTATGTGGTATACAGTGCTGATTGCGACCGATGTATGACTAAGCATTGCAAGGACAGGATCAAGACCGCAACGAGATCTTCAGGATCCTACTGTCAGCTTCTGTAGCTATCTCACAAGACCAGTATGGAGCGAAAGCCATGTCAGTATTATGTACACAATTAAGCCTGAGCGCTGAAGCTGACGTTTACCGTTTCATTGTTACAGTGAGAAGATGATCAAAGCAGCTGGTATGTCGTCTGACATAGTCAAGAGCTACGTCTCCCTCATCTGCGACGCGTCACAGTGAGCTCCGTCTTCCTTCAATGCCCCTATGGGCGCTCGAAGTTGACACGCAAACGTGCAGCGGACGACCGGTTGTAGTGTCGATATGTCAAACGGCCAACGGAAGCCAAATCGTCACTCTTTTGCTCACCAATGCACCCTCTGAGATGAAGGAGATTCTCATTGAAGCTATTCGACGTCACGGTGTCACGCTCAAAGGCTCAAAGCATGGAAGCCGGTAAGTATCTACAGCGCAAGATCCTGGTATAGAAGCTGACCTGGAACACATTACAGCATCTGGTTTGTAGTCGAGAGAGCACGAGCCTGGCGCGGCCACTAAGGCCTCACAAAACGTCCTCCAGCATCGGACCACTACGAATACCTGCTACGTTATCGGAACAAAAAACGCTATCAAACATGCAAACACCTGTATCATACATCACTATGCAGATCCGTCAACAAAGGCCTCCATGCTATCATGCTACTTCTCGAGGCTTCACTCGTGCACCAAGGAACAAAACCGCTACGATTCTGGCCGCCTTCAAAATGCACACACCTGTACCATCCAGCTCAATCTAGAATAGTCGAGTAGTCATACTTCCAACAATGCAAAAATTATGTAGCTATAGAACAAGGTCAAATCAGAGTGATGCTCACAAATGCTCACTTCGCTGCTGAGGATAGGAACTGCTCATGCAATGCAAACCATAAATGCTTTCCTTAAAAAGCCAGCGACAATGACAAACGAACTTGAGTGAATTACGATAGATAAACATGAAATGCGCTAGTAAATAGCGAGTGAGTGTGACGAGAAATCTAAGTACAGGCCACGATATAGATAGAGCAAGAGCGAAGCTATAACTTGCAAGGCAATAAGGCGCCCCGATTATCTCGTCTTCCGTTTCTCTTTGTGCACTTCTTACAGAGCAAAAAAAAGGTCGAAGCCATCTTAATGAGCGTAGTCGTCCGACTTTCCACAGCATCTAGCCCAGAGAGAAGCCTTCTTAGCCGGCTGATGCTGATGTGGCTTCTCCGAGGTGACAGCCGGTGCAGGTGCAGCAGCAGCCGCAGTGTTGGCGGCCGGAGCAGCGGTAGTAGCTGCGGCTGGATGCATAGTCGCAGCTGTGGTTTGTGGCTGTGTAGCAGTCGCAGCGCCGGTATTGGCGGTTGTCGTGGCATTGGGTGCCTTATCGCCATCGACGGAGTAGCCCTGGCCTACAACGACGTGGAATGAAAAAGTGATTGATCAGCTTCAAGTCCGAAATTGATTGTGGGGTTTCGACTGACTGGCGGTGCTGTCTCCTGTTACGGCGTGATTGGCGCCTCCGGCCGCCATAGCGGATGCAGGAAGAGCTTCAGCGGCTGTAGTGTGTCCATGGGAAGAACCAGCGAGACTGTGGGAGATGAAGTCATATTGAGAGACGGGAGAGGAGAAGACAGGAAGAGACAGGGTTGGGGTTGGTGAATCGTTAACGAGTCAGTCAGATGTTCAGTTCAAAGAATGGACAGCGCAATGGACAGAAGAAGAGAGAAAGAAATAGAAGAAACGGCAGGCAGAGTCACACAGGCAGAGACAGGACGGGGCAGGACGGGGCAGGGTGACGTCTGAGCGGTAGGTATAGCAGAGCTTTTTTTGCGAGATCCAGAAGGGAATGCAGGGATGGGTTTGCATTGGTGTATGGGATGTAATGATTGCTTGACTGGCTGTCTGTCTACATGTACGAGGTTCTTCTAGATGGTTGCAAAAAGAGGGAGGAGAAGGAGAGGAGGGTGGGTGAATGGTGGGGATCTTGCTCTGTAACGGTTCGCTCCGCTCCGCTCCGCCCTGTCTCGTCCTGTCCTGTCCTGCCCCCTCTACTCTGTCCGACCCGCCTCTCTTCCTCTCTTCCTCTGGCCATATCTACATCTCTTCTATACGTAAAAAGATAGTGGAGGATGCTGCTTACTGGGCCCTTCCGGCGACGAGGGCGCCGACGAATCCAGCAAAGTAAGATCCCTGGTGTTTAGCGATGGCAAGATCGGCAGGTACTGGCTGCCTGGATCCGTCACCGCCAGCGACTGTTCCGGCACCGTAGGCGGAGCTGTAGAATAACACAAAGGACAGAGAAGAAGATGACGAGGGGAAGGAAGAGGAGGCGGAGGCGGAAGAGAATTGTGATACATATGTAAGCATATTACAAGTTATTGATCTCTAGCGCGCTGCCTTCTGAGCCGACTAGCGAGAGCACAGAAAATAAAAAGCTTACCCTCCGACAATCTCGTCGAGATTGGTGAGCCTATTGGAGGAAGAGGGGAAGGAAAAGGTGAAACCGATGTCAGAACCAGATCTTGTTTTTCTCCTCCTTCATCTTTGCGCGGACAAGCTCGCTTACTCAGGAGCGGCGTATCCGGGAGGAACGTAAGCGATTCCGTGGTGAGCGAAGAATGGGATAGTAGTGAGAGCGGTCGTCTCGAGGCCACCGTGTTGGCTGAGGAGGGCGATGGTGTCATTGATGAGAGGTGATATGGAAAAGTGGGGGATGGGGGGAGAAATAGTGAGCAATGAAGAAAATGAAGGTCAGCACACACCACCAAGAACCAGCAGCAAACGAAAGTCGCTGCCAAAACTCACGAAGCGGTAGAAGTGTAAACGGTAGCACACTTTCCAACCAATTTACCAGCAGCCCATTGTTTTCCAGTGCTATCGAAGAAAGCTGAGACTTGAGCTGGAGCACGACCGTATCGAGTTGGGAATCCAAAGATGAATCCATCGTATTCCTCCATCTTATCGCCGGTGATTACGGGGACGTCTGCGGGAGGATCACAAGAGGGAAGGTTGTCAATGAATGAAAGATAAGGGAGGCCTCTGCATTGGAATGGCACCCACTTGGTCGCGGAATAGCATGCTGCTTGGCTAGGATCTCCTCTGAGAGTGTCTCTGGGATCTGGAAGACATCGACTTGAGCGCCACTGTGGGTGATGAGAATGAATGAATTGGATTAGGCCAAGTTAGCAACACCAAGGAAGATGTTGAGTAAGTGTTTAGATTGCACCTACGTGGTTTTTGCGCCCTCTACGACGGATTCTGTGAGTCTGTGTGAGTATCATCGAATGGAAGGTGATCGAAGGAGAAGGCAGGGAAGTTAGTATGGAGGTGGGGAGAGAAGAGAAGCAGAAGGAGAGCATCGTCCTACTTTGTGATGTGACCGTAGCTGTGTTAGTGAGTGAATTGAATGAGAGGTTAGTAATGCTAATTCCATGTTATTCTGAATAAGCCTTGAGGAGACACGACCCACGTCGAGCTGGAGAGGAAAGAGAGAAAGACGAAGGTGAGCCATGAGCAGCAGTGTGAATTATCTATCATAGCGTGCACCCACTAGTAGATGACTGCGATTCGAGCGGGCATGGTTGTGGTAATATCTGGATGAGTGTATTGATGAGAAGAAGAAGAGAAAGAGAAAGAGAGAAAGCAATGTCGGTGACTTAACTTATACTCGCATCTCACGCCTTTCCCATCCGTGAGAAGTGAGTTTCTGAATATGGAAAGAAGCAGTAAGCGAGGGAATTGATGGATAGGATGAATAAGCAGGGCCGAACTACCATGTATGTGATGTGATGTGATTAACGTGTGAGAGGGGGAATGCATATGATAGCATGGAGTGACGAGCTTCAGTAGTGGAGAGTGTGTATTATGGTCGGGGCTAACACTCCACTCCATTCCAGTATAAGCAAGCAAACACGTGCTTTAAATCTATGGGGGAGATGTATTCCATGAGCTGGCTGAGTGGAGGGGAGTGGGAGTGTGAGAGTAGGTAATATATTTATATCTTCATGTCCAGACTTGATGCTCAAGCTTCGTACTCCAGGTCAGGCGTGCTGCTGCTGGTCTTGCCTGGTCATTTGTAGGCTTCCGTCCTGTAGGCATAGCTAGGACGACTCGACTCGGAGTTCAGGATGGTAATGGTAGCAAGAGCTAATGGAAGGACAGTGTGAACGAGTGATAGCTATGCGTCTGTTGTGTCATGACTAGCGTGTCCATGTCTGTCTGCATGAATACACTACCTCCATCCATCTTCGCGTCTTGCTGGCTGTGGCGTATACATGCAGATGGTCCTGCCTTCACAGATAGGGAGCAACTCATAGCTAAAAGGGTGTGTTGTCATATTAGTGCATGTACTGCTTGTGTAGTGTGGGTAGCCCACTCCCGTCTGTCTTTAATGGTCACCTTGCCTCATTAATGCATCTTCATAATCACGCGCTCTCTCTTTCATTGCTCTCACGCCAATACTCATATTCAGTAATGATCCCCTCAATACCGATACATATACAGCATCGCAGCATGCTTCTCTTCACCCTCTTTCTATCCTTCATCACCCTCGTGTTCTCCCAGTCTACCTCACAGCAAGTCTTCAAGACTCCATCCCCATCCACATCCAACTTCATCGTCACCTCCCTGTCGCGGAGTATAGAGCTAGGTGGAGCAACGAGTAAAGCGAGTACAGTATATACTCTACGACCTTCGACTTCCTCCGACGATGTGAACGAGCGCACCTTCACATTCGCATTGGAAGGGAGAGATGCCGCCAATCTGAGCTGGATAGAGGCATTCATTGGAAAGACGGGAAATAGCAAGAAGACTGTCAGGGTTGAGAGAGTGGAAGTGGATCCAGGTGGTCTGGATGAGGCGTAGGTCTGGTCTCAATCTTGGTCTTGCTCAATCTTGTGTCTCGCTATGCTTCGATACTCACGCTCTGTCTTTGTCTTTGTCCTCCATGTCCTGCAATGCTCGCACTGACTGCGCATCAATTACCATCAACGACCTGGTCCGGTATCCACCTATGCACATACTCGCACATATCTAACCACGAATCAACATCACCTCTATCCATGGTATTACTATGCGTTATTCCCCTTGTAACAACATTCAACAGAGGACCAGTCTACTACACGCTCCAACTCCCTACATCCAGCGATACCACACTCACAATTCAAACTTCCTACAATCACTTGACAGTTCCCAAACCAGCCACATTACCACAAGAAGCAGCTAATCAGGGGATGTATTGGGAGAGAGATCTATTGGCTGGTAGTCAGTTGGCTTTAGCCACTGATGGGGTACAACTACCCGCTGAGAGCGTTAAAATTCGCGTAAAGTGAGTGCGGTTGAATGGCATTAGAAGGCAGAGCACAATGTTGACCAAGTCGTGCTTCTTGTTTCTTCTTCGCTCCTCCTCCTTCCGCCTTGTCCCCCGGACATGGTCATGATCTCATTGATATTAAACCGCCGTGAAACTGTCATACCGTATTATCAGATGCCCTACTCCAAGAGCTGCAGAAGATATCGTACCAAATGGATGGAAAGCGTCACATACTCCCGGTTCATCAGCTATAGTATTCACCAACAGCGAACCTATCACATCCACTTCCACAAGCCAGGTGAGCCCGCCTTTTTTTCTCAGATGCGTGTCGTGTATCAGCGATGGGCATTAGTACCATTGCCAAGCTGGCAAAGATGGACCGATGAGCGTGGAAGGTCATTCACGGAGCAGCTCAGACTGGACTGACACTTTGGGCATTTCTCCTTCTCCCTGTCTCGCGGCATAGATTGCTTCCATTCACTATGAACAACCTGAACCTGTACTTGCAGTCAGGGAATTACAGAGGACTATCCAGGTGTCACACTGGGGAAATCATATTGCTGTAGATGACGATATCAAGCTGGTCAATGACGGTCCTAAGTGAGTGCCACATCTCTGACCATTAGCCCTCTCCCTCGCCTCAAAGCCTCTCTGTACGATGTGCAAACGAAAGATGTTGATCTCGCCACTCCTTCCTCCTTCAATATTCGTCTAGACTCAAAGGCCACTTCTCGCGCCTGACGCATCAAGCACTCTCCTTCCAACGCAGAGGAGCCTCCTTCGTCACTCCACACACCTTGAACAATTTCGCATTTGTCCTACCACCCAATATCCACTCACCCTATTTCATAGATGAAGTAGGCAACGTTTCCACATCTCGTTTCCGACCTTCCCCAGCTCGCCCCCCCCACCGCGTCTCTTTCCTTGCCTTCCCTCGACCTATCGAGAAGTCTCCAGGCAGATCGATCATCCACTCTGCTGTAAAAAAGCATGACTTCACTCGACTCGAATACCTCGCACGCCTCTG
>Ga0181467_100137_pt2 | contig 16551 bp, 22 predicted proteins | sample InSIn5gowninarea_2_FD_119079 | JGI IMG/M metagenome (GOLD analysis project Ga0181467, IMG submission 119079) | Clean room microbial communities from NASA Spacecraft Assembly Facility at Jet Propulsion Laboratory, Pasadena, California, USA -... ... | reverse complement strand
TATGATATGATATGATATGGTGGTTTCAAGAATGCAGTCGCGCAATTGTGGGGCGGATGTGGTGTCTGACGTGAGAATTTGAAAGTAGGTACGAAGGAAGAATGGAAGCCGGGATGGCGTGGGTGTTGAGGGCATCTACCTTATCTGTGTTGATGCGGTTTGTGGGGCGGTGACTCAACAACATAGAACGTACGCAGCTGGGGGGCGTTTGCTACGGGGATGTACGTAGTATGCGACATTGTACACCTGGGGACGAGGAGGAAGAGCGCGGTTGCAGTGGGATGTGCAAGTGCAAGCATGGAGAAGTTGCGAAGATAGGTAGCTGCATCGCAAGGCTGCCTGGTGTGTGTGGTAAGCGAAGGGCAGTGCGATGGCATGGCGGACACTGAGAGCGCAGAATGAATGAATGAGGACAGAACAGAAAGAACGTGGGTGCTATTCTATGGTGATGCTTAATAGCTGCTCGTGCAACCTGTGACTTAGGTACGTGGCTAGAGTGCTGTTGTGTTGACAGATTCGTATGGCTCGGAAGATGAGATTCACCATAGGTAGGTATGTAGGTGTGACGACCGCCCCAGACGATCAAGATAACAGCGGTCGTCGCTCATGCTCATTCTCACCCTCACTTTCAGAATTCCCAGATCGTCGTCCAACAACAAAACTATAATGACAAGCCATCCCCGCTAGAAACCCAACCGCATCGTTTTTGAAAGCTAGGAGTAAGCCCGCTGTTACCATCATGGTTGTCCATCGCTCTTTGCGCTCTTGCTGCGTAATCCCACCCGTGCTTGATGGTGTATCAGTAGTAGTGGTCTCTTTCAGATCCCGTGCCTGCCCAACCGTATTTAAACTCTCGCCAACGCTGACCAACTCCAATCCCGCTGCGATGACCAGAACACTCAACAAAGCACTGGGAAATTTTTGTAACAAGGCTGTAAGACTATTTCCAAATACCAACCCGAGGATTAATTTCAGCACACCGAGAAAGATTATGCTCGCGCCGGACCGTGCCCCGAATTTATATTGGGCTGCCAACCCACCGCTCCCGTGACACACGGGCATGCCGCTGAAAAAGCAGGATATGAGATTCATGGCTGTGATGCTGAGGCCTATACTCGTTACGCTTGGTGTCGAGATGTGTGGGAGGAGGTCTGCTGAGAGGTGTGTGACTGCTATTATGGAGTTGAGTGTTGTTAGGGGCAACTGGCCTATGCCTGCTGTTAGGATGCCGATTCGCCACTCGGGGGTCGTGGGGAGGAGGAGTTTTGGATGCCAGGGGGTTATGTGGGGGAGGAAGTTTTTGGTTTGGAGGGTTAAGGTGAGGGCGAAAATGATGCCTAGTGTTGTGGTAAGAAGGGCGAAGGGGATTCGTGATGATGATGATTGTTGAGTGGGGCTGATGTTGATGTTTATCGTTAGGAGGGCGATGAACGTCACAATTAGCCAGATCTTGTTGTCGGCCCAGGTTGGGCCTGTCCAGGATAGACTTGCGGTTGCTGTGGTGCCTGCTGCGACGACTAGTGATAGACCTGCTCCGACTTGAATTCCTTTTACGACTGGCACTGGAACGTAGCGCGTTACGACTGAGAGGAGGCGCGTTACACTGAGGAAGCCGATGACACTGCCGACAAATAGTCCTGCGGCTGCGACTTCGCCGGCGCTCATGCGTTTTAGAATTGCGACGGCGGCAATGGCTTTCATTGGCTGGACGGGGAGGGGGATTCCGAAGAATATGCCTGTTGCTATGTTGTAGATGCCTGTTAGGATGAGGGTGGTGGAGAGGGAGATGGCATGGTTGGTTGTGAGGGCTATGAGGAGTGGGAGGAATGTTCCGAGGTCGCCTAGGGAGCCGGATATTTCGGAGAGTGGTTGTTGGCGGAAGGTGGTGAGGTTGTGTGCGTGGTTGCGGCGGAGCCGGGTTATGAAGGAGGAGATGATGGATGGCATTTTGGATGTTGAGTAGAGTTGTTGTGGTTTAATACTTGACGGTGAGTGTTGTACATGAGGTTGTGAGCGTGTTTTATATACCTAGGTAGCAGACGGAGGACGTGTAGGTAGTCTCTCGGGTCCAGTAAATTTGCAAAATAGCTGCAGTGTCGAGATGATGAGCAATTTAAGGGTCTGCTATAGTTTATATGCTTGTTGCAATTGCTTGTGAAGTTGAAAAGAGTGCTTTGTTACACAGAAGACGACATGCGTAATATGAGTGGTAATGAATGTGTCTGATGATCAAGTTGTGTGAGCTGTGGGCTTATCTAATGATCTTACAAAATCCACGTGATCTTTAGCTCCGACCATGTGGTCTCTGCCACCACACCATTTTCTTAACCTGATTTTCGCCTGTTTCGATATGTGTACGGCTGTGTAGATCTTCGAACGTTTTTGAAGCTCAAAACAGATCACGGTTTTCCTTGATATGTACTTTGTATGTATTTCTAGAGTGCTACCGCTACTTCGACTTCTACCACGGAATTTTCCCTTCTGTCCTTGTATACGTTGCGGTTTCACCATCCGTCTCAGTGGCCAAACGCACTGCATTCACAGCGCCCAATGCCGGATCCTTTTCACCTGTTGGATCTATATCGTTCAAACCTGTGCCACGGTGGCCGGGACAGCAAGTATTGACTTTGAATCTTGGGTGGTCAAACGCGTACTGTACAGCCAGCATATTCACGGCTGTCTTGCTCGCGCTGTAATATGCATAGCCTGGCGCAGGAATCTTGCCGTAGTCGAATACGGTGCCGATACTGCCGAGAGTGCTGGTAATGAATATGATCTTGGGGGCTTTGCTTTGTTCCAGCAGTGGAATCAGCTTATCGGTTACCACGCCGGTGCTGATGACGTTGACGTTAAAGATGTGTGATGACAGCTCGCGTGGTGAAATTTCTTCTGGTGAGGGTTTCGAGCCAGAGCGGGTGAGGTCCAGACCGGCGGTGCCAGCGTTGTTGATCAAGACATCAATTCGGCCAAAGTGTTGATCGATGGCTTTGTAGCAACGGTCGATGGACTCATCATCGGTGATGTCGAGTTGAATTGGATTGACGTTGGATGGTGCACCCATGGAAGATGCAGCCATCTCGCCATCTTGGGTATTGCGGCAGCCCAGGAGGATCTGATAGTTTTCTTGGCTGGCAAGGGATTTGACAATTTCGTACCCAATACCTGAGAGAGTGATGGTGAGCTACTGTGGGTGTATATATGTGGAGTGTGAGTGAGACGACGTACCTTTGTTTCCGCCAGTGACTAGGACTATCGTCTTGTTTTGTGCTGCTATGCTTGAGCCGGCTCGTGCCAAGCCAGGACGGGATGTGGCCATCTTCAAATATGGTAGGGATGTATAATATCACGTGGCGTGGGGTTTTGTTTGAAAAATCGTGATAGGACTTGATGCTGGGATGAAGTTTGACGTGTCAAATTTGTAAGTAGGTGCTGTTGGTTGGTATAAGGATTAACGTCTCTTGCTGCAGAACACAATCGCAACGTTGTGGTGGTAGAATGATGAACTTTCTAAGAGTTGTATCAATTCCTTGATTGTCTGTGATGAAGTAGTGAATAAACTAGAGCTAGATAGTGCTAGCGTCCTATCGGCAAGAATATAGGAAGTGACTAAGCTCGGTGGGGTCAACTCTCGAGCGAAGTTAGAGAAGAGTTCGAGACCCGTCGATCGTGAGTCACCAGCCGAATGTTAGACCACTTCCAGACAGCCATTGTTGATCGTTGCTTCGTGACATAAGCATCTCTCGCTGCCATCGTAATTCAACTCATATCATCGACAATTGTCCCGTCAGTATCGCCGACGCTACAGTATGAACAGGGTCAACAGTACACTACATGTACTCTAGATCTAGCTTAGTACAACACCCAACTACGCCCGAACGCTAATACATACCAACATTGAAGGGGTAGGACCACGTACAATTGCGGCAGCCTGTTGAGGTTTCCGGTACGTTCCTGATGTTGTCAAAGTGCCAAAGTGAGGGTGTCGTATCAGGAGCTTGTATTGTCACGATAGTGATGGTTCGAGTCTGTCTAGTTGCAACCTAGCTCCGGTGCTTCGCAATGCTGTGTAATCCCTCACATATCATTGTATTGGAATACCACTGGCGTGATGTTCGGAGATGATGGGCGGTTGGGAAACAGTTTCCAGGTATCCCCTCTGCCTCCTCTGTACACGCCGTTTCATATTCCATGCCGCCTCAAGGACTGTCGACATGGCAGAGATCTCAGCACTTGAGAGCAAGTCGTGCCAGACACAAGTTCAAGTTGACGACCAACTCCTCTTCCACAGCCAAAGCCACCCACCACATCTACTGCCCCTAGTGGCTACAATTCCAAATGGCGTCATGACACCCAACCACTCCCAGATCTCTCCATTGTCGTACCGCTTCTTCATATCAACCTCACCATTGCTTTTGTGAACCGCCCCGGACATTGTAAACGAGCCAGATGCATCTTCTCCCTGTGAACTGAGGATCAAGTCCTCCGCTCGATCGGCAACTATTTTAAAATTGATACCGTGCATCATCGCGTCCCAAATTGGTAGACTGTCCGGCGTAACCAAGAAGTGCTAATCAATCCATTCTCCGTCGACGAGGAATTCGAGAGAGAGCATCACTAGGAGATGTCTGTTAAGAAACCACGAAGCCGAATCGTCATTGTGATCGTTGCTGAATGGTGTTCCTCTGTCATTGTAAATGCGATCGAAAGGAATATTACGCACGGGAGGTGGCTTCGGGTTTGGCCTTCGGACATGATGTCTGCGTACTGTTCCATGGTTAATGGCTGAATTGAGCATGGGGTAGAACACGCCCACATTCAAGGTTTCGCCCATGATGTCCCCCACGAAATGCGCGTCTGTCTTATGGAGGAGAGGAAAGTCGATTGATGAGCCTGAGTCCGTGGCCAATTCCAAGAGTTTTCTTAGTCCCATGATCCTGTTGCATATGTCTGGAAAAATCTTCTCGAACATATCCGCGGGACAAGGAGTCGAGACTGGCGTGCCCGTGGGATCGAAGAGTCCTCCATCGTTGTCATCACGCAATGTGACGTGACACACATCGCAAAACGCACGTCGAATCACGTATGCAACATTCAAGTCACAATCCCTTGACTCGTGAAAGGCTTGCGACCGTGCTAGAAGTTTCAGTGCGAATTGGTGTCTTTGAAATATGAGTTCCGGCAGCCATGCCAGAGTCTCCGGAGTCATTTGTATCGCTGAAGAGTCGTCATGGTGAGCCAGTATGACCTTGTAGTTATGGATTGCATCGTGGTCTGCCAGTGCCCATTTCGCACAAATTCGCCAATCATTTACCGTGCGTAAATTTAACCTCTGCCACCATGTATCGTCATTGCCAGTGGTGTACGCGTCAAAGCCATTGTGATTCTCGATTATGTTAACATAGAGTAGGGGGTTCGTACAGATGGAGCGAAGGTGCTTGTTGACACGGGAAAGCGCTAGCGCGTTTGTGGTTGGACCACGGATGACAATTCGATGGATAATCTCAACAGGTAAGCTGTCCAGGGCGAAGGCTTTCATATTAACATGGAAATCTAGCACATCTTCCGGGATCGGTGTGAATTCGGATCAAGATGTATGAGATTTTTGAAAATTGTCTTTTGGATATCAGGCAACGGAGGACAATAGTGCCTGTTCGTGCCTAACATGGTTTTCCGATCAAAGCCAAGCCTTGGCCAAGTATGCATGTACTATTGCACATTCGGCGGCGCAGTTGAGACTTCCTGATTTCTGCTACTGCTTCAACAACCATAACTATTCCGCTGCTGCTTCTTTCTATTCGCATTGTGTGCTTCTCCAGGTGAATGTATTGGGGCTTCAAATCGTGTCGGATGGCAAACGATTGAATGCTTGACCAGCTTCTTGAGCTAGACCAGTTCCTCGCCAACTATCCACGCACAAACTTGTTTCCGACCCCTCCCGTTGGTGAACTTCATACTGACTTACCACAGTGTTGTGATTCTGTTCAGTTCACCTGAATTTCTCACTTATAAGGAAACAACAGTTTCCTTAGCCTGCTTGGACTCGGCCGTGCCGATCTGGAGCATAGTACATGCTACGGAACCATTGTCCGTCAACCCCGAATGTTTGGATCGGATCAACGATTGCTCGAGCATAGGTTCGTGAAGTTCTCAGTTCGGAATGCGTGTGAAGTCTTTCGTGGAAGAAATGCTGCAGGCGTGGCACGTCATGTCGCCGCCAGAAGCCGCTTTCCCAGTCCCACATCATTCGGCAGCTTGTCAACTGTACATCTGTGATGTTCCTTGACCAAAGTATGAGCGAAATATGCAAAAGGTAATGTCGGTGATTGGCAACGTGTTGGCGAATATGGTCGTCAGCAACGATACCTGTAGTACGCTCTGACAAAGTTTCGAAAGCGCCTCGTGTCCATTGATGTGTGAAGAACTGTACCAGCAACAGAACACTGTCTTGGCGCTTCCGATACTCGTCTGTGATTTTGCCGCCTGGCAAGCATTTGAACTCCACCAGCTTTTCGCGCTGAGCCTATATCTTGGCACTCTTAAATCAGCCACCAATACCAGGTACTAGGAGCTCCAGCATGCCTTTTGTCATGATGGCTTGCTGTGATCGGGCGACTTCCTCTTGTACTTGTTCGTGTAGTTTGTTGACCAGATTGAGAATTACCTGGCTAGATCCAAGGTGTTTCGAATATAAATCCATCATAATCATAGATATCTGTACGCAGATTTGTGTATATTGAGTTGTGCGGATATTGACAAGTGCCCAGTGCAAAATTGGCTGCAACGTCTTCTCGTTCCTGTTCTCAAGTGCTGCTCTCAGGGCACTCCTATACCGCAGTTCGGTGAGTACAGAAAGCACGACTGACCGCTGCTTGCTTTCGATCGCCAAGTCTAACGATTCGGAGTATCTGGTGGCATGCATTGCTTTATCCCAAGGCTTCATTTTCTTGTCGGTATTGGACCTATTGTTTCCTTCAATAATGATATCGGCACCCTCACCATCAAAATCACGGCCTCGAAAGCGTTTCTCCCATCCTGCGCCTCTCTTTTTGGCGAGTTTTGCAACTTTACGATCGTGTTCTTCAATTCGTCCCTTCATAAGTGCCTCCATCTCTTTCTGGCGTTGTCGTTCTCGTACTTTCTGTTCACCTGATAGACGGGTTTTAATGCTCAGATGGCCGTCAGACATGCCAACAACCACATGCTTGTCTTCCTTGCCTTGTCCTGTCGAGATTACCTGCACACTCAGGATCGGCGCTGGGTACTTGGTACCGGCCACGACATTCCATCCAGTAGTTTCGAAGACCTTCATATGTCCATCAAGACCACCCGTTACCAACCGCGAACTCTGCGATGCTAAACACATTGACGTAACAGTCTTCTGGTGGTTTTGAATCATGTGAAGTGGTTTACCTGCGACAATATCAAGCACAGCAACCTGATTTTCTGCTGCAGCGAGCAATGTTGTCCCAGATGGCATGCTCAGGATATCTTCAACGGATGCGACATGTTTGAATGTCATAACGGCGGCTTGTGGCGTTCTCGCATCCCACAATCGAACTGTCTGATCGTAGCTTCCCGAGACAAGGATGTTGCTGTTTTGACCTGGCAAGAAACAACCACTTCGCACATAATCTTGGTGACCTCGGAATATGGCGATAGAACTGTCGGTGGCCAGATCCCACAGACGTACTGTCGCATCGTCGCCACAGCTCATAAGTGATGTTGTGTCTCTAGGGTTCCATTTCGTAACATGAACTGGTTGTTTCTGCTCTTTCCATGTTTTCAGAATAGCTCTTGAGTTCACGTCGAAGGCCTGAATTGTTCCCGTCTCGTCACCCGCAACAAGCACTCGTCCATCGTGTCTCAATTCACCGCTGTATGCAACGTCGTCAAACCGCGTAATCGTCTTTACTAGCTTTCGCGTTCTGATGGAATAGAGCTGTATGCGCGCGCCGGTCGAAACAACGAAGTAATCGGAAGGGTTGCTGAGTGTTGATGGCAAGGAAGCCGGTTGCGAGATGTGTGTGATGCCGTGCTTGGTGGGAGAGGTGTGTTTTACTGGTGTCTTGAAACTTCGCCAGTATATTTGTTCTGGTGACAACGAGGATGGCCGTGCTGGAAGTTTGACCTGTGCCACAGGCTGTACTTCAGCCGCCATAGCTATCGTTTTGCTACGTTCGGCTGTCCTTGGAGGATGTCGCGATCGTGTTGTTGGGTATTGTCAAGTACGAATCGACACCTACATGTTTCGAGTCCGAAAACTTTTGGATGCTGACTTATCGATAACGAAACCATGGTGTCCACCAGGATAAGGTTTGCAGTAGCGCAAACAAATTCGGAAAAGTGCCGTCCCACAGTATCTCGCCTTACGGAGTACAGTGTATCAAGAAACTCATCTGACATTCTACCGACTCTGACGGTCCGTTAACTGGAACGACCGGAGCTCAGGAGCAATATTTCATGGGCTTCTCGTTGCCGAGCCTCTATCTCAAGGCTCAAGCTTGGGCAATAATGGCGCCAGGCATAAGAGGCATAGAGTCAATCACTGTGATGGTTTCCTGCCGAGGTCCGAGCGGTCCACTCCTCAAACAATAGCTGTGGTGACCAAGCCATTCTCTCAATGAGCCCTAGTAGTCTTGATGATACTCGAAGTTCACGTTAGATAATTCGTGTGGTTGATAGAAGTGAAGTCTTACAAACAAGGTTAAGCTCCAACATCAAAGCTGAACTGCTGCTATCGACCCAAGACTTAACAAACACACTTACTCCTCACCACTGCTAAACGAAAGATTGTCTTGAGTCTTCAAAATGAATTTCAAATACACACCACCAGAGACGTCCTTCGCCAAGCTCTCCTACCCCGGCCCCCGAATCATCCTAGTAACAATGTCCCGTCCCGAAAAAATGAACTGCACCCGCGGCCAAGACGTCGTCGAACTAACAAACATATTCCGCTGGATCGACGACGAACCATCCCTATCCGTCGCAATCCTCACCGGCGCCGGCGACAAAGCATTCTCCACCGGCGCAGATCTCCAAGAATGGCTCCAAAAGGCTTCAGCACCAGGAGCTCGGCCCGGCGCCGGACCAGGTGATGCCGCTGGAGCGATACCGCTGTCTAATCGTCTGGGCAAGAAGCCTGTCATTGCCGCGGTCAACGGACTGGCGCTGGGCGGTGGATGTGAGACCGTGGTCAACTGTGATATCGTCGTTGCGGCGGAGACGGCGAAGTTTGGGCTTGTGGAGGTCAAGCGCGGGCTTGCAGCTTATGCGGGTGCGCTTCCGAGGTTGATTAGGACAATTGGGTTGCAGAGAGCTAGTGAGATGGCGCTTACGGGCGAGATGATTACTGCGCAGCAGGGAGAGAGGTGGGGATTTGTGAACAAAGTTGTGCCGCAGGACCAGGTTATATCTGAGGCGATGAGGTATGCCAATTTAATTGCTGAGGGGAGTCCGGATTCGATCATTACGACGAGAGCTGGGCTGAGACAGGGTTGGGAAACGGCTAGCGTGGTGGAAGCTACGGCTGTGACTAGTCGACGGGAGTGGTCGGACTTACAGCAGGGTGAGAACATTCAAGAAGGATTGGCGGCGTTTAGGACAAGACGGAAGCCCAACTGGAAGCTATAGATCTTTCAAGACACGGTTTTGAATGGAGATAAGCTGAACATGTGGATTCTGGGTGTTGATTATCTCGAGATTGATCAGCTTACAACACTATCCTTGAGGTCGAACATCACAGGATATGTTTCCTTGTAGTGCGGTCTGGCTTCCATGACTTCGTACCACTTTGCCAGCTTTGGGTACTTCTCCCGCCATCCCTCTCTGAATTTGCTGAATTCGATCTGAGCAACTCCACATGCGACTGCAATATCTGCAATGGTATACGTGTCCCCAAGTAGATACTTACTCGGTTCCGCGGCCTCAACAAGCTTTTCGAATGCTTGAAGTCCGCCGTCGATTTTGCGTTGCTGTCGTGCCAACCATTCGCTGCTTTGCTTGGACTTGTCACGTTTTGATTCGAAGGCGGCCAGCACATACGCATCGAGCAGACCCTCGGACAATGTCAGGATTTGATCGGCCTTCAAGTCGAGGTCAAGATCGCCAGTCAGAAGTTTCGGTTCTTTGTTGGCATACTTTTGGACAATCCACCTCTGGATGAAAGCTGAATCATAGATGGGCTCTTGTTTCTGCACAATCCGTGTTAGTAACACGCTCTAGAGGACCCTTTCCATACGGGGTTGAAGGTCCGGATATTGACGTACTTCAGAGTCTGGGAAAAGCAAAATTGGTAGCTAAACGGTGGTCAGCGTCTTCTCGTGCGAAAACGTAGCTGTGTTGATCTCTCTACCTTTTCAAGTGGATTGTGATTCGGTGTTACAGTTGTGCTATCCCACGGCACCTCATTTTGTAGCTCGAAGGGAATGCCCTTTTCGAGAAGCGCGATGCGGTTCATCCGAGCGAACGGAGAGGGCGTAGCAGAGATCATGGTAAGCACGCCGACACCCATCTTGGCCACTGATTTGTATTGGGGCGGCTAATTTTGCCGTCTATTTTGTTCGCTCGTGGTCTGTGGCGATCTAAAAGTAGTGAGGTGATATCTGTGTGTTTCCTCTGCACTGGAAGCACACGTCGATGGAGAATGGTCGCTCCGGTTGAACGATACTGCTGATACTGACAACTAGATGATATCTTATCTTTCCTTCGCTCAACAACGTCATATCCCGAGGAAATAGAGTTTATGCACGTTCATCCGAGGCTGGGTCAGATCACATCAAGCTCCGAGGGGAATCTGGGAGATCAACGGTTTTATGGGCTCCACATAGCCAGTCGACGTGAATGAGTGCAAGAAACCAACATCACATGTTAATACCACCTTCAACAATTCGGGATGTTCAGTTGTCTGTATCGTGTTGATGCCGACAACACTTTATGCAAACAATGATAACCATTCTACCATTTCCAAGCTGTGATCTGGCTAGTAAGTAACAAGGTCGACAGAGGTACCCGAGGTTATCTCGAGGTCGGGTCTCTCTTGGATATGCAAACACAAACAATTGCGAACGAATATCTTGAAATGCTGGGATCTACACGACACTGAGAAGGGATGCTGCAATCCTTAATTCATTGAGAGGCGCACAAGCCGTCGCATCGCCCTTTCCGGGCAAAGTCACTTTAGCACCAATTGTCGTCTGGCTGGTTTTCCGGAGTATTTTCATAGGCATTGTTGTGCGCCGTGAGCGTGGTCATGACAACGGTGAAGTTAGTCAGTCGATGACGAAAGACGTCTGTCGCAGTCATCGCATTGTCTTTTGCTACCACCGTCCGTGAACCTCGAGCGCAAGGATCATGACAAGCGTGGGGCTGTGACGGAGGAAAATGGTTGAATTGGGGTTGTTGGAATTGCCAGACTACCCTGAAGGAAGTGTACCTGCACAGACAGCTGACATTCTGAGCAACGCAGATGCTCCGTCGGCCCATCATATGTATTTTTCTCGTATCAATGAACGTGGATCCTGGGTCTTGGCCATGTTGTGGCAACTTATACAGTATGATGGTTGATGTTTGAGGTGTTTAATGGATTCACGTACCTGACTCTTGAATCTTCATTATTTTTCATATAAATCTAGAAGAGGTTGATAGTCGTTATCGCTTCGTTTTCGCTTGGTACAACGTCAAATTGTTTACAAGTTACCATCGTTGAAAGATGTCAACACTTGTTGACATGTCCATGGCGGAGTGATCGAGGTGTACCAGGTTGTTGCTGGCCGCTTCCGGTGCACGAGTGTGAGCCCCCAGTGCTCAATTTCTTCTCTCTCATTGTGGTCTGCGCAATCGTATGGGTCCGCTGGTTACATCCACGGTCTGATCCAATGGTAAAACAAGCCCCTTCTGTAAAACTTCAACCTCTCCGTTATCCCGCATCTCGAAGACTAGTCGACGAAGAGGTTGCATAAGCTCGCGCCACTCGGTCACATGACTCGTTTCGAGCTCGTCTTTCGACAGTGCTCTTGCGGCTTCAGATGGACACATGGTTTTGGGATGGACTCGCTTGTCTAGAATTCGCTCGAGATGGGATTTCGCAATGTCCAGGTTGGGCCCTTCCCGTTCTATGACTTCTGTCATGTCGTATTGATCCGGAACCTTGGATATCGATGGAACGTAATTTCCTTAGAGCGGCGTAACCTTGATAATCAAGAGTACACACAAGGTCTGGGAACAAGGGCCAAAAGACAGTCTTGGCGGACACTGACAAGGCTCGGAGGGCATCCACTAGTAGTGAAAGTTAAAGTTAAAGGCGTCCGCCAGGAACGCGGGTTGTAACGCGTCAGAATCTTGGCAGGAATGGAGCTTAGCTAAGATTTGACATCATCAAAACACAGCAACCACTGCATTTCAATGGGACAACAAACGCTCCCACTGCATTGATCGATCGTTGCGATGAAGAGGATGTGACAATGGAAATGGCGCTGCTCATCCTTGCTCCCAGGTCTGATGTGTTGTGCATGTTTCACTGTTCATTTATAGCCGTTGCAGTTTTCCAGCCTCTCCACTGGGATTGGAAAGTCTAAATGCGGATGGCTGGCATTTACGGAGTACGCATACCGGCATGCGATACAATCCAAACTCATTCTAACTCATGTTTCTTTTGCGTTTTTCTTGCATGCACCTTATTTCTTAGCTTTCTAAAGTAGTACAGTCTTTCGTCCGGTGCTGACTGTGAAATACTGCTTCAATAATGAACAAACGCAATTGACTTACACCAACCATCGTTCCTTGACACGGTGCTCGGAGAGGCCCTCGAGTCTCCTCGCAGGCTGCCGTGACTTGACCTCGAACTACGAGTTACTCCCAAAGCCGCGAAGATCTCCAGTAGCACTGCACCTACCAAGGACCTTCATAATGGCGATTCTCAAGTCGAAACAGGCTCACGTTGGCCATGCTGCTGGCATCTACTCCGACATGACACTTGACGGCCCAGAGATTGGAACACTCGTCGTTGTTGTTGATCGTGCGAAGAACCTACCAAATCGAAAGGCGATAGGTAAACAAGACCCGTACTGTGCTATGAGATTAGCCAAAGAAGCAAAGAAAACAGACACAGACCGAAGAGGCGGACAAACACCAAAATGGTAAGCCTATGCAGCTTCATGACTCTGATCTAGTACTGACTTTTCGAAGGGATCAAGAGCTGCGCTTCATGGTGCATGACTCGCCGGACTATTACAAGCTCAAAGTGTCTGTGTTCAACGACGACAAAAAGACCGACCTGATTGGAGAAGCATGGATCGACCTTACAAATGTAGTCAAGCTCGGAGGTGGCCAAGCTGATGTTTGGCAACAGCTTACATTCAAAGGCAAATATGCTGGTGAGGTGAGAACCGAGCTCACATTCTACGACACACGAGAGAACCCGCAGGAGAAGAGAAGGACGAAAGAAAAACAACAAGTCACTCCCACGGATTCATCTACCGACCTGTCACTATCTTCTCAACGTTTATCAGGACCCAGAGAGATCAAGAGGCGGCCCTTGCCTACAAGTCCCGCAGATACGCCAGTACTTCAAGGCATACCACAACCAGACTTTGTTGGACCTCAGCGTCCACCGAAGGAGTCCCTGGAGGTACAATCTTATCTTCACGCTCCAGTACCTCGTCGACTTCGCGAATCATCTGTCGATCCTGAGCCCGAGTTTGGGTATGAGCAGCCACACAGCCAATACCCACAGCAAGTCGATGCAAGATATCAGGATCGTCACTATCAACAAGAACAACATCAGCGCACACATTCACTGCCTCCAGAGCTACCACAACAACATTGGCAACGCTCAACCGGGCGACGACAACAAGACGATTATTCTGCATCGGCTGGTTTCGATAGAACTTATGGGGCGATAGATTATGAGCAAGATAGCTTTCAGCCCGAGTCGCAGCCGGCTCAATCGTTCTATCCTGATTCAAGGCAGGTTTGGCAGGGCCGAAGACCACAAACTGTGCATATGCATTCAGAACCTGCTACCCCTCAACAATCTTCACCACTTCCTCGGCCAGCCCCACCTACGATGAATTCCGACAGTCAACTTCAGCAATACCACCCTCATCAAAGAGTGGACGCTGAAAGAACTTATACCCCAGTATATCAAGACAGTCCTCTACGACAATCCATGAGTCACCATGATATTCAGCCATATCCTGCACAACATGGAGCTGCTCCTCCTCCACTCCCCCCGAAGCATAAAGACAGATCGACACGCAAACAAAACATGGAAAATTTACCGTCCATGTACATCCCGCAACCTCTACAGATCGACCATAAACGTTCGTCGATCAACCAGCGCAGTCCCCTGCAATCAATTGAAGACCATTACGATGCCCGTAGGACCGGAGAGTGGGAAGATCAGCAAACGCCCCCGAGTCAAAGCTTCTATGAAGCAGCGTTACAGTCACAGCACGAGGTAGCTCTTCAACCACCACATCTATACAGTCAAAGACAGTCGTATAATACCCAATCATATTCACCCCAGCCACAACCACAAAATCGAAGATCAACACCGCAGAGGCGGCGGCAGTCATACGAGATTCGGCATTCAAGCTTTGGACAACAAGTGACGGAAGAGCCTCAGCCAATACTACCTATCGAGAGCCATCAATCATTCTACGACCGAGCACGCCAACCAACTGTACAAGATGCACCTCCGAGTCCTAGCCTGAGCCCTAGCCTTCAGCCTGCACCAACGCGAAAAGCCGTCGGTGATCAGCCGAAGAAGCTCAGTGCTCTGCCTTTTGGACCCGATTCTTACGATGTGCTCAATCCTGCTCAAAGTCCAGTCACTAATGAAAATACAATGTTTCAAACAGCTGAACAAGCTAAAGAGGCCCGGAGATTGAGAGAGATTGAGAGAGTGCGAGGGCTTGGCCCAATAATTGGCAACGACGGAAAAGAGATTGATCCTTCTGACCATCTTCCGTCTGATACTTGGGCTCCTGAGCCGGAACGCAAGAACAAGAAACCAGAGCATGTCATTCATATTCGCTCAAGGGTCAATAGACCTGCAGGTGCTAGAGCTTCTCCAGCAGTGATTCGCCACAACCACTCCGCGTCTGCACAAAGCACGCCTGGTGTATCAACACCTGCAAGTTCTCCAGTAGCGCACACTCCAAACAGTGCTGGCAGGCGCATCAATTTGCAGGAACCATCATCAGTACGACCTCTACCAAATCAGCCATATTACTCACCACAGCATTTCAACAGAGCTTCACCAGCAACTGTATCATCACCAGTGATCGATGACCATCCACAACAGGTTCGCTTTAATGAGGTTCCACAATACCCACAACGATTGTCTGATCATCGACGGTTGTCGTTTGATAATCGTGGACCTGATCAATCAACTCGTCCAGCATTGTCTGAATACCAAGTCCCAGCCGGAAACAGCTACCATCCACGAGGAGCCTCTAACAGTCGAAACTCACCTCAGCCAGTCATCGAGCCTGCGTATAGGGCGACGCCTACTAAACGACATACGTATCAAGCTTATTCCCCATCCCAAGAGCAAAGTCCATACGACGAGCAGCAGTACGACTATGGCTATGAAAATTCTCCAGGTCATACCGAGCCACAAGCACGTTATCCACGACAGCAAAGTTACGATGATCCACTGGCTGCAGAGATGAGTATGATCGATATTGGCCCAAGCAGGAACGGCTATCACCAGAATAGTGTAGACAGGAGTTTAATAAGAAGCCATGGGTCGTACGGTATGTAAGACGGCAGCTTGTACATATATGTAAGAATACGACACGCTGTCCTGCGCTGTTCAAAAAGGATTCAAGTACTTCAGCTAGGCAAGTACTTAAAGCGAAGGTGCATGAAATAATGAATTCTAGTGCCCACGAGACTGTGCTTACAAACACATAACAAATTCTACTAGTAGTTCATCATAGCAATGAAACTGGAATAGTACTTGAGCCTTCATAAGGTAGATCCTGTTGCACTGTACGCAGTACATTGTATCCAGCTAAACATTTCTCACTCTTTCTCAAGAGAATTCATTACAGTACTTCTGCTTGCTTGTTGTCTTCCTGATTAAGGTGATTAACTGTACCTGGTCCACGACAATCGAGGCCAGTTGCACATGCTGTTGTACATACTCGCTCCGAACTAGCTAGCTGTGCCCCAGCATATCCATTCAACGCGTTAAGCCCGTACATGTTTGTGTTTGTACCTATATTCCGTACTCCCCTGTCAAGTACCATACCTATCTCCTCATACCTCAACCATACCACACCATACCATTCATCGCCACACCTATCCACCACCCACCCCCCTCAGCCTCAGTCCGCTGGCATAGCCTCAATCACAACCCCTTGTCTCGCCGCATGAACAGCCAATTCAGCCTCGAATCTCGCCACCTTTCCCAAAAGCCGTCGTATCCCGTTTCTGAAATCAGCTTCCATGGTCTCTAGGTCTGATGCTCGCTGACGCATTTCTTGGAGGAATAGGGTTGATCTGTTGCGTGATGTTTCGAACGATTTTTCGTAGTGCGCTTGG
>Ga0181467_100695_pt1 | contig 16661 bp, 10 predicted proteins | sample InSIn5gowninarea_2_FD_119079 | JGI IMG/M metagenome (GOLD analysis project Ga0181467, IMG submission 119079) | Clean room microbial communities from NASA Spacecraft Assembly Facility at Jet Propulsion Laboratory, Pasadena, California, USA -... ... | reverse complement strand
GTAAATATGGTGATATTGAACTAGTTCCAATCATTAGTCTTCAAATTAGGTATATGTTTCCAAGAGGAAGTCAAAATCCCGATATTTTCTTTTCATGTTACTGAACATTAGTTAAGAAATAATATACTGGTGGTTGAGTGTTGTGAGTGCTGCAAGACAATGCCTCAGGAGATATTGGATGATGGAAGCCACATGTCTTGGCAGGTGTCAGCCACAACTGTGGCCCCAAGAGGGGCGGTGCATGTCCCTCATCACGTCTGACAGTCCGCGCCCCCACTGCTCCCTTTCCTTAGCCCTCCTCTCCCAAAAGCCTCTCTTCGTTTGTGTCAATCGCTGTTTCCCGGTGCGCACAGCCGTCCGACACTCGTTTCGTCGCTGCGCGCCTTTTGCGCCGAACAGAAACCTCATGCCTCCCCTGCCCTATCGATAACCTAGCGGAGAGGGCAATGCAACGCCCGAAGCTTTGGACTCTGCAGTTGAGACTGCTCGTATACCTCTTCGCTGCAGTTTCCTGTTTTACACTATGGACATCCGTTACGCCACGCTTGTTCGCCCGCGCCGAAGTCCTCGGCGCACCTGATACCGACCTTTCTGACGCCCCTATACTACATGCGCTCGCAGGCGATGACCTTTCGCATATCGGGGATGCCGGTTATAATGGAGGAGAGAGTGAGGGCTACGAGCCCGAATTTGGATACCTCGATCGAGACCTGATCGGACGACAAGCAGAAGAGATGGACCGACTGGTCAACAATCAGAAGATGGAAAAGGATATTGATCCTGAGAGTACGATACACTTTGTGCTGGAGCGAAGCCAACTGCGTTTGCGCCGCGCCGATGAAGTTTCTGAGGATGCTCTGGAAGCACGAGGAACAGAGAACATGTCGCATGAACCTGGACTGGAAGGACGAGGCATGGTAGATGCGCAGGATAGTGAGGGACTGAGTAAACGGCAGACTAACGGTACCCGTGTATGGATCACGGCCAACACCTGTAAACAGCCCGTTCCTAACGGAAATGCGACCGAAGCATCCAAAAACCATCCACAGCTCGTCATGTATGTGTCGACTTCACCTGAGAACAAGAGACCCGGACCAAGCAATACTGATAACACAATCACAAATCTTACAACGGGGCTGTTCAATAGCGGGTATGCCAGTTTTGATTTTAACACGACTTCGGACGTATATATTGGCATTTCCGCACCCAAGCTCGAAGAAGACTGGTTTGGGAGCTGGCACTTTGAGCTTGCTGCAAGTACCGACGGTCCCTATCACAACTACAACGCATCAGACCCATTCTTGTACATGATTGATACAGATAGCGAGTCTGCACTGTTCATCACGTACGACCTTGGCGATTCGAACTCGACCGAAGCCGTGAACAAGTGGGAACAGCAGAACCCCTTCTCGATGTACGCTTTCCAAGCGGGCGAGTACACACCAATCACAGGCATGGAGCGGTCGTACTGTGCAATCAAGGAGCAATTCAATGTGAATACCACTCGAAACTTTACAATTGACAGTAGGATCACTACAAAGTTTGGAGTGAACAAGGATGATAAATTCCCAAAGAACCAGTTCCACGTCAGGGGTCTACAGCGGGCTACGACGTATAACGGTTTCGTAGTGATTGAAGGGAGCCAGGAGCCCGAGTACATTCCCGGTGCGGGTATGACGAGGGGTGGTGGACGAGTTTTCCAAGCCTTCAACTGGACGACCAAAGCAGGTATGAAAGCACGACATATCTACTCGTTTCCAAAACCATACTAATAAACGTCACAGACGATTCCTGTCAAGTCCTCTTCGACCTCGAATTTTGCGACTCAGTCGCCTACGCCGTGCCCTCCAACGCAACCTTCAAATTCAACGACACGGCCCTCGCCGAAATCTACGACACCCAAGCTCGCAACTACTACACAAACTTTACCAAATCCCTCGCCCAAGTCGCCTGCGATGCCAAACCCGAATCACAGTACTCACTCGCACGCACATGCGCAGACTGCGAGCGCGACTACAAGAACTGGCTCTGCATGGTGCTCATCCCCCGCTGCGAAGACTGGACCGCCAAAGACAGTTACCTCCAACCGCGCAACATCAACGCGCCTTTTGCAAACGGCTCGGTGCCCCTCAGAAACGAAGTCGCGCTGCAATTCAACGATACGTACCGCGAGAATGTGGGGTTTACACAGTCTCGCAATCCAATGATTGACGAGCTGGTTAAGCCGGGCCCGTACAAGGAAATGAAGCCGTGTGAGCACATGTGCTTTGATATTGTGCGGAGTTGTCCGGCGAAGCTGGGGTTTGCATGTCCGAGTGGGCGGCAGAAAGAGGTCATGTATGGGAAGATGGATGAGGATCCGAATCGGCTTACGTGCAGTTTCCCCGGTGCGGTGGTGAAGCTTAATGTGAGGGGTGCGGCGGGGATTGTTAAAGTAAGCTGGTTGGGTGTTGCTGTTGGGCTGGTTGCTGCGATAGCTTGGATTTGAGGTGCGTCTGGACGAGCTGAGCATCGAGGTTCAAAGTGGATATGGAGATGCGTAGGCATTGAAGAGATGGTCATCATGCTGGATTGAAAGGGGTTTTGAGATAGCAAAAGCGTAGGCATCGCAAGGGCGTTTTAGAATGTGTTCAGGTTGCAATAAGAAGTTTATTTTTGTTTTGTCTTTCACTCGTGTATTGCAGCGGTTACGCCCCAGCTCATGTGCTACGGGAACTACTCTGCCACTGTTCCTTTGTAAAGCGACACGTACACAGCGCATATTCCTACATTCCTCCAAAAGACAAGTCTAACTAACACCCCAGCCCCCAGTTCCCAAAAGAACCCTTCCCTCCGCGCCGAAGCCAAGCCACGCCAAAGCCCTTCCCCCCGTCCGAGCTCCAGCGCTCCCCCAAACTGGCGCAAGAAAACAAAAAGCCCCGTCGAACGCATGGTAGGAGCGATCCTGTACGCCCTACGCGCGGGCGATCCACTTGCCGGTGAAAGGGGGGGGGGGGAAAGGGATGGGGGTGCATGGGGAAAAAAGATTTGGTGGGAATTTGACATGTGAAAGTCTGGAGTAACATGCACATGCCGTACTTTACACTTTACTTTACCCGAGCTACGAAATGTCCCGTACCCCACACGTGCGAACGTGAGCGGAACCCCCCTTTTTTTCTTGGATGAACGAAAAAAAGATGGGGACAAGAGGGCATATTTCTTCTCGCAAGGTTTGCCGGATTGGGGACAGCGCCGTGACACCATTTTTTATTATTATTTGAGATGGTATTGAAATGGGCAGGTGTGTTTGATGGAGGCGGCATGCGCGGTGTTTAGGAAAAAAAAATGCTAGATGGGGGATGGACTAGATTAGGGAGATTCAAACGCACACGCTTAATGGGTATTGACGGAGCACATGATGCTGTTGGGAGGGGGGGCAGATGATAGGTTTGCTTTGTTTGCAGGTGTCAAAAGTTGATGGATATGTGATGTGCCCGATGACGGAGATAAGGTTGGAGGGGTTTCATGGATTACCGATTACGCATCCCGCTCTAGGATTGTGCGAGTCACGACGTTTATGTACACAGATGTATATATATGATGATGATGATGATGGTGGTGAGACGGTGGTGCTACAAGGGCGGGCAAGCGATGCGAGATGGGATGAGACGAGATGGTGGGAAGGGCAAGGGCATGGGAGCTCTTTCTGCTCAAGGGCCCGCGGCTCGGGGTGTGGGCGGAAGTGGTTGGGGGCGGGCCAATCAATCGACGTCCCTGGCACGCTAGGCCGGTCCCTGCAGAGCCAGAGGGGCCCCTGGTGGCAGCATCCCGATTTTTTGCCTCGATTGCCCACCACACACTCTCTCTCTCTTGCTCGCCATGGCTTTTGTTTTTTGTCAGCCATTGCGGGCCTGGGTCGGCACCGCTGTTGGCCCACTGTATGTCTAGGTTACGTGGCAGCAGACATTGACACTGCCATGCAATGTCTCTGTGTAGACTAAAGTAGGTGTGGTGTACACCTAGTGTATGCTGGCCACGAAAAGAAAAGCCTCTTCGCTCCTCGCTTGGCGTCTGCTGCCACTTGCACGCTGCACCCCAGGCGGCACAATGGCGTGCTGCGGCCTATCGACACACTCTTATAATCCTATACGCAAACTGGCGGTCTGCCCGCCGCCGTGCTCTGGCGACTTTGGCCTAGCGAGACGCCAAGGGAGCGGATAGAAGGCATCTGCTGAAAACTCAGGACTTTAGCCCGCGACGTTGGGCCATGGGCCATTGGGGGCTAGAGAATGCGGGCTGCGGCTTTGCGCCGCCTGGTACTCGACGTGTCCAATGCGGTGGCAATAGACTGCTGATTATCATGGCCATTTTCTCCCCGAGTGGACCGTCTTAGACAAGCTGCTGTCTGATTGCCCACGCCCAACGGCTTCTCGACATTGCCCCTGGTCTTGTTGGTCTGGGGCTTGACCACCCCGGTTGCATGCCTACAAATTCATCGACACCGCCACAGCCTGCTCATCATGAAACCTGATCGTACGCCCAGGAATAACCCGTTCCTCAAGAGCATTCCCCTCTCCCACATTGACACCACTAGATTGTCCATCCTCGTGTCGACTACCCGCAAGATTTACATCACTCAGCGGCATCGGCGGCCGGTTTTCAGGTCGACATGTACTAGACGGTCTGGATATGTTTGGCGTATTCGTCCCACTCCTGATAAAACTCCTGCCGATCCTGACTACACGGCTAGGCAGCGACCCACTCAAGCTGCGGGAAAAGCCTGGGCTACGATGAATACGCGTGTCGGCATCAGTGGTAGTGCCGTAGCTGGGGACGTGGAAAGAATGTTGAGAATCGTTGGGGCCAGAGGAGTTTGTGCGGCCGAAGGAAAGAGCGGTACTGAGGGTACGGGGGAGTTGAAGACCTAGTTTACCCATTGGAATGGAGAGGCCATGGACAATCTGTTTAGTAGTCAGGTTTGTGTTGATGGGGTTTTTCCCAAGGGGACTTACAACTGAACAAATGACCAAGAACCAAACCACCACTTTTATCACCTCCGCCAGGTACGCTGCATCTTCCCTGACCTTCCCATCTACGATAATGGTGTCCAGAAACTCGATACTGACGTAAAGATAGAAAATAGCACTGACGCCAATGGGACCAAAGAAACCGACAAACAGCGCCTGTCGCCTCTGCTCGATCTGGTGAATCTGCTTGTGCAGTGCGAAGACGATTGGTAAACGGCGGAGGAGCAAGACAAGGATTCCCAGCGGAATGAGGCGGTAGAGAGAAATGACAGGCGAGTTGGCGAAAAGACCCCAAGGACAGACTGCGCCGAGCCAGATGAAGACGGAAACGTTGAGCAACATGTCGATAGTAGGCTGAAAAGAGTCGTCCATGGTTTCCAGACGGAACCAGTCGTCCCAGGTGAATACGTTGCCGGCGATGAAGCACGCAAGTACGTCGTCACTGCCAATCATTCCTACCGTACCGACGATGAAAAGCTGCGATACCATGTTAGCATCCCAACGTCTTGAAAATATCAGATCACCAGAAAACTTACCGCCAATGTAATTGCGAAAACCAAAAAACTCTCCCGGTCGACATACTTCCTCTCCTCAGCCCAATGCAGCAACTCCTTCGCAATCCACCCAACCGCAGCCCCATATACCACACTCAGCACAATCGTATACCCCCACGTCTCCCCAAACCAAAGGCCTATTGCAGCCCTCGTACTACCATCCGAGCCCGCCCCGCCATGTGCCGTATGCTGAATAAGATACAACGGCAAAAACAAAAACGGATACCCCAACCCATCATTCGCCCCAGACTCGGCTACAATAATCTTCTGCAGCTCTTTTGGAATATTCGCATCCGCGAATTTCCCTTTGACAATAGAATTTGAAAGCACAGGATCTGTAGGCGTAACGCAAGCACCTACTGCAAGGGCCTGCAGGAAAGTGATATGCGGGACTAAGGCATAAACGATTGCACTGGTAACGAGCCACATGACCGTCATCGCCGGACCAAGCAGGAGCGACAGGCTCTTCCATTCGGTCTTCAGGTACTTGGAAGGTAGCTGGACGCCTGCAAGTACAAGCTGGACGCCCAGTACCAGGCGAGTGAAGTAGAGGGTGATGGTATCGAGCGTGTGGTCCCCATTGAGCGCGTAGTCTTCTGGTCTAATCCAATTTGTGCCATGGGGTGAGAAAATAACTCCCGCAACGAGTGATATTACTGCCAATATCCACACATTAGTTAAGGAACACGCGCAATGATACAATTGACATGGATGCACTTACACGCTTCACTCAAATAAAACTTCTCCTTCATCAAATAGCTCACCAACCCAAACAGCGTGATGAAGCCACCCAAGGTGGCGCACACAATATTGAAGTTGTTGATGGCGAGTGTCGGCATGGCTGTGAGTAGGTGGCCCCTCCCTCTTGGACCCTGACGTAGGTATGGCTCTTGCACGCACCAAAATCTCTCGGCAAAGCTTGATTGCGAAGCTTGGTGGCAAGGCTTAATCACCCTCCTCTCTCCCTCTCTTTTTTCACAACCAGTCTGCGGGATGGTAACAAAGAAAGTAGTAGGTCCTTGTGGCTTTTGGTCAGGTAGTGCAAAGCACGTGGTTGCTCGCTCAACGTCCTTGCCTTAGCGCCTAATCGTTATGAATGTGGCGGTCTGACGCATCCGATAGCAACGAATGTAGTAAGGGCGGCCGGTAAGGCCTGGTGAGGAAAACAGAAGCCGCTGCAAAATAGCGTCGTCAAGAGCTATATAGGTAAGAAGATGTGGAGGGGAGGACGGTATCTTGAAAAGGTCAAAAGGCAGGTGCGCATCGATCACACATGCCAGATGTCTTGGCCAACGGCACGTCTAAGCCACCCACACTAAAATACCGGCACATGGTCCCTTTGGACAGGGTAACACCGATAGCGCTGGTTTGATTTGCATACACACTGACGTCTTTGGAGATCACATGCTAACCTTTCAACAATGCTATTTACAAACGAGCTTCCTTATTCTGTGTTACCCGTAAATACAAAATTCCTATCGTCTAAACATTCGCTGCTGCTGAGACCTGAGGTCCATATCCGACCTGTGGGTATGGCTCACCAGGTGCCATGAAGTTTGTCTGGGGGTTATTCTGGGCCTTGGCGGCTGAGCAACGGGCCATAGTCGGTGAGCTATGGATTGGTTAGCACTTTGGTACTAAGATTTTTCGTGGATACATCACTTACTTTCTTGAGATGGCGTCTGTGAAGAAAAAGTTCTCAATGGGATTCTTGAGCGCCTGACCAGTAGTCTGGGCGCCCTTGTTCTGCTCGACCAGTTGTACTTGGCTTAAGCTAGGTAGCGATGCAGGCTCAACAAGGTCGTATTTCCTGAGAGCAGGCGAGATTTCTTCCATGCGGTCTCGTAGAGCCTCAACATCATCGTATGGCAGTTCAGCGCCGAGGTACTCAGATGCTGCTCGGATGATCTTCCAATCCTCCCTTGAAGCACCTGGAAGGCCAACAGCGGCGCGTGTCATTTGTACACGACCCTCAGTGTTGACGTATGTGACGGACTTCTCGGTGTAGGCAGCGCCAGGCAGGACAATATCAGCAAGCTGTGCGCCACGGTCACCGTGATGGCCCTGGTAAACAACAAAGGCGTCCTTGGGGATTTCGGCCTCGTTGACCTCGTCGGCTCCAAGAAGCCAAACAAACTTGGGCTTCGTTTGAGCAACCTCAGTTGAGGGAACAGTGAAGCCAACCTCGTAGGCACCAGTGCGGGAGGCAGTTCGCTGAAGAATGTTGAAGCCGTTCCACTCCTCAGTCTGGAAGACAGCCTTGTTGCTCTCAACGAAAGAGCCGACCTGCTCGTAGATCGACTTGGCATCAGCGTGCTCAGTAACACCGCTGCCGACAATGATCATGGGCTTCTTTGCCGAAGCCAGCTTCTTGCCGAACTCGCCAGAAAGAGCACTCTTGACATCGTTGGCGTTGTTTCCAAGCTTCTCGTACTCGAAAGTGCTCTCAAAGTCCTCGCCAACGTAGCCAATTTCCAGATCAGTCCTCAACCACTGCTTGCGGATACGGGCATTCAGGACAGCAGCTTCCCATCGAGGGTTGGAACCAATAAGAAGGATGACATCAGCTTCTTCGACACCGTAGATCTTGGAGTTGAAAGCATAGTTTGATCGGACGTCGATTCCATGAGCAATGGGCTCGCTACCACCGGGTTGGTCAAGAGCCAGGTTGTCCGAGCCGAGCCTGTTGGCGAGATCCTTCATAGCAACCAGTGTCTCGGTTTCAACGAGGTGGCCAGCTACAACCTTAAACTCGTTACCCTTGGGAGCGACCTTCTTGTACGCGTTGCCAATCTCAACAAGAGCCTGTTCCCAGCTTGCGGGTTGGAATTGGTCGTTGACGCGGATAAGTGGGTTTACGAGACGCTGGGTGCTGAGGGCGTCGCAGGCGAAACGGGTCTTGTCGTTGATCCATTCCTCGTTGACGTCGTCGTTAAGACGAGGGATAACCCTCATGACTTGGAGACCACGAGAATCAACGCGGATGTTTGAGCCTAAGCCGTCAAGTACATCAATCGTCTCGGTCTTGTAGAGCTCCCATGGACGGGCCTTGAACGCGTAGGGCTTGGATGTGAGCGCACCAACGGGGCAAAGATCAATGACGTTTCCAGACAGTTCGGTGTCAAGGGCGGTTTCAAGGTAAGTACCGATTTCCAAGCTGTTGCCACGGCCAAAGGAACCGAACTCGGGAGCACCAGCGATATCGTTAGAGAAACGGACGCAGCGCGTACAGTGGATACACCTGTTCATAGAGGTCTACTGGATGTGAGCACGCATTTGGTCTGATACTAGATGATATCTTTACCTTTACTAGAGGTCCAACGTTCTTGTCCTCAACCGCGCGCTTGCCCTCAATCTCATGGAAGCGACCGCGGTCAGCACCGTACCTCATAGACTGGTCCTGAAGATCACACTCGCCACCCTGGTCGCAAATGGGGCAATCAAGAGGGTGGTTGGCCAGGAGGAACTCCATAACACCCTCTCGCGCCTTGTGGACAAGAGGCGAGTCTGTCTTGACCACCATACCGGGCTGTACAGGCCATGCGCAGGAAGCCACAGGCTTGGGAGCCCGCTCCACCTCAACCAAGCACATACGACAACTTCCAGCAATCATCAACTTCTCGTGGTAGCAGTATCTCGGGACTGTAACTCCTGCCTTTTCGCAGGCTTGGATGAGAGCCGAACCGGCTATCCGAGCGCGTTAGAAGCGTGTGCGGAGACGTGAGGGGGTCTGGATTGTCTTCGTACCTTCGATTGATACCTTCTTGCCATCTGCAAAGGTGATTAGCATTCGTCCGGGCCCGCAATGGGAAGTGGCACGAACCGATGGTGAGCTCAACTTCTGCTGGGCGGCGGGCAGAGGCAGTAAAGGCCCGGCTGCCATTGAGGGCTGCACGGTAGGCAGGCCTCTTCAGCGACCGGATCATGTATTGCCGCAGCATTGTGAGGGCTCTGGGCGATGGCGATGTCTGGTTGCGGCGGAGCTTCAACTGACGTTCATGATGGGAGGGTTTCCCTTGGCGCTTGAATAATCCGCCCGTGATTGGCCAAAGCGCCGCCCGCGCCTGCCACAAAATTCTCGCCGGCCGCCCTCCTCCTTTCTTCTTCTTTAACTCATTTTATGGGCACAATTTATTGTAGGAAAGTTTGGCACTTCTACCTGACTATCCTCTATTACGTGTCCTAGAGCACGACTCACCGTGCGAGGTAGCTGGAGCAGATGAGGATTTCTGATGATATCTTGTTCCTTACCAACGTCGCTACATACCTTGATTTTCGCCGTGTTTTGCATGTCGGAGCTGTCCAAAATTCCAGTGCATACCGTGTCAACACCAGAGGGTAAGAAAGGGTGTTGCCATTGATGATTTGCCCACCCTGAAGATATCTGAAGCTGCTGTACTTTGAGACTGTGTGGTTCCATCATGGCCGCTAGGTTGCTGGTGGTCTGGATAAGGCGGTGTTTACGAGCAGTGTGAGCACCAATAGCCCACTGTAGATACTCATCGCTCCATAAAGATACACAGATACATGCTGACATGCAGTTCTGCACGTGAGAGCGCAAGAGTCACGTTCACGCCGGACGAGTGCGGGCACCACCTCATAACTGATGTGCGGGGAAATCCAGGCAGCCCTCTCATCCAGTACAATCACAAAAGCACATCCAAAAGCACAAGACAATCAAGTTCTAAACCATGCTTAATTTCAAGGGTCTACACCGCAGGCAACTACAGACTTTTACGCCTTCCGTACAGGACGGTACATGGCTCGCTACTTTGCGTAGGCCGTCTAACGTCTAAGACTAGACATGACGAAAGAAAAAAAAGTGCGCAGCCTTGCGAAGGCTACTCCAGAACGCCGTGCTGTAGACTGAGAAAGTAGCCCACGCCAAAATATATCATGTTCATTATCTACTCATTGTCGCTCTCAGGGCCAACCTCCATCTTGGCGCCCTTGGCGGCCGAAGGAGGAGCGATCTTCTGAGGTGGCACACCAAGACCGTTGTGGTTGCGGAAGAATAGAACACCCTTGCCCTCACCCTCAGCGCCGACGCTGGGCTCAACCCACTGGCACCAGCGAGCGCTCTTCCACAAAGCCTTGATAAAGCCAATGGGGCCACCCTCGGTGTCGGAACGGTAGTGCCTGCCCATGATGGGCTTGATGGCCTCGGTGGCTTCATCGGCGTGGTAGAAAGGAATGGTGGAGATGTAGTGGTGGAGGACGTGGGTCTCGACAATGCCGTGGAGAAGGTGACGGCCGATGAAACCAAACTCGCGGTCGATGGTAGCAGCGGCACCACGGGTGTAAGTCCAAGTCTCGGCGTCGTAGTGAGGCAGAGTGGGGTCGGTGTGTTGCAAGAAGGTGATCATGACGAGCCAGTGGTTGACCCAAAGGTAGGGGAGGATGTACCAGACAAGAAGGTTGTTGAAGCCGAAGTTGTTGCCAATCCAGAAAAGACCAGAAGCAGTAAGGGCGATACCGAGGTCGCTGAGCAGGATCAGGTACTCGTCACGCTTCTCGTACAAGGGGCTGGAGGGGTTGAAGTGGTTGACACCGCCGAAGAAGCCGTTCTTCTTTCCCTTGCCCTTGCCCTCGATCTGGCGCTCGTGGAAGTTGTGGCCGGTAACGTTGGTGAAGAGGTACAGAGGCCATCCAGCAAGCTGCTGGCCAATGGAGTGGAGGAGAGTGGCGACGGGAGTCTCTTCGGTGAGCTCGCTGATCTCGTGGACCAGCTTGCCAACGCGGGTGGCATAAACCTCACGGGTTTTTGGGACGAAGACCATGTCACGCTCCATATGGCCAGTGGCCTTGTGGTGCTTGCCGTGGGAAATCTTCCATGAGAAGTAGGGAACAAGTAAGAGCGAGTGGCAGATCCAGCCAACAGTGTCGTTGAGAGTCTTGGAAGGCGAGAAGGCCTGGTGACCGCACTCGTGGGCAAGGACCCAGAGACCAGTACCGAACAGACCCTGGAGGACGGTGTATCCAGCCCAGAGCACGGAGCGCAGAGGCAGCGAGGGAACAGTCTCTGGGGTGACGTAGTTGTGGAAGATGTAGAAGGTGGTGGCAAGGAGCGTCAAGTCGCGGGCAACGTATCCCAGACTACGGGCAGCGGAGCGCTCGAAGCAGTGCTTGGGAATAGCATCGCGAAGCTGCTTGATGGTGTAGTCGGGGATCTCGAACTCGTTGCCGTAGGTGTCGAGAAGCTTGCCGTGGGGCTTCTTGGTCTGGGGCTGCTCGTCCAGCGAGGACAGCGAGGTGTTGGAGGCCGAGCCGGCAGGGGAGTCAAAGGGCGAGGCCGAGACGGAATTGGCAGTCGAGTCGGCCGTCTTGTTCCTCTTCATGGCGGGCTTCTGAGAACGGGCGGTAGTGGTCGCCATGATGTCGTCGGAAGCGGGGGTGAGAGAATTGATGGTGGTGGTGAGGGGAGGAGCAAGCCTTGGTCGTTGCAGCAGTAAGAGCTACAAACTGTTGGGATGCAGGCTGCAAGGTGTTGAGGCAACAGCACCAGCAAAGGCAAGTGAGTCGACGACTGCAGGAATCAACCGACAGAGACGGATTGAAAGAAGAGGGGACGGCAATCGGGAGGGGGAGGGGGCTGAATTTAAACAATGGCTGTGAAGGCGGTGTCGATGAATTTGTAGGCATGCAACCGGGGTGGTCAAGCCCCAGACCAACAAGACCAGGGGCAATGTCGAGAAGCCGTTGGGCGTGGGCAATCAGACAGCAGCTTGTCTAAGACGGTCCACTCGGGGAGAAAATGGCCATGATAATCAGCAGTCTATTGCCACCGCATTGGACACGTCGAGTACCAGGCGGCGCAAAGCCGCAGCCCGCATTCTCTAGCCCCCAATGGCCCATGGCCCAACGTCGCGGGCTAAAGTCCTGAGTTTTCAGCAGATGCCTTCTATCCGCTCCCTTGGCGTCTCGCTAGGCCAAAGTCGCCAGAGCACGGCGGCGGGCAGACCGCCAGTTTGCGTATAGGATTATAAGAGTGTGTCGATAGGCCGCAGCACGCCATTGTGCCGCCTGGGGTGCAGCGTGCAAGTGGCAGCAGACGCCAAGCGAGGAGCGAAGAGGCTTTTCTTTTCGTGGCCAGCATACACTAGGTGTACACCACACCTACTTTAGTCTACACAGAGACATTGCATGGCAGTGTCAATGTCTGCTGCCACGTAACCTAGACATACAGTGGGCCAACAGCGGTGCCGACCCAGGCCCGCAATGGCTGACAAAAAACAAAAGCCATGGCGAGCAAGAGAGAGAGAGTGTGTGGTGGGCAATCGAGGCAAAAAATCGGGATGCTGCCACCAGGGGCCCCTCTGGCTCTGCAGGGACCGGCCTAGCGTGCCAGGGACGTCGATTGATTGGCCCGCCCCCAACCACTTCCGCCCACACCCCGAGCCGCGGGCCCTTGAGCAGAAAGAGCTCCCATGCCCTTGCCCTTCCCACCATCTCGTCTCATCCCATCTCGCATCGCTTGCCCGCCCTTGTAGCACCACCGTCTCACCACCATCATCATCATCATCATATATATACATCTGTGTACATAAACGTCGTGACTCGCACAATCCTAGAGCGGGATGCGTAATCGGTAATCCATGAAACCCCTCCAACCTTATCTCCGTCATCGGGCACATCACATATCCATCAACTTTTGACACCTGCAAACAAAGCAAACCTATCATCTGCCCCCCCTCCCAACAGCATCATGTGCTCCGTCAATACCCATTAAGCGTGTGCGTTTGAATCTCCCTAATCTAGTCCATCCCCCATCTAGCATTTTTTTTTCCTAAACACCGCGCATGCCGCCTCCATCAAACACACCTGCCCATTTCAATACCATCTCAAATAATAATAAAAAATGGTGTCACGGCGCTGTCCCCAATCCGGCAAACCTTGCGAGAAGAAATATGCCCTCTTGTCCCCATCTTTTTTTCGTTCATCCAAGAAAAAAAGGGGGGTTCCGCTCACGTTCGCACGTGTGGGGTACGGGACATTTCGTAGCTCGGGTAAAGTAAAGTGTAAAGTACGGCATGTGCATGTTACTCCAGACTTTCACATGTCAAATTCCCACCAAATCTTTTTTCCCCATGCACCCCCCTCCCTTTCCCCCCCCCCCCTTTCACCGGCAAGTGGATCGCCCGCGCGTAGGGCGTACAGGATCGCTCCTACCATGCGTTCGACGGGGCTTTTTGTTTTCTTGCGCCAGTTTGGGGGAGCGCTGGAGCTCGGACGGGGGGAAGGGCTTTGGCGTGGCTTGGCTTCGGCGCGGAGGGAAGGGTTCTTTTGGGAACTGGGGGCTGGGGTGTTAGTTAGACTTGTCTTTTGGAGGAATGTAGGAATATGCGCTGTGTACGTGTCGCTTTACAAAGGAACAGTGGCAGAGTAGTTCCCGTAGCACATGAGCTGGGGCGTAACCGCTGCAATACACGAGTGAAAGACAAAACAAAAATAAACTTCTTATTGCAACCTGAACACATTCTAAAACGCCCTTGCGATGCCTACGCTTTTGCTATCTCAAAACCCCTTTCAATCCAGCATGATGACCATCTCTTCAATGCCTACGCATCTCCATATCCACTTTGAACCTCGATGCTCAGCTCGTCCAGACGCACCTCAAATCCAAGCTATCGCAGCAACCAGCCCAACAGCAACACCCAACCAGCTTACTTTAACAATCCCCGCCGCACCCCTCACATTAAGCTTCACCACCGCACCGGGGAAACTGCACGTAAGCCGATTCGGATCCTCATCCATCTTCCCATACATGACCTCTTTCTGCCGCCCACTCGGACATGCAAACCCCAGCTTCGCCGGACAACTCCGCACAATATCAAAGCACATGTGCTCACACGGCTTCATTTCCTTGTACGGGCCCGGCTTAACCAGCTCGTCAATCATTGGATTGCGAGACTGTGTAAACCCCACATTCTCGCGGTACGTATCGTTGAATTGCAGCGCGACTTCGTTTCTGAGGGGCACCGAGCCGTTTGCAAAAGGCGCGTTGATGTTGCGCGGTTGGAGGTAACTGTCTTTGGCGGTCCAGTCTTCGCAGCGGGGGATGAGCACCATGCAGAGCCAGTTCTTGTAGTCGCGCTCGCAGTCTGCGCATGTGCGTGCGAGTGAGTACTGTGATTCGGGTTTGGCATCGCAGGCGACTTGGGCGAGGGATTTGGTAAAGTTTGTGTAGTAGTTGCGAGCTTGGGTGTCGTAGATTTCGGCGAGGGCCGTGTCGTTGAATTTGAAGGTTGCGTTGGAGGGCACGGCGTAGGCGACTGAGTCGCAAAATTCGAGGTCGAAGAGGACTTGACAGGAATCGTCTGTGACGTTTATTAGTATGGTTTTGGAAACGAGTAGATATGTCGTGCTTTCATACCTGCTTTGGTCGTCCAGTTGAAGGCTTGGAAAACTCGTCCACCACCCCTCGTCATACCCGCACCGGGAATGTACTTGGGCTCCTGGCTTCCTTCAATCACTACGAAACCGTTATACGTCGTAGCCCGCTGTAGACCCCTGACGTGGAACTGGTTCTTTGGGAATTTATCATCCTTGTTCACTCCAAACTTTGTAGTGATCCTACTGTCAATTGTAAAGTTTCGAGTGGTATTCACATTGAATTGCTCCTTGATTGCACAGTACGACCGCTCCATGCCTGTGATTGGTGTGTACTCGCCCGCTTGGAAAGCGTACATCGAGAAGGGGTTCTGCTGTTCCCACTTGTTCACGGCTTCGGTCGAGTTCGAATCGCCAAGGTCGTACGTGATGAACAGTGCAGACTCGCTATCTGTATCAATCATGTACAAGAATGGGTCTGATGCGTTGTAGTTGTGATAGGGACCGTCGGTACTTGCAGCAAGCTCAAAGTGCCAGCTCCCAAACCAGTCTTCTTCGAGCTTGGGTGCGGAAATGCCAATATATACGTCCGAAGTCGTGTTAAAATCAAAACTGGCATACCCGCTATTGAACAGCCCCGTTGTAAGATTTGTGATTGTGTTATCAGTATTGCTTGGTCCGGGTCTCTTGTTCTCAGGTGAAGTCGACACATACATGACGAGCTGTGGATGGTTTTTGGATGCTTCGGTCGCATTTCCGTTAGGAACGGGCTGTTTACAGGTGTTGGCCGTGATCCATACACGGGTACCGTTAGTCTGCCGTTTACTCAGTCCCTCACTATCCTGCGCATCTACCATGCCTCGTCCTTCCAGTCCAGGTTCATGCGACATGTTCTCTGTTCCTCGTGCTTCCAGAGCATCCTCAGAAACTTCATCGGCGCGGCGCAAACGCAGTTGGCTTCGCTCCAGCACAAAGTGTATCGTACTCTCAGGATCAATATCCTTTTCCATCTTCTGATTGTTGACCAGTCGGTCCATCTCTTCTGCTTGTCGTCCGATCAGGTCTCGATCGAGGTATCCAAATTCGGGCTCGTAGCCCTCACTCTCTCCTCCATTATAACCGGCATCCCCGATATGCGAAAGGTCATCGCCTGCGAGCGCATGTAGTATAGGGGCGTCAGAAAGGTCGGTATCAGGTGCGCCGAGGACTTCGGCGCGGGCGAACAAGCGTGGCGTAACGGATGTCCATAGTGTAAAACAGGAAACTGCAGCGAAGAGGTATACGAGCAGTCTCAACTGCAGAGTCCAAAGCTTCGGGCGTTGCATTGCCCTCTCCGCTAGGTTATCGATAGGGCAGGGGAGGCATGAGGTTTCTGTTCGGCGCAAAAGGCGCGCAGCGACGAAACGAGTGTCGGACGGCTGTGCGCACCGGGAAACAGCGATTGACACAAACGAAGAGAGGCTTTTGGGAGAGGAGGGCTAAGGAAAGGGAGCAGTGGGGGCGCGGACTGTCAGACGTGATGAGGGACATGCACCGCCCCTCTTGGGGCCACAGTTGTGGCTGACACCTGCCAAGACATGTGGCTTCCATCATCCAATATCTCCTGAGGCATTGTCTTGCAGCACTCACAACACTCAACCACCAGTATATTATTTCTTAACTAATGTTCAGTAACATGAAAAGAAAATATCGGGATTTTGACTTCCTCTTGGAAACATATACCTAATTTGAAGACTAATGATTGGAACTAGTTCAATATCACCATATTTAC
>Ga0181467_100693_pt1 | contig 16701 bp, 23 predicted proteins | sample InSIn5gowninarea_2_FD_119079 | JGI IMG/M metagenome (GOLD analysis project Ga0181467, IMG submission 119079) | Clean room microbial communities from NASA Spacecraft Assembly Facility at Jet Propulsion Laboratory, Pasadena, California, USA -... ... | reverse complement strand
AGACATTCATAACTGTGGTAGCCTGGACTGGTACATCTGGCTGGACTGTGATAGTAGTTGTAGTCGCATTGTGAATCTTTGGGCCAGCGCTCTCGGAATGAAATTCCCGCTCCTTGTTTTCCTTCTTCTCCTTCTTCGCCTTTTTACGCTCTGCCTTCGCTCGTTTCTCCCCCTCGGTCTTCTTTGGCTTTTTAAGAGGTTCTGAGTTCGATGCGAATTGATGTTGTGTGAGGGCGGTAGAAGCTTCTGACGCGAAAGCAGCAGCGTCAAGTGCAGCTGCAGAGAAGATTGAAGGCTGGATTATGGCAGTAGGTGTGGGAGCAGTTCGCGTTTCCGGCACGACAATGGTGGAAGCTACTGCGGGTGGTGCGCGCGAGTTGGTTGAGGTATTCGAGTAGGCTTTCTTTGCGAGTTGTGCATTCAAGGCTGCTGCGGCGCTACGCGCCAATGCTTCAATGTCCACAGGCGGTCCAACGGGTAGAACCGCCTGCGCACTTATGCTACCAGACGCTTCGACAGCGACAGTATTCGGCTCATTGATAGCTTTTTCGGAAGGTGCAATCTTGCCCAAGGCAACAGAAGCCGACCCTTTATCCGTTTTCTTCTTTTTCCTAGGTGGTTTGCCGGTCGGGTCGGCTATGGCAGATGATACACTTGCATCTCCAGCAGAATTGTCCTTTCTTTTGTGATTCTTACTAGACGCTTTCGGTACTGATGGAGCCGAAGTGGCAAGGGTTCGAGACGACACCTGGCGTGACTGGACGGGCAGACTTTTTTCTGGCGCAAGTATCGCCTGATCCGCAAGACCAGAGATAGAAATTGTACTGCGACCACTCGTTTGAGCACCACCACGCCGCCGCTTTCGTCTTGACCCGCTCGCGTCCGACACGGTAGATGCGTTCCCATCATCTTCCACAAAGTTTTTGTTTCCTGCTAACGCCGACAAGGAGGGGCCGTCAAGCTGCTGAAGAGACGAAGCGTTGATGCGCGTGCCTTGCGTAGTGTCCGCAGGATGCGCAGAAGAAGGGAGTATAGGTGCTGATTCTAAAGCAGCTGTCCGATCGACTATGTTTGCTGAAGATGCATATGTCGTTGTGGAAGCAGCAGACGCAACCGCAGCGGGTGCTACAGCAGGCGCTTTGAGAGGACCACCAGTGACTGGATTCGGCGTCCCTGTGCGAACGTAGAAGTTGCGCGGATAGTGTCCTCAGCTTGTGGGCCTCTCCAATTTTCGCCAACTAGAAGGCGCATTTACCTTCCACAATACCGACCGCCAGACTCTTGCGTTTCCTCTGCCGCTTCTTGGCCCTCTTAGACTCGGAAGTGGTGTCCATCGTCACAAGAGGAGGTTTGTAGAAGGAGCGAAACTGCTCTTCTTCCTGGCCATCAAGTGCGAGGGACAACAATCCATGCACACACGCGATGACCCCGCGAAAGGTTGGCAGTTTGATCGAGAATGTGGCAATGCATGGTCGTGCTTCATGGGCAAGCAAATGTCGTCTGCCTTTACTTGTCTCGTGCCTTCCGCTTGTGTGAGAGTGTATGCCATTCTAGACCAGCCGCAGTATCCTTACACGAGCTTATGGTATTTACTGAAGTACTAGTGATATCGAACGAAAAACTGGTATAAACAGAAGATACTACCTCGGTCAGCGGGGAGCTGAAGTGCAGTTGTACTGAAATAAGGAGAGTTGTAAGGGCATGATATTCCGCATATTTGGGGCATAGCTGATGTGTTGGCCGCAGGGCTAAGACAGAAGGGCAAGCACGTGAAAGCAACGCAAGCGAGCAGACTAGCTTGACTCCGCCGCCTCAATGGCGTCGTCTTTCGCTTTCTCGGGAGAGGAAGGCGCCGAAGTAAAGTGGAGAAAGGTACCTGTATCCTCATTGAGATCCAAATCGTCTGTCTCCGAGACTTCTGCTTTTATGTCTACCGAGATAGACTTTTCGTCTCCGGTCTCCGTTTCATCCGAGCATTGTGAATTTAGAACAACTGTCGTGTTGGCCTCTTCTTCTACCTCTTCACCTGAGAAGATCCAGTGATGCTGTACTATCAGGCTAGAAACCAGTTTGGCTGCCTTTCCTAGGTTGGTCACTTTGGGATCAAGGTGATGTATGATATTAGCCGGCGTACCACTAGAAACACAAAGGAAATAAAAGATGGTGAACCTACTAAGCAAAGCATAGCTGTCGCTGCCTTCAGGTGGGCGTAATATAGTAGGCGCAAACACAATAGCCAAATTGCTAGCATGCATCTGATTCTCCAGCTCATGTTCGGCGATGAGGTGAAGATGCTCGCAGAGTCTATCGAGCAAGTTGAATGACGAAGCTGGAAGGTGCCAGACGAGATCCCGTATAGCACATAAGCGCTCCTCGTAGCCTTCGATGTTGTTCGCTTCAATAAAGGAGGAATAGAACCTAGGCGAAATGATCTCGGGCAGTTCACGGAGCCAGAGCTTGGTCAAGGAAGCTAAGTTGTGGGGATCGCTGTATTGAGGGCCACTTGAAAGGTCGAGTTCGAATCCACCTGCAATAGCGAATGAGAATGTAAGTCCTGGATACTTGGGCGAAGGACATGCTGCTTACCGTCAAATTTAGCTTTCATCGCTTGCAGAATACGCGTTTCGCCTGGAACTCGATAAATACCAGTCTGCAAACCTACAGCATCAGCCAAACGAGAAATGGAAAAATTTAAGCAGAGAACCTTACCTCCAATAGACCTCTTGTTTCCACCTCGTGCAAGAGGAACTGTATGATTTTCGGAATCTTCCCGCCTTCCCGCTCGATGAGCGTCTCGAGTGGTACTCCGAACAATTTGTGATCTTTCCGCGCTTCCTTAGGTGTGGACTGACTCGAAGTTGCTGCTTGTTCCCAACTCTCGCTATTTCTCTCATGTATGGTCTCGGGATGAATCGACGACAAGGCCGGGGTGTTACCTCCACCGGTGACAGTGTCTAATCTTCCCAGAGTAGCAGAAATGCCCCCAAGGTAGCTAGCACGTTTGTTAGCAATACTAGTACCCATACTAGCAAGGATTGACATCCATTTTTCCGTTTCCCGCGCGTTCGACGTCTGGAGTATAGCCACTTCACCATCTTCCGTCAATAATTCGAAAACGTCACCTTGATTCGCAGAGTGTATTTGCCGAACTGCAGAATTCGCAATGGGAAGAAGATAGACTGCTTTCGTTTGGTTTGAGATGGAAGCTTTCAGTCTATTTTCATCTATATTGTCCGGTGAGTTCGAAGAGGGAGATGCAGTGAAGCTCGCTGGAGGGCCTCCTCCTCCCCCTCCTCTTGAGGTAGACGCAGAAAGATTGCTTGAGCCACCAGAGCGAGAAGCAGTGTAACTCGCGAAACAAGCTTTGCCTTGACTATTGAAGTCGCTAGGTATCTTGTAGAGGTATAAATTCGTCCCTCTAAGGATACCATAAAAAGGTTTCCAACCTTTACTTAGGTCCACTTCTCGGATGTTACCAGATTGCTGATCGCTATTGGATCGACTCATGAATGGACGCTGGCGAGAAAAAGTAGACTCGTTCTTGGGAGAAGAAGACAAGATGGATGTAGAAGTGGCATTTTGCTGCTGGTGAAGGGTAGAGAAAGGAAAAGACCAGCTTGAAGTCTTGACTTGTTGAGATCTATGATCTGTCTTTCGCTGTAATAAACCCTCAATGAGAACGATTTGCGAGCTTCTCTGGCGCGGCGTGGTGATACTAGCCGTACTTTGAGAAGTTGAGCTAGAGTTCACGACGACCGAAGAAGGAGGACTGATCGTACTGAGCCCTCTATCGAAGGAGGAAGAATGTGAGGGCGAAGGCAGTTTAGGAGAGCCGAAAGAAGGCATCCAAGCAGTCGAGACAGAACGAGTCGAACCAATACTTGCATTCCCGCTGCTTTTCCTAGATGTCAGAGGGGGTCTTTTATTGCCCTCGCTCGAGGCGTTATCCAGCTTGACGCTTCTACTAGGCGGAGAGAGCGTAAGAGGGGGTGCTAGAGAAGTCTGTCGCGATTCTGTAGCTGCTGCACAGACCACTTCGGACGCAGAAACAGATCTTCTTCCCTGCGTAGGGTAGAGTGAGTCCATTGAGGCGGCAAGCGCATCTCTACTGAAACTCCGCATATCGATGCTTTTCCTCTTCTTGCTGTTGATTGTACCGGAAGAAGCAGTAGGGCGTCTTATAGTAGACATATCCACATTCTGTTGTGCACTGTCGAACGACGCATCCATTGAAGAAGCGAGTATACTAGCTGTACTTTGTATACATAATCCAGCAGGGAGGGAAGAAGAAGGTGGAAGAACAACTTGAGCAGCTGTTGATGAGGAAGTTGAAGATGCTGCTTTTTTGTGCGATTTACTTGAGGTTGACTTTGATTTTGATTTCGAGTGTTTGGACGAGGACGAGGAAGGAGAGGGAAGGAGGGAAGGCAGTTTTGGAACTCGAAAAATATGATGGGGCGAGTGTAGGTTTGCTGATTGATGAAGCTTGTAATCTGGAGATAGAGCCGGTACAGGCGGTGAAGACGACAAATCATCAGAAGAAGAATACTGCGGATGATGGTGGTGATGGTGATGGAGATGATGCGAATGAATCGAATGCGCAAGTGAAGTAGAAGAGCTACTCGACAGACTCTCCAATTCCTCAGCTGCATTATCCGCGTCTCCATTCGCCCTCGCAGCAGCAGACGCAGACGTACGGAACTCGAAAGCAGAATAAGGTGAATTGACGAAAGAGGAAGAAGAAGAAGGATTAGGAGAATGAGGATGATAGATCCTTCGCTCTTCTACTGATTTACGAGGTCGACTGTAATTAATAGGACTTGATAGGAGAGATTGTTTTGTGAAACTTGTTAGATCATCTACTGATTTGGAGAAGACGCGTTTGGAAGCGGATAGAAGATTTGAAGATGAGAAATCGCCTGATCCGGAACGAGAATTGAAGTACTTGTGTGTTTGGATCTTTGCGATTTGTGGGGAATTGCTAGGAGAAGAGGTGGAGGCTGAAGGAGAGAAAGCTTCCTTCAGGACAGCTTGGGTATGTCTCTTCCGTCCACCTAGGATTGATTTACGTCTTGAAGGTTTCGCGTTCGCATTCGACGGCGCAGTAGTATCCTGCTGTTTCTCCTGTAATGGACTGCTAGATGTAGATAGAGGAGAGCGAGCTTTGAGCGGCGGTCTATCGTGGCGTATTGGAGTGGAGGGATTATGTTGATCTACTGAGAGACTAGGAGATGGTAAGGAACCTCTGCGCGCTTCTATGCGTGACGGGTAGGCGAGTGTCGGGACGCTGGGCGGTGAAGAGGACGAACAACTTGGGGATAACTGAAGAGAGGAAGTTGAGGATGAGAAAGAGGAGACTAACCAGTTGGGTAAGGTGGCTGTTGATTTAGTCTTCTTGCGGGGCAGTTGTAGAGGTGGTGGCAAGTGATGGGGAGATTGCTGCTGATGGTGTGGATAACGATGAGGATGAGGATGCAGATAATGAGGAGGCGATCTGGTACTGCTGACTGGTGATATGTCGCTGTATACTTGCGCTCTGGGAGGAGTAGCAGGAGTCGAGAAAGGCGTGAGAGGGAAATGAGAAGAATGAGGAGTCGCGAGTGGTGTTGTTGCTGAATAGGTAGAGGCGGATGTGGATGTGGATGTGGATGTGGATGTGGATGCGGATGAACCAATAGCTGGGCTTGAGGGGGAGGCTGTTGATAATGGAGAGATGGACGATGGCACTGTACTACTCCTTGTGCGCTTGTTTGATGTGAGTATTGCATCCTGCGCGTGCGTGTCCGTGTTCGTGTACATCGAAGTGGATGAAGTTGGACCAGTTGTATTATTTGATGATGATGATGAAGAGGACGACGCACTAAACGCCAGCTTGAGCTTGGAGAGCATGTTGAGCAGTAGGAAGGGTCAGCAGGTAAGCACGGACAATGAATGTGTGAGTGGCAGCAGACAGGTATGTTATCTCGAGCAAGCGACACGATGAAGAACACGGACAACCGACAGACAGACAGACAGACAGAGATGCGCGAACAGACATGGGATCTGAGCAAACAGACGAGACGCGAGTAAGGAGAATGACCGTTGTGCATTGGTGTTCGGGTGTTCCCATTGTTCCGAATGCTCGAAGGAATAATGGCGGGGAAGGAAAGGGAACAGTGCGGGATAGAGTATGCAGGCAGCTCTTTGACAGGTGTCGATTCATATTATATACCGGTATAGGCCATACAGTGATAGCAGAAGAAGAGCGAGCGAGCGAGTGGTGGATAAGAGGATCCTCATCCTTCCTCTATATAATGTGAGCATCTCCCTCCTTCCTCTCTCCTCTTCCCCACGCTCTTGCTTCCTACTGCTCTCCCCCCCCCCCTTCGCGATGAACGCTATTCAACATATGTGAACAATCCAATTCGGGAGTGAGGGTCACCTTTGACCTGACTTGACGAGGAGATTGAGTACTTGTACACTGCTGAGATTGGAGTTGCGTGACTGCTTTCCGCTCTTCCTTCCCTTCTCTTCCCTGTCTGTCTGCTCCTCCCTCGATCACCCTCCGGCTGCCATTCATTTTACCTGAGCCTGGCTGATCTTCATCTGCTCTTCCTCTTCCTCTTTCTCTCTTCCTCTTTTCAACCGTCAACGCCATCATAGCATGTAGCATTAAGAACAGCAACTACGCCATAGCATATGTACAGGTCAGTCACCCTCTTCACTCCATCCATCTTCCTCCTCCCTCTCCATCCTTCCATCCCTCCCATCAAGCATCATCACACAGCAAAAATCATCTCACTTCACATATGAGACGTGCAAGCAACCCACCCGCGACGATTATAACTAGATACAACAATAGGTATTCCTCGGTCAGACACTTGGCTCGAAAGAGTTGACTATGGTGACATTTATCTATATATTACAAGTTTCAGCCTTGTATGAGCGGGTTGGATTCTCTGTCTTTGCTTCCTCTCGTTTCTCTCTTTCCTTCTCTTCCTGCGACAAAATTCAGTTCAAGTCTACAGTTTGCTGATTCTTTCGCTCGCTCTCTCTTCCAATAACAGTCAAACGTGAGCAATGCATCTTCAATCATTATATACTCTCCAGCAATATCATACTCGACTCCTCATGCCGCTCGCTCCTCTTCCACGATGAACCACGCTTAACGGGCGGTCATACAAGTCTCCCTTTATACAAAGCCTACCCTGTATAAAATCCAAGTGTACAAATATGGAACCAGGGCAAGGTGGAGGGATGGCTGTTGTTGAGACTATATTTTAGTTAGGCTCTCTGAAATTTCAATGGTTCCCTCTACTCTTCTTCCCCCCTTCACCTGACCTCGATTGCACAAATCCTGGATCTGAACAAGACTGACCACTGCCATTTACCTATATCCAACATTCTCATTTCCTTGGTACAAATAGTATGTATGCAAGTGGACGGTGTTGTCCCTGGAAAGCGCTGCTGTAGTTGTAGTGTAGCAATGAGAGATCAGTATGAGTCGCAGTAAATAAGCTTTCATGCACGAGCTATCTATCATAATCAGTACCGCACTCGCAGCCACACCTCGCAGCGCTTCTCTTAAAGAGCTGTCTCTGTTCATATAACTGCCATGGTCCTGCCAAAATAGCACTGTTCTTAAGTTTTCGTATATTTATTCAAGCACGCGCCTCTGTGCGGAGGAAAAGCTTGAATTGATCACGGTGAAACCTGGACGCGCCCAGCCTGGCCCTCGATGCGTGCATGCGCTTCTTCCTTCTCCACCTGTTACTTACAGCATCAGACACTCACTCATACAAGCACACACGCACACACACACACACATTCACTTCATATCACCCTGCAAGTGCTGGCTACTTGCAGGTCACGATAACTTACTTCACCGCGGCTCCCCCGCTCGATCTACTCCATCTGAGCGGGTTCAAAGTGTCAACACACAACAGGACAACGACAAAGACAGCACAACAAGCGAGCGAGACGATAGAGGATAGAGGATAGAGGATAAGGATAGCGTATAGAGGGACAAAGTCACTATGGCGGACACTGCCGCTGCAGCTGCTACTGATGCACCGCTGCCTACTGTGAGTTTACTGAGAACTGGTCTCGTCCTTTTGTTTGTTTCACAGCTGGATGTTGTTGGCTGATCCGGTCTCTGTCTCAATCTACCACCGTGCGTGTGCCGCCGACTTGAACATACGCACGGGCCTTAACTCATCACTCCACCGCGACACCACAAAATACTCGTCATTGCCATGCCGACCTGTGTTTTTCTACTGCATTGCGCCCGAGAATAGACCCCGCCCGCAGCCGGCTACTACTCGGTGGACACTGCATATCTCAATTCGAATTTCGCCTCGTTGGCAACAGGCGGCACCGCCGCTCGAGGGGCAGAATTAACTTATTCGAATAGCGCATACAGTTACAGTGCTCCTGGAGGAACTGTCCAAGTGAACGGATTGAGCCAGTCTGAAATAGATGGAGCAAATGCTGGTTCAGCTGCTGCTGAAAAGACGGGTTGGGCAGGGTTGAGCGATACGATTAAATATGTTATTTATGCTGCGGCTGGAGTTGTGGGATTGGCTGTTATCGTGAGTGCTTATGACTGTGTGCCTTCGCTCCGTCTGCTGTACTGATGTTGGCCTTCCCATTTCACGTTTGATCGATTCATTACCTAACTCAAATACACGCGCCTACTATCGCTATATCACAAAATGTATGGAAACTGAATGTCGTAAACCTCCGTCCTCGTACGCCACCTCGCTCGACGACCTCATCTACTGCCCAATCAATGCTACCATCTTCACTCGGCGGCGATTTGTTATACTATTACAGGGCATCGTCATCTGGCTGCTTGTTAGAAGGTCGAGAAGGAGGAAACAGCAAGAAGCGCGCTCTAATGCCCGAATGACGTGAGTGAAGCTTTGCATTTGGCGGTGTGAAGTCGGGTAAATTTGCAAAGCCGTATTAATTGCTGACTTCGTTTGCCTCGCTCCTGTATCGCTACTCCATCTCGCAATCTCCCCTTGGTCTGTACATTCCCTATTCATTGTTCTGTTCAGCACACGCTCCTCCTTCGCTTCGCCTATGCACGAGCGCGAAACGATGCAACCCAACTCTGCCAGTGCATATAATTTCTCAAATATGGACACTTACAAAGGACAGCAACAAGGGCCGATGTCTCGACCAGATGGCAATGTCTCCTTCTCTAGCATCGACAAAGCGCATTATGGAGCGGATGCTAGATCTGTTCATTCCGTTCCACCCGCTTATGGTCAGCAGCAGCAGCAGCAGGCGAGGAACTATCAGAACCATCCAGCGGACGAGAGCGATACGACTCTTATCAATGGCCCCCCTTCTTCGAATGGTCATGCGGATGCGGATGGAAATGGAGCGGAAACGATAATACATCCTATGCTTACAAATGTGAATACGGGCTTGAGTAGTTTTAAACCTGTTGCACCTGAGGGAGTGAATGGTCGTATGCAGCAGCAGCAGCAGCACAGTCAGATACAAGCATCCTTACCACCCAGACAGGACAGCAGGCAGGAAAGACAGAGACAGAGACAGGATTCGTACCCTCCTCCAAGGATGCAATCGCAATCGCAATCACCTCAACAGTATGACGAACGCTCCGGGACACCTCAATCGTTGATAACAAGACAGCAAGGAGACGCGTACCAGCAGGACGTACAGCCCTACAGCCGCAACGGACCCTCGCGACAGCAACAGCAGGCTCCTCGTTACCCTCAAGCGCACGCACAAGACTATAGACACGCACCTCCATCACCTGCTTATTCCGCTTCGACACTCGCTAGTCCTCGTCCCCCTGCGGCTGGTGCAAGGAACGACGCTTACTCCCCCGGCGGTACCGAGGATGACTATTTCACGCCGACTGGACAAGCTTATGGAGAAGCCTACGCAGGTGGTGATCACCACCGGCACCAGCAGCAGCAGGGATATCCTTCCAGAGCTCTATCACCCGTTTCTCCACTTCCTCTAGCCGGACAGACGCAACAAGCTGGACACCGCTATCGTATGCCACCTCAGGGCAGGAATCAAACCAGGCACGAGATCTGAATCAAGGCGCTTATCAAAACCCTTATGCTGCTTTCGCGGAGGATGAAGGGAATTCACCTCCTGCTGGACAGGTGGGTTATGCGCCATATCCTCAGCAAGAGCGACAACGTCAGCCTCGCCAACAACAACAGCAGCAGCAGCAGCAGCAGCAATCATATCGTCCACAGCAGCAGCAGCAAGACGGCTACTTCCCGCCTCAGCAGGAGTATCAGTACAATAACTACCGCCAATACTGAAGGCCGCGGAAACGTTAGTTGGAAAGTATTGCCATGAGGGCTTTCATCTGCCTTAAATAGTTCACTTTGCTCTTGTTACAAAATTGTCATTCACGCTCCGTGTATCGTGTACAGTTAGGTTTTCCCCATAGTTCTTTCTTTCTATTTTCTTTCTTCGCTTGGTACCATTTCGCAAGAGTCGTATTACGCGACGAAGTGAACATGCACTTTAAGGAAGACAATCTCACTTCTTTGAGCGATAACGAACGGTTGGTCTGTTAACGTTATACATCTGGCCCAAGGAAAATAGACTATATCTATGCCAGACGCATCCGATGTAGTTACAACGACGGGTTGAATACTGAAACGTCACTGAGTAAAACCTTGCACATTGCCCCTACTGCATTGTTGAATCCACGACTCGGCGGCACGCTTTACCGTAGTAGCGGCCGAATTTGCCTTTGTAGTTGAGTATGTAACGCAGCTGCGTTGCCTCCTTCGCTGTCGTTCTTGACCTTTTCTACTTCCCTTTGAATTTTTGCTCTGTATGGAATACAACCTGATGGTCCCCGCGATGCCTTATATGGGTGCTTCATGGCGCCGATAAAGCCATCAACAAAAACTGATCATAAGATATATGTGCCCATCCATCCCTGTCTTCGTCTACAGCCATGAAAGAATCCGTGAGTGCCTTGACGGATACACAGCAGCGTACGAATCTGTCGAAGCTGATTCCCGGTGGTGTTCGATTATTCACATCTGTAGGTATCCCGCCTGTGTAAGCCAATAAGGGAATATCATGGTCATTACTCGATTCCGAAGAGTCTGCTTTGCGAGGGTGAGTAACATGACTGACTGTATTTCTGGCATAGGAGGCTGATGAGCTGAGGTGAGAGCTTATATTCTGGATCATGTCCAAGAGTAAGTCAGGAATGGTTTCGGGGATTGGGTACCAAGTAGCGGTTTAATGTGCTTACGGAAATCTGACAGCGCTCTCTCGAGTTCGTCTGCGTCGATAGTGCCTGTCATAAAAAGTGAAGTCACGCGGAAATAGAACAGAAGCGCGTGAGTCAAGCCGCGAGCTCCTGGTCTTCCTTGTGCAACACAAGCACCCCGACTTACCCGAGCGATCTTCATCATACCTTCTGAATACACCTTGCCATGATTCGACATACTTGAAGATGGAAGCGAATCTAGATCGTCAAAAGCGATGCGGGTCAGTGGCGGCTGTGCCATGCTTCACGTGCAGAGTATAGCTCATGGTCGAATGAAGAGCTATACAGCAGACCACTCACTCATTAAAGCCTATTGTCCCATTCCTGTCTACATCGAACATGCCAAACAGCATAGCAATAGTGTCTTTGTCGAACTTGGAGTGGTCCCCATTAATAAGTGCTTGTTGCAGTTCGTGCGGGGTGATGTAGCCTGAGCCGTCCGCATCCACAACGTGGAACCACTGCCATAGCTTAGGATCGATACCTTTAGGACAGGGAGGGGGAGCTATTGATTCTTTTGGTCGATTGCTACTGCTGCCTGCCTGCCGTGTTTGTGGGTATGTCGAGGAAGTCGAAGCCACTGAAGCTGAACGGCCCCCTCCGTTGTAGGGCCGATTGCTGCTCGCCGGACTCGTGTTGTACATGTCGTGTTGGGCTACGCTTGGGGCTCTCCCTGGTGTCGTATATGTCTGGTAGGCCATGATAGACTTCAGACTGTAATGGTGAGAGAACAAGGGCAGGACGAGCAATTGTCAGACGCTTGAACCCGCAAGGCCTGCGTGATCGATAGAGTTAACAGGCAGGGACAGGTGTGGAGAGATGCTGTGATGTAGATAGAGTAGACCCTTTGCTTACTTCAAGGGTATAGGTACGCTGTTCAGGACATATTCATGGGCGATGGCCTTGACTGGTGCCTGCTTATGCTACACGGGTGTGCATGCTTCCCTGCAGTATAGCGACAAGCTATGCTATCCAGTAAAGCTTGAAAGTCTGTGAGCAACAGCGGATATCCTTTGGAGACCAGGCTATTCTTCATTGTCTTAATGCTCTCTCTGCGCTGACTCTACGAAACTCTACCATTCCTATTATCGAGTTGGTGGCATCGTAGCTATTTCTGGAGACCGCCTGTGGCGCCAGAGGTACCGGTAGTGGTGTTTCCAGACTGGACAGACTCTTTCGTGATAGCGGACTTCGCTTCTTGTGGAGCGAACTCTCCCTGTATACAGTTATAGAAGCGGTATGAAATCAGTCCGCAAGCTTTACGTAGGGAAAACTGGCTGTATGCACCTTTCGAACAGCTTCGCCTTCTGTAGATCGGGGAGTGAAATAAAGATTAATGCACAGAGCGATGGACATCGCATTAGGAGCATATATCATCAGTACGCTTGTACGTCCAACCGTTTCAGCGTCACCTACGGGCCTGCTCGTGTTCCTTGCCGAATGTTTTGCCAGCGAACTCCTTTGCATAACCTTTAACCTGATCCGCAAAGCCAGCTACAGTAGAACAGGTACCAGGGTGTACATGTAATGTGGATCAATGAAGTACTTCAGCTACGAGTTGTGAAACTCAGGATGCCAACTCACGCTTTGCTGCCTGTTCCGCTTGATGCGCCTGCAAGGCTTGAGCTGCTGGTCCCGTTATGATATCCGACTGATGCGCCTGCGGTGGAATGCCTTGGTTCGTCATTGTATGGTGCGCTGTAGAACTTGGAAGGTCTGTTGAACGGATGGAAGATATAGGTATTGCAATGTAACAGAAATGTATCGTACCCGGCAGCTTCTTGACATCATTTCCGCAAGTGGCGGAGCGATTTGACAGTTGCAAATCACGTGCGCAGTGGAAGACAATGCGAAACAGCATTTGCAATGATAACTTACACTTTCCTCGTCAAAGCTGTCACTATGTCAATGTACCTTCGTGAGACCACTGAAAAGTGTCGTGCTCCTCAACGTATTCGGAAGCCTAGACAGAGGGAAAGGGGAGTGTATACCGCTTTTTGTCGAGACGTGAGCTGTACCTCCTTTATGTGCGAAGCGTCCGCTAGCTGGCTGTCAGGAAGTGATAAATCTTGTCTCAGCTATACTATGCATGAGCCGGAGGATGCTTCCTACCCCCACTGGTATGTACACCGCTGGCCATAAAGTGCAGAAGGCGGGAGTTGTGTGGCTACCTGGAGGCCGTAGCCACGAAATCCGGATAGTCGAGGTTTGCTAGATTCTTTAGTGCAATCATTAGCACCCTGGGATTTTGTTCAAGATAGTAAATCAAAGCAGTAAAATGCCCTAAAAGCGTTTCTCAGCGGAACACCGAGCGACACTGCTGTCGAGAAGAGGCTGATCGGAAACCAGCTCTCGTATCTTGCCCAAGTCCAACTGAACAGGCAGAGCGCCAGCCTCATTTCCTGTCCTGCTTCAGACTGGAGGAGCTACATCAGGTCACGGTGGGGGCTATCGAGCCCGGCTGAGATGGCGGCTCGCTTCACGGTTCCACCGCGGCGAGAAGGTGAGCAGCGGAGAGCCCAAGCTATTTACCAAGTGGGCGTTTATTGAAGCCTTCAGTGCTGACATTTGTTCATTAGCCATCATACAACAGTATACTGCAGCTCACGAAGCAGCTTGCTTGGCGAAGGACGAAGCTGAGAAGCTGGAAGGTTGGGCAGAAGCGGCAAATGACCGCCGGGATTTCAGGGGAGCTTCTCACTTCTGGGAAAGGTCTTGTAGAGCCAGCTCAACATGCAAGAAGCATCGTGAAAGGTGAGAAACTATTATCTGGTCAGGACGCTGTCAATGCTGTACTACCGTACCAAGTTTTGAGCCGTTCTCTATTTCCCCTACCGCCCGAACTGTGATGCGTGACTCAACTACCTTGCAGAGAACTAGAATTGCGCAAGGAAGAATACGCGCTCTACAACCATCTCGACGATGAACATGAGCGTGAAGGACATTACAAGCTTATCCAGTATAGCGAACGGCGTATCGAACGCTTGAGCGGCGACATGTCAAAACGTCTTGTGAAAAGCCGAATCTCGCATTTGAAGTGAGTCACATCGACTGATTGTAATATTATGCTACATTGGCGCTCTTGCTGATATCTTCATCAGACAATACGTGATTAGACAGGAAACACAGTCTCGACAAATTGAGAAGATCATCATTGAAGAGGACCTTCGAAATAAGGCAAAAGGAAGGTCAAATATCGCTTTTGGGTCAGGTTGGGATGAAGTTGGAGACGGTTGGGGGCGTAAGCATCTCGATCCCCTCACAAGAGTGCATGTACATCAACATAAGAGACTGACGAAGGTCTTCGCTACATCCAGATCGGCCTCCTCAGCGGAAAGATATCCATCAGACTGCGCAGGCTAAAGCTGCTGACCGGCTACGCTGGCTAGAAGGACAGAAGAAGTATTTCATCCAACAAGCAGACAATAGCATTGAAGAAATCCGTCAGAACGAAGTAGAGTGGGAAGCGATTCGCGAGAAGGAGCAAGCTCGAGATGTCGAATGGAACAGGCTAGACGATGATGCGCGCCGACACTGGGCTTCTCTACCTGTGAAAGACTACGAAGCAGATGCATACAAAGCGTTGGAGAAGCAAAGGCAGGAAGAAGCCGCTGCTAGACAGGCGGAAGAAGAGGCACAGCGGGTCAAGCAGGAAGAAAGCCGGCAGCAGCGTTTAAAACAGCAGAAGCTGATGGAGGAACAACGTCAGGAGCAGCTTGAACGACAAAAAGAAGCTGAAGAAGCTAGAATCAAGCAAGAAGCGCTCGAAGAAGCGCAGAGACAAAGTCAGGCGGACGAGCAGGCTAGATGGGAAGAAGAGTATGCCTTGGAAGAGGACCCGGCTTTCACGTGGAGAGGCTTGGCGAGTACTGCTGGATCTACGGATACACCAATACCGGACAAGGACGAAGATATGCCCTCTGCTGAAGCTGCAGCATCACCTTCAAAGCAAGATACTTCTCAGATCTCTGATCCAAAGCCACAGACAGGCCAGTTCGACGATCAGGGCTGGGGAGCCGATTTCGACAAAGCACTGTTGGAAGGAGAGAATGGCTTGAAGCTGTCCGATGCCGCTGCCGAGCAAGAAGACAATTCTATCTTTGACGAATACTTAGAACACAGCGCCTTCAAAGACGGAGAAGAAGACGCACCCGGCTCTCCTGTCACATACTAGTGTAACAGCAGCTCACGTTTGGGACATCACATGGTCGCTTTCACGCCTTTCAGTAGCTCGTCATCGTTGTACCATCGCTAGCAGACTTCTCGTTTCCTTTTCGCAATTCACCTTGCAGGCCTCTTGTCGTCCTCGATCACGTTGCTTTTCTGACAAACGATATCGCTATCTCGTCTGACAACCAGTCTCTACAGCACTCCAACTTCGCAATTTGCATCTCCATACTCAGGCAGTGGACACTCTGGCAGCTATGGCCGCCAGGTCCTCCGTCACAGACGAGCTCCTCCCATCGTCATCGACTTCACGTGCGCCTGACGGCAGTCGTACAAACGAACGCACACCTCTAGTTCCGCGCAATGGGCCCCGAAGACATCGCAGCTCTCTCCTCACTGTGTCCATATTCTCTATAATCGTCTTCCTCGTCACTTGGCGTATTATTTTCGGAGGCTTTTACCGTCCGCCGTTTCACAGACATGCCGCGGTGAACTTGCCCAAGGATCCGCTGGAGAGAGCGAAGGCGCTTCTTGAGACCGTACCTCTGATAGACGGTGTAAGTTTCTTAGCTGCGTATCTTGGGCACCCAGCGCTTATTTCCTGGTCTGTGTAGCACGTCGATCTGCCCGTACAGACTCGCTTCAAGTTTGGAAATCACATAGACAAGATTAATCTGGAAGATCCAAAGTTCCCTGGTCATGTCAACATTCCAAAACTCCGAGAAGGGAAAGTGGGAGGCTTCTTTTGGAGCGCGTAAGCTTCCTGACTCAGTATCGGCCTTTCAAGTAGAGCTGAAGTTGAGGTTCCAATACAGGTATGCGCCCTGTGCTTCCGAGGCTCACTTAGATGACGGAGCAGACTATACAAAAGCTACATGGCGCGTGAGAGATACGCTGGAGCAGATAGATATCTCAAAGCTGCTCATCAACAAATACCGTGATACATTCGAACTGGTAACTTCGTCGCAAGGTATTTGGGACGCATTCAACAAGGGCAAGATTGCGAGCTTGATAGGTCTCGAAGGGTGCGCTATATTTGAAGTGTATGCCATTGAGTCAAGGTGGTCACTGACAAATTGATACTTTGCAGTGCGCATCAGCTAGGAAACTCTCTAGCGACTTTACGCCAATACTACGATCTGGGTGTGAGATATGGTGAGAATGTCTGTGAATAGGCGCTGTGTTCTAAGTATTCGTCAAAGATAGAATTGTCTTCTTGCTCGGCAGCGGCATCGGACAGCTTCAAGCGAAGAAAGAAAATAGAA
>Ga0181467_100042_pt2 | contig 16756 bp, 17 predicted proteins | sample InSIn5gowninarea_2_FD_119079 | JGI IMG/M metagenome (GOLD analysis project Ga0181467, IMG submission 119079) | Clean room microbial communities from NASA Spacecraft Assembly Facility at Jet Propulsion Laboratory, Pasadena, California, USA -... ... | reverse complement strand
CTTCATGCCTAGATCTGAGGAGCGGAAGACGAATTTGAGGTATTGGCCTATTTGGACGCAGGATTTGTTTTTGGGGAATGTTAGTTTGAATCCGTTCGGTGGGGGCAGGAAGTTGGAGCTTTGAGGGACGGTGGATGGAGGGAGGTAGGTTGTGTAGGTAGTGGTGGGATGGTTTATGGGATTTAGTTTGGAATAGGACGTTGTTGGTTGAGGGGTCGTTGTTCTTGGATAGTCGAAATGCAAATGTTCTTGGCTGGCTTGAGTAAGCCACGTGGTGGTTGTGGTGGAGATGCGAAGAGCGATGTTGAGCGCCAAGAGTGGTACGTACACGAAGGTCATCCATGCTGTGATTCGTTTTAGCATCGGTCCTCAACTGCTCTCTTCATGCCACTTCGTCCGTGCTGCACGACCTTAACGTATTTTAACCTTCAGGCCGTTGTCCGTTCATGAATGCAGTAAAAGCACCTGGATTTCTTGTCTGCATGTACACAGTGCCAGGCCCAGTAAACTTGCAAGCAAGACCTTCACCACTCGAGAAACCAGAAATGACACCACCACTGGCTACTCGTTCGAGAACATATTTGCAGTTCCAAGCAACGAGATGTCCGTTGTCGATAATATATCGTTCACCTTCGACCAGCTGTGTGTCTCGCATCAGCAATCAATTCACATATATGCACATATCACTGATTGGATGTTATCTGGGGAGCTACTACTTACATCTTTTCGGATGATAGCGCCGAACGAGGACATCCAGAGAATGCCAGTACCAGAGATCTTGTAGATGAAAAGCCCTTCCCCAGAGAACATAGCTTTACTGAAGCTCTGGCTTTTATATTCTTTGACCACGCCTTGCGTGCACGCCATGAAAGCGTCTTTACCAACGCTCCATACGTCGTCGCCCTTCATCTTGAGGAGATGAATATCACCCAGCGAATGAGGTGCAAGCAATACCTCGCCTGGTCCCGTGAACGTCGAGTGTGCCAACTCACCACCTATCAGTATCTTTTTCATGCTGAATTTGATGTTTCCTTTCAGAGTGATGGTGTGCGACATGGCGATCATGACGCCTGGTTTGGCGGTTATGGGACAGCCCATGGCGAGTTGAAGCGTTAGGACGGAATTTGTGTCCCTGTGGGAGACGCGGTAGGAGCCGCCGTTGAAGGTGCCAACGTCGTCGGCTGTTACGCCTTTCGCGCCGCTGAATTGTCCTGGGGCTGGAGCGCCGGGGAGGGTAGCGGGAGCCTGGTCAGGCGCGCGCATTACGCTGCCCATTTCTTCTGTGATTTGGCCTAGCATGGCTCTTGTTTTGGATTGTTGCTTCTCAGGAGGAGGTTGTGGGGTGAGGATTTCGGGTGGTGGGCTAGCTGATGCTATCTGAGCATGGTTGAAGGTGGTTTGGTAGGCTGGTGCTGATTGGGGGACTGAGCCGAATGAGGCTGCTCTTTGGGCGAGAGGGTATCGGAGGTGTGGTGAGGTGGCGGGGACTGAGTAGCCATTGTCGTTTGCTGGTGGTGATGATGGAGGGGGTGGGAAGAAACCTGCTGTTGCTGGTGGTGGAGGGTAGTCGTGGCTAGGAGGTGGTGGGAATGCTACTGCTGCTAGTTAGTACGTAGGAGAAGGTTGTGTCAAAGTAGCCTACAGTTTGGGCTGGACAGCGGTGCTGGCGCAGGTTAGCAGGTTCATAGGAGGCTCACACATTGTCCTTACGAGGAAAGTGCTTCTCCCGAGGTGGCCCGGGGAAAGACATGGTCTGAAACAATCACAACTGTGTACCTAGATAGTTCTCGAGCAGTAGTTATCAAGATAGAGGTTAACAGCAAGCACGTCGAAGGGCAGTTGCGGGCGGTGATAGCACAGTGGAAGCAGCTGGCACAAGATCGAGTCGAAGCACTATTGAACAAGTTTTACCTTACTGGAATGCCTGGAAGTGGTAATACAACACATTATATGTAAATCAGACCATTGCTTCAGCGCGTCGGTTCGAGAGCTGCGCAAGCAATTGGGCGAACGTGACAAGGTGGAAGAGGAGGACAGTGAAGCTTGGTTGGTCAAAGTGTTGCAGGACGGCGGCTATTTCAAGCCTAGCATCCACTCCACTACATTCAGAAACGCTCACTATTGAACAGGAGTAGAACATAGGTAAGCATGCGGTAGGCAGGGTCGAGAGACATGGTCTTCTATGAAGCAGTAAAGTTGTGTTCAATTGTTCGTTCTCTACATGAATTTGCAGCCCTGACTTGCTATCAACGCCGGGGATGCCCAACATAAATTGCTGAATAATCCGAATCGTCCTCTGTCACTCTGTTCACCAGCATGACCGCTGTTTAAAACCACAGCCGAAGAATGTATATTCCATAAAGTGCATAGACACTGGTTGAGACCAGCTTAACCAGCGAGCCTCTTTCTCTTTCCGACTTGAGCAGTGAAACCAGATTTGATAGCTTGGACTGATCGTCTTGACCCACAAGAATTGCAAGTAACGAAGTATAGTCGATTTTCTCCTTTGCTGAGCTCTGTGTCGAAGTTTTTGCAAGTCTTGCAAGTCACATATTCCATAATATATCTTCGCAAAACGTTCTCAATCTGTTTCTGTTGGAAACGACCCTTGATGACCAGTCTCTTGCTTCCGTCTACTGAACCAGACGTACCCAATTCAGCGAACAAGAATTGGATGACATGGTCATCGTTTCGCTTCATTCGCTTGCAAATCTCAGCAAGGTTGGCAAAGATCGTCTTCTTGTTTCCTTCTCGCAAACACTGTGGAGGTGGGATCTTGTATGACTTGCTGCCGGAGGATAGAATATCTGGATTGAACTGATTGATCTGGGCGAAGAAACGATCGAGTAATAGGCCATATGAAATTTGGGTTTTGCTGTCATGCGCCCAGATACCTGTGCCCTTCTCCCAATCACCAGATTGTTGTTGTGGTTCGGGGGCTTCATCGGCAGCAGTGGGTTCGACACCAGCCTCAGCCAATTTAGCCTCGAAGTCAGCATCCTTCGTTTTTGTTGACTTCTTCTTTTTCTTCTTCAACGATGAGGCATCGAATTCACCATCGGCTGCGACTGGTGCTTCAGCGTCAGCTTCGGCATCTTCAGTCTTCTTGGGTTTCTTCTTCTTCTTTGCTAGGCCAGCAAACATGTCTGTGACTTCTTCGACATCGTTGTCCGCTTGGGGCGATGAATGTTTCTCTGCTGTGCTCTTGCCATCCTGGAGGGCTTCTGAAATTGTGCCGTTGGCATCCATGATTGTAGTTCCTTCGCTGAATGCGACTGATTTTCTTGGTTTTCGGTCTGGGAGAGGTTGTTCCTGTAAGTAAAGCCACACAGTTAGTCATAAATATTTATAGGCAGGGGAAGAAAGTGCTGCACGAGTGTGGGGCAACGCAGGACAATGCAAGCGCATGGCGCTTTCTGACGTACAACTTCTGCCATTGTGGCGACTCGGACGTCTTTGTGTCGCTTGCAATCCGGTTCTTTATTAGTATTTGTCAGGTGTGTAGTACTTTGTAGAAGCAGCGAGCTATTGTACTCAACAAGGAGGGACGTGAGCAATGACTCGATAATTGTGCTGTGCGAAGGGCTGACGCCAGAATGCCGAAATCCATGGTCACGTGTCGGACTTTGAGCGCCGATCCAAAGCGGAATTTCGCGTCAATACCGGTGACTGCTCGTGTCATAGTCAACATTAGACAAATAGAGATGCTCGTCAAATTCTATCTGTTAAGCACTCTAGGGCTGCGATTGCAGTGATCTAAGCACGCCACCAAGCCTGACCAAAGAAGATTACAACCCTCTATCTCACAATGTCTGACCTCGGATCATCCTCATATATGAACATTTCCGAAGCTTCTCAACCATCTCTGATAGACGCTCTCTCCGGTTCCATAGAAGATACCGAGGAGCTAGACGAACTTCCTTCCGAACCTGATTCCGACGAAGTTACAGTGAGCGAAGACGAACACGAATCAGATGCTGAGCGAGAATGGAAGGAGAGCATGCAACAACTAGAGTTGTTGTTGAGTATGGTACTAGTGCCTTATCTGGGCAAGTACTTTGGCAGAAAGTTCGCTTTTTGGGGCTGGAAGCAGTATATGGAGTGGAAATATCCAGTTGAGGTTGTTATTTCTGACAAGGCTCTATTCAGAACAGCTGGAGCTGTTGAAGTGGCTGCAGCATTATGATCCTACGCGTTTCAAGAGTGAGTCAATATTGCTGGTTAAGTTGGACAGAAAGCAGCCAGTTCTTCAGCTTTGAGCTTTTGAGATATACTTCTTTCTGGTTGAACGCGTGGCCAGCAGTGATTAAGCACAGGGGCCTAAATATTCAGCAGCAATCCGGGGCGAACTCAAATAGAGTTCCAAAGAAGAGTTTCAAAGAGGGTGTCACTCCGACCTCCAAATGAGCACTAGCCTTTCATGCAGCACGAGGACAGACACGAGGCTCACCATCTGCCTCGATCATGGACGGACGGCACGACATTCCCTCGATGCCAGCAACCCCGATAAAACGTTTTAGCTTGAAACCTCATCAATCGCTCCCTACGCCCTTTCTTGCTATAGCGGCGACGAGGCACATAAGTCGCCAACCTAGTCTCCGTCGTGGTACAGCCGCAGACTCGACAATGAACATTGCTCCTTTACTGGGAGGTTGATAACCTCCCAGCTAGCACAGATGAAAGCGCGTTCGCAGCTTGCCAGAACGGCGCACCAGCAGACCTCCAGCAACACGCAGAGTCAGTGTACATATCTACCTCTATCACCAATGACGAAGGCCATTCAGCAAGGGTCAGACTCGATATTACATATTGATTCAAAGACAGGAAGGCCTTGGTGGTCATATTTGGAAGAGTAATGGTTCGACCATTATTACTCCGTCTCCTATACCAATGTTCATGCTATTCACTTCCTCGTCTTCCTCTCTTAGCCATAAGTGACATCGCTCTACCGAAGTCTCACGACATGCAACTCTCTTCACTCCCATCGGTGAACATTGATCGCGTCTACATAATCCCTCTAGTCCCTTTACCAAGTCTACATAACTCCCTACGAGAATACGTTTCCAATGTTCATTCCGCCTCACCCCGAGCTACGTTGGTCTTCACAACTATCTATATAACCCAAATTGAAGATGCGTTCATGCTTCTTCGTCCTGCAGCACAATTTAGGACCACGTAGAAGCCGGGGTATCATGTATGTTCGCCGCATGCTCCTGACCTGGACTTTCACTTCATTCACATAAAAACGATAAACTTGGTTCAAATGCCTGCTTAGACACAATACATTGGTGAGTTCATCGAAGACGAAGAACGTTGAAGGCATTGTCAGCCTACAGTAGCTGGGTAATTCGTAACACCAGGCTAAGACGAATAAACTGAGCTGATCCTTACTTGCTACGAAGACGACATGCCATTAGTGTACTCATTCAGCTCCGTATATACCGTGGGGACTTCTGATCGCAACCAACCAATATTCATGCTATCGGGGGTATCTCAAACTCAAATACAGGCTCAATTCATAAGCCTCGATATTGGTCAACTAAATGCTCGCTCTCACTCCCGTTCACGCTGATCGAGGAACTGCCTGACAGGTCTCATTTATTGTTGTAGAACCGCTTGAATCTTCTCTTTCCGTGTCCTGCAGACCTTACACCCACCCAGCATCTTCACTCGATCCCGCAGTAATCTGGCATTCGTGACCTTCGCTGCAATACTCCTAGTAAAGCCGTAGTCGATATCCTCGTCGTCCTCTGGGTCTCCTTTTGGCAATGGCGCTTGACCTTCGTCCTTGAAGAGACACGATGCATGGTAGACATGCCCGCAAGCGAATCCGATCAAGGTCTCATTTTCATCGCTTGTGAATGCCTTTTCGCAAGTCGCGCAATGACCTGGTGTTATCTCTTCCTGCTCATCTGCATCAGGCGCAGGAGTGGCTGTGGTCTCGTTGTCTTGCGAGTCGTCTTTAGCATTTCTAACCCTGGACTTAACTGGGACATCAAACTTGATCCCTCTTCGTCTCCCTCGCCGAAGAATATCCATGTTGATCGCAACTTCAGAGCTCAACACTTTCGCTGCACCAGCACTAATACTGTCCTGCAAATCATACTCTCGGATCATTTTCTTGAGACCGTCTTTGAGGCCTTGAATCTCAATGCCATTTGGAATCCTTTTTACCAGGGTAATTGGATCAATTGCTGTGCCAACTTCAGCAAGTAGGCCTGATATAAATCGCGGCCGCGACATCGAGTACTCGAGCAAATCTTCCCAAAGACCTTTGTCATCTTGTTCCTTCGCGAACGCGATGGCTTTCGATACGTCTTGCAGCTCGTCAATGATCAGGTATAAGGCTTTCTTCAGAGAGCCAGTCTTGGATAGCAAGTAAACTTCTTCTTCGATGTAATGCTTCTTCTCACATATCTTGAGTGCATTGTCGAAATTGAACAGAATTGAAGATTGCAGAAATCCCATTAGTAATTTGCGATCATAAGCTGCAAACAGTTCCACTGCCAGGTCAGGATAGCCATCCACGAGTGACTTACCTTCGTCAGCCACAAGGCGGGAAGTGTTAAATCGATTTCGCGACACTGTTCGAGCTTCGCTGCTCCCAGTACCCTGCCACAGACCTTTGAAGTAGAAATACAGAAACATGTTAAGGTTCGCTCGCCGAAGCTGATCAACGACTGAGTCAGGCTCAACTATTCCGTTGCTCGCTTCGTCCACAATCAGCTTAATTGGTTCTGAAGATAATTGCTCAAGCTCGGCCTGAGATGCAGTCTTGAGTTGTTCGCGTTTTATGCGTAGCATCACGAAGCCTGGAATATCACCTGAAATCGCCTCCACCAGGTGGTGATCCTTGACAAGCGACATGGCGGTGTCCGCATCATGCAGCTGTATGTAACATCTCAAAGCTTCCTTGTAATGCCCATCCGCGAGGTACAACTTAGCCAGACATTCGTTTAATATTCGCCAGTCCTCTGAGCCTTCCACTGCCGTACCGGAGGACATTTGATCCTGTATAGCTGCAGTGATACTGCTAATCTCAAACAAATCAGAAGGCCACTGATCAATCAGTTCCTGGAAGCGCTTTCGATCAGTGGAGACATAGTGACCCAAAAACACCTCGAAAGTACTTGAAGATAGCGGTGGTACAAGCTCCATGGCTGGCATGTAAGGTGAGATCTCGTCATACTTGTTGTTCCGTACAAATACCCATACCCAATGTTCCCACCTTGAGGTAGTGTTCAAAACTTTACTTGCAACCTCGCCGGCCTCTGACCATTTGGCTGCTTTGACAATTTGTTGTAGCCATAGCTCACCTATTCGACGTTTCTCTTTCTCTGCTATCGAATATCGGCCCTTGATATCTGGTCCTGGAGAGCCCATTATCGATGCAGAGTCTGCGAAAAACTCCGCCAGTGTAGGTTTTGGCCGATCTCTGGCAGGACTACCCACACTATTCGCAGATTGTGCTACTGAACTCGCTTTTGATGGTGTCGGAGGAGTCGAGGCTTCGGAGGGCTCGGACGTAGTGGTGGCGGCTTCTGGATGCTCATCCAGCAATTCCCATGCCTTGTCATATTGTTCCAGCTTTTCAAGCCATTGAACTCTGTCACTGAGCGTCCTTTTCACAGCAACTATGCAGTCGTAGGGGCTCAACATAAATATCTTCATGCCTTGTGTTGTCGCAACAGCTTTGAGCTCCTCATTCTCACCACCAAATATGCTTGACCCTAGACCTGGAATCCACCCTGTCAGATAGTTGTTTGTTTTGGTGTTCGGCGATTTCTCTGGGCCAGGTTTGCCACTGCGAATGCTGCCTGTCTCTGTCCGATCGAACAGCCTGTTCGCTCCGAGCATTCGAGGACCGTACATTGTGGCATCCCACATACCTTGTCCAACCACCTCAGCACCTGTTACAAGCCCTGAACCAACCGCTGTGACGCCACTGCCGATTTGGCTCAGGTAACCTTTCTGACCAAACTGTGCTGGAATTCTAACGGGTTGTAATACTCCTAAATGATAATCCGATGACGACAAGCTTTCGAACCTGCTCACTGGCAAGGCATCGGTTTCGAGCTCCTCTTTCGAGTTTATATCAATCAAGCGCAGCTCAGGCTTCAAAGCAGTGTGTCGAGGAGTGCGTTTAGAGGGAGTGCCTTCACTTTCCTTCTTCGATGACTTGCTTTTCTTCTCCATGTATGCAATAACCAGCAATAGAGTTGGTGTATACAACGAAACTCCAGCTACCATGCAATCGTCGAATCGAATGATGGAGATGATTTCGGCACTTCCTGCCGCTGAAGTTTCGCTCTGACGCGAGAGTTGATTAGTGCCAGCTGTGACTCGAATAAGCCAAACCATGTCACCCCAGCCCACCACCACTTCTTCTGTTCCCGACTTGTCGACAGGTTTTGAGGCCTGGACGTTCGAGGGTGGTCTCCGTAGCGATGAATCTTCGTCCGACTCAAGACTGCTCCTGTCGATCCACTCAGCTCTCGCTTTCTGCACGACAGCAAGCTCTTCCCAACCATCTCTCTTAGGACGGGGAGTGTGAGATATTCTCTTCCATTCCAAAGCCGACTCACTACTATCGAGTTTGAGATGCGAACGCATAATCTTGATGCCTTCTTCGTTGACCCATAGCACGTACTTCCCAGACAGTGACCATTTAATGGTGCTGATGGTACCCTCACCACTATGCAGAACTTTGTCTGTACCGTTGTTGGCTCCCAAGCCTATTGAACCGAGCCATCCGGAAGCAGCAGCAGCAGTGCCTGTAATTGTTGCATTCGTACTCTTGCCGATTTGCCCACCAACGGTCAAGACTAGACTACCAGCCTGTCCACCTGACAGATAACTCCGGTCCGATTTGAATTCTGGAGACAGTGCCACAACACGTAAGGGACGACTGAAGTTTCGCAATTGTACATCCCTTGGATCGACCAGTGACTGTATACAGACATGACCGTCAATGGAGGAAGTAGCAATGTAGATGTCGTTCGAAGGTGTCCGGGCTACAGCTGGTTGTTTGGGACTGCTCTTCGCATTCGGTGAAGCTGAGGGTGATCGAGGTCGATCATCTGCAGACTCGGCTGCAAGTCTCTGGACAGCATCGAGTCTTGTAGGAATCGATAGTGGTGGAGGATACGGAGAGATAGATATGGAGGAAACACTTGCGCGATGGGCGTCATACTTCTTCACACTCTGCAATAGTGGCATGGAGAAGACGTGGATCCGACCGTTGTGCGTACCAACAATCATCTTATCACCGGCGACCAAAAAGGCACTCGTAGCATCGCCATCTCTATAGACAGAGCCCAGGTTTTTTGTCAGCGGAGCATATTTGAGTCGAGGTTCTTCTTCTTCATCGTCCTCCTCATCTTCGTCCTCCTCCCCCTCATTATCTGTGTCTTGTTCGTGTCTGTTGTCCTCCTTGTTCTCGTCCTTATCGTTCTGGTCTCCGCTCTCGTCCTCGTTTCCCTGCAATGCGGTGATTTCATCGTCCTCATCATCCTCGATCGGAATTGGCTGTTCCGCGGTCAAGGCGTTGCTGGTGTCGGGCCCAGATGAGCCCTCCCCCACCGCCATATCCAAAGTCTACTTGTATCAACGGTTCATGTTTGACCATTGACTGACATAGAGACCGTCGCGACTTGAAGACACGAATGACGCTTGCCAAGGGCTCTTCCGCCGTGCTGCAGCTGCTGTCGATGAGTTGGAGAAACATCAACTTTTGATTTCACTAAACATTGCTTTTGGCTAGTTGCAATGACGACCGGCGAGCAACGTCCTTAGTAATCGACAAATTGTGTGGAAAGGACAGTCAAGATGCCGCCTGGTAACATGCGACCATACTCCTCACTCGCCGGATCGTTCATTTGTGCAGGTTGCAGACGTGCACCGCTAGACCTCTCCAAGCAGCCTGGCTTCCGCCCTCTGCATGCGTCTCCAATTTTCCAGCGACCTCGTCGACGCGACTTCTTTTCCTCTAATGCTGTCCTAGCAAGTCACAGGCCGGAAAACCAAGCTATACTGAAAGACGACGATGACGCCGTTACCGAAGCCCTCCAAGCCCGCAAACGTAAAGCTGGCGGCTCACCTGCCGCAAAGACATCTTTAAGACGAGTTGCGGTCGAAGCTCAGCGCTCCAAAGAGGCTCAGTTAGCAAGGTCCCAGAGACAACACGATGGTGCACCTACGTCCAAGCTGGTGACAGCATACGCAGTCGCTGAACGCTTCGACCTGGCTAAAGTTGTTGATATCCTACGCAGCAAAGGCTACGAGCCCGATCCGCTATCAACGGGGCTCTATCCTCAGGTCGTGCATGTCCAGATACCGATTTCTTCGATATTCAGATCTACAAATCCCGCGGCACGAGATCTCTCGTCCTCTGAGATAGGCGATGTTTTCATCTTCCCTTCCGGTACACTGGTGACTTGGGCTTTGCCAGAGGGCTTCACCTCTTACTTCGCAACACGTACTCTCCTTCCTGCTGCAGAACAACCTCACAAGGAACCTATTGAAACTGAAGACCTAGAGTACATAGAAGATACGAACCGAGAACACAGCACAATAAGAGGCGAGACCATAATCCTTGGTACGAAAGCCTCCCGGCAGCACAACGACAACATGTCCTCTACTGACACATATTCCGATCATCAAACCCAAACGGTAAACACGGTTCTTACCAAAATCGCCTTCAGTTCTGGCTTTGCGCGTTCCACCAAATTAGCTATCCTTGAATCAACCCTCAGCACTTATCTACAATCAACCTCCAACATTCCCCTCCTCCTCAGTCGTGGCTCTCGTCTACCTCTCTCCATTAGTCGGCGCTTCATCCTTCGCAAGACAGGCCAACTACTCCTCCTCCGTGCTCAACTGAATCTGTACTCCGAACTGACAGACAGTCTCCCTGACCTCTTCTGGGATTCTCGACATGAGTTGAATCTGGAGAATTATTACGACATGGTCGGAAAAGCACTAGATGTAGGTATAAGGATCAAGCTACTGAACGAAAAGATGGATTATGCAGGAGAAATCGCGCAAGTACTGAGGGAAAGACTAAGCGAGAAGCACGGCGTGCTACTAGAATGGACAATTATCATACTTATTGCAGTGGAGGTCGGCTTCGAAGTATTGAGATTGTGGAAGGAGGGATTCTTCGACAAGGAGTTCTGGGAGAGCCATGGTCCTACTAGATCACAGGCTGGTGGGAAGAGGGCATTGTTGGAAGAAAGTGCTTGAGCAAAAGCTGGATCTTAGTCACAGACGTCTTCAAAGGAGAAGCCAGGGACCAGAAACGAACTACTGTAGATACTCAACTCAATTCCATCGCGTATCTTCATTCCTTCTACACAGTTTGATCAATCCTCCAATCTTATCCATCTCACATGTAATTCAAACGTCCTCTTCCACGTCGGGTGTTCAGTGTTCATTCATCGTGATCGGTCGCAGACTCACAGGGCTTATAGATGCAACGAGAATGCAGAGTCCTCGCATCGATGTGACGGATTCGAGTTGCTAGTAGGCTACTGAACTCTCACGTCTAATTGATCGAAGGAATGGTGCGAGATAGTAGTATGATGATGCCACACAGTGCCTGTGATCCTGTTACCTCGGGACATAGCTCGCCTTCCAAAGCCGCAAGAAAGTACATCAGTGGGCGGTGAAGGTGCTGTGTGAAGGATTCGGAAATTTCTGTAGTTACACAGGTAATTAGAGGAATGGGGCGCACAAGTTAAAACACGATCACGGAGTGTCTAAACTACAAGGTCAAGAGGATGAAGAGATTATGTTTAGAATCAATTGAGTTGGGGTACTTCAATGCTGATCAATGGCAACTCTCTTCGAGCCCATGAACATGATCCGAAGTACATTCCCTGTGGCACAAGTATTATAGCACGTATCCATGACCATCGCAGAACCTTGAACGCCTGTCCTTCCTCATAAGTCCTTGCGGCATGGTATCATTAGTGTATCATATTTGTTATCATAAACCCATTCGCCATTTTTTATGCTTGTATGCTCATATGCTGCGCATGTCCGTCACATTCTGCAACCAATTCAAGATGTTCCAGTGAAATGATACTCTTGATCGTTTTGCATCAATGAGTGACATACGTAATGTACATGTACATGGCGTAAGAGAGTGGTAAGGTGTCAATTTGAATGTTGTAGATCGCAAATCCGGTAGGATTTGTGTGGTGGTCCATGCAGGAGGCTGCTTCTAGTAGAAGGCGGCCAAAGCTGCGACGACAACCATCAGACCAGAGTTTGCGTTCAGGACACCAACACCGTTGTTGGGAGCTGGTGGAGTGAAGGAAGCGCTGCTGGTGGCATGAGTAGTTGTAGCTTGTGTGGTGGTAGAACCAGAAGTGGCTGGTGTGGTCACAGTGGTTGGGACACTAGTAGACTCGGACTTGGTGGAAGGAGTGGTAGCAGCGGTTGTGGAGGAAGTACCGGTCTCTGGTGGAGATGATGCAACAGAGGTGACCTCGCTGCTGGTCGCAGGTGGTGGAGGAGCAGCAGTTTTAGTCGAAGATGGTGGAGGAGTGTTGACAACTGTTGGAACAGTGTTGACGATGGGAGTAGAAATGACCGAAGTTGTAGACTCGGAAGTCATCGACGAGGTAGTAGTAACGACCGATGAGGAACTGGCTGGGGGTGGTGTAGCAGAGGTACCGCACTCAGTAACTGTGACGGTGACAGTGCTCACTGAAAAAGTTGTCAGTGTGAAGGTCAGGCAGTGAAGGTATTGCGCAACTTACCAGAGGCTTGTCGAGCTTCGAGAGCATCATTGTTGTGCACGATAGCATTACCAACTGTGGGTTTTTGTCAATATTTTGAGATCTGCGCAGGGAAGAGATTTTTTGACTTACGAGTTCCTGCGACGACCACGATAGCAGCCAAGGTTCGAGTTGCAACCATGATGAATGAGTTGATAGAAGGTGTGATAGAAAGAGATGAAGGTGTTATCCAAGTTCAATGCTATCAGTGGTCCAAAAGAGTGGATGCGCTGACCGGCGTGTGAAATGATGAAGTGGTAGATGGGTAGAGTGGAAAGATTGGAAAGTTGTTGAAAGTCAGGCTGGGCCAAATTTGTAGGTTGACGAGAAGGTGCAAGTGACTGTTCGATCAACGCCAAGCCGTGCGTGATAAGATCGATCAGTGCAAACAGAGCGAGGCTCGATCAGACCGTAATAAAGAATAACGCGTTTTGTGTAGTGATCGTGGGAATGACAGAGATAATTTGCGCGCAAACAACGGGTGTATGCTGATGTAGTGTGTTTGGGATTGCGGGAGTGAAAGCGAGGTTGATCTGCCAGATTTTCGATTGTTGCCTCAAGTTGCACACAGTAATTAAAAACGTTAAGTAAGATACGGCGGACACAGATGCACTTATGTGGACAAGATGTTTCACAAGAAATACTTCCCGCAGCTGTCTGGACACAGACTGGAATGTATCGACGACTTACATCTCAATGCCCAGTTTTGGTTGGGCATTTCTTGTGGCGGCAGTGATATCAAGGGGGCTGGCATCGGCTATCCGCATTGTTTCTAGCCAAGTATAAGCCACATTCGCTCTGCTTGTGCATTGTAACCTGTATGTAGCCAAACGATCCCGCTGTCATGGATACGTTGGTTCTCAAATCCTGCCAGTCGTGTTACTGCAGTGGCAACGTGAATTACAGTGCCAGTGTAGTTGAAGTAAAGTCAAGCTCTCCGTTGACAGGAGTGCCACAACCTTGTTCCCTCCAATCGGAGATGAGCACCTGCCGCTTGCGCAACCGTGCTTTCCCATAGTGTGCGCGTGGACTACCATAGCAGACGTGCACAACATTGTCAATCACTGAAACAGAATACCGTTCCTCGTCAGGGCATCGAAGTGGCACTTGCAGGCCGCGCACTCGTTATTCCATACTACCCATGAGTCTGAAGGAAGGCTTGCGCACATTGCTATTGAGTTGATCGATGCACCCTTTCTCATTACTTACTGGTGGCATTTTCGTTGCTGGTTACATTACTGCACGCTGGGATCTTGTCACTCGCCTGTACGAACTTGCCCTTTTCGCCTGGGATCACGGTGTTGTGGTAGGACAAGTTGCCAACCACCATTGTGCGGCTAAAGCTAATCATCCAGCTAGACCAGAACAGCGAAAGCATTTGCTATCATTTCATTGATATTCATTGTCCTACTTCTACCCCTCGAACGGCTCGCTGCTCACGAAGCTATCTTGAACCCACGATCTTCCACACGCGGAATCTCAGCCAGAGAACAACTGAAACGACGGGGCTCTCTCTAGCACCAACATGGGATCATGGTCAAGAACAGAGATGGCTTGCTGCGACTGTTTTGGCCAACTACTCTGGCACGCTCAACCACACCCGGTGTGATAGTCGGTTGGAGGAACAATGATCTGGATCTGGTTGCTGTTACCGTGTTGGAAGATGTCGAAGTCAAAAATGTGGAAATGGCTCTTCGTGAAGGGACACTGTTTCGCGGAAGCTCCTTTCCAATAACAGAAGTCATGGATCTTTGCGGTCGAAAGTCTACAAGCGTTCTAGGCACTTTCAATCATGGGGACACCTTCGACAATTTCAACATGGGCCAGATACGGGTATACCAAATATCCGAGAATGCACTACCGCAAGTGTATTGCCCTTCTGAAACATCACTATCCATACAGGTAGTGTTCTACACTCCACCTAACCCTGCACAGCTGCAGTATATGTCTCTCATTCCGATTGACCTGACATTGGGACACCGGAAATTAACTTCAAATCGACCTGATGTCGAGGATGAGGTTGAAGCAGAAGATGCACAGGAAAAGAAAAGGATTGGTGGACTTGTGAACAAGCTCAAATTTCATACTGTTATTCGTCATAAGCCTACGCAAAAAGAGCTGGCACTCCCGACAATAATTCGGCAGATTAATTGCGCTTCCGAGCTCGGCGCATTGCTGCAGAAGAATACTCCATTCGTGGGCCCAAGGCGTAAGCGTGAAATGTCGGTTTCCGAACACATTGTCGAGTCTGCGCAATCGCTCTATACGTTGGCTGCTTGGTCAGTTTGGACGATTTTCATGAATTATGTTTATCCGACCTTATCCTACACCTTGAAGCTGGCGATAGTGTTACACAGATGGGCAGCTGAAGGATTGTTGCAACTACTTGAGATGCGTCTTCCGTTCCGCAGATTGAGCTTTCCAGACACGACTGGAATGAGCTCGGATCGACTTTCGTTGAAGGACATATCTGCATGCTGTCAACAAGTGCATCTCCGCTTACAGCAGTTCTCGTACTACCCCGTTCAGTATACACTTCTTAGAAGACGACATAATACTTGGTCATCCATCGCCGGCACAAACTCAGATTACATTCGATTCTACAACTCTTTGTGGCTTGTAGCTAATGATGTTATCATCGGCATAGCTCTCGGCAGCTTTATCATTGAGAATGCTGATGTCACTGCTTCGTTTATCTTCGATATCCTCAACAGATACACTATCGATGGCCTGCGTGACACTATCAGATGGCTCATGTCATATCCTGGTGGTCTCAAACTGAACACTGAGCTCGCGGCCTTTCTAGGTGATCTCTTCCTGTGGGTTATTGAGTATTGGTCTGTGAGCTCTCAGTTGCTTATCTTGCCATATTTGCCTACAATCGTCTATGTTATCGGATTCTCATCTTTTGCAGGAGCAACTATGCCAATTGCCATCTTTTCTGATCTGCTCAGTTTGATGACATTGCACACCTATTCATTTTACATCGCTAGTGCTCGAATCTTCAATTGGCAGCTCAGCATCATTGTTAGCTTATTTCATCTCTTCAGAGGCAAGAAACGAAATGTACTTCGAAATCGTATCGACAACTGCGACTATGACCTGGACCAATTGTTGCTCGGCACTGTCCTCTTTACCCTCCTGTTCTTCCTTTTACCAACTGTGATTGTGTTTTATCTCACGTTTGCAGTGGCGAGGATGTCTGTTATCAGTCTCAAAGCAATTTTGGATACCTGTCTGGCATGTCTGAATCACTTTCCCCTATTCGCCTTGTTGCTCAAAGTGAAGGACAGTCAGCGCTTGCCTGGAGGCGTGCACTTTCAGCTGCTCGAGACTCATCAGCGTTCCATAGCTATGATATCACCCGGGTCAATCGTGGAGCGAGACGAGGATGAAGACAACCATACAGGTGATGCAGGTGAAGATATCGAGGAAGATTGTGCAGATATAGCTTACATCAAGTTATCCTCGACACCATTATCGATCCGCCAAATATTCGCACAATACTTCCTGCTCGGGGCTCGAATACGCAAGCATTACTTGTCACCGAAAGTTGTGTTACGACTCCTTACTGGACGATTTGTTCCACCACTTGGACGAGGAGAGATGTATGGAATGCAGTATAGCGTCTTACCCAGAGAAAGGGCGAGCATGTCAGAGGTATGGAAGGGCTTATTCGAAGAACAAAAGGATCATGTTGCAAACACCTACGATATCAATGGCAGGGTCTACAATGGTTCTATCACTATTCCAGCTCATTTTCGAGGACACGGACGGCGATGACATGAATTTTGTCTCTAATGTCCAAAATCGATTGATCAAATACACCGTTTATAAACATTAGAAATTTAACCAAACCGAGCTATGAGATTACGTCATGCTACCTCATCGAGTTCCCGATTACATTCGTTACCACTACTGTTCTCAAGATATGAAACATCAATTTTGACACCCACAATCACAGTTGGTAA
>Ga0181467_100684_pt1 | contig 16834 bp, 18 predicted proteins | sample InSIn5gowninarea_2_FD_119079 | JGI IMG/M metagenome (GOLD analysis project Ga0181467, IMG submission 119079) | Clean room microbial communities from NASA Spacecraft Assembly Facility at Jet Propulsion Laboratory, Pasadena, California, USA -... ... | reverse complement strand
AGACGACGGGAGGTTGGGATGCCGGTCTGGAAGTGCTGGTGGCTGGTGTCATGGCGCACACCCTTAAAGCTCCACTGCAGTTTCCGCGCTATCTTCACAACGCGTCCCAGCGCGTAGAGTGCTTAAACAAATTGCGTCAATTGTCAACAATAATCACAATATTGTATGCGCATCAGTGTCATTGGCTCTCGACGACTTGTTCTAAGTTGCACGTTGTATTGATTTCATGAGCGATAATAATGGCGGCAAATGATGATGACTTCTCAATTGTCATTGACGAACACACACCATCAACATCGAAAGCCAGACCTCAAAGCAAAAATGCAAATCATGAACTATCGCACTCGAATATCGAAGCTGAGAAGTCGCGCGAAGAGAGCTTGAGAGAAGAGTTGGCCAGTGTGAAGAAAGTTAATGAATCTATAGAAGGTTTGCTCCAGAGCCTAGAGAAAGCCAAGGCGAACATGAAGGTGGGCAGATTGCATCCTTGGGAATTGATAGCTGATGTGACCAGACCGTCAATTCTACTGTCAGCGCTGCTTCATCGTTGTTGAATACCTGGACTCGCATATTGTCACAGACTGAACACAACCAACGTCTCATTCTTGATCCTACATGGCAAGGCGCTAGCCAAGACATTGCAGACATGGAAGATGAAGCACAAGCCAAGCAAGATGCTGCTGAAAGACATGAATTGGAGGAACAAGAAAGAAAGGCGGCCGCTGCTCGTAAATCTGAAGAAGAAGAGAAACGTACAGTTGAGGCTGCCTCACGACCGCCAAGACCCAGCACTCGAGGACGAGGTAGAGGGATAGGGAGGGCTTCAACTTCTAGCACAGCACCTGCTTCAACAACCAGTTCTGCAAATACGAGTATGCTAAGAGGTCCGAGTGGTACTCGGCGTGGCTCGAGCAGTATAGGAAGAGCAAGAGGCGTGAGAGGCAAGACATGAAGTGATTAAGCATGCTGCGATTCCGAATATGTAGAGACGTAGCTTGAAATTACTATCTGAACCAAATCCTGGCATAAGGCACACTCCAGGAAGTCCTTACTACCCAGGTAAACACCTATTAGTCCTAAATGCTAAAGCAAGTCGTCTTTCCACAGCAGAAGGTAAATCCTGCTGCAATTTCCGGTATCATGATAGGCGACGTATGGTTCGTCGACATGTAATCCAGGCGGTGCTAGAAGCTCGTTTGCTACCGTCCTGTTTCGTTGCAGGGAGCTTTTCTTCAATCACCTCAACCAGTGTTCGAACGACACGGCTCAGACATCTCACATAAGATGGCTAACACCTTTGCGCCGTACCAAGATGCTCCGGAGATGTAAGCTACTAACATGACGTCTGGCCTAAAGTACTAACCTTGCGACAGTGAGCGAGCACGATCACCTCCCTTGAACAGACCTTCCTTCGAGTCACCTCGGACACGTTCGCCGCCGATACGACCTGGGCATGTCGCGCGAGACATATCCGAAGTCGTATCACAATCGTTACCATCTCCAGATGTGTTGCCAAACAATGAAGCTTACTCACGTTCACAAGAGCAAAGAGGGCGAGACCTTGAGGCTTTTCAAACAAGTCTACCACTGCGCCTTGATTACGAAGCTATGTTAGCATATCTACTGCTCCCTCCTGCTGGTGGTGTGTTATTACTGTTATTGGAGCACAAAAGCGACTATGTGAGGTTCCATGCCTGGCAGTCGAGTATGCTATTCTCGGTCATATTCGTCTTACATCTGATACTGGCCTGGTCGAAGGTGCTGTCCTGGATGCTGTTTAGTGGGGACCTGGTACTCATTGGTATTCTTGCCATGCACGCCTACAGAGATGTTGATACCCTGGATCACTACGAGGTGCCATTCTTTGGTAGCATAGCCAATCGTCTTGTTGATGATGAATGAGCGTTATCACGGAACGCGGATGCTTTTGAAGGCGCAAAAGAGCAATCCTTCGTTCTCAACTACACCAGCTTATCACGCTACAACTAATTGGCCGAACTGATAACGTGAAACCATTGATGCTTTCATTGCGAGCTTCTACACTAACATTCTATGTGGGCAGGATCCATACAGAATGTTGCATCCTCAGTTTCGTTTGACAATTCCTCGTTTCTGCCTGCAAATTGCGGCCACCATCAAACGAGATGGATGCCCAACACGAGTCTTGAGTCCGATCACCGAAAAGACATCTGGCCAAAGAGCTGGCTACAACACAATCGATATATATGTCAAGATGGTGAGCCAACTTGCAATGGATGTCCTAGTCTCAGACCTGGTAGATTCACAACCTGGCTCACCACATCCATAACATATAACACACGTACGTGTGTGAGGTTGAGCTTGGACCAGACCAACGTACTTGCATGAATCTGAGCGGTCATGTTGCGCATCTGGCAGATCAGGCAGTGGATAGGAAAAGTGCTAGGACCCGAGCATCCATTCGACTAGAATAATGTATGGAGAGCTACGAGGAAGGTCAGGTTGGAGGCTACAGTGACACAGGTCATCAAAAGACAGCAGTTTGACCTGCTAAAGGTCGATATGTTAAGAGGGCAGGATCATTGCGAGAATGCCGAGGACAAGAAGGATATACAATCTTGGAAGAAGTATTCAAGGACATCTAGCATACACAACGTCGATGTGAATGACCTTGGTGCTTCGACGACGATCACATCCGAAGCAGAATGGATAAATTGCTGCAGTCGGAAATTGCGGGGCCGGGGCCAACGTGGATTCCTCCAATCATTCTAGAACGTCAAGATCTCACTACCACAACCTCCGCAACATATCTCTCGCCTTATGCGCACGTCGTTACTCTACAGATTCAATCGAGCCAGCTGTCGTTGCATAAGCTAAATCGGGATTCATCCTTCTCAAACCATGAAAACTCCATACCTGTACCGACTAGGGATACTAGTACCCTCGTCAAACACCAACATGGAACATCTCATCCATTTCATACTCGAAGATCTCAACAAACACATGCCCAATTTCTTCATCAGAGCTCACTTCTCCCGTGTCAAAGTAACACAGATAACCAGCAGTCCCTCCGCAGACTCCCAGTTCGCTCTTGAGTCCATGCTATCAGCAGCCTCCCTCCTAGCAGACGCTCAAGTCCAAGCCATTGGTTGGGGAGGCACATCAGCAGGCTGGCTCGGCATTGACGCCGACACCGAGTTCTGCAAAGCGGTCGAAAAACAATTCGGCATTCCAGCATACACATCAACACTAGCACTGCTACAACAACTGAAAACCTTACAGCTAGACTCAATCGGCCTCGTCACCCCCTACACCACCACATTAAACGACGCCATCACACGCAACTTCGCCGCCGCAGGAGTCCGCGCCGTAACCAGCTACCAACCCCTAAACCTAACCAACAACATCGAAATCGGCAACGTCTTCACCCAAGACCTCGAAACCCGAATCCTTCAAGTCGTAACCGCAGACACCACTCTCTGCGCCGTAACCACATTCTGCACTAACCTCCAGGCCGCCCACGCCGCACGTCGCTGGGAAACAGAGTATAACGTCTACGTCCTCGACAGCGTCACCTCTCTCGTCTGGGGTCTACTCTGGAAACTCAAGCTCGACCCACGATCGACTGAAATGGGCAAGAAATGGGGAAGTATATTTCTGCGCGATCCCGTTGGGGCTAGACTCAAGGCCGCCATGGGCATGTCGAAATTGCCGCCGTGGGGAGGAGAATCTATAGTGTCGTCTGTGGCTTCGGGAGGTACGACTCGGGAAGTACTCGTGCATAAAAAGTGAAAACTACCACCAATTTTAAATCGACGACAGTGACTCATTTTCTCTGGGTAAGGCGTCAGACAGCGTACCAATGTTTCTCGGCACGTAAGCCAATATATAATCAGTCATGAGACATGTGGTTTAGTACGCAATAATGCCTAAGCACTTCACTTCCCCGCGAAGCTACGCGTAGATTATGCATACTCACGTACCACGTATCCTATCCCTGCGTGAAAAACAGTGCTCGTAGCCACTTTTAGTATGTATACATGGACACTGTACATGTGTGTTCACCAGCCCACCTTCTAAAAATTCCACTTCCCCAGCTCCGGCCCTTACCTTAAGCATTGTATTGTAGTTCCATTCGACACTGCGATGCTGATTCTCTTACAATACAGTACCCGCAGACCAATGGCAGCTACGAGTACGTATCTCAGTGGAACCACGGTCCGTGTACTGTGCGCCTGTGGATAATGTAGACGGAACGACGGAATGAAGGGTACCCAGATTGGTGACTTCATGTATGCGGCAGGTGTCGGGTTGATCGGATTGGAGTTTGGTGCGGGTAAGTACTGTAAGTAGGTAGGTATGGAGATGAAGTACTATTGTACTGTATGGTTATACCTGCAATAGTACAGTAGGGCAGAGTGTAGAAGTTAGGAGGAGAGGTGGGCGGTGTTGTAAATTGCGGAACGTTCGTGAAAGGTTTGATGAAATTTGGTCAAGTTCGCTGGATGATTCTACTTGCGTGTGTATGAGAGAAGACTGGAACACATAGACGTAGGTTAAAAAATGGCAAGAATTCATTCGAGTGGCACTATGCCATGCCAACTTCCGACGCCGAAGCAACGGTAGGTCCCTCATAGAATTCCTTAATTTCCCTATGCAGTGCCTCCTTCACGATCTGTCCGCACAGTTTCGCGTATGGATTCGTTTTCACGGCGAGCGTCTGAGCCGTCTTATTGCCGTAGCGGCCCGCGATAGAAAAATCTTTGCTGGCGAGTTCTTCGAGCGTTTCTGGCGTGAGTTGGTTTGTGTTTGTTATTGGGAGATGCAGGTCCTGGAAGGGTATGCTTGTGAGGAGGGTCAGGAATGAGGGTTCTGAGGCGGCGCGGAGGAGTAGGTAGCCTCTGTGGGTGTGGGCGGAGGATAAGACTCTGGCGTCGGATGTTGAGATTGGAGCGAGTGGGTTTTGGGGCGTTGAGAGATGGATGGCTGTTGCGAGGTCGGTGAGGATGGTGCTGGTGGTGGATGGGGTGGTTAGGCTTGTGGGAAGGAGGCGGAGGGCTTGGGCTCTGTTGGTGTATGCTGAGGCGTAGCTTGGGTGGGAGTGAATGATTTGTGTTAAGGTGGTGATGGCGCTGTCGATGTCGGTGCTGGAGGGGGAGGCGGTGTTGAGGGTTTGGATGGCTGATTGTTCGGCAGCTTTGGTTTGTGGTGGGATTGTGTCTGCTGGGAGGGAATTGGTGATTATGGCACCATGGTTTGTAAGCGAGGCTTCAGGGTCGAAGAGGGCACCGAGGACGGCGCGGTCGTTCTGACTGAGAGATGTTGCCGAAGACATGTACACAGGTGAGGCAGTAAACGTGGAAATCAGTGGTATGGTGGTGACTGACAGAGTGGCTTGGGTGTTATTATGTTTGGAAAGGTGAAGAATGGACAGAACTATCATAAATATATATGCTTTGGCAAGACTTACCGGGTGGCGGATACAATGTACCTTGATCGGCATTGAACGAAGTCGAAGGAGTGCATGACCAATATCTCAAGCACTGTACAGTATCCCCTACTGCAGCAGATAAGTCCAGATGGCAGATGGTTACACCAGCAGAAGCGCAAGGCAAGTTGAGACGGCAACAGGAAAACACCTGCATTTCGCCCGGTCCGTTCACGTGACAGTGCTCCGGCAGCAAGCGATAGTCAAGCGGCTACCGATGATTTCCGGATCCACTGACTGTCCTGAAATATCCGACTAGCCAATCAATAACGAATAATGTGCTGAGGCTATACTAGGTTTGTTAATAGAATTATGTCCTATCATGTAAAATGGATCTGACGCCCTTCGCAATGGACTTATCCGGACCGTGTTCCTCCCAGTATATATGAAGTTCCATTCCTGCGGTATCAGTCCAATGGCCCACCACATCCGCAACAAAGAAGGAACAAGTCGCTTGCAACCACATCTAAGAAGATCTCATATCAACCACGCACCTCATCCTCTTCCACAGGCCTCGACTAATGGCTCCTGTAGCGATTGAATCACAACCTGTGGCAGGCAACCTCCTTGGCCACTCCAAATATGATATGCCAACCAAGAAATTAACATCCAACGTCACTCAAAGCCAAGTACATTCCTACCAGGGCTATGACCATGTCCACTGGTATGTCGGCAATGCCAAGCAAGCCGCCTCTTTTTACATCACCCGTATGGGCTTCCGAAAGCTGGCATACCGAGGACTGGAAACTGGATCTCGAGCAACAGCTTCTCATGTCGTAAGCAACGGCAATGTCGTCTTTGTCTTTACCTCGCCACTGTTCGATCTCAACAGCAAGCAACCCAACCTGACGAAAGAGGACTTGGAGCTTCTCAAAGAAATCCATGAACATTTGATAAAGCATGGAGACGCCGTAAAGGATGTTAGCTTTGAAGTGGATGATGTTGAAGAGCTGTACAATGCTGCGGTATCGCGTGGAGCTCGAGCAATAAGTGCACCGAAGACGCTATCCGATGACTTCGGCTCGGTCAAAATGGCTACCATTTCGACGTATGGAGAGACGAGTAAGTCGTAATGCCTAGAATTAGAAGGGGGGGAATACTGACCGATGCAGCTCACACACTAATCGAACGACATGCCTACCGTGGTGCTTTTCTACCAGGATATCGGATGGTAGCTGAACAAGATGCGACCTCCAAATACCTCCCAGCTGTCGGTCTTGAAGTGGTTGATCATTGTGTTGGCAATCAAGACTGGGACGAAATGGAGAATGCCTGCGACTAGTAAGTGAACAACAGTGCATGCCGAGTATACCACTAACTTTGTCCAGTTATGAAAAAGTTCTTGGCTTCCACCGCTTTTGGTCCGTTGACGACAAGGACATCTGCACCGACTATTCAGCGTTGAAATCCATCGTGATGGCGAGTCCCGACGAGCGAATAAAGATGCCACTAAATGAACCCGCTCCGGGTAAGAAAAAGTCGCAGATAGAAGAATATATCGACTTCTATGGTGGAGCTGGAGTACAGCATATCGCACTCAGAACAGAAGACATCATCCGCGATGTAACCAACCTCAAGGAGCGGGGTATCGAGTTCATCTCAGTACCAGACACATACTATGAGCAGATGGAGAGACGACTGGAGAAGGCTGGCTTGAAGATAACGCAGGATTTCGACACGCTGAAAGAGCTGGGCATCTTGATCGACTTTGACGAGAACGGCTATCTCCTACAACTCTTCACCAAGCATTTGATGGATCGACCGACGGTTTTCATCGAGATCATATATCGAAACAACTTCAGCGGGTTTGGCGCCGGCAATTTCAAGGCATTGTTCGAGGCGATTGAGCGGGAACAGATGCTTCGTGGGACTTGGTAGAACTTTCTGTCTTGATTTATGCATAGCGTGCATGGTCCGGTTGTCTAGAGCAATACTATTGATGTTAAATGTTTATATTGTATTGCGCAAAGAACCTGCCTGAAGAAAGGATGCTTGTGCTCTTGGCAACTTGAATGGACGTTGCCAACCAGGGCCTAATCCAGAGCCACGAGTTTCCATTTATTTTTTCGGACCCCTGCATAATTCCCGTGTAGCTGGGAAAATGGAGAGGGGCCGCAGATTCATTATCACAGCCAATCAGAGTCTCTTTTGTGTCAGCATTCCACTGATTCATTTCAACGAATCGCATCAAGCCTTGTTGGCTACATGGGAAGTCCCACCATCGCTCTTGCTCACCTCAAAGAATGCAGACTTACGGAACTGCCGCGACTACCTGCTCTTATACGGGTATTTATGGCTGCTTCATTTGGCTATTGTCCACCTTCATCTTCACAACTCTTGGACTCGTGCTGAGAAGAATCGACCAACTGAACTCATTTCCAATCTTCGATGCATGACCACGCTTTCTGTTCAACCATGACCAATCGAAAATTCCGGCATCATTCAAAGGCTAGCTTCAAAACTCGATGCAAAGTGGTTTTGGTAATTACAGTGTATTCAAACATGAATCTTTCAACCGGGTCAGTTACCTAGGTATATATCTTCATGTACATATATGACCGTCTGGTATCTCTCCATCCTGTCATAGTCATCGCCCTTCTGTCATCACTATGATATTGATGCCGTTCTGCTTGCCGAACTTCTCAACTGTCCAGCTGTTTGCCCACAATGTCCACTTGTTCCCATCGAACCAGTAACGATGTCGCCTGTTACGACGACTTTCCCAATTTCCGAACATTGCCCTCAAGCGACAATAGGTGTGAAATCTGTCTAGCAATAGGTGCAAGAAGAGCTATCATGGAATCGCGCTATGCTAAAGCTGACACAACCCTACCTCTTGATCCCGGCCTCGATGGTCTTGGTGGTCCTGACGGCACAACGACGCTGCTCGATGATAAAACTCAGATCCCACGTCCAAACACCTGGCCTGATCCACCCGGTACAGGTGCGTACCTACTAAACCTAGACGACTTCAACACAGGTAAAGAGGCATGTAAAAAGGCCATTCAAGCCTTACCCACCACTGGCGATCGTTCAAACCTTGGCTGCTTCAACGATGCAGATACTTCGAAACGATTTGCAAATGTGCCCAACCTTCCACGCGTCGATCCTACTCTCTTTGATGGGGGCCGACCCATGTCGTTCTTGGTCAATACTGGGGAGAACGGAGAAACATATCATGCACTGTTCGCTGCCGTAAGTTCTCCGCCAGCCCTATAGCTATAGCTGATCTTGGATAGCTCCTCACAAATTCGACTTTGGGTGCGGGAGGCAGTAACCCCAAGTATTTGGTCTCCCTCTTCCTGACAAATCAAAGTCATCAACTCGAGACAGACAAAAAGCCGCGAACGAAGACTCCTTCCTCCTCAGGACAACGTCAATTGCTGAGATATTACTTGTCAGCAAGTCAGATGCAGAACGTCACCTGGACACGAGATAAGAATATTCGTACTCCCGCAAAGGCTGATGCTACAAGATTTATTTGTCGGTACTTTGCAGGAGAAATTCAAAGCACCCTCTTCCTTGCCTTAAGACAATTCATCGATGATGCCCAATTTAACGATACTGTTATTGCCAAAGCTCTTGCCACTGCTGCACCCAATCCTAATCTGATGACTCCAAGTGGAATGGCTGACGTGGGAACTCCCCTCATCTCACTTCATGTAGTCCTGGAAATGCTAATATCCCTGTATAGTACTGGTTATCTTGTCTTCTTAAAGCTACGGGACAGAAGCAGTTATCGGAACTGGACCATGTGGGAAGAGTCGCTTGGATCTTTGTGGTACGCATGACAGTCTTAGCTATTGCCTCCAGCTAATAATGACCCTAGAGGGCTAATCATACTGCCGGCGATCGAAGGCTTATGGATGGATACAATCTACAGCAGTGCTTTCAAGCCATACGTCAGGCCAACGAGCTCAGGACCATCAATCCGGGTGTTACAATACCTTTCACTCACGTCATTATATGTATGTCGCCCAAACTTGGCGTGACGATGGAGCTGACATTTTCCAACAGGGTCGGACGTGAGCATGAGTATGGTGCAACCCTTCCAGAAGCTGGCACCTGAGTTGACATGTATTTTTATCCCGGGACCCTTCTACGACGATCCTATCCTCGAAACAGCATCGGGCAGCTCTTCTTCATCAAGCAGTTCGTCCGACTGGGACCCATATACTGCCGCCAGCCGCGCCCGTGATGTATGGGACAGGTTCAAATCAAATCTCAATCAAACTCCCCGCGAGGTTGCCATTCTCGGTATCTATAATGCTCTTCAACGCCGATTCGGCGAGTCACTATGTGCCATTGGGTGGCGAAGTGGATCTCTCGACGGCGCATCCTTTCTTGGGATCCCTATCTTCTCCCTCGACAATGTCAATTTCAACAACCGACGTAAGGCTTATATAATTAAAGTTTTAGGTCCTGAGAGGGTCAATGATCCTGACGAGGAAACGGCGAAAGACGCCATTAAAGTTGCGTGGGACTGGTGGCTAGAAAAGTACAGCAACGCTCAATATCTTGTCTGGCCCTATGACCGCACTCCTGGTAGCGCAACACAGACGTTTGAGCGTATGGAGGAGGCATCCTACTACCTTGACACATCCATCATTATTTTCGTTCCCAATCTATGGGGCAATGGGAAGCAGCTTCGGCTTCCCCAAAAAGGCTGGCCCCATGCTGCCCAGCGTAGATCCGACGTCTTGAAATTTGGAAAAAGCGCCACCACTCATCTTTCCGTGGCCTTGTATGTCTGGGCATGCAATATCTGGAAAGACGACAAAGGAAACAACCGTCCATACTGGGTAGGCAGATGCAACTCCATGAAGACAGAGGCGATACGGGTAGATTTGGTCAAGCTTTTGGATGCCGCGATCAAGCATCTTAATTCTCCAGCCAAGGATGAGAAAAAGGATTCAAAAGATGAAAAGAAAGACTCGAAGGATGGTAAGGGTAGTGCCAAGTGAAGGGGTATCAAAGTCAAGACTTACGTAGACGTGTGCGTAACTCGTCATGGAGGCGATTTACATTTGTCAAGCATCGGATCAATGTGTTCATGAAGTATAACTATCTTCCCAAACACAATAGCAGGTTTCATCTTCTGTGGGATACTTCAACGCAAGGCTGAGCTCTCATTCGAATGGTTTCTCGGAACTTACCGTGCAATCTGATAGATCCGGAAATACGTACATACGTACATTTCTTGCTCTGCACTCCTCGAATGAACAAACAATCGAACGCACAGCCCATCCATCCTTGCCACGTCTCACGACGCACGACCCATCTTTACGGAAACGCTCACACCAAAGGGAAATGTGTGGTTCAACGCTCTGACTTCTTGTTGTTATGAGAGCTAGGTAGGTAGGTAGAATGGATTTCACGCTTGATACGTAGGGTAGGCAGTTCCACTACTAGGTAGGCATGTAGTACGAAGTAGCAGAAGTCTATAATTACAATTTCTGAAATCTCGATGCATGGATACTTAGGCAGGTAGGTATTTACTAAGGTGAGTTGGTACGTAGGTTGGTAGGTATATCCCTGGTTACGTATCTATCGATGTTGTCTCTTCACTACCGTATCTCCAGCTACAGCTATCACATCCACATCATGTTCTACCACATCACTCACTGCACATCACTTGCCCTCACCCTCCAACCCCAAACTCAATGCCCATCATCCCCACCGTTGAACTTAACAACATTAACCTTATCCCTCGCCATCAAATCCATCCCCCCACCAGGATCCGCATACCGTTCATAAGTATTAACGACCGCCACCGTCCGTTTTGCACTGCTCTGTTTCCCCGACCCATCATCCTGCACGACAATCGCGCTCTCAAGACGCGAATGATACTCCGAGATATTCGCCTCCGCGAGCCGCACGCTAAGCTCTTTCGTTTTGTCGTCGTCGAGCACGATGAACGGCGCGCTGGAGGCCGAGCGCGGCACGAGCCGGAGCTGCAGGAAGTCGCGCGTGAAATTGATGTACGGCACGAAACGCTGGTTCGAGAGCATGTAGGCCCCCGGACCGTCGTAGGACTTTGTGAGGAGGGATTCGAGTTTTGAGTTTGGGGTTACGTCGTAGAGGCCGTCTGTGGGGATTGTGATGCCGATTTCTTTGAGGCGGTCTTGGGATGAGCCGCCGAGTTTGCGGATGCTGATTGTTAGGTCGAAGAAGTATGTGTTGCCTGTCGGGATGTAGTGTGAGGAGCTGTAGATTGCGTTGCGCTTGGGGATGCGCGGGGTGCCTTTGTAGTCGGCCCAGACTGTGACGATGAAGTGGCGTGTTGCTTGGGTTTTGGTGGGCGATTGGCCTGCTGTGTAGTCGGATAGATTGAGATAGGGTGCGACTGGAGCTAGCGTGCGAGCGATGGGGCTGTTGTAACGGGTTGGGTGGCTTCTGGCTCTCCTCCTGGGATGTGTCTGGTGTCTCTCGTCCGTCGACGTCGTAACGGATTTGTACTCTGTTGATTCTGTTACTCCGCCGCTGCCGCCGCTAGCGGAGGTGGTGTCGGATGCTGTGAGTCCCGCCAGCACTGAGACTGATGACATGAGGAATGCCACTAGGAAGCCCAGACCAATGAATGTGGTGCTGGCTATGGCCAAGTTAGCTGCCATGTGGATTTGCTGGCACCTATTGGAGGACAATTGTTAGCTAGTTTCATCTGTAGGTTAAAGGGTGAAAATGGATTAATCCGCGATGAGAGGTTCTCACATTCGTTCATCTAGGAGATCGTGTCAGTCACATAGTGTTCAATGGCTACTAGATAAGAGAAAAACTCACCTCCGGTAGTCTGCACCGTGTCATTCCGCGTGACGTTATACAGTTCGCAACTCGTGGCATCGAAGCCGTAGGCGCGATAGCGGGTACAATTTGTCGCATTGCAAACAATAAAAGGCGAACGATAGAGCACAAAGCTCGGATGCGACGAGGACCAGTTAGACTGTACAACGCCGTATACGTCGGGATTGAAATGTTTTTGGCTTGCCTGTGTAAAAATTGATGAGTTAGGGGCTGTAGTTCTCTCGCTGCTGAGTTGTGTCAGGTGGACTTACCCAATCTTTTGATTTCGTCGCTGTTATTGCGAAGGCAATGGCAAGCACTGCAAAAACGAGCGGGAGGATCGACGAGATCAATGCGGTGATACGTGCCATACTTTGTTGTCGTGGTGTGGATATTGGATGGTGATCGTTGCTTCGGAGGTCAGGTCGGAAGTTAACAAGAGTTGTGGACCACCTTTATCTCTTTCGGGACGGGACTAGGAGAAGCCCTTTTCTCACTGAAGTGACAATCACAAGATTTCTGCCGCTTACTCGGGATGAAGAAGAATTCCCTTTTCCTCAGCTCGTTGGAAGTTGCACATGCTTTTCACGAAGCTGAGAAGGAGCTGAAAAGAAGCGAATGTTTATCGAGAAGAATGCACACTTGTGTGCATCGACTCTGCTGAAAACGGAAAACTGGCTTCAGCTCCGTCTCCAGACCAAGACCACTCCTCAGTGAGATGGCCAATCAATTTTGTTTGGAGGTGTCAGGGGTTTGTATCTCCGCCGAATATGCAGATCTGTGTACATGCACTGTCAGCAATTTGAGCTCAGCTGAATGTATTATTTACCGCCGTCGATACCTTCCCGTGCGCCACCTACGGAGTGCGAAGTGAGTTCCAAGTGCAGTGTTCTGCCGTAGCGGTGAGCTTGGGCGTCCCAGAGTTTGGTAATGTCCCTTAACATTAAGCATCAAAAACTCCAAGTCTCGCCTAACACTTTCTGCACGGTGGTTTTCTTAGGGATGCTCGCCCCCCAACCACCTGGTACTCTCCCATGTCTATCGCCTAGCCTTTGGTCATTGTGTCCAAAACAACCGCTCTTCTCGCTGGGGCAGTTACAGGCTTACCGATCTGGTGCTTTCATTTCCGACAACCTTCCATGAACCTTTAATAAATCCTTATATGTGCCTGAGCAACTTACAACGCACCAAATGCCTATACCTTGGCTTGGATCTGTCTCCCGAATGTGCTACATTAACACTTCCTGGAATACTTGCCTGACCAGCCACGACTCCAAATGTTGAAGGCAGTCTCTGTGCATTGACAAGCGTCGTCAAATCAACACTGATATCGAAATCTACACGAAACACCACTGTCGCTACGGTTGGGAAACTCGAGCTTCGGCTTCCAATATGGGTGCCAGTCCACTTCCTGGCACTGATCCCCGATCACTACCCGTCAACCATCTTCACCGAGTTGTCAATGAAGCGAAGGGAATAAAGCTCAACGATGACCCCGATCCGCTGGCCCCAAACCATATGAGATTATTTTCGTATGTTGATTCTTCTTTCCAGTCTTTGCCCACGTCTCAAGACGTTGATAATAACAATTCTAATTCATCTAGCTACTACAAACCTTCATTAGAAGCAGGACTATATTCTATTGAGGCTGAACAGATTATCGAATCTGTTGAACATGTCTCAAAAGACAAACTCACCGGACCACTACGCATTTTCAATCACGAGAAAGGCAAGACAGATCTCAGCGATCTAAAACCACAGCAATTCAATGTCATTGCTCCGCAATTTTCCATTGATCCAAAATTGATCAACAGCTATTATCCGCCCGATGGCCATCAAGATGAAGCCAGGATTCTACCACACATAGTCTTCAATGACCCTCACCTGCCTTGGGAAAGAGACGCCGGTGAGACAATCCAAGGAGAACGGGATCAAGACAAAAACGCCGATGGCAGTCTTCGTACCGATGAGAATGGCGACCCTCTTTGGCGCTCTATGGTCCCTTGGCTGGCGCTACTCGTATTCGATCCTTCAGAACTCCAACTCGAGGTTGATGAAGTCCAAGATTTGAAAATTCCTGCTTTCCAGAGTCCGCAGCCTGATATGACCACCGCAATGGCAAAGCGAGCTCCTACATGTGCCTATCCTATGAGTATTAAGGACTACCTCGGTCTCAAACCCTCGGATCGAATCAATTACGAAGCTGGCTACAGAGACTCGAAAGGGGATTTGACACCAGAGTGGACGGCAAAAGATGGTCTTGCTTTGAATCCAGATTTGACGAGCGTAATCTTTCCCAAGAAAAGTCTCTTTCGCGACATTTTTGCATCCACCGACAGGACCTCTCATAACATCGAATCACACAAGTATACAGCCCACGTACGACAAATCAACACGGTTGGCTTTCCGGATGCTGGTATCGAGGCAGAAGGACTTTTCTCAATCGTCGTTTCTCGAAGAACAGGTAATTTCAATGTCACCCAACCTACTTCCCAGGTTTGCCATCTGGTATCTATCGAGCATGTCGACTCTACTTGGTCCGGAGTGAATGACTTTCTGAGCAAGCCAGAAAATCAAAACTCGAACGCTCGGATAGCTATGGTATCCCTGTACAGCTGGATTTATACCTCACTTCCCCCTAACCCGGTTGATTTCGTAAGTAATGCCGAGATACTGTGATAGAGCTTGCACTAACTATACCAGATTGACACAATGATGGACTTGATGAAGACTCAGCAAATGCTTCGAGTGGATCAACGCGCCTTCCAAAATTTACAAGACTCTATCAGCGCCAAAGCATTGGCTAAGCAGCCCAAATCCGCAACTGCAGTGGATTCTATTGGGCAAGTACTTACCCGCCTTAAATTTGGCTACACTGCGGCACGTTGGCGTTGTGAAACTGGCGAAGAGGTAGCAGCATTAAACAGAGGACCTCTAGTGCCGCAGCAAGTGCCATGGCCTCCCGTTCTTGACTGGGCAGGTTCTTCCAACACCTCCAAAGAATATCAAATTCTGGACAAGCAGACTGGTCTAATGGATCTGTCATATTCTGCCGCCTGGCAACTAGGAAAACTGCTTGCCATTTCGGACACAGCCTTCAATTCGGCGCTGATGCGATTCCGTTCTCTCGTACATGCGCAAGCATCGAGTGAGGCGCGCAAGGAAACCAATGGAGTTCCAAGTTCTGGTGACGCCGTTAAATCCGTTGCAAATGCTTTCGATATTATCCATTCAATGATGCATGGCAACACCGGTATTCCACAACGAACACGACCTTCTGGACAGGGCACACTGACAACAGATTTGAGTGATCCTGGTCTGGCGAAATCTTTCCGAAAGCAGCTCGACGACGTTGTTCAGTTCCAAGGTTCGGCCGAACAGGATATTTACGACGAATTCAACAAAAGTGGTGCCAACAATTCCGACTGGGTTATCATCCACAATTGGATCAGTGAGAAGTTGTACCTCTCAGGAATTCCAGCTCACTATCTTATACCCGATCCGACCTATCTTCCCACCGAAGCGCTTCGATTCTTCTTCATAGATGATGCATGGCTTGATTGTCTCATTGATGGAGCACTCTCTGTTGCCAATCATCTCGAAGGCGATTCCGATTACACTCGTTTCAGGATGAAGCAGACATACAACGTGTATCTGGACAAAATCGTCACCAATGCCAAGTGTAAGCCTCAGATCCCCTGTAGCGGGTTCATCCTCAAGTCTGCACTTGTAAAGGTAATGCCCGACCTGCGAATAACTGTGAAGTGGAAAGTACCCGATGACAATCGATCAAGTGTTTGTCGATACACAAAGTTGGATGACACAACGATCCTATGTCTTCTGGACAGATTTCCAGAAGAGGTTGAATTCATTGAACTGGCTCAGCCTCCTCATCAACAACGCTTCAGCGTTGGTCATAAACTTGACCCAGGAAATGCGAGCGCCAATCCTCCCACTAGTCCAGTTGTTGAATTCCAACTAAGACAACTTTATACGAAGACTGGGAAAGTGGACGCAGAATGGCCAAGCTTGGCACCTAATTCACAACCATCACCGGCAACTTCCACAGCTTGGTTCGACTTCCCCTCTCGCTGCATCAGGGCCGATGACATGGCTTCAGGTAAGGCTACTACCCATTCGACCTTGCCAATCCGCTAACTTTCATCCTCAGGAATCAACAAGATCCTCCAGACCGGCCCTCAAACAGACGACGAATACATTGACCTTGTCCCAACGTCAAGTGTCCTAGGCCTCGAACTAAACGATCCAAGTTATTACTTCAAAATCGTGCCAAAAACACCCAAAGCCGACGATCCACGAGACCGACAGCTCTGGGTTGGGATCAACCCCCCACCCCCACCCACCAAACCCACCTCTCCACCAGCAACAGAGCCACCCAGCGCGCCCGAACCCACATTCAAGCCAGCCGAAAAACAGCAGCCCCCACCCCCAATTCCGCAACAAACAATCTCGCCCTCCAAAGCCAACACCAACATCAAGACCATCCCCCAAACCCTAGCCGACTACACAGCAGGCCAATCGCCCACCAAAACCCAAGCAACACGCCACTTCATCGTCACAGTCTGG